>Ga0081538_10004067_pt1 | contig 13615 bp, 10 predicted proteins | sample TabmetS5T2R1_FD_71022 | JGI IMG/M metagenome (GOLD analysis project Ga0081538, IMG submission 71022) | Tabebuia heterophylla rhizosphere microbial communities from the University of Puerto Rico - S5T2R1 | ecosystem: Host-associated > Plants > Roots > Rhizosphere ...
TGAGGTTGTGGTGATGCCGCAGGCTGCGGTAGCTGGCCAGGCCGGTGGCGGTGGACTTGTGGCCGCCGTCCATGGCCACCAGGTTGATGTTGACGTAGACGACCAGGTCGCTCTCGGCCGCCCGCCTGCTGATCTCGACCTCCTCGCCCTGGGGCGTGGTGCCGAGGAACACCAGGTTGTCCGGGTCCTCGGCGTCGTGGTTGTACAGCAGGCCGTCCGGGGCGAAGGCGTCGTAGACCCGGTCGCCGACGGCATGCCGCAGCTCCGCCTCCGTCATGCGCCGGTGCAAGGCCAGGGCGGCGATGACGTGGACGTCGTCGACGCCGGCCTCCGCCGCCAGGTCGAGCACCGCCTCGATCACCCGCTGGCGGATGTCCGGGCGCCGCATGGGCGGCAGCGGCAGCGAGATGTCGTCGAAGCAGATCGTGAGCTTCATGCCCGCGTGCAGGAGGGCCCGGAGCGGTGGACCGCCGCCCAAAGGGTTCTCGAGCGCCTGGCGGATGGCGCCATCGGGATCGTCGAGCGGCTCCAGTGGCTCGCCCGGGTAGAGGACGCGGGTGCGCCCGGCGGGCAACCGCTCCAGCCGCAGGCTCTCGCCGTGATGGAACAGGATCGGCGGCGTCGAGCGGTCGACCTCGAGCACGAAACCGGGGCGGGGCATCAGCCTGACTCCTCCTCACCCTGCGTTCTGGTTGTAGCTGTGCGGTCATAGACCGTGTGGCTACGACCAGTTCGTGTGGCGCGCTCGGCCCGGAGGTCGAAGGCGACCTTCACCGCGCCGCGGCGCCCGGCGTTGGCGGCGTGCTCGATGGCGTCCTGGTAGCGCGCCAGGGGATAGGTGGCGGACACCAGCCGTCCGAGGTCCAGGCGCCGGATCAGGTCGATGGCGGTGGCGAAGTCGTGGCCCCGGTCGTCGTGCTCGTCGTACGCGTAGACGCCCCGCAGGCCGACCTCGCGTTGCCACACCGGGGTGAGGTCGAGCGTCGTCACGCCCGGCATGCCCAGGAGGTGGACCGTGCCCCGGGGCGCACACACGCGGACGGCCTGGGCGATCGAGTCGGGCGTGCCGACGCAATCGATCACGGCGTCGACCCCGGACGTGAGCTGCCCATGCCCGAGCACCAGTGACGCCGTCGCCGAGCGCACGATCCGTTCGAGCTCTCCGGGCGCGCACACCGTGTCGGCGCCGAGCTCCTTGGCCCAGCGCTGTTGGTCGGGATGCTTGGCCGTGGCGATGAACGGCCCCCGCGGCGTGCCCAACGCGCCGAGGGCGGCGATCGTGAGGAGCCCCAGGGCCCCCGAACCGATCACGGCGACGACGTCGTCTGCGACCTGCTGCGCCGCGTGCACGGCGCAGGCGGCCGGCTCGACGAGCACGGCCTCCTCGTCGGTCAGGTCGTCGGGCACGTCGACGACCTGGGACTCGTGGACCACCATCTCCTGCGACCACCCGCCACCGGTGGACTCGCAGAACCCGCACTGCAGCCCCGGCTCGATGCCGCCGAACGCCACCCGCTCGCACACGTTGATGCGCCCCTGTTGGCACATGTCGCACGGCGGGTTGATGCCGCGCACCGCGCAGTGCAGCACGGGGATCACCACCACGCGGCGGCCGTCGTCGAGATCGCCGACGATCTCGTGGCCCGGGGTGAACGGGAACGACACGATCGGCTCGAAGTAGCGCGACGACCGGCCGTCGATGGTGGCGAGGTCGCTGCCGCAGATCCCCGAGAGTCGGGGGCGCAGCCGCCGCCAGCCGGGACCCGGCAGGTCGGGCGGGTCGACATCGCGCAGCGACAGAGGGCCGTAGCGGGCGCCGCGCCCGGGGCGCAGCGAGCCCGCCACCATCGCCGCGGCGTAGCGGGCCGGCCGCCGGGAGAACACCAGGGCCTTCATCCGCCCCTCCCGGCGGTCTTTGAAGATCTTTGGGGCCTATGCCCCGATTTTCCTTCAAAGACCTTCATGAGCCGCTCCGCTACGGTCTTCCCGCCTCCGGGCCACGCCGGGCCGATCGGCAACGGGGGTTCTGGGGCGCCGGCCGCCTTGTCGAAGTGCTCGACCAGCCAGCCCCGCTTGCGGGCGAGCGCCGCCAGCCGCGTCTCGGGGTTCACCGCCACCGGGAACCCGACCGCCTCCAGCATGGGCAGGTCGCTGGTGGAGTCGGCGTAGGCGACCGCCTCCGCCAGGTCGAAGCCGTTGGCGGCGGCGTAGTCGGCGAGCAGCGTCGCCCGGGCTTCACCCGTGGGCGGCACGTCCACGAGCTCGCCCCGGTAGGTGCCGTCGGGGCGGGTGTCCAGCCGGGCGCACACGACGTCGTCGAAGAGCGGCCGCAACGGGCCGATGGCGAAGTCGAGCGCCCCGGTGATGAGCAGCGTGCGGTGGCCGATGCGGCGATGGTCGCGGACCCGGCGGATGGCGGCGGGGAACGACTTCGCCAGCAGCAGGTGGCTGAACATCTCGTTCGTGTCGTCGTCGAGCTGAGCGATGGGCGCCCGGTCGTAACGCCGGTAGAAGTGACGCAGGAAGTCGCTGCGGTCCCGCCGGTCCAGCGCCAGCAGCGACGGCGCCTCGGCCAGCGCCTTGAGGACGTAGCGCACGCGGTCGTCGCGGGGGAGTCGCCGGGTGGCGAGCCACGAGTACGAGGCCACCACATTGGAGGCGATGAGCGTGTTCTCCAGGTCGAACGCCGCGAAGTGCCGCTCGGGGGCGAGCACCTGGCGGCGCAACCGGTCCTGACGGTTCTCGTTGGTGCGCCCGCCCGGCGTGGTCCGCACGCGGGCGTGCCTGACCACCGACGGAAGGTGCACGTCGTGCACGTAGGTGCGCCAGTCGATCACCCGGGGGTCGAAGCAGAACGCAGCCTGGTCGGCGGCGCCGAGCGTGTCCCACAGGGCCAGCAGGCGGTCGACCCCGTAGATCGCCTCGCATTCGGCGTAGGCGCCGTAGAGCTCGACGTAGCCGAGGGCCCGCTCGGCATCCTCGCGGCGCTCCTCGAGCTTGGCCGACCACGCCGCCTGACGGCCCCGCAGCGGCAGCGATTGGAGCGTCGACTCCGCCCGCTCGATGGCGCTCTTGGCACGCACGAGTTGGCGCTGGACCCGGCCCCGCCCCGGGAACGACCAGTCGGGCACGACGATCGGTTGGCCCTCGGCGTCGTACAGCGGTCGCTCGAGGAACCACTCCCGCACCAGGTCGACGAGGTGCCGGTAGCGCAGTGGGTTGGTGGATCCCGAGGCCACCTGCACGATCGCCGGCGCCTCGGGCGGGCCGCCGGCCGCGACCGCCACCACCGCGCCGACCACCAGGTCGACGGGGATGACGTCCACGGTGCCCTCGGGAACGCCGGGAAACTCCCGGAGCAGGCCACGGGCGTAGCTGATGATGATGGGCTCGGCCATGCGGAAGCCGCGGATCCAGCCCGGCCGGGGCTCGGCCCACGCCGACTCGATGATCGAGGGCCGCACGATCGACACCGGCAGCGACCCCCGCTGCTGGAGCAGGGCTCGCTCGCCCAGCGCCTTGGTGTAGGCGTAGGCGTCGGGCCAGCCCAGCGACGCCGCTCGCGCCCGACCGGCCCCGACCATGCGGTCCTTGACCCAGGTCTGGCGCCGCTGCTCGGTCTTGGCCGCCAGTGCCGGCGTGCCGGCGGCCCCCAGTTCGTGGCGGGCCAGCTTGCGAAATCGGGCAAGGGCTTCCGGCGTGCGGCTCGCAGACTCCGCGTCTTGCCGGGCGCGGCGGGCGCCGTCGACCTCGCCACGCCAGTCGACGTCGACGAAGAAGGGGCTGTCGTGGACGGGCTCCTCGGGTGCCTCCCCCCGCCGGTTGCCGGCGACATAGCAGGTCGACACAGCGATCAGGTGAGGGGCGGCCCCCAGGTCCTGGAGCGTGCGGGCGATCCGGCTGGGGCCCAGCAGGTTGACCTCGACGGCGCCGTCGAGCGGCGAATCGAACGCCACCGTGGCGGCCGAGTGGACGACGATGTCGCACGACGCCAGGGTGGCCCGGTCGGCGTCGTCGAGGCCGAGCCCATCGGTGCCGACATCGCCGGCGATCACCTGGACCTGGCGGTCGACGAGCGCGTCGAGCCCGGATCTGCCCAGCTCCGCGCGCAGGCGATCGAAGGCGTCGTTGCGGAAGATCTCGCGCCGCGCCCGCTGGGTAGCCGAGGAGCGCTTCCCCGGCCGCACGAGCAGCACGAGCTCGCACCCGGGCACCGACCGCAGCAGGCGCTCGATGAGCGCCGTCCCCAGGAACCCGGTGCCGCCGGTGATGGCGATGCGCTTCCCCCGGAGGGCCTCTGCGACGGACTCCACCGCGTTTGTCTACCATCTGGTAGATGGCACAGGCGACGCCGACGCGGGGCGGTGTCGGAAGTTCTCGCCGCACCAACACCGCCGATCGGATCCTCGACGCGACCCTGGATGCCTTCGGCAGCCGCGGCTACGGCGCCACCTCCCTCGACGACCTCGCACGCGACCTGGGGATCCGCAAGCAGACGATCCTCTACTGGTACCCCTCGAAGGAGGCCCTGCTCGACGCCGCCATCGACCGCACCACCGCCGAGCTCACCACCCGGCTCGAGCGTGCGGTCGCCCACGCCGGCCAGGGGTTCGAGCGGGTCGACGCCATCGTTCGGGCCATGTTCCGGCTGGCGGCCCGGCACCCGTCGATGCTCGGCTTCCTGCGCGAGGTGAGCCGGCTGGGACCTCCCGCTTCGACGCGCCTGGTCGCCGCCGTCGCACCTCTGGTGGATCGCGCTGCCGGGTTCCTCGCGGTCGAGATGGACGCCGGGCGGATGCGGCGTCACGAGCCCCGCCTGATCCTCCTGGCGGCCTACTCGATGGTGACCGGCCTCGCCGCGGAGGTCGAGGTGCTGCGGGCGTTCGGGGAGGAGCCCACGCTGGCGTCGCTCGTGCGCCGCCGCAACGAGCTCCTGGCGCTCCTGCGCGCCGCCCTCGTGCCGGCGTGAGGCACGCGGGGTGGGGTGCGCCTGGGTGCCGGTGACTACGGCTGGCCGCTACGGGCAGTGAGCGCGGCGAGATCGCGCTCGGCGAACTGCCGGTGCCACCACTCCTCGTTGATGATCGTGGCCAGGACCTCCCGCACGGGAAAGCTCTCCGGCGGCGGCCAGCCCGGTGCCGGCACCGGCTCGGTCGAGCCGTCCAGCTGATCGTCGGTCAGGTCGGCTACGACACGGCGCACCGTCCCCATCCGGTCGGCGCGCAGGGCCAGCACCTCCTCCAGCGAGGGCCGGGCGTCGCGGTCGCGCGGAATTCCCTCGGTGTCCGGCATCTGATCCCACGGCAGGTCGAGGGGGTCCCACGGCGCCGGGTCGCCGAGCATGGCCCGGCGGACCCAGGCGTCGGTCGCGAACACGAGGTGGCGCAACGTCTCGATGAACGACCACTCCCCGTTGACCCGCTCGTGCAGCAGGGCCGGGTCGAGCTGTTCGGCCCGGGCGACGGTCTCGCCCCACAACCGCTCGATCACGTCCCATGCCTCGCGGAACCCGGCGGCGTCGGTCGGCCTCAGCTTCGCCCGCTCCGGGTGGCGCCGGTCGAGCTCGGCTTCCACCAGCGGTGCGACGTCGACGCCGTTGACGCGCACGTTTTCCAGTTCGCCGCCGATGTCGACGTCCCGGAGGTAGGCGCCCCGCATCGTCACGCCGCTCAGATCGACCTCGTGGAAGTTGGCGCCGCTGAGGTCGACGTGATCGAACGCCGCGCCCGCGAGGTCGACTCGGTGAAATCGGGCGCCGGCGAGATCGCGCTCTGAGAACTCATCCACCATGCCGGGCAACGTAGCCCTGGGTTCGACGACGATCGGCGGGAGGGACTTCCGGGAATGCTCCCGGGCCTGATCGGAAATCCCCGCAGCCCGTTGTCAGCGCTTGGTGGAGAAGCGGCTGCGGTGCTCGTGCCGCTCGACCGCCAGGCGCACCAGCTCGTCGATGAGGTCGGGATACGACAGGCCGGACGCCTCCCACAGCTTCGGGTACATCGACACGGGGGTGAACCCCGGAATGGTGTTGACCTCGTTGACGAGGAAGCCGCGGCCCGAGCGGCCGTGGGAGGCGGGGGCATGTCCGTCCTCCTCGTAGAAGAAGTCGACGCGTGCCATGCCCTCGCAGCGCAGCGCCCGGTAGGCGTCGATGGCGAGGGCGCGGACCTCGGCGGCCCGGGCGTCGTCGAGGGGCGCAGGCACCAGCAGCTGGCACGTGCCGTCGACGTACTTGTCCTCGTAGTCGTAGAACTCGTGGCTGGAGACGATCTCGCCGGGCACGGAGGCGCGCGGCTCGGCGTTGCCGAGCACGGCGACCTCGATCTCGCGGGCGGTGACGCCCTCCTCGATGACGATCCACTCGTCGTACGCGGCCGCCAGCGCGACGGCATCGTCGAGCTCGGACGGGTCGTGCACCTTGGTCACGCCCACCGACGACCCCAGGTTCGCCGGCTTCACGAAGACCGGGTAGCCCAGCCGTGCGCCTTCCAGTGCGTCGCCGGCAGCGTCGAGCTGGGTGTCGCGCAGCGCGACCCAGGCCACGTGCGGCAGGCGATGGGCCGCGAGGATTTCCTTGGCCTTGACCTTGTCCATGGCCAGCGCGGACGCCAGCACGCCGGAGCCGACGTACGGCACACCCGCGAGCTCGAGCAGCCCCTGGACCGTGCCGTCCTCGCCCTGAGGCCCGTGCAGCAGGGGCAGGACCACGACCGACAGGTCGTCCGGGGAGGGTGCGACCGTCCGCAGCGGCTCGACCGCCGTTCCCGTCGCCTCCAGGCGGTCGAGCGGGGCGCGTAGTGCGGCCGCGCCGCGAGCCAGCGCCACCTGGGCCTCGTCGGCCTGCACCCAGGTGCCCTCACGCGTGATGCCCACGGGCACGACGTCGTAGCGATCGGGATCGACCGCACGCAGCACGTGGGCGGCGGTGGTGCACGACACCTCGTGCTCGGCCGACTGCCCACCGAAGAGGACGACGAGCCGGACGCGGTCGGGGCGAGTCATGGCCAGCGAGAGTAACGGGGTTCGGCCACGAAGCCGCGGACGCGATCGAGGCGTGGAGTGCGCCTGCGATGATGCTGCGCCGTGGAGCTTCTCACGAGCGAGATCGCCAAGGCGACCGGCGGGGTGCTGTCCGGCACCGACGTGGAGGTCTCCGGCGCGACCATCGATTCTCGCCAGGTGGTGGCCGGCCAGCTGTTCGTGCCCGTGGTCGCCGCCCGGGACGGCCACGACTTCGTCGTCGCCGCAGTCGCCGAGGGGGCCGCGGCCTATCTCACGTCGCGCGGTGCCATCGAGGGCGCGAACGCCGCCGCCGTCGAGGTCGGCGACACGGTGGAGGCCCTGGCCGCGCTCGGTCGCCACGCCCGCACCCGCTTGCCGGAACGCGTGGTGGCCATCACGGGATCCGTGGGCAAGACGAGCGTCAAGGACCTGCTGGCCATGGCCCTGGCCGTGCGCTGGCGGACGTCGGCCAGCGTTGGCTCGTTCAACAACGAGCTCGGCGTGCCGCTGACGCTCGTGAACGCTGCCGACGACACCGAGGCGCTGGTCGTGGAGATGGGCGCGCGCGGGGCCGGCCACATCGCCGAGCTGTGCGCTCTGGCGTCGCCCACCGTCGGGGTCGTGACCCGGGTGGCGGCGGTGCACACCGAGACGTTCGGGACGCTCGACGAGGTGGCGGCGGCCAAGGGCGAGCTGGTCGAGGCCCTTCCCGGCGGCGGCTACGCGATCCTCAACGCCGGCGACCCGTTGGTGGCAGCCATGGCGTCCCGTACCCCGGCGGCGGTGGTCACGTTCGGGGACGGCGGCGAGGTTCGCGCCGAGTCGCCGGCCCTGGACGACGAGTTGCGGCCGTCGTTCCGCCTGGTGTCGCCCTGGGGCAGCGCCCCGGTCCGCCTGGAGGTGCGGGGCGAGCACATGATCGACAACGCCCTGGCGGCAGCCGCGTCGGCCCTCGTGTGCGGCGTCCCCGTCGCGGGCATCGCGGAGGCGCTCGGGGCCGCGGCGCTGTCGCGCTGGCGCATGGACGTCGTCCGCCTGGCGTCCGGCGCTCTCGTCGTCAACGACGCGTACAACGCCAACCCGACGTCGATGGCGGCGGCGCTGCGCGCCCTCGCCCGGCTGCCCGCACGGCGCAGGGTCGCGGTGCTCGGGCTGATGGCCGAGCTGGGGGAGTCGAGCCACGAGGAGCACGTCGCCGTGGGCAGGTTGGCCCGGGATCTCGGCATCGAGGTCGTCGGCGTCGCAGTGCCGGCGTACGGCGGGACGACCGTGGCCGGCGTCGACGACGTGCCGGCGGCGCTCGGGCCGCTCGGCGTCGGCGACGCCGTCCTGCTCAAGGGCAGCCGGGTTGCGGGGCTCGAGCGCCTCATGGAGCTGCTGGAATCGGCGGTCTGAGCCACCCCACTAGCGTGCGGAGCCGATGGACTTCCGCCGCACCACAGTTGCCGAGATCGCCGAGCAGGTGGCGACCAGGGCGATGTCCGCCCGCGAGGTCGTGCAGGCAGCGCTCGACCGGATCGACAGGTACGACGACGAGCTCGGCGCCTTCGTCGCCGTCGATGGCGACTCGGCGCTGGCCGACGCCGCGGCGATCGATGCCCGCATCGCCGGAGGCGAGGACGTGGGCGCGTTGGCCGGCGTTCCTCTCGCGGTCAAGGACCTCGAGGACGCCACCGGGTTCGTCACCAGCCGCGGATCGGCGGCCTACGCCGGCGGACCGCCGGCCGGCAGCGACTCGGCGCTGGTGGAGCGCCTGCGCGCCGCCGGTTGCGTGGTAGTCGGCAAGACCAACACCCCCGAGTTCGGCTGGAAGGCCGACACGGTCAACGACGTCTTCGGCGCCACCCACAACCCCTGGTCCCTGAAGCGATCGGCCGGCGGCTCGTCCGGGGGATCGGCGGCGGCGCTGGCCGCCGGGCTGGTGCCGCTGGCGACCGGGTCCGACGGCGGCGGCTCGATCCGGATCCCGGCATCGGCCACCGGGCTGACCGGGTTCAAGCCGTCGCTGGGGCGGGTGCCGACGGGTGGGAGGGAGCCGCCGGGCTGGCCCACGCTGTCGACACGCGGCGTGATGACCCGCAGGATCCGGGACGCGGCGCTCGCGCTCGACAGCGTCGTCGGTCCCGAGCCGACGGACCTCGTCTCGCTGCCGCTCCCCGACGGCTCGTGGTCGCGGTCGATGGCCACCCCCAACCCGCCCCGCAAGGTCGCATGGGCTCCCACTCTCGGCTACGGCAGGGTCGATTCCGAGGTCCTGGCCGCGTGCGAGTCCGCGGTCGCTCGGCTCGAGGAGCTGGGCACCGAGGTCGTCACGGTCGATGGGCCGTTCGACGCCGATCCCGTGCACGGCTGGCTGACGCTGGTGGCCGCGTCCTCGCTGCGAACGCTGGACAAGTTCCGCGCCGACGACGCCGTGTGGAGTCGCATCGATCCCGGGCTGGTCGCGCTCGTGGAGTGGGCCCGCACCTCGGTCGGGCCGGGCGGCGTGATCGAGGCGCTCGACGCTTGCCACACGCTCAACCTGGCGCTCGTGGATCTCTTCCACGGGGTCTCGCTGCTCCTGACCCCGACGGTCGCGGGCCAGCTGCCCCGAGTCGGCGAGCCGGGCACGATCGACGGCGAGCCCGATGTCAACTGGGTGGTGTACACGTACCCCTTCAACATGACCCGCTCGCCCGCCGGATCGGTCTGCGCCGGCTTCACCGCCGACGGCATGCCGGTGGGGCTGCAGGTCGTGGGCCCCCAACACGGTGACGTCGTGGTGCTGCGGGCGCTGGCACTGTTGGAGGACGCGCTCGGGTTCGACGCCCGGGCGCCGTTCGCCGCCGAGTGAGAGCGAGGCGTCCCCGGACGCCGGTGCCGGTTCCCGGCCTTGGTACAGTTCATTGCCCCCGGGGCGTATAGCTCAGCTGGTTAGAGCGCACGCTTCACACGCGTGAGGTCAGAGGTTCGAGTCCTCTTACGCCCACTCGGCTTCCGTACGTGATTGCCTACGAACCGCGTACTTCCTGGTAGAGGTGTTCGCTGAGCACCTCGGAGGGTCGCTCAGCTGCCCGGCCACCGAACCGGCGCAAGACCACTTCGTGGCTGGCGGGTCGGGTGGGTCTATTCGTAGGCGAGTTGGGGGGTGATCGGTCGTTGGGCGAGGAGTCTGGCGGGGATGGCGGCGATGATGGCGTACAGCGTCAGGGCGGTCAGGGTCGTGGCGATGTAGGTGAGCAGGGAGAGTCCGATCGGGTCGAGGATCCCGGCTCGGATGGACTCGTAGAACAGGATCCCGAGTGGGATGCCGAGCCCGCACGCGAGGAGGCAGGCGGTCAGCTGGGTGACCAGGAAGGCCGTGACGGACTGGCGAGGGGTGGTGCCGATCGTGCGCATGATGGCGTGGCTGCGGGCGTGGTCCTGGGCGGAGAACACGGCGGCAACGGTGGCGTTGATCAGGGCGAGGGCGAGGAGGAAGGCCGCGACGGTGAACCCGAGGCTGCTGACGCGGTCCTGGGACGCGATGGTGGTGGCGCGGGAGATCGGGTCGGGATCCTCGAGGGACAGGGCGCTTTGGCGGAGGGCGTCGACGCCGGTGCGCAACGCGAGGGCCGTGATCAGCAGGGTGATGCCGCCCGTCAGCCCCAACGTGTTGGCGAAGAACCGGCCGCGACGGCGGTTGGCCCCGCGCAGCCCCAGCCATACCGGCACGGGCAGCGGTAGCGCGGTGATCGTCCGCATCAGCCGGCCCGGCCGGTGGGGTGGCCGGACGTTGCTGGCGAGCGACCGCAGGGTGCTGCGCCGCACGCCGCGCAGCGCCGGCCACACCGTGGCCACGACCACGACGGCGGCGGCGCCGGCGAAGGCGCTCGCGGCGCGTGGCCATGTGAGAGGTGGGTTGTGGGCGCCGTACACGGCCAGCACGTCGGTGATGCGGGCCAATGGCGGTGTCAACAGGGAGCCGACGGCCAGCCCCACCGCGGTGGCCAGGAAGGCGACCGTGACGTACTCGACGAGCAGGACGCAGGTGACCTGGCCTGGCGTGGCCCCGACGGCTTTGAGCGTGCCGACCTGGCGGATCTGAGCGCGCATCCGCCCGGCGACCAGGATCACGGCGGTGCCGATGGTGAGCGCCACGACGAAGATGGCCAGGCCGCCGAAGACGGCGGCCAGGTCCTGGATGTCCGCCACGGCTTCGCGCTTGCTCTCCTGCCAGGTGTCGTTGACCTCCGGGTGAGCGTCGGCGAACGACTCGGCCTGGTCGGGGTCCGCCAGCCGCAGTGCGAGCGAGTACGCACCGCGGTCGAAGGCCGCGCCGAGCTGGGCGGCGGTGGCCGGGCTGATCCACACCAGGGCGGGCTGATCGGTCGGGTACGGGCCGATGTCGATCGTCAACGCGGCGCCACGTACCGGCACGGGCTGTCCGGCGATCGTGATGGTGTCGCCCGGTTGGAGGCCTGCCGCGGCGGCGAACCCGTCTTCGAGCACCACCCCTTCCCGACCGTCCAGCCAGTGCCCGGCGGTCACCAGGGGCTGGTCGACCGCGGCCGGGCCGGGGTCGCGGACCTCCACCCGGAGGCGGACCGGCGTGCCGCCGATCTCGCCGTCGACCTGCGCGCCCAGCCACGGGCCACCGGCGCCGATCACCCCCGGCGCGTCGCCGAGGCGGGACAGCTCGGCCCGCACCCGCTCGCGTTGGGCAGGCGACATGTCCGGCGAGATGTCCGCCCCCGCCTCGACGTGGAAGCCGTTCGTGTCTTGCGAGACCCGGTCCCAGGAGCGGCCGCTGACGTCGACGAGCGCCAACGCCAGCGTGATGGCGGTGGCGGCCACGCTCAGGGCGAGCAGCAACAGCAGCGCCTGCCATGGCCGATAGCGCACGTTCCGCCATGCCAGCCCGATGATCATCCGCCCGGCGCCCATCTAGGCCTCCCACCCGGCGAGCTGGGCGAGCACGGTCTGGCGGGGCAGGCCACCGTCGAGGCGGGTGTCCTCGACGAACGCGCCGTCGCGCATGCTCAGCAGCCGCTCGGCGGTGGCCGCCACCCGCGGGTCGTGGGTGACCAGCACCAGGGTCTGCTGGGTGTCGCGCAACTCGGCGAACAGCTGGAGGATCTCGTTGGTGGCCTGGCTGTCGAGGTTGCCGGTCGGTTCGTCGGCCAGCACCATCAGGGGTTCGTTGACCAGCGCCCGGGCCAGGGCCACCCGCTGGCGCTCGCCGCCGGAGAGCCGGTCGGGCAGGTGTCCGGCCCTGTCGACCACACCCAGGCGGTCGAGCAGCTCGGTCGCCCGGCGCCGGGCCGCCCGGCGGGACGTCCCGACCAGCAGCGCCGGCAGCTCGACGTTCTCGGAGGCGGTGAGCTCGTCGACGAGGTGGAACGCCTGGAACACGAACCCGATCGTGCGACGCCGCAACCTGGCCCACGACGCCTCCGACAACCGGTCGACCCGCTGATCGCCCACGATCAGGGTCCCGGCGTCGGGTCGTTCCAGCCCGCCCAGCAGGTGCAGCAGGGTGGACTTGCCGCAACCGCTCGGGCCCATGATCGACACCGCCTCGCCCCGGTCGACGACCAGATCGACGCCGTCGACGGCGCGCACCGGCTCGCCATCGCCTTGGAAGTGGCGCCGCAGCCCTTCGGCTCGCACGACCGCGCTCATCGCTTCCTCCCGGTCCACCGCTTCTCGCATGCCTCGAGCCAGCGGATGTCGGCCTGCAGCCGCAGCGCCGAGCCCTCCAACAGCAGCACACCATCGCCCTCGGCGGGCTGGGACTCGGCGAGCCGCTGGACCTCCCGTAGCCGCCGCATCAGCTCGCGGCGCTGGGCATCGATCAACGCCACCGGGTCAGCCAACCCGGTCCCGGCCGCCGCGACCAGCTTGAGATGGAACTCGACCGGCGCCACCTTCGCCCACGACGAGTCCATCAGCCACGCCGCCACCTCCTCCCGACCCGCCGCGGTCACCTCGTACACCTTCTTGTCCGGCGCCGAGCTCTGCACGACCTGCACCCCGCGGACCAGGCCCGCCCGTTCCAGGCGCGACAGCGTCACGTACACCTGCCCGGCCTTGAGCACCTCACCCACCGGCCCCAGCGCCGCCGCCAGACGCTGGCGCAACTCGTAGCCGTGCGCCGGCTCCTTGGCCAGCAACGCCAACATCGCCTCCCGCATAGGGCCTCCGATCGTGACTACCTAACAGGAACCTACAACCGTTGGCTAGCCCAGGTCAATGACATGGCACCAAACGCAGGCGTCCGGCACGAGCCGGCGGACGTGGGGAATGTGGATCCGTGCGGTCCAGCCCCCGAAGGCCCGTCCGCGCCCATCGATCCGACCGGGGACCGATGAGAAATGGCGGCGGCGCCGGTCTGATCACGGTCCGCCCGGTGGCAGCGACCCCAGCAAGGAGAGCAGCCGATGAGACCGCTCCGATACTCGATCAACGTCACCCTCGACGGGTGCTGCGATCACCGAGAGGGGATCGCCGACGAGGAGTTGCATCGCCATCACGCCGCCAACCTGGAACGAGCCGACGCCCTTCTCTTCGGCCGGGTGACCTACGAGATGATGGAGCAAGCGTGGCGGCAGACACCGACAGGAACATGGCCTGACTGGATGGCCGATTGGAT
>Ga0081538_10004068_pt1 | contig 13614 bp, 14 predicted proteins | sample TabmetS5T2R1_FD_71022 | JGI IMG/M metagenome (GOLD analysis project Ga0081538, IMG submission 71022) | Tabebuia heterophylla rhizosphere microbial communities from the University of Puerto Rico - S5T2R1 | ecosystem: Host-associated > Plants > Roots > Rhizosphere ...
TCCGCAATCCAGACAGCTTCTGCGCGCTTCGTCATTGGCGCGTCGCTCAGGATGCGCGCGGCTCGGTGCTGGGCGGCCTCAACAGCCTGCCGAATGTCGAGCTCGCCAAGTCGGTAAGCGATCCGGCTATCGGACCGGAGCGCCTCGCACCGCTGACCAGGTTGTTCGAGCTCGACGTGTTCCTGGCCGATGCCTACTACGTCAACATGATCGCAGTCTTTCCGCAACACCGCCGCAGCGGCGCTGGACGCGCGCTGATGCTGGAGGCGGAAAGGCTGGCGCGGCAGAGCGGATTGTGCACCATCGGCTTGACGACGTTCGAGGCGGACGCCGGCCTGATCGCCTTCTACCACAAGCTTGGCTTCAGCATGCGGGAGAAGCGGCCGATACCGCCGCATCCCCAGTTCGAGTTCTCCGGCAACTGGGTGCTGATGATCCGCGACCTGCTTTCATGAGAGCATGGCCAGGAACGCGCGGCCCGACAGCGCCTCGGCGAAGGTGTAGGCGACCAGGCCGACGAACAGTCCGGCGAAAGCGAACACTGCCACTCTGCCTTGGCCGGCCGGGAGCAAGCGGCCGGCGATGAATCCAAAGACCGGAATGAAATGCATGGCGTGGGTCGCGAAGAAGTGCGCCACCCGCAGGTCGCCGCCGTCGCGTGCCCAGCCCATCGGTGCCAGTCCGCCGGCATCGGAGTGCACGCCGCCGACGAAGTGCGAACCGCTACCGGACATGTAGCCCGCCGCCGCGACGGTCAGCACGAAGGTGGCGATGAGGCCGATGCCGACCGATAGCCGGAACACAGGATCGAGGCGGCTGGTGCGATCCCGCAGGATCACGATGCCGTAGACTGGTGCGGCCGAGGTCAGTACGACTGCCAGCACGCCCATGGTCGCGTAGAGCGCGATGGCGAGGGGCGAGCTGTTGTTGAAATGCGAGGCGACGCCGAGCGCCGCCGCGCCGAGGATCCAGATCATCTCGGCGCTGATCGCCAGCACGATAATCATCGAAAAGATGCGATGCCAGAGGCTCGCGGTAACGCGGGCCGGCAGCCATCCGGCGAACCACGCTAGCGTCACGAGATAGATGGAGAGCGCGACCTGGAACTTGAACGGCTTGATCCAGACGTTGATGTCCAGGAACGTGCGCTGATCCAGCGCCATCGCGAACAAGGTCGGCGCCATCAGCACCACCAGGCACAGCGCGGCACCGGCAAACAGCGGGTGGCGACGGAATGGCTCTGCGGCGAACGAAGCGTTGAAGGATCGTGACTGGTCCATGAGAACGTCCGTGGTCATTGTGCGACTCCGGCATGCGAAGTGGCAGGGATGGCGGCGCGGGCGGCCCGCAGCGCCGTGAAAGCGAGGTAGCCCGCCGGACCGAACAGGAACGTCAAGGCAAGGCAGGGGATGACAATGAGGAACGGAATGCGCTCGGCGCGCGCAGTGCGCACTTCCCAGGCGCCGACGAACAGGTCGAAGGCGAGATAGTGGATCCAGCCGGCGAGTGCGACCTCCGGCTGCGTGAACAGTTGCATGACGCTCGGCAGCGTATCGAAGCCGCCCTCCGCCCTGGACCAGAAAGCCAGGATCAGCCCAGCATAGGCGACCGCCAGCAGCACTGGGATCGCCAGCGCCGCGACCCCGTCTGCCAGCTTCGGGAAAAAGGGGGAAACCAAGAGCGCCAGCCATCCGGCCATCGCCAGCACGTTGCAGATCTGGAAGATATCGTCTGGCTGCACGACGACCTCACTGATCTTGACACTGTCTAGATAAACTGACTCCATATCTTGACGGTGTCAAGATAGAAATTGACAGTGGCTAGATCGAGCGATAGAGGGGGTTATGTCCGCACCCAGACCGAGTCGAGCGCCCCGCCGCCGTGGCTATCATCACGGCGACCTGCGGGCTGTGCTGCTGGAAGCGGGAGAGGCCGAGCTAAGCGAGCACGGCATCGAGGGCTTTTCGCTTCGCGGCGTCGCGAAACGGGCGGGGGTCAGCCACGCCGCGCCGGCGCATCATTTCAGAGATGCCAACGGCCTGCTGACCGCGCTGGCGGCGGAAGGGTTCCGGCGCTTTGTCGACAAGCAGAAGGCTCGCCAGCAGGCGGCTGACAAAGAGCCGCTCTCCCAGCTGGTGGCATCGGGCATGGGCTACATCGATTTCGCGATGGCGCATCCTGCGCTCTTTCGCCTGATGTTCTCCTCGGATCGTCCGGATCATGAGGCGGAAGAGCTGCACCTTGCAGCGAGCGCCGCCTATCGCAAGCTGGTCGAGGACGTTGCGCGCCTGGACGCCCACAGAGCGGAACCGCTGCCGTCCGAGGTGATGCGCACCTGGGCCATCGCCCACGGCCTCGCGGATCTGATGAACTCCCGCCGCCTGAAGCCGCTGCTCGGCCTGCGCAAGACGGAGCGCGACGCGGCACTGTCCGAGATGCTGCGGCGCAGCCTCGGCTAGCCCTCCAGCAGCACCGCCGCGTCCGGTTCCCAGCTCAGCCACACCGGCTTGCCGACCGGATCGCTGCCATCGACGCGGCGCTCGCCGTTCTGCAACGCGACCGCCAACGGTTTCTCGCAGCCTTCGACGTTCACGTAGAAATGGCTGCGGTCGCCGAAATAGGCGACGGCGCCGACCTTGCCGGCGAGGGTGTTGATGCTGAGGCTCGGCCGCTCCCAGGAGATTTGCAGCTTCTCCGGCCGGATGGCCACGAGCACCGGCGCGCCCTGCACCGGCGTGCCGTTTTCCGCGCGCGCTTCGAACGCACCGAGCGCGCCGGCCGCCACGTTGGCGCGGGCGCCGGAGAGTCCGCTGACCGTGCCGGGCAGGATATTCATGGTGCCGATGAACTCGGCCACCTCGCGGCAGTTCGGTGATTCATAGAGCCTAGTCGCGTGATCGATCTGCAGCACCTTGCCGCGCGACATGACAGCGACGCGGTCGGAGAGGGTCAGCGCCTCCTCCTGGTCGTGGGTCACGAACACGAACGTGATGCCGACGGTACGCTGGATCTGGCGCAGCTCGATCTGCATCTCCTCGCGCAGCTTCTTGTCCAGCGCGCCGAGCGGCTCGTCCAGCAGCAGCACCTTCGGCTGGCACACCAGCGCGCGGGCGAGCGCGACCCTCTGGCGCTGCCCGCCCGAGAGCTGGTCGGAGCGGCGATCGCCAAACCCCGGCATCTTGATCAGCGCCAGCGCCTGGTCGACGGTGCGCGCGATCTCGGCCTTGCCGAGCTTCCGCTTGCGCAAGCCGTAGGCGATGTTCTCCCTCACGTTGAGATGCGGGAAGATGGCGTAGTTCTGGAACACCATGTTGGTCGGGCGCGCGTTCGGCGGCACGGTCGACATCGGCTGGCCGTCGATCAGCAGCTCGCCGGAGGTCGGCAGCTCGAAGCCGGCGAGCATGCGCAGCAGCGTGGTCTTGCCGCAACCGGAGGGACCCAGCAGGGAAAAGAACTCGCCGCGTCGGATGTCGAAGGACACCTCGTCGACCGCCTTGACCGGCCCGAAATGCTTCGAGATGCCCTGGATCGAGATGATGCTGTCGGCCATCAGAATGCTCCCGGCTTGCTGGTCTGGACACCGCGGCGGCGCAGCCACTCCGACACGATCACGATGACGATCGAGGCCGCCAGGATGGTGCTGCCGAGCGACAGGGTCGGCGGCAGCTTGTTGGGAAAGCGCAGCTGGCTGTAGAGGAACACCGGCAGCGTCTGGTCGGTGCCGCTGAGGAAGAACGCCATCACGAACTCATCGAACGAGATGGTAAAGCACATCAGCAGGCTGGCGACGATGCCGGGCAGCGCGATCGGGAAGGTGACGCGCCAGAATGTCATCCACGCGCTTTCGCCCAGATCGTTGGACGCTTCCTCCAACCCCTTGTCGAACCCTTCCAGGCGGGCGATCAGCACCAGCATGGAGAACGGCACGCACACCAGCACATGGCCGGCGGCGACCGTCCACAGCGACAGCGGAATGTCGAACACCTTGCGCAGGATCACCAGAAGCGCGATCGAGATGATGAGGCTCGGCACCACCAGCGGCAGCATGATGGTGCCCATGACCGGACCCTTGCCGGGCAGCGCGTAGCGCGTGGCGCCCATCGCCGCCAGCATGCCGAAGATGGTGCTGACCACCGAGACGCCGATGCCGACGATGAGGCTGTTCTTGAGTGCGTTCATCAGCGATGCATCCGCCGCCATCCAGCGATAGCCGTTGAGCGTGAAGCCCTTCATGGGAAAGGTCGCGACCGTGCTGTCGTTGAACGAGAACAGCGGGATCAGCAAGACGGGCGCATAGAGAAAGACCAGGAACGCGAAGCCGTAGATCGTCATGGCATCGAGCTTGCGCATGATCAGACGGCCCTCTGCTGCATCTTGCGATAGCCGACCGCCCACAGGAACAGGCAGACCAGCAGCGTCACCAGCAGCATCATCACCAGCGACAAGGCCGAACCGAGCGGGATGTTGTTCACGCGATAGAACAGGGTCTGGATGGCGTTGCCGACCATGATCCCGGACGGCCCGCCGACCAGCGTCGGGGTCACGTAGTCGCCGACCGTCGGGATGAACACCAGCAACGCAGATGAGATGAGGCCCGGCATCGACAACGGCAGCGTCACGCGCAGGAAGCGTTCCCACGGCTTGTCGCCGAGATCGCTCGCCGCCTCCAGCAGCGAGCGATCGATCTTCTCCAGCGAGACATAGATCGGCAGGATGGCGAAGGCGACCCAGCTGTGCGCCAGCGTGATCACCACCGCGATGGGATTGTAGAGCAGGAACTCCAGCGGCTGCTCGATGATGCCGAGCTTGATCAGGCCGGAATTGATCACGCCGCCAAAGCCCAGCATCAGCTTCCAGGAGAACACCCGCAGCAGATAGCTGGTCCAGAACGGCAGGGTGATCGCCATCAGCCAGATCATCTTGTGGCGCTTGACCCGGAAGGCGAGGAAATAGGCCATCGGGTAGGCAATCAGGATGACCGCGACGGTCGCCGACAGCGACATCAGGATCGATTTCAGCAGCAGGATGAGGTAGACGGCGCGCTTGAGCGGGAAGGGGATGCCTAGGAAGGTGGGGACCTCGTCGCCCTCGGCGGCCGGCTCGATCAGGTGCCAATAGTTCTCGAGCGTGAAGGTCGGATCGATCTCGAGGACGGTCTGGGTCCAGAAGCTGATGACGACGAGCGCGATCATGGGCACGATCAGCATCGCCACCATGACCAGGAGCGTCGGCGACATCAGCAGATAGCCGCGCGCCCACTCGCGGCGCCGCAACCACGTGCCCCATCGTCCGTTGACTGCCGTCCATCCCGGCACTGCGCCGGGTTCGGCAACTGCCATCTTGGACTTCCCTGTTTCCTGCGCCGACTCCCAACCTAGGGCCGGCGTCCCAGTCTTGTTGCGCAAAAATAGATACCGGCCTTCCGGCGCTGTCAACTTTCATGAACGATGGTTCATGGCATTGACATCGCCCCTGATCTCGGCCCCAATTCCAATAATAACGGCAAGCGCGGCCGAACCGCGCATCGACAACAACAGCAGGGAGGTGGTGCAATGAATAGGCTCAAGTTCATCGATCGCATGGCGCAGGGCAGGTTGACTAGGCGCCAGATGATCGCCGGCGCCGGCGCGTTCGGCGTCGGCTTGACCGTGATGTCGCGGATGGCCAAGGCCGATCCGCTGGTCTGCCTCGAATGGGCCGGCTACGACACGCCGGACCACTTTGGTTCCTACGTCGCCAAGCATGGTGCGCCGCCCAGCTTCTCTATCTTCGCCAATGAAACCGAGGCGGTCCAGAAGGTCCGGGCAGGATTCAATGCCGACATCATGCACCCTTGCACGTACTCCGTCGTGCGCTTCACAGAGGCGAAGCTGACCAAGCCGATCGACACCGCCAAGCTCAGCAACTGGAAGGACGTGATCCCGGCGCTGCAGACGGCGGACGGCGTGGTGATCGACGGCGAGGTGGTGATGGCGCCGGCGGACTGGGGCAATTCCAGCATCGCCTACCGCACCGACCTGGTGAGCGAGGCCGAAGGCGAGACCTGGAACATCTTTTTCGACGAGAAGTATTCCGGCAAGGTCGCCTTCACCGACAGCGAAGTCGCGGTGGAGATCGCCGGCCTGATGCTCGGCTACTCGCCGCAGAAGATCTGGGAAATGTCGGACGAAGAGCTCGCGGCCACCAAGCCGCTGGTGCAGAAGCTGGTGAAGAACTGCCGCTTCATCTGGAGCGATCCGACCGAGCTCAACCAGGCGCTCGCTTCGGGCGAAATCGTCGCCGGTTATGCCTGGAACGAAACGGTCAAGACGCTCGGTGCCGACGTGCCGTTGAAATACGCGGTGCCGAAGGAAGGCATCTTCACCTGGCTGTGCGGCCTGACCTTGCTCAACGTCGGCAAGGGAGATGAGGCCGCCGCCTACGACTTCATCGATGCCTGGATCTCGCCGGAGACCGGCAAATACCTGATCGAGAACACCGGCTATGGCCACAGCAACAGGAAGGCCTTCGAGATCGCGGCGCCGGAGCATGTGAAGGCGCTGGGTGTGACCGATCCGGTCAAGCATCTCGCCAACGGGATTTTCTTCCAGCCGGTGGAAGCCGAGCGCGAAGCCAAATACATCAAGCTCTGGGAAGAGTGCAAAGCGCTGTAGCGGAGCGTCATCCCAATCATCGTTTCGCGGCCCTCCCCAACGGAAATGGGGAGGGCTGCACATGCCCACATCCGCGGGTATAGCATCCCGTGGGATTTTATCTTTCTGTTAAGAACTGGAATGGTGAACTAACCCAGTCCGGCGCCTTCGGGGATGGAGAGCGCGCCGGCGCGAAACGAGGCGGGCCGTGACAGTCGATCTCACGCAAAGCACACGCAGGCTGGGATTGTGGCAGCGATTCCGCACGGTCGGAGTTCCGCTGTTTCCGCGGCGTCAACGCACTGCGGCGAGAGCGCCGGCGAATTTCAGGACGCGGCCCGGCGTCAATCAGGACGCGTTGGTCAATCTCATCATCGATCACGTCGACGCCGCGATCACCGTGTATGACGCGGACGGCGAGCTGATCCGCATCAACAAGGGCGCCGAGCGCATCAGCGGCTACTCATTTGCGGAGCTGCGCAACCCGGCGACCTGGCGGCACATCATCCCGGGCGACGATCATCGCCGCGTGATGGCCATTCTCGCCCATCGCCGGCTCGAGGATTTCCCGATCGTCAACGTCAATCCGTGGGTGCACAAGGACGGCACCCGGCGCCAGCTGCGCTGGTCCAACGTCGCGCTGCCGGATGCCGAAGGCAACGTCGCCATGATCGTGTGCATCGGCTTCGATATCACCGATCAGCATCAGGCCGAGATGACGCTGACCAAGGCCAAGAACGAGGCCGAGCAGGCAAGCCGCGCCAAGTCGGAGTTCCTGGCCAACATGAGCCACGAGCTGCGCACGCCGCTCAACGCGATCCTCGGCTTCTCGCAGGTGATCCGCGACCGGCATTTCGGCGACGACATTGCGCGCTACAGCGAATATGCCGCCAACATCCACGACAGCGGCGAGATGCTGCTGGCCCTCATCAGCGACATCCTCGAAATGTCCAAGCTCGAAGCCGGCAAGCTCAAGCTGATGGAAGAGATCGTGGACCTGGCCCAGGTGGTGGAAAGCTGCCGCACCATGGTGGCCGGCCGCGCCCAGGATGGCGGCATCGCTCTCACCAGCAAGCTGCCGGCATCGCCGATCCGCTTGCGCGGCGATCAGCGTGCGCTGAAGCAGATCCTGCTCAATCTGCTGTCCAACGCCGTCAAGTTCACGCCGACAGGCGGCAACGTCACGGTGTCGGCTGGCACGACCGGCAGCGGCGAGATTCAACTGGCGGTGACCGATACCGGCATCGGCATCAAGCCGTCGGCGCTGCCGAAGGTGTTCCAGCCGTTTTTCCAGATCGATCACGCTACCACCCGCGCCAAGGGCGGGACCGGCCTGGGCTTGGCGATCAGCAAGCATCTGGCGGAGCTGCATGGCGGCACGATTGCCATCGACTCAAAGCCCGGAATCGGCACTACTGTCACGGTGACCTTGCCCGCTTCGCGGGCCGTCGACCAGGACAGAGCCGGATGAAGCGCAGCATCACCCCAATCACCAAGACGCCATTCAAGGAATACGATCTCGAAGGCCCGGTGCAGCCGGAGATGTCCTGGCTGCCCATCAGCTACCGCAAGGAAGCCGGTGTCGGGAGCTATCTCATGCGCATGGAGCCGGGCGCTGAGACCATCGCGCACGATCATCCGGGCTACGAAGAGTTCGTGGTGCTGGAAGGCGAGCTGATCGATTCCGACGGCGCGGTGTTCAAGGCCGGCGACTTCGTCTCCTTCGCCCCGGGCACGCGCCATTCCTCGCGCACCGAGACCGGCTGCGTGCTGGCCGTGTTCGAGTGGCGGGACAAGGCATAAACAGAAATCCCCTCCCGACTGGGAGGGGATTTCCAACGTCTCATTCTTGTCGCGAGAAGCTAGGCTGCCTGCTTGAGATGGTGCTCCGCCTGCCGATGGGCGGCGGGCTTACGCTCTGGCTTTTCCGCTTCAGCCGTTGGCTGAGCGGCTTCCGCGAGGTCGGCGGCGGCAAGCCGGCATGTCTCCATGATGCGCGTGCCCTGGTCGACGTATTGCTCGACCGCGCGCTGCAACCAGCGCTGCTGCAGGGCCAATGCGTCATTGAAGCTTCGGCATTCGGACCATTCGCGCACAGCTGTCATGTTGGCGTCGACCCGGCGCTGCACGAAGTCCGTCATTTCATCGCGCATCGCCGCAAACAATCTCCCATAGGTCTCGCCGGAACGGCTGGCTTGCTGTGACCAGGCTTCCGTCAGTTGCGCCTGGAGACCCGCAGCATCGCGCGCCGTTGCCTTTTCGGATTTCCGCATCGTCACCTCCCATACAGAAAATAGTTCAACCTTGGCCGGTCAATAGCACCCGCCTGGCATTGACCGTTCTCCGGCCCTGCCGTATCGCCTGTTGGCGCATCTGCCCGGTTTTGCACGTCGTTGCGCGCTGTCGTCCGCGTCGGCCACTGCATCATCGATTCGCGACCGTTGGCGCGAAGCGTGGAATATCCTGGACGCTTCGTAGTGCGGAACCAAGACATGCTAGCCGAACCATTGAGGACCGTGCGAGTCGAATCTTATCGGCGGTACGTGAATCTGTGATGACGCCCTCGCTCACTTGGCAAATGACATCCGCGCCGGGTCGGTGAATCGATTTTGCCGAACCATTCATTCCGGATCGGCTCCCACCGCGCAAAATTGATTCCGTCCTTGGCCCGGAGACCATGCTTTCGTTATGGTGGGCGACCGAAAAATCTGAGCCGCGCGAGTCCGTGCCCAAAACAGAACGTTCCAATCATCCCCGTAAGCCCCGCAATACACTGAAGGTTGCCCGCAAGGCGGTACGCGACATCCGTCGCGAGCAGTTGATCGAGGCCGCCATCCGCGCCATCAGCCAGCATGGCATCGGAGAGACCACCATCGCCGACGTGGTGAAAGAGGCCGGCATGGCCAACGGCGCGGTCAACCAGTATTTCGCCAGCAAGGACATGCTGCTGCTGGAAGCCCTGCGCGCGGTGACCAGCGAGTTCCGCGACATCTGGCACGAGGCACGCGACAAGGCGGGCGACGATCCGGCCGCGCTGCTGGAGGCTGTGGCGATGGCCCAGCTGCACCCCAAGGTGTGCCGGCACGAGCGCATCTCAGTCTGGGTCGCCTATTGGAGCGAGACCCGCTTCCGCCCGAAATACATGGACGTCTGCACCGAGAGCGACGCCGAGTACGGCGAGGCGCTGATGAACGCCTGCCACGCCTTGGCGGAGTCAGGCCGCTACAAGAGCCTCGATGCGGAGAAGGCCGGACAATTCCTGCTCGCCGCCGGCGACGGCCTCTGGGTCAACATCATGCTCGGGCTATTGACCCGCGAGCGCGCCACCGACCTGATGCGCGCGCATTTGAAAAGCGTATTCCCACGCCACTATTAGGCCGGCCAGTCGTTCCAGCCCCAGCCTTCGGCCAGTTGCAGGCATTTCTGCCACGTCTCGACCGTGTCTGTCGTCGAGGCGCCGCGCAGCGAGGCGGCGGCGCTGGCGTGGGCGAGGGCGAGGCAGCGGCGGACATCCCAACGCTCGTGCAGGCCGTACAGCATGCCGGCAGCGAACGCGTCGCCCGCGCCGTTGGCGCCGACGATGGCGGATTGTGGAACGCGCACTGATGGCTGCTGCGTCACCGTGCCGTCGCGCGCCACGGCGATGGCGCCTTTCGGGAAATGCACCACCACCAGGCCGATGCTGCTCTTGCTGAGCACGGTGCGCGCGGCCGCGAGGCACGCTGGAATATTGGTGATGCCTTCGTTGTAGGTCTTCTCTTCGCCGATGGCGCCGATCTCCCAGTCATTGACCACCAGGTAGTCGAGATGCGGCAGGCACGGCCGGATGATGCCGGCGAGGCGCTGCGGCTCGATCATCACCATCTCGAAATTGGTGGTGAGGCCGGCGGCCTTCGCCTTCTTGAGCACGGTGACCCAGCCGTTCGCATCGCCCTGCCAGGGCCCATCCAGCAGCTTGTGGATGCCGGGCAGGCCAAGATGGAAAATGCGCCCGCTGGTTTCCGCGAGGTTGAAATGATCCGGCGTCAGCAGCGCGGCGGCGCCCGGATAATAGATGTGGGTGCGCCGGCCGGTGCGCTTGGAGCCGAAGCAGTCGGTGAATTGCGTCGGCAGTTCCCTGGTCAACGCCATCTGGCGCCGGCCGATGCCGAAGCTGTCAGCGTGACTGAGCAGGAAGCGGCCATTCTCGTCGTCGCCGACGATGCCGATGGTCTCCACCGGCATCGCGGGGTCGAGCTTCTTCATGTCGATGGCGAGGTTGGAGCCGGAGCCGCCGCCGCGCATGTCGATCTGGTGGATCTCGGCGATCGAATCCTCCGGCGGCCAGAAGTCGATCATCTTGTTGAGATCGACGCACCAGGTGCCGCCGGTGACGAAGCCGCGCCGCGTGCCAGCCATGGATGTGCCTCAGCCGGCCTTGAGCGGCGCTTCCGTGATGGCGAGATCCTCGTCGAGCGACCGCGCCGGCTTGATCTTCTGCTTCTGCAGCTCGCCGTGATAGGCCTTCACCGCTTCGGCGGGTGCAATGGTGCCGTCCGCCACCTGGCGCATGAAGGCGACCATGGTCAGCGGATTTTCCGCGAGGTTGATCTTGCGCCCGAACAGCGCGACCCGCGCGCCGTAGCGCTCCGCCTGGTAGATCAGCTCGAAGCAGTCGCGCGTGGTGCCGGCGCCGCCGCCGAGCACGCCGACCACCAGGCTGGGATCGAAGGAGGCGAGCTCTTCCAGCGCCTTCGGGCCGTTATAGGCGATCTTCAGGAACTGCGGCCGCTCCGCCTTGGTGACGCCGGCGAGGCAGCGCAGGATCACGTCGTTGACATAGTGCGGCACCAGCTTGGGATCGATGCCGGTGTCGACGTTCGGATTGAACACCTCGAGGAAATACTTGAAGCCGTGCGCGACCGCGTCGGCGCGGAACGCGCTGAAATGCTCGAGCGAGCGCACGTCGGCTTCGATGTCGTTGTTGAAGGTGATCGAATAGAGCCCGAGGTCGGTGCCGACGATCCCTTTGTCCGGCGTCGGCTCGGCCGCGCCGTACATCACGTGCGACAGGTTGGCGGAGCGGAAGGGGCGGGACGGGCTCTCGTGATAGACCGCGCCGCGGCAGCGCCAGATGTCGGTGGTGTCGTTGGCGCGGATGGCAGGCTTCACCGCGCTGTTGTGGAAGACCTCGCGCTCGTTCAGCAGTTCGAGGTTGGAGGCCGACACCAGCATGATGTCGACGATGTCCTGCTGCACGATGCCGGCGATCTGGTCCAGGAATTCGGCGCGGCTGCGATAGCGCGTCCAGGTGCCGTCGGGCTGGCGGTGCGGCCCGCTGGAGGTGAGGCTCGGCCCCATGTCGCCGTCCTTGGCGTCGGCGATGATGAAGTCGGTCCGCTTGTACTGGCCGGACCGGATGCGGGCGAGCTTGCTATCGAGACGCTTCATTCCAATTGGCTCCTTGTCAGAAAGAAAGGCGAGCAGCCACTGGCTGCTCGCCGTATAGGCTTCAGCCCCAGCATTTCTTCAGGGCCTGGTCCGATGTGATGGATTCGATGCCCTCGACCGGCTTGTCGGTGACCAACGCGACGCCGGTGTTGAAGAACTCGAGGCCGGGGGTCGGCTTCGGCTTCTCGCCGGACTTGGCGAACTTCGCCACCGCTTCGACGCCCATCGAGGCCATCAGCAGCGGATATTGCTGCGACGTCGCGCCGATCACGCCGGCCTTCACGTTCTGCACGCCGGGGCAGCCGCCGTCGACCGAGGTCATCAGCACGTCCTTGTCGCGTCCGACCGCCTTCAGCGCCTCGTGCGCGCCGGCGGCCGTCGGTTCGTTGATGGTGTAGACGACGTTGACCGTCGGATCCTTCTGCAACAGGTTCTCCATGCCGGTCCGGCCGCCTTCCTCGGCGCCGGCGCCCCACTGGTGCCCGACGATCCGCGGATCGTCTTCGTCGCCGTATTTGGTCGGATCCTTGATATCGATTCCGAAGCCCTTCATGAAGCCCTGGTCGCGCGCCAGGTCGACGGTCGGCTGGGATTCGATCGCGTCGACGAAAGCGATGCGCGCGTCCTTGGCCTTGTCGCCCAGAGTCTTGGCGGCCCAGGCGCCGATCAGTTCGCCGGCCTTGAAGTTGTCGGTGGCAAAGGTGGCGTCGGCCGCGCCGATCGGCTCCAGCGGGGTGTCGAGCGCGATCACCAGGATGCCGGCCTGCCGCGCCTTCTCGACCGACGGCACGATCGCCTTGGTGTCGCTGGCGGTGATGAGGATGCCCTTGGCGCCGGCCGCGATCAGGTTCTCGATGGCGGCCACCTGCGTTTCGTTGTCGCCGTCATACTTGCCGGCGAAGCTCTGCAGCTCGACGCCGAGCTTCTGCGCTTCCGCTTCGGCGCCTTCCTTCATCTTGGCGAAGAACGGGTTGGTGTTGGTCTTGGTGATGAGGCCCACGATGACCTTTTCCTGGGCGCTGGCCGGCGCGGCCCACAGGACCGCCGACAAGGCGGTGACCGCCACGCATGCCATCAAGCTCTTCAAGGGTGACGCGGACGAGTGCCCGCGCGCAACCGCACGTTCCACCATCATGTCTTCCTCCCAATTTGGTCCTCGCCTGACGGCGGGCCGGTTTTTCGGCGATATGGCCGTGGTTGGATTCAAATTCTCCATTTTGTCTGTTGTCAAGCAGATCATCTAAGAGATATGCGTAGAGTTATGCAAAAGGTGATTTCCCCATCCGGAGTGGGAGAGGTGCTTGCCCTGATCCTCTCGCGCCAGGCAACCACGCGGCCTGACATCGAGCGCGTCTCGGGCTTGTCGCGCGCCACCGTCGCGCATCGTCTGGATGAACTGCTGGAGATCGGCCTGATCGACGAGACCGCAGAGCGCCAGCCCAGCGGCGGCCGCCCGGCCCGCATCCTGAAACTCAATGATTCCTTCGCCGTGACGCTGGCCGCCGATATCGGCGAGAGCGTCACCCGCGTCGCCGTCACCGACCTCAGCCCA
>Ga0081538_10004069_pt1 | contig 13608 bp, 10 predicted proteins | sample TabmetS5T2R1_FD_71022 | JGI IMG/M metagenome (GOLD analysis project Ga0081538, IMG submission 71022) | Tabebuia heterophylla rhizosphere microbial communities from the University of Puerto Rico - S5T2R1 | ecosystem: Host-associated > Plants > Roots > Rhizosphere ...
GATAATGAAGTCGTGTGTCCGGTACACGGCTACAGGTTCGATCTCAAAACCGGTGCCTGCTCGACGGACCCGAAGTTGAAAGTCAAAGTCTTCAAGCTGGTTCGTCAAGGCGATCAGTTTACACTAGAAGAATAAACTTCGCGCGAACAGGCCGGGTAACCCATGGGAGACAGGCGGAACTCGAGGTCGGCGTTTTTTGCTAAACCGATCTGACGAGCGCTTAAGGTTGTGTTCGAGTGGTGTTTGGATGGCAGAAATCCAGCGCGAAAGCATTGCACAATGGGTAAAAACGTACTGTCCTTACTGTGGCGTCGGCTGCGGTCTTCTGGCCGGCATTCACGGCGGCTCCGTCGCGAAGATCAAAGGCGATTCCGATCATCCTTCCAGCTGGGGCGATCTCTGTCTAAAGGCGGTCTATCTCCCGGAAGTCCTGCGGACGACGGATCGGTTACTTTACCCGCAGGTGCGCCAGTGTCAGGACGCGCCATTCAAGCGCGCTTCCTGGTCGCAGGCGATGGGGTACCTGGCCAAAAGATTTCGCATGATCATCGACGAGCATGGCCCTGATGCGGTGGCCTTTTACGGCTCCGGGCAGCTCACCACCGAAGAATATTATGTTGCCAACAAGCTGGCCAAAGGCTTTCTCGGCACCAATAATTTCGACACCAACTCGCGTCTGTGCATGGCGTCGGCCGTGGCCGGCTACACCACGTCCCTCGGTTCCGATGGTCCGCCCACCTCCTATGCTGATATCGACGAAGCCAACTGCCTCCTCCTCATCGGCACCAATACCGCCGATTGCCACCCGGTGATCTTCAAGAGGATCAAAGAGCGAAAGCAGAGCGATCCAAGGAGAGTGACGATCATCGCTGTCGATCCGCGCCGCACCGAAACCGCCGATTTTGCCGACCTTCATTTGCCCATCCGACCTGGAACGGATGTCGCGCTGCTCAACAGCATGCTCTGTGTTCTCATCGAAGCCAATTTGATTGATAGCGACTTCATCGCCCGGCATACGCATGGCTTTCGTGATCTGGCAGGGGTTGTCAGAAAATATCCGCCGAAGGTTGTCCAAGAAATCTGTGGCGTGGCGGAATGTCTGATCGTTGAGGCCGCGTTGATTTTCGGCATGGCCCAGAGCGCGTTGACGCTCTGGAGTATGGGTGTCAATCAAAGCTCCATCGGCGTGCAAAAGAACAATGCGATTATCAATCTTCACCTCGCCACCGGGAAGATCGGCAAGCCCGGTTCCGGTCCATTCTCACTAACCGGCCAACCCAACGCCATGGGCGGGCGGGAGGTCGGCGGTTTATCACATCTGTTGCCGGGCTATCGGAGCGTCGAGAATGGCAAGCACCGCGAAGAAGTAGAGCGTTATTGGCGCGTGCCGTTCGGGCGCATTGCGCCCACGCCAGGATTGCCCGCATTGGAGCAATTCGAAGCGCTGGCCGGCGGCAAGCTCAAAGCGATCTGGATCCTTTGCACCAACCCGGCGGCTTCGGCGCCGGATATCGATCTGATTGAAAAGGCGCTGCGCCAAGCCGAGTTGGTGGTCGTGCAGGACGCTTACCATCCAACCGGGACGAGTCGTTTTGCTCATGTGCTTTTGCCTGCGGCCCAATGGAGCGAGAAGGAAGGAGTGATGACCAATTCCGAGCGGCGGCTTACTTACATGCCCAAGCTTTCGGAGCCACCGGGCGAAGCGCTGCCGGATTGGGAGATTCTCAGCCTTTTCGGGCGGGAAATGGGTTTCAGCGAAGCCTTCGCTTACGGTTCGCCGGAAGACATTTTTGCCGAATTCGTCGAACTGACAGCAAACACGTTTTGTGATTGTTCCGGCATCAGCTATCGGCGACTCAAAAACGAAGGCGCGCTTCAGTGGCCCTGTCCGAAGCCGGACCACGCTGGAACAGAGAGGCTTTATGAAGATGCTCGTTTTCACACAAACGATGGCAAAGCCAATCTGATAGCGGTTGAACACGCAGAGCCGTTTGAGACTCCAGATCATGACTATCCGCTATGGCTAACGACCGGACGGAGTAAGTATCACTGGCACACGATGACCCGCACTGGAAAAAACGAAGCCTTGCGAAAGAGCGCGCCGGACCCGATCCTGGAGATTCATCGTGTCGATGCGCGATCATTAGGCATCCAGGATGCGGACTTCGTCGAGGTTTTCTCGCGCCGCGGCAAAGTCATGGTGCAGGCGAGGGTGACCGAGGAGATTACGCGCGGGACCTGTTTCTTGGCGTTTCACTGGGGGCGCGAGTATGGCTTCTTTAAGGCGGCCAATAACCTGACGGTTATGGCGCGTGATCCCCTTTCACGTCAGCCGGAGCTTAAAGCGTGCGCGGTTCGAGTCAAAAAGGTGTTGGATTTTCCTAGAAGCGATAATTGAAAAGCGATGGGGATCCCGTTAGGTAAAGTCTACCTGGTCGGCGCGGGTCCGGGAGATCCTGATCTTATCACGCTGAAGGGCAAAAAATGTCTGGAGCAGGCCGAGGTTGTTTTCTATGATCGATTGGTGGGTGAGGAGCTGCTGGAATATGCGCCGGAAAGCGCCGAGCTCGTTTATGTCGGCAAACGAGCCGCCCAACCGTGCGCTAATCAAACAAGCATCGAGACGCTTCTTATCGAGCGCGCCCGCCATGGCCAACGAGTGGTGCGACTCAAGGGCGGTGATCCGTTTGTATTCGGCCGGGGTGGTGAAGAGGCGGAAGCCCTAAGGCGTGCCGGTATCCCTTACGAAATTGTACCAGGTGTCAGTTCTGCCGTTGCCGTTCCCGCCTATGCGGGCATACCGCTCACACACCGCGCATGCGCGTCGAGCGTTGCCATCGTAACCGGCCACAACACTTCGAGCAACGACGGTCATGTCAAATGGAGCGCGCTTTCGCGCAGCGTAGACACGCTAGTTATCCTCATGGGGTTGCACGGTTTGAGAGGGATCATGAGCCGGCTCTTGGAAAACGGTTGCGACCCCCGCCGGCCTGTGGCGTTGATTCAGTCTGGCACTCGCCGGTCGCAAAGGAGCGTTGTAGGAACGGTTGAAACTATTGCCGATCTCGCCGAAACGAAAAAATTTCAGTCGCCAACGGTGGTTGTCGTGGGTGAAGTGGTCAAATTGGGTCGGGATTTGCAATGGTTTCACGAGGCCGTCCTTGAGCGTGGGCTCGAATTCGAGAAAGTGCCGGAAAACACGCTGGAAACTAGAATTTGAGGGACCCGGGAATCTTGCCTAGCACAGCAAATTGCCCAAAAGTTAGTCTTACTGTGATTAACATTTAGGCGTGTGATGATTTTTGCAACAACGAATGATTTCTATTTAGCTTTTGAAATTCTTGTAGTTGGGTTTCGCCGAGTGTTTTGAATTCTTTCGGTGGTAAATTCCTTTTGCTGTGACATATCGATGGTCGGTTTAATTTTGGAGGAGGTTTGAAGCAGATGAAAAAAGGATTGCTTCTTTTGTTTTTGATAGTGGCGGTGCACATGGCGCCGCTGAGGGACGTTCGAGCTGCTGAAGCGGAAAAGCCCTTGGAACCCGGTTGGTTAAGTTTAGATAGCAGCGTAGGTGTGATGGATAATTGGATAGCGAGTCGCAAGCCCTCCATCGAGGAGGCTTTTCTGGGGATCGGCATCAGTGGGTACTTGGACACGAGCTATACTTGGGGTTCGCGTCATCCGAAGGATCCCGCCAGAATCAGCGGTCGATATTTTTACGGGGACCAAAACAAAGTCAACTTTAACGATTTCCATATCGCATTTGACAAGCCTGAAAAGGATTGGGGCGTTGGTTTCCGTATATCCGGTGATTTTGGCCGGACTGGGGAGTTGTTGAGAGAGGCGACTTTGTGGGGCAAAACTTTTCACAAGGAACCTTCAGCAGAGTTGCGCGAGTCCTATATCACTACGACCATTCCTGTCGGGGAAGGAATTCAATTTAAGGGCGGCTTATTTGTAACGCCCTTGGGAGCCGAGATCCTTCCAAACCCAGGAAGTTACAACGACGAAATAACGCGTTCGTTCGCCTTTAACTATGCCATTCCGTTGCGTCACCTGGGCAGTCTTTTTAGCTATCCGTTTCTCAAGACCCTGACTGGCTCCGTGGGTATCATCACCGGCTGGGATAATCCTCGCGATAATAACGGCTCCCCTTCGGGTTTGTTCGGGGTTAACTTTACACCTACCGACGCTTTCGCGTTGGCAAGCAATATCGTCGTTGGTCCAGAACAGACGCATAACACCAACGATCCGCGTTTTACCTGGAGTAATGTCGCCACGATCAAGCCAATGGATCCCCTCACTCTCTTATTAGAGGCGACGTTTGGTTACGAGCAAGACGCATCGACACCGACGGGTATTAAGAATGCCCAGTGGTACGCCTTCGCCGCTACCGGATCGTGGAGCTGGACGGACCGTTTCAGTACGGCGGTCCGAACGGAGCTATTCCTAGACGAGGGAGCGTCGAGGACGCAAGGCTTTGGAGCGACTAAGCCCATTTTCAACGTTTCACTCGGCGAAGTGACGTTGGCGGGAACCTACAAGTTCACCAAAATGCTTGTAGGGCGAGCTGAGTTTAGGCAAGACTGGGCCAATCGAGCCGTTTATAAAAGAGGGTCGAGCAACGCCAACTCCAATCAGACGACCTTGGGCGTGCAGTTGCTCTATCAGTACTAGCGCAATCGCAAAAGCGGTTTCGTAAACGGGGAGGGAAACAGAACGTTTCCCTCCCCGTTTTTTTTGGAATGCATTTCCCAAAGACAGTTTCTTTCGAGATCTTGCACCCCTTCCAGGTTTGAGACCTTCGGCTCTTTGCCGTATAAGAAATCCTATTCACCTGATCTGGTTGGTTGGACACTTCCCCTCGTCGGCCTCATAACCTGGACCCCGAGAAGCGGCAATATCTTTACCTCTGCCTTTTTAGTAGGACTGCTTTTCTTCCCATCCCTTGGCGCAAGGGATTTCTGGGCGCCGGTGGCGTTTCTCTTGATCGGCGGTGAGTCAATCTATATACGGGGCAATATTTAGTTCGTGACGTTGAAAACTATCTACTCGCAGGAAGCTGTGTTAACCCTTGTGTCGGAAGAAATCTTTGAGCGTGCTGGTTCTTGCGGTAGACTGGCCCGGCGGTTGTGACGGTGGAGCTCATTTTGATCTATTTGGTTGCTGGCGTTGCCGCTGGCCTGGTGTCCGGGTTGTTCGGACTGGGCGGTGGATTAACGATCGTACCGGCGCTGGCGTTCGCGCTGCCTCTGGAGGGGGTCATGGAGAAATATGTCATGCACCTCGCGATCGGGACTTCGCTCGTCGTCATGGTCGTTACGGCGCTCTACACCACGGTGCTCCGTCATCGTCGCGGCGATCTGGATTGGGTGCTGTTCCGGCGTCTCGCACTCCGGGTCGTCATCGGAGCGGTTCTGGCCGCGATCTGCGGTGATCTGCTGTCTGGCGTGGCCCTTCGCATATTCTTCATTGGGTTCGTAAGCTATACCATCGTGCGGGCGTTGCATCGTCGATACGGGGCCTCGGTGAGGTCCGGCGAGTCCGAGATGATCGAGGCACCTCCCAGTGTACCACCTGGTGCGTCCCTGTGGACCTACGGACTTGCCACTGGTGTGTGCGGTGCCCTGCTTGGAGCCGGAGCAGCCATCATCATCGTCCCGTACCTTCGCGCTGCGCGGTACCGGATCCAACATGCATCGGCCATGGCTGCCGGTCTTTCAGCGGCTATCGGTGTTGGTGCGGGTGCTGGGTACGTGGCTGGTGGGTTAGACGAAACTGGCCTTCCCTCCGCTGCCATCGGATATCTCTATCTCCCTGCCTTCGCCGGACTCTCGATCGGAGCGCTCATCGGCTCGCCACTCGGCGTGAAGATCTCGCACAGCCTTGACGAGGACATCCAGTTCTGGCTGTTTCTCGCCTATCTGGTCACCGTGCTTGGTGTCATGATCCTGCGGCGCTAACGGGGCTGAACCGTTCGATGCGGCGCGAGATGCGAAAATAGGATCTTGTCTCTTCACTCGCGCCAACGCCTCGGTTATTCTATTCGCGAGCACATTCGGGAGGCATTCCTAGAGGCAATCCCGAGCTGGTGTAGAGGAGTATGGTGAGACTTCTGAAAAATCGAAAAATCAGATCGAGTCGTTTAAAAGATGCTGGAGCACTATGCCGCCCTTGTTAGAGGTCCGCAATCTCAAGACCTATCTGAGCACCTCGCAGGGCCTAGTCAAGGCCGTGGACGGCGTTTCCTACCAGGTCGAGGCAGGCGAGACGGTTGCCCTAGTGGGAGAAAGTGGATGCGGCAAGACGATGAGCGCCTTGTCGATCATGCGCCTCGTCCCCAAGCCGCAGGGATCGATTGTGGACGGCGAGATCCGCTTTCAGGGAAAGAACCTCCTTACCCTCGACGATGAAGAGATGCGGCGGATTAGGGGCCAGGAAATCGCTATGATCTTCCAGGAGCCGATGACCTCGCTCAATCCCGTGCTCACGATTGGACGGCAGATCACGGAGACCTTTGAGGCCCATGATAGCATCACCAAGGACGAGGCTAAGAAACGCGCGTTACAACTCCTGCAGCTCGTCGGGATCCCCGATCCCGAACGGCGGTTTTCTGACTATCCACACCAATTGAGCGGCGGCATGCGCCAGAGAGTGATGATCGCCATCGCCCTCAGCTGTAATCCCAAGCTGATCTTGGCCGATGAGCCCACCACGGCCCTGGACGTGACAATCCAGGCACAGATCCTAGAGTTAATGCGCGACTTGTCCGATAAATTTGGCGTGGCGATGCTGATTATCACTCACAATCTTGGCGTAGTTGCCCGCTACGCAGACCGTGTTTATGTGATGTATGCCGGCAAGGTCATTGAGAGCGCCGGCGCGAAAGAGATCTATCAAAACCCGCGCCACCCGTACACCCTTGGGCTCCTCCGTTCGGTGCCCCGCCTCGATCAACCGCGCAAAGCCAAGCTCGACCCCATCGAGGGCCAACCGCCGGATCTATGGAATCTGCCTGACGGGTGTAGCTTCCGGCCGCGCTGCAAGTTTTCTATCGAGAGATGTGCCAAGGAAGAACCGCCCCTGAGAGCGATTGGTAATCGTCATCAATCAGCCTGCTGGGTGGCGGAGAGTTTAGTCGAAAAAACTGAGGATGGAAGATAAAAAATCCTCGATCCTCGTAACGTACCGATGATTTCGCAAGCTAAGGAAAAAATCACAAGTCCCGACGGTAACTCCGCCATCGTTGAGGTTCGCCACCTCAAGAAATACTTCCCGGTGCTGAGTGGGATTATCGCCCGGCGCACGGTCGGCTGGGTCAAAGCCGTGGACGATGTTAGTTTCGTTATTCGGCGGGGCGAGACCTTGGGGTTGGTGGGAGAGTCGGGATGCGGCAAGACCACCATCGGGCGTTGCATTCTCCAGCTTGAGCCCGCCACGGCGGGCGAGATTCTCTATGAAGGTGAGGAGATGACGCGAAAGACCGAGGCAGAAATGCGGCCGCTCAGGCGCAAGCTGCAGATTGTCTTTCAGGATCCTTACAGCTCACTTAATCCCCGGATGACCATAGGGCAGATCATCAGCGAGCCAATATGGGTGCACGGGCTTACCAAGAACGGCGCCAGCTATCGTGACCGAGTAGATGAACTCCTCACGGTTGTCGGCTTGAATCCGCTGATGGCGAGCCGTTATCCTCACCAATTGAGCGGCGGGCAAAGACAGCGAGTGGGCATCGCCCGCGCTCTTGCGCTCGAACCCAACTTTATCGTATGCGACGAGCCGATTTCCGCCCTCGATGTTTCCATTCAGGCCCAGATCATTAACCTGCTCGAAGAGTTGCAGGAACGTTTTGGTCTGACCTATCTCTTCATCGCGCACGATCTCTCCGTTGTGCGCCACATTAGCGATCGGATAGCAGTCATGTACTTGGGAAAGGTTGTCGAGATCGCCGAACGCCAGGAGCTTTACGAAAATCCACTTCATCCTTATACAAAAGCTCTCCTCTCGGCCGTACCCATTCCGGACCCTGTTATTGAGAGCAAGCGCGAGCGCATCGTCCTTAGAGGGGAAGTTTCAAGCGCGGCCAGTCCTCCCAGCGGGTGCGTTTTCCACCCCCGCTGTCCCATTGCCATCGAAGCATGCAACCAAGAAGTGCCTGAGTTACGAGAGATAAGGCCCGCTCACTGGGTCGCCTGCATCCGTGTCTAAAAACGGCGCTTCAGCTCTTGACAGCCCAAAGGCGGTGGAATAGGTCTAGGCCGTCAAATAGCCCGGTCAGCAGTTGTCGTTGGTCAGCAGTCTTTGTCGACAAATTGAATAACCGGAAAATTAAAAACGGAGGTGCGTCATGAGAGTTTCGAGAGAAATAAGCAGGAACGCGTATCTCACGATTCCCCTGGCGATTTTTCTCGCTTTGATCTCTTTCCGGAGCTCTAGCCCGGCCGCAGAGACGGAGAAGCCGCGCTCTGGAGGGGAATTGGTCTTCGCTGTCGGCGGAACCCCCCCCTCTTTCGACGGTCACCGCGAAACGACATTCGCCATGCTTCATCCGGTGGCCCCTCACTACAGCTTGCTTTTGCGTTTCGATCTTCTCAACTATCCAAAGGTGGTCGGAGATGTCGCTGAGAAATGGTCGGTCTCCAAGGACGGCCTGACCTATACCTTCAATATCCGCAGAGGAATCCAGTTCCATGACGGTAGCCCGCTAACATCGAAAGACGTAAAAGCGACTTATGAAAAGATTATTTTTCCTCCGCAGGGAGTGGCCAGCGCCCGGCAGGCTTCCTATGCGGCTGTGGTGGACAAGATCGAAGCTCCAGATACTCATACTGTCGTCTTTCACCTGAAGCAGCCTTCGGCTTCCTTTCTGGCCAATATGGCCTCCCCCTGGAACTTTATTTACAAGGCCGACATCCTCGCTAAGGATCCCCGCTGGTATGAGAAAAACGTAATGGGAACCGGTCCGTTCGTTTTCGTCGAGCATGTGCCAGGTTCGCATTGGGTAGGAAAGAAAAACCCTAACTATTTTATGAAAGATCGGCCTTACCTGGATGGTTATAGAGCGATCTTTATTAGGGACACCGCTCCCCGGGTGGCGGCCGTCCGGAGCGGACAGGCGCTGATCGAGTTCCGGGGATTTAATCCGGCGGCCAGGGACGACCTCACGAAGGCTTTAGGTGATAAGGCCGTAGTTCAGGAGAGCTCCTGGATCTGCAATCTGACCGCGGTCATTAACAACGAGAAAAAGCCTTTCAATGATCCGCGCGTGAGACGCGCCTTGACTCTTGCCATTGATCGATGGGAGGCCTCCAAAGCCCTTTCCCAGATCTCGCTTATGAAATATGTCGGGGGACTCTTCCGGCCCGGATCGGAGTTTGCCACCCCGGATGCCGAGCTCGCTAAGCTCGCCGGTTTCGGCAAAAACATCGAAACGTCGCGCAAGGAAGCAAGGCGCCTTCTGAAGGAGGCGGGAGTACCAGAAGGCTTTTCCTTCACGCTCAAGAACAGGAATATCAAAGAACCCTATGAGGTCACGGGAGTCTTTCTAATCGATCAGTGGCGTCAGGTGGGCTTGAACGTCAATCACGTCCAGCAGGAAGAGGGAGCCTATTTCAACGATTTCAGGCAGGGGAATTTTGACACTGGTATCGACTTCAACTGTGACTTCATGGATGAGCCGGATCTCCAGCTCATAAAGTTTTTGAGCACTGACAAAAGCCCGCTCAACTATGCCCGTTACAAGGACCCTGTCCTGGACGACCTCTACGAAAAGCAGGGCCGCGCGGCCAATCCGCAGGAGCGGCTTAAGCTATTGCGGCAGTTTGAAAAACGGGCTCTCGATGAGCAAGCGTATCAGTTCCATGTCCTCTGGTGGCAGAAGATCAATCCCCATTGGGCCAAGGTCAAGGGCTTCAAGGCCGTGCCTAGCCATTACTTCATGCATTTGAACGATATCTGGCTGACGGAATAGGAAGAAGAGAAGATAGAGGATCGAGGATAGAGGATGGCGCTATCTTCTATCCTCCATCTTCGATCCTCGGTTATCCCTAGGCCATGCGGCGGTACATCCTCAAGCGGTTGCTGCTTATGATTCCGACGTTACTCGGGGTGGCGATCCTGGTCTTTCTCATGCTCCGGGTAGCCCCCGGGGATATTGTGGAGATGAAATACGCTGGGACGGGAACCTATGCTCCCAAAGAAGCGCTAGATCGTGAACGCGTTCAGCTCGGCCTGGATAAACCTCTCTGGCACCAGTTCATTTCCTGGATATCGGGGATCGTCCTCCTAGATTTTGGCACCTCCATGTGGACCGGCCGGCCGGTCGTTTATGAGATTGGCATCCGTCTGGAGTTGAGCCTCCAATTGGCTTTGATGGCGACGATAGTAGCGATTTTTCTCTCGATACCTCTTGGAACAGCGGCGGCGCTTAAACAGGATACCTGGGTCGACTACTTTGTGAGGGTTTTCTCAATTGCCGGCCTCGCCATGCCGTCATTCTGGCTGGGCATTCTTATCATCCTCGGATTTCTTATAATCTTTCAATGGCTTCCCCCTTTAACGTTTACTTCCTTTTGGGTGGATCCTAAGGCCAACTTGGCGCAGCTCACCTGGCCGGCTCTGGCCGTAGGCTATCGCTACTCCGCCGTAGCTACGCGCATGACGCGCTCGGCCGTCTTGGAGGTTCTACGCGAAGACTACATCCGAACCGCGCACGCCAAAGGGCTGTGGGAAAAGGTGATCCTCGTCCGACATGCCCTGAAAAACGCGATGCTGCCCGTGATCACGGTCATCGGACTCGAGTTCGCTTTCCTGGTGGGCGGCTTGGTGGTTACCGAGCAGGTCTTCAATCTGAACGGCATAGGAAAGCTTTTCGTCGAGTCCATCGCCCAGCGCGATTACATCATGGTGCAGACCTTGGTGTTGCTCATATCGTTCGTCTTTATTTTCGTCAATTTTCTGGTTGATCTGATTAATGCCTGTCTGGATCCCCGCATTCGCTACCAATAGAAAATGAAAGTTCAACTGGTTCAAAAGGTTCAAATCGTTCAAACCCTATTGAACAGCTTGAACGGCTTGAACTTGGGGTAGAGTGGCAGAAGAACTTACCATCACGACGGACCAGCGAGTGCTTTCCCATGGCCAAAGGTGGCTGAGCATTTCGTTGCGCTTTGCGCGGGAGCGCTCGCTGGGTGCCGCGGGCGCGATTATCATCTTGCTGATGATTTCCGCCGCATTGCTCGCGGACCTGATCGCGCCCTATGATCCGTTGAAAACCGATTATGCCGCGATGCTGCAAGGTCCGAGCTCCAATCACTGGTTCGGTACGGATTCTTTTGGGCGGGATGTATTGTCCCGGCTCATCTATGGCTCACGCACGGCCTTGTGGGTCGGTTTCTCTTCTTCATTTTTGGGGGCCACCCTTGGGGCCGTCATCGGTGTCATGAGTGCTTATTTTGGCGGAAAAATCGATCTCGTCGTGCAGCGCTTCATGGATCTTCTCCTCTCGTTTCCACTGATCGTCCTGGCCCTCGTGGTTGTGGCCGTTCTGGGCACAGGAACCACGAACGTCATTCTCGCCATCACGATCCCCATGATTCCCCGTTGCGCCCTGGTCGTACGCAGCAGCGCCCTTTCGCTGCGCCACATGCCTTTTGTTGATGCCGCCCGTGCCCTCGGCTTTGGTCACAGGCGTATCATCTTTCGCCATATGCTGCCCAACGTGATGGCACCCTATCTCGTCATGCTCACGGCCTTTCTAGGACAGGCGATTCTGCTCGAGGCCTCTCTCTCTTTCCTCGGCCTTGGAGTCACAGAGCCAACCCCCGCCTGGGGTCTGATGCTCCGCGGCGCCGCCGTCGAGTTTGCTGAACGCGCTCCCTGGATGGCGATCTATCCTGGGATCGCCATCAGCCTTTCGGTCTTCGCGTTCAATCTCTTCGGCGACTCCTTGCGTGACGCGTTAGATCCGAAACTACGGCTTTAATGCGGGATCACACTAGAATCGTTTTACTGCGGATAAAGAATCTTCGAGGTCGCATCGCCTGGGGAATCTTGATAGTGAGCTCGTAGGGATTATGAGTTCACGAAGGAGAAGTAGATGGCCGTTTTGAGAAGACTGTCCGCGTCTTCGGTGCTTTTGTGGGGGATGGTCGTCGTTGCGGTCGCTTACTTCCTTTATTTAGGAGCACCCGGTTGGTTTGAAGGGACAGCAGATCCCCGTTCCCAAGAATTCTTGGGCAAGATTGCGGCCGAGATCAATCGCTCGGTACCGGTGATGATCGATCAAGAAACTGAACTCATGCCGGCGGTGGGCGCGCCAGCGATGCTGATCTATAATTACCGTCTGGTCAGTTATTCAATCACACAAGTGAATCACGCCAGATTCGCGGCCGGAGCAAAAGAGCGAGTCAAAGAAAGCGCCTGCGGCCGCCCTGAAACGCGAGATAGTCTGTTAAAAAAGGGCGTCACCCTACGCTACTCCTACTTCGACAAGGACAAACAGCACATTGCGACCATCGACGTGACGCCGTCCGACTGCGGATTTTAGCAGGCGACGACGGATCGACGACGTGTGGCGCGTTCAGGATGACACGCTTGCTAAGATTGTCACTTCAGAATTTCTTTCGCTTTGGGGATCAGTTTCGGATCGAGTTTGAATATGTCTTTCACGTTCCGCTCGAGCTCCTCTCCGTCCAGCGGGTTAATATCGAGCTTGGCCTTCTTGGCATCAGCAAGAAACTCTGGATCTTTCATAACGGCCATAAATGCCTTTCGCAATGTCATCAGCCGGTCCTTCGGCGTCCCGGGTGGAAGCACATAGGGTCTGGCCGCCGGCCCTACGCTGTGAACTAATGCGCTAATTAGACTTCGCGCTTCGTCGGTCTTGGCATAGCTCATTGCTAGTGGGACCTTGGAAAGCTCCGGGTGGGATTTCGCGGTTGTCTGCAAAACAATCTCCAGGTCGCCGCTTTTCAGCTCGTTAGGCCAAGTGGCCGTGAAGGACTGCCAAGCGTTGCAAACCCCTTGCACTTCGCCGCTATCGTACGCCAATCTGACATCGGCAGTCCCCTTGTAACCCGAGACAATTTGCGCCGGAAGCCCGATTGTTGCGATGAGTACCTTGGGGATATCGTCGGTGGCCGAACCCGCTCCGACTCCGCCGAGTTTCACGATGGTCTTCATAGCCATCCACTGATCCATGCTCGAGATGCTGGTATTTTTTTTGGAAATGCCAATGACATAATCGTCCTGTGTCGGTACACCAATGTATTCAAATTTGGCCGCGTCGAACTCGATGCCGGGTTTGCCGAGAAGTTGCTGCAAGAAAAGACCGCCGATAAAGTGACCGATGGTTAAGCCGTCGGGTTTGGCGATCTTGTACATATAGTTGGCCGAAATCAGAAAACCGGCTCCCGGCATATTCTCCACAACAAAAGTCGGGTTCCCCGGGACATGTTTTCCGATGTGCCGAGCGATCGTGCGGGAGGAGGTATCGTACCCTCCGCCCGCCGAGGCACCGACAATGATCCGTACGGTTTTGCCGTTGTAAAAGGAATCCTGTGCCTTTGCCGGATTTAAAAACAAAAGCAGAACGGATAAGACGGCCAC
>Ga0081538_10004070_pt1 | contig 13607 bp, 11 predicted proteins | sample TabmetS5T2R1_FD_71022 | JGI IMG/M metagenome (GOLD analysis project Ga0081538, IMG submission 71022) | Tabebuia heterophylla rhizosphere microbial communities from the University of Puerto Rico - S5T2R1 | ecosystem: Host-associated > Plants > Roots > Rhizosphere ...
ATATAGCATTTGGAGAAATGCGAAAGCGAGTCGAAACCCACCGCTTCCGCCACCCGCGCCAGCCCCATCATGGTGCCCTGGACCAGATCGCGGGCGCGCGCGAGGCGCAGCCGCTGGTAGTAGCCGCGCGGGCTGACGCCGAGGTGCCGGTGGAACAGCCGCTCCAGGTGCCGCAGATGGATGCCGGCCTCCGCCGCGATCTGCGGCAACGGCAGCGGGTCCGACAGCGTGTTGCGCATGAGGGCGACCGCGCGCTTGATCGGCGGGGCGACCTGGGTCTCGATTGACTGCTGCTGATCGGCGGCGGGTTCGATTTTCTTGCGCACGCGCTGGCGGGCGAGGCGCATCATCACTTGCTGCGCGACCGCTGAGCCTAGCACCGCTTCGACATTGGCGAGCGCGAAGTCCGAGGTGGCACAGCCGCCGCGGCAGCCGAAGAAATCATCCTTGCGCCAGAACAGCTCCTTGCGCTGCGCCGCGCCGCGGGCGCGCTCCTTGGGCATGGCGGAGATGCGGCCGAGGACCGAGCAGCCGCCGCCGATGCCACCCAGACGCTGGATCGATGCGGGGTGGGCGCTGAGCCAGGCGGCGAGGCCGGCGCAATCGTCGCCCGAGGCGTCGGCATCGCTGAACACGATGACGGTGGAGAGCGGCCGCAGCTCCGTCACGTCGCCGTCGACAGCGACGGGAATCCCGGCTGAGCTCGTGACCGAGCGGCCGGAGATAGCGACAATCTCCCAGGCGAAGGCGCGGCGCTGCGCCAGCTCGTTGGCGGAGGTGAAGACGTCAAGCAGGCGGGCAAGGTCGCCGAGGGCGAAGCCGTTCATCAGCACCAGGCTGAGCGCGGCACGGCGCTCGGTGTCGAGCGCAAAGGGCGAAGCGGGGGCGCGCAACGTCTCCGCCACAGTCGGCGGATGCCATGCACGATGATCTTCCGTTTCAGCCATCAACCACCCCCGGTGATAGTCCGCCCACCATGCCGCGAGCGGCCCAGGCGATCCCCCCTCTGTCCATTGGACCTGAGAGATTCACCGGCCCAAGGCGTACCGCCAAGCCGGTTTACTCCGTCGGTGAGGCGCTGCGGCGAGCTGTCGCGGTGCCTGCTTTCCAGAGTCTTCGGCCGTGGTCGGTCCTTTTGCCTGAGAGGTTCCGGGGGCGGTTGCTCCTTCGGCGCCGCAATGCCTTAGCGGGCATCGCGATCTCTCCCGACAACGGCGAAACAGGCGTCAAGTGTGTGGTGCCGCCCTGGGGCCGTCAAGTAGTGCCAAGGAGCGAATTTGCAGACAAACCGGCCATCGACGCAGCCAAACCGGCCTTCCCGAACCGGTTAAGCTTGCAGGCAGGCAATCCAGCCTGTTATGCAAGCACGGGGTCTGCTCTGCCTCGTCTTCCTGAAGTTAGGCAATGGGTACCCGGTTCCCCGGTGAACGGGCTGTGGAACTGGTTTGAGCAAACGGGTCGGGGGGCGCTTCGCAATGGTGTGCGCAAACGGCGTATTGGACAGTCGACCTGTCCCAGGCGCAGGGGCTAGCCGATGCCTAGGGTGATCGTCGCCTACGTCCGCTATGTCGAAGCCTTCAACCGGCGCATCGGCAAGGTGGCGATGTACCTGATCCTGGTGCTGCTGGGAATTCTGCTCTACGCGGCAATCAGCAAGGCGGCCTTTCGCATATCGCCGATCTGGACCATTGAAATGGCCGCGTTCACGCTGACCGCGTATTACATCCTCGGCGGTCCCTACGCGTTCCAGAACAACGCCCTGGTCCGGATGGACCTGTTCTACAGCCACTGGAAGCCGCGGACGCGGGCGTTCGTCGATTGCATCACGATCATCGGCCTGTTCGTCTATCTTGGCGTCCTTCTCTACGGCGGCGTCCTCAGCAGCATCTACACATTCGAAACCGAGCAGCGCAGGCCAAGCGCGTGGGGTCCCGAACTCTGGCCGATCCGCAGCATCATGACGTTCGGCATCCTCCTCATGCTGTTGCAGGCGATCGCCACCTTCTTCAAGGACCTCGCGATCGCGCGCGGGAAGCCGATCGAATGAGCTACGAACTCATCGCCTTCACCATGTTCATCTCCATGCTGATGCTGCTGGCCACCGGCCAGCGCGTGTTCGGCATGATCGGTTTCGTCGGTGCCACCGCCGCCCTGCTGCTGTGGGGCACCGGCGGCAGCAACATGCCGTTTGCCGCCGCCGGCAAGCTGGAAAGCTGGTACGCCCTGGTCACCGTGCCGATGTTCGTGCTGATGGGCTACGTGCTCGCCGAATCCGGCATCGCGAGCGACCTGTACCGCATGTTCCACGTGTGGATGGGTGGCATCCGCGGCGGCCTGGCCATCGGGACGATCGGCCTCATGGTGCTCATTTCCGTCATCAACGGCCTGTCGATCGCCGGAATGGCGATCGGAGCAACCATCGCGCTGCCCGAGTTGCTGAAGCGCGGCTACGACAAGCTGATGATCACCGGCGTGGTGCAGGCGGGCAGCACGCTTGGGATTCTTATCCCGCCGAGTGTCGTGCTTGTACTCTATGCCATGATCGCGCGGCAGCCGGTCGATCAGCTCTGGCTCGCAGGCATCTTGCCCGGCCTGATGATGGCGGCACTATTCATCGTCTATATCGCCGGACGGTGCTGGCTGCAGCCCAGCCTCGGGCCGGCGCTGCCGAAGGAGGATCGCAACATCCCGATGCGGGAGAAGCTGAAGCTTCTGTGGGTCGGGATCGTGCCGCTGCTGGTCTTCGGGGTGATGATCGGCCTCTTTGTCACCGGGATCACCAGCCTTGTCGAAAGCTCGGCCGTAGGCGCGGCCGCTGCCTGCCTCGCCGCGTTCCTCAAGGGAAAGCTGACCAGGCAGCTGATCGAGACCACCTTCCGCCAGACGCTCGACGTCACCTGCATGTTCATGTGGATCATCCTGGCCGCGCTGTGCTTCGGCGCGGTGTTCGACGGCCTGGGCGCGGTCAAGGCAATCGAAGCGCTGTTCCTCGAGAAGCTCGGCCTATCGCCCTGGGAAGTGCTCATCATCATGCAGATCTCCTTCCTCGTCATGGGCATGTTCCTGGATGACACGGCGATGCTGGTGATCGTCGCGCCGCTCTATATCCCGCTGGTGCGACAGCTCGGGTTCGATCTCGTGTGGTATGGCGTGCTCTACACCATCACCTGCCAGATCGCCTACATAACGCCGCCGTTCGGCTACAACCTGTTCCTGATGCGCACCATGGCCCCACCGAGCGTCACGATGCGCGACATCTATCGGTCGATCTGGCCGTTTGTGATCGTGATGGTCATCGCGTTGGCTCTCGTGATGATCTTCCCAGAGATCGCGCTCTACCTGCCGCAGCTCTACACCGGACGCTAGGACCGGCGTTTTCGGGCTTGCCTTGGCTTGCACCGGCAGTTCATACTTTTTCGCGGTGTGAAAAGCAGAATGGCTCCAATCGGAGCGTGGACCCGAAGCGGTCCTGGCAAAGGGGAGGTACAATGGACAAGGACAGACGGAAATTCCTGCGCACTGCGGGCGTTGCAGCCGCGGCCGCGGGATCGGTGATCGCAGCGCCGCACGTCAAGGCGCAGTCGGCGATCAAGTGGCGCTTCCAGACCTATGCCGGCCCGGCGCTGGCCGAGCATGTGATCAAGCCGGCGGTTGACTCGTTCAACAAGGCCGCCAATGGCGCAATGGAGATCGAGCTCTATACCGCCGACCAGCTGGTGCCGACTGCGGAGCTGTTCCGCGCCGTGCAGGATGGGACGATCGATGCGGTTCAGACCGACGATGATTCCGTCGGTGCGCCTGTCGATGTGGCAGTGTTCTCCGCCTATTTCCCGCTCGCCTCGCGCTACTCGCTCGACGTTCCGGTACTCTGGCACCATTACGGCCTGAAGGACATCTGGGCGGAGGCCTACAAGGACGTGCAGAACGTCACCTGGCTGTCGACCGGTGCCTGGGACCCGTGCAACTTCGCGACCGTGAAGCCGATCAAGTCGCTGGCGGACATGAAGGGCCTGCGGGTGTTTTCGCCGCCAACCGCGGGACGATTCCTCACCCGCTTCGGCGTGGTGCCGGTGACGCTGCCCTGGGAAGACATCCAGGTCGCGATCCAAACCGGCGAGCTCGACGGCATCGCATGGTGCGGCGCGACGGAGACCTACACGGTCGGCTGGGCCGATGTGACCAAGTACTATTTGACCAACAACATCTCGGGTGCATGGGCCGGCTCCTATTTCGTCAATACGGCGAAGTGGAACGAGGTGCCGGAGCATCTGAAGACGTTGTTCCAGCTATCGATCGATTCGTCGCACTACTATCGCCAGCACTGGTATTGGTGGGGTGAGGCGCACTACCGCACCACCGGCGGCAAGCTCGAGCTCACCACCATTCCGGAAGCGGAATGGAAGCAGGTCGAGGACGAGGCGCACAAGTTCTGGGACGAGATCGCGGCCAAAAGCGAGCGCAGCGCAAAGATCGTGAAGATACTGCGCGACTATTCCGAGACGATGCGCAAGGCAGGCCCGCCGTACCGCTACGCTTGATACGCTGTGGATCGAACTGCGGCGCGCGCGATACCCACTCGCGCGCGCCTTTCGTTTGCGGACTACACGGCGCCGAGCCGGAGAGCGACCTCGTCGGCAATCGCGAGGCTTGAGGTCAGCCCGGGAGACTCGATGCCGTAGAGATGCACCTGTCCGGGCAGCCCATGCACCTCGGGCCCGTCGATGCGGAAGTCGGCGGCCGCTGCGCCGGGCGCCTGGATCTTGGGGCGGATGCCGGCATAGGCGGGCTGCAAGGCGCCATCGCGCAGATGCGGCCAATAGGTTCGGATGGCGGTGTAGAACGCATCGCCGCGGCGCGGATCGACGTTGTAGTCGAGGCGATCGATCCATTCGACATCGGGGCCGAAGCGCGCCTGGCCCGCGAGGTCGAGCGTCAGGTGCACGCCGAGGCCGGCGGCTTCCGGCATCGGGTAGATCAATCGCGAGAACGGAGACGGGCCGCTGAGGCTGAAGTAGTTGCCCTTCGCATAATGCAGCGGCGGGATGCGGTCGGCAGGATAGCCTTGCAGGTTTGTCGCGATGTCCTGAGCGCCGAGGCCGGCAGCGTTGATCAGCACACGCGCGGTCACCTGCATGGGATCCGCGCCGCCCACCTGCAGCGTCACGCGGCCATCGTCCTCCAGCCAGCCGCGTTCCACCGGCGCATGGCGCGCCAGGGCAGCGCCGCGCGCTTCCGCTTCGCCCAGAAGACTCAGCATCAGTCCGTGCGTATCGATGATGCCGGTCGATGGCGAATGGAAGGCCGCAACACAGGCGAGCTGCGGCTCCAGGCGCTTGGCTTCGTCCGCGCTCAACAGAGACAGGTCGTCGACGCCATTGGCCTCGGCCTGCTGCATCAGCTTGTGCAGCGCGGGGATCTGATCCGACGTGGTCGCGACCACCAGCTTGCCGACCTTGCGCGCGGTTACGTTGTGATCGGCGCAATAGGCGTAGAGTTTATCGCGGCCGGCGACGCACAGCCGCGCCTTCAGGCTGCCGGTCGGGTAATAGATGCCGGCGTGGATGACCTCGCTGTTGCGCGCCGACACGCCGGAGCCGATGTCGCCTTCCGCTTCGAGGATCAGCACCTCGCGGCCGCTGAGCGCGATGCGCCGCGCGCAGGCGAGGCCGATGACGCCGGCGCCGATGACGACGCAATCGACCTCGGCGCGCTCGACCGAAGCCATCAATGCTCCATGGTGCGGGTGATGTAGAGGCAGGCGGCGATGATGATGACGACGCCGACGATCGCGACCGGGCCCAGCACGTCGCGCCAGAAGATGTAGCCGTAGAGGCTGGCCCACACCAACGAGCTGTATTCAAACGGCGCCAGCAGGGACAGCGGCGCATAGCGCAGCGACAGGATCAGGAAATACTGGCCGAGGCAGCCGAACAGGCCGACCGCGAGCAGGCCGGCCCATTCCAGCGGCGTCGGATTGACCCAGACGAACGGCGTCGCGATGCCGAGGATGATGACGCCACCGATCGCGTAGTAGAACAGGATGCTGAGATTGCTCTCGGTGGTGCTGAGCCGGCGCGCGAACAGCTGCGCGAAGCACCAGAGCACGACCGACGTCAAGACTGCGATCGTGCCAATGACGCTGTCGGGGCCCTCGTCGGGCTGCATGACCAGCAGCATGCCGGCGAAACCGGCGAACACGGCGACCCAGCCGCCGAGGCGCAGCCGCTCACGCAAGAACACGATGCCGAGGATGGTGCCGAAGATCGGCGAGGCGGCGACAATGCTCATGGCCGTCGGCAAGGGAAGCTTGCTGATGGCGAAGTAGAAGGCGGTCAGCTCGACCGCCGCGCAGAAGGCGCGCGCGGCATGTTCCAGCGGGCGCTTGGTGCGGAGCGCGGCGAAGCCCGCGTCGGACTGTCCGACCAGCCAGAGCACCATGATCAGCGAGACCACGAAGCGGGAGAAGCCGATCTGGATCGGGTCGATGTTGGTGGTCGACCATTTGACGATGGCGTCGGTGGTGCCCAGCACCAAAATCGCGGCCAGCATGTAGAACACGCCCACTTTGGGCTTGAACTGAAGCTGGCCCGCAGCTGCCAAACTTGTCACGATACATCCCCGAAAGCGCCGCTGAGCCCCTGGAATTGCCGGGCCGCGGCGGGTAAAGTCGCGGCACTCTAGGTATTTTGGAGCGTGCCGCCAAGAGCGGCCCCGACATTTTCATGCCCTTGGACGCCGTCGCCAAAAGCAAGCCCGAGATCGTTCACAGCGCCTGTCCGCACGATTGCCCGTCCACCTGCGCACTCGAAGTGGAACGCCTGAGCCCGACGCAGATCGGCCGCGTCCATGGCGCGAAGGCCAACCCGTACACCGCCGGCGTGATTTGCGCCAAGGTCGCGCGCTATGCCGAGCGGCAGCACCATCCGGAGCGTCTGGCGCAGCCCATGCGGCGCGTCGGCGACAAGGGCGTCGGCTTTGCGGCGTTCAAGCCGATGGCGTGGGACGAGGCGCTCGACGAGATCGCGGAACGCTTCATCCAGGCCGAGCAGAAGTTGGGCGCGGAAGCGGTCTGGCCGTATTTCTATGCCGGCACCATGGGACTGGTGCAGCGCGACGGCATCCAGCGCCTGCGCCATGAGAAGAAGTATTCGCAGCAGAAGAGCACGATCTGCGTGGCGTTATCGGATGCCGGCTGGATGGCCGGTGTCGGCGTGATGCGCGGCGTCGATGCGCGCGAGATCGCGGACAGCGACCTCATCATCGCCTGGGGCACCAATCCGGTCTCGACCCAGGTCAACGTGATGACCCATGTCGCGCGCGCCCGAAAGGAGCGCGGCGCCAAGCTCGTCTGCGTCGATCCCTATCGCAATCCGACCGCCGAGGTTGCCGACCTGCACATCATGCTGCGGCCCGGTACCGATGCGGCACTGGCGCTCGGCATGATGCATGTGCTGTTCGCGGAAGGGTTCGCAGACCGCGCGTACATGGCGCGCTATGCCGACGATCCGGCGGCGCTGGAGGCGCATGTGCGTGACCGCACGCCGGAATGGGCGGAAGGCGTGACCGGCGTGCCGGCGGAAACGATCCGTGAGTTCGCGCGGCTCTACGGGCGCACCAAGAACGCCTACATCCGGGTCGGCTTCGGCTTTGCGCGGGCGCGCAACGGCGCGGTCTCGCTGCATGCCGTGACTTGCCTGCCGACCATCACGGGAGCCTGGGCGCATAGGGGCGGCGGCGCGCTCTATTCCAATCGCTCACTCTACCACATCGACGATTCGATGATCGTCGGGAAGGAGCTGCAGGACCGCAGCGTGCGCGAGCTGGACCAGTCGCGCCTCGGCGCGGTGCTGACCGGCGACAAGCGCGACCTCGGTGACGGTCCGCCGGTCACCGCGATGATCGTGCAGAATACCAATCCGATGATGGTTTGCCCCAACACCAACCTGGTGCGAAAAGGCCTGTCGCGTTCGGACCTCTTCCTGTACGTGCACGAGCAGTTCATGACCGAGACGGCGGCGATGGCGGACATCGTGCTGCCGGCCACCACTTTCCTCGAGCATGACGACATCTATCGCGGTAGCGGTCACACCTTCCTGCAGGTGACGCGCAAGGTGGTGGAGCCCTATGCCGAGGCGCGCACCAACCACTATGTGATCTGTGAGCTGGCCAAGCGCTTGAGTTGCGAGCATCCGGCCTTCGCCATGACCGAGTGGGAGATCATCCGCGAGACCCTGAAGCGCTCCAACTGGCCGGGGCCCGAGGCGATCCACGACAAGCACTGGCAGGAATGCGCGCTGGATTTCGAGACCGCGCACTTCCAGGACGGCTTCGGCCATGCCGACAAGAAGTTCCACTTCAAGGCCGACTGGGCCAAGATCGGCCCGGACCACGCGCGCCTGCCGAGCCTGCCGGACATGGCGCAGGTGTTCGACGCGCCGACGCCGGAGCGGCCGTTCCGCATGGTGACGGCGCCGGCACGCTCGTTCCTCAACTCCACCTTCACCGAGACGCCGGGATCGACGAAGCGGGAAGGGCGGCCGACCCTGCTGATCCATCCGGCCGACGCGGCGCGACTCGGCCTCAGCGAGGGCGACCTGGCGGAGATCGGCAACAGGCAGGGCGTGGTCTTCATTCACGTGAAGCCGTTCAGCGGCCTATTGCCGGGCGTGGTGGTGGTCGAGTCGATCTGGCCCAACGCCGCCTTCGTCGGCGGCAACGGCATCAACACCCTGACCAGCGACGACGCAGGCTTGCCAAACGGCGGTGCAGTGTTTCATGACACTGCAGTATGGATTGGAAAGGCCCCCGAGTCGCAGGCGTGACACCGCACCACGCGGGCAGGCCGCACATCATCGTCCTGGGTAACGAAAAGGGCGGGTCGGGCAAGTCGACCACCGCCATGCATCTGGTCGTCGCCCTGCTGCATGACGGCTTCAAGGTCGGCTCGATCGACTGCGACGCGCGCCAGGGCTCCTTCACCCGCTATGTCGACAACCGCAAGGCGACGGCTGCCAGTATGCTGGTGCCGCTGCCGCTGCCGCGCCACATCCCGGTCGAACGCTCGACCTCCGACAGCGCGATCGCCGGGCGCGACGACGAAGCCGACCGGCTGGCGGCGGCCCTGTCCCAGCTGACTGACTGCGATTTCATCGTGATCGACACGCCCGGCTCGGACACTTCGCTGTCGCGCCTCGCGCATACCCTGGCCGATACGCTGATCACGCCGCTCAACGACAGTTTCCTCGACCTCGACCTGCTCGGCCGCATCGACCGGGACGGCGAAAAGATACTGAAGCCGAGCGTCTACAGCGAGATGGTGTGGGACCAGCGCAAGCAGCGCGCCATCAACCGCGGGCGGCCGATCGACTGGATCGTCATGCGCAACCGCCTCAGCAGCCTCGATGCCAAGAACAAGCGCGACATCGGCCGGCTGCTGGAGCAGCTGTCGCGCCGCATCGGCTTCCGCCTCGCGCCCGGCTTCACCGAGCGCGTGATTTTCCGCGAGCTGTTCCCGCGCGGCCTGACCCTGCTCGACCTCAGCCGCAAGGACGCGGGCGTCACCTGGCGCATCTCGCACGTCGCGGCCCGCCAGGAAGTGCGCGAGCTGGTGGCCGCCCTCGGGCTCACCGATGCGCGGGCCGCCTAGCCACAAAATCATTGATTTTCAATAGGATGCGAGCCCATAGCCGAAAGATGATGGGGGCGGCGGGTTGCCGGTTGAGCGGTCGCTGTGGCACAACCGCGATGGGCCGCTCGAACAACACCCAATAAGAGGTCTGAAGAATGCGCAAGCCGCTGCGTAAGGCGATTTTTCCGGTGGGCGGACTCGGGACGCGGTTCCTGCCGGCGACCAAGGCGATGCCCAAGGAGATGCTGCCGGTGGTCGACAAGCCGCTGATCCAATACGCGGTGGAAGAAGCGCGCGCCGCCGGAATCGAGGAAATGATCTTCGTCACCGGCCGCGGCAAGAGCGCGATCGAGGATCACTTCGACTATTCGTACGAGCTGCAGGACACACTGAAGTCGCGTAGCAAGGATGCCGAGCTCGCGCTGATCGAAGACCTGCTGCCCAAGCCGGGCGAATACGCCTATGTGCGCCAACAGGAAGCGCGCGGCCTCGGCCACGCCGTGTGGTGCGCACGCAATCTCGTCGGCAACGAGCCGTTCGCCGTGCTGCTCGCCGACGACCTGGTGCAGGCGGGGACGCCGTGCCTGAAGCAGATGGTCGAGCTCTACAACGAAGTCGGCGGCAACCTGGTGGCGGTGATGGATGTACCGAAAGCGCATACCGACCGCTACGGCATCCTCAAGACCGGCACCGAGAGCGGACGCCTGGTCGAAGCCTTGGGGCTGGTCGAGAAACCGAAACCAGACGTGGCGCCGTCAACGTTGTCCATCATCGGCCGCTACATCCTGCAGCCGGACGTGTTCGCGCACCTGGACAAGCAGAGCCCCGGCGCCGGCGGCGAGATCCAGCTGACCGATGCGATGGCGCAGATGTGCGGGCGCGGCCGCTTCCACGGTTATCGTTTCGAAGGGCGGCGCTTCGATTGCGGCGACAAGGCGGGCTTCATCGAGGCCAACATCGCCTTCGCGCTCAACCATCCCAAGATCGGCGGCAAGATCCGCGACGCGGTGCTGGATTTCGCCGAAGAGCAGGCAAAGATCGCACGGCCGGAAGCGGCCGAATAGCGAGCCAAATTCTCCAACAAAGCCTCCGCCAATATCCCCTCCCCCACATGGGGGAGGTTGGGAGGGGGAAGCCGCGTTTCGGTGGGAGACAGCTATCGCTCACTTCCCCCACCCCGGCCCTCCCCCAAGTTGGGGAGGGGGAATGACGACAAAGGTGTACGCGCTAACGTAGCGCGGTCCGTACCTTGTCGAGCGCAGCGGCGCGGTCGCGGCGGGCGGCGAGCGACGTCTTCAGGTCGACCTTCACGAAGCGGGTCGGCGTGTGCGGCTGCAGCTGGCCGATCAGGTCCATGTCGGCGGAGATCACGGTGCCGACCATGAAATAGCCGCCGCCGGAAACCGCGTCGCGATGCAGCACGATCGGCTCGGTGCCGCCCGGAATCTGGATCGAGCCATAGGGATAGCAGGCATCGACGATGTTGGAGGGATCGGAGCCCGCGCCGAACGGCGGCGTGCGCGGCACGAATTCCAGCGCCTTGCCGCCCTTGAAGCGGTAGCCGATGCGGTCGGCCTCCAGCGCCACCTTCCACACGTCCTCGAAGAACTGCTTGCCCGCCGCGTCGGTGATGCGGTGCCAGTAGAGGCCCGGCAGCACGCGCAGCTCCGCGGTGTTGCTGGGACCGCGGCGCAGCGCAGCGGGAATCGATGTCCCCTCCTTCACCGGCTTGGAGCTCGCACCGACCGGCAGCTGGTCGCCGGCCTGCAGCTTGCGTCCCTCATGGCCGCCAAGCGCGCCAAGCGCGTAGGTCGAGCGGCTGCCCAGCACGACCGGCACCTCGATGCCGCCGGAGATCGCGATGTAGGCACGCGCGCCCTTCTTGAGGAAATCGAAGCTCAGGACCTGCCCTGCCTTGACGCGGAAGCTGGTCCAGGTTTCGCGCAGTTCGCCGTTCACCTTGGGCGGCAGCTCGGCGCCGGTGACAGCGACGGTAGCGTCGGCCGTGAACTCCAGCTCTGGCCCCATGAACACGGCCTCGAGCACGGCCGCGCCCTCGTCATTGCCGACCAGCAGGTTGGCGGCGCGCAGGGCGAAGCGGTCCATGCCGCCGCTGAGCGGGATGCCGAGATGATAGTACCCGGGCCGGCCGAGATCCTGGACTGTCGTCGCAAGGCCCGGTGCGTTGACTTTAATGGCCATTGAGGGCGCCCTCCAGCTTGCGGTTGGTGCCGTCGATATCCTTGTGGAACTCGTCGAGCGAGAAGGTGACGTTGGTCATGTGCGGCGCGAACTTGCCGGCGTCGACGTCGGCGACCGTCGCGTCATATTGCGCGCGGTCGATCGGCTTCCACTTCACGATGTCGCCGGGGCGGAAGAACACCATGAAGTCGCGCAGATACTTGATCTTCTGCTGCGGGTCGTAGATCGGCATCGGCGTGATGCCGAACATCTGGTAGCCGCCGGCGCCGCGCACCGAATAGATGCAGCCGAAGCAACCGCCGTGACCCACGGTGAGCTTGGGGGTGTCGGTGCGGGGGCGGAGATATTTCGGCACCTCGATCTGCCGCTTGCGGTCGACCATCTGGTAGAGGAACGGCAGGCCGGCAACGAAGCCCACCATCGAAACGAACCAGGGCGAGCCGGAATGCGCCTTCACGAAGCCGTCGATGCCGCCGAGATTGTTGATGCGCGCGGCGTACTCGATGTCGGTGCCCTTCGGGTCCTGGTGCCGCTCGCGGAAGCGCATCAGGGTCTCGTGGGTCCAGGGATCGTTGTAGAACACCGGGATCTCGATGATGCGGGTCTTCAGGGAATGGTCGGCCTTCTCGGCGCCCTGCTCTAGCCGCTTCAGCTCGGCCAGCAGATCGTCCGGGCTGATCACGTCGGGATCGAACTTGATCTGGAACGAGGCGTTGGCCGGGCAGATCTCGGTCACGCCCTTGATCTTGGACTCGCGCACCGCGTTGGTCATGGAGAGGCTCTTGAAGAAGGCCTCCAGCGACATCTCCTCGCTCACCTCGACGAAGATGTGCTCGTCGCCGCCAAAGGAATATCGGTTGCTCATCTTGCCGCCACCTCCCTCGCCTGCTCCGGCCCGGCTTGTGCCAGGCGCGATCCGTTCTCTTCCAGCCAGCGCTCAAGCCAGCGCGTGTCGAAGCGCCCCGCCGCCACCGCCGCATCCGCCGCCAGCGCCTGGTGCAGCGGCTTGGTCGTGTGCACGCCGGTGATCTCCAGCTCCATGAGGGCGCGCTGCAGCCGTGCGATCGCGGCTTCTCGCGTCTCGTCCCACACGATCAGCTTGCCCAGCAGCGAATCGTAGAACGGCGGAATGGTGTAGCCGGCATAGAGCAGGGTATCGAACCGCACGCCATTGCCGCCCGGCACGCGCAAGGCGCTGACCGTGCCGGGGGCCGGCATGAAGTTGCGCGACGGGTCCTCGGCATTGATGCGAACCTCGATGGCGTGGCCTTGGCGACGCACGTCGCTCTGGACGATGCGCAAAGGCTCTCCGCCGGCGACGCGAATCATCTCGCGCACCAGATCGATGCCGGTGATGAACTCGGTGACCGGATGCTCGACCTGGATACGGGTGTTCATCTCGATGAAATAGAAGTCGCGGGTCTCGTCGTCGTAGAGATATTCGAGCGTTCCTGCGCCGCGATAGTGCACCGCTTCCGCCAGCGCGACGGCGGAGGCGCACAGCTTATGCCGGATATCGTCGGGCAGCACCGGCGAGGGCGCCTCTTCCCACACCTTCTGGCGGCGGCGCTGCAGCGAGCATTCGCGCTCGAAGCAATGGATCACGCGCTCGCCATCGCCCAGGATCTGCACCTCGATGTGGCGGGCGCGCTCGATCACCTTTTCCAGATACAGGCCGCCGTCGCCGAACGCCGCCTGCGCCTCGGCGCTGGCCTGCGGCATCAGGCGCTCGAACTCATCGAGGTTGCCGGCGATGCGGATGCCGCGGCCACCGCCG
>Ga0081538_10004071_pt1 | contig 13603 bp, 12 predicted proteins | sample TabmetS5T2R1_FD_71022 | JGI IMG/M metagenome (GOLD analysis project Ga0081538, IMG submission 71022) | Tabebuia heterophylla rhizosphere microbial communities from the University of Puerto Rico - S5T2R1 | ecosystem: Host-associated > Plants > Roots > Rhizosphere ...
TGCAGCAGCGGAAGCGCCTCTCGCAGGCCGTTCAACACCGCCACGGCGGCGGACGTGTCCGGCGCGGCGACATGCACGTGCAGCGCGCATTCGGGCGTGCGGCGGATGAGGCCGCGCATCTGGTCCTCCACACGCCGATAGCGCTCGGAGCGGACGAGACGCACGTCGCCGTACTCCGCATTGGGATGAACGCCCGCGGCGAGCAGCCTCGCGCCGGCCTGCCGGGCCACCGCCCTCCCCTCCTCCAGCTGTGCGACCGCCTCCGAGGCCGATCCGCGCGGCTCGGAGCGCAGTTCGAGCTGTGCGAGGAACGCCTCGTGGTCCGCTCGGCCGTCGGGCAGGTCGATGCGCGGCAGGATCCGGTCGGCCGTATGCGCCAGCCGAAATCCCTCGTCGACCAGCAGCAGTTCCTCCTCGAGCCCGATGCCGAACGGCGCACCGTTCCCGAACGCATGGTCCTCCGCGGCGCTCACGGCGTCTCTCCCAGCGCCGCCCGGGCGGCGATTCGCCCGAACACGAGTGCCGCCGCAAGCCCGCTCGCGTAGCCGCCCGTCGCTATCCCGCCGGCATCCGCCCCGCAGGCGAACACGTCCGGCGCGGCACGCGCGTGTTCGTCCACCCGCAGGCCGCCGAGGGTCGTGGTGATGCCGGCCACCGTCTCAACGGTCACATGCTCCGGCTCGCGCCGGACCCGGGCGCCGACAGCCGCCGCGGCGTCGACCATGTCGCCGACGGTGCGCTCGCGCACGCGCTCGCCGAGCCTCGCCGTCGGCACGCGCAGCCAGGCTCGTGCGCGTGGCTGCCGCGCCGTCCACTGCGCAACGTCGATCTCCGACCATGTCGCGGCCTCGAAGCGCTCGCCGCGCTCGTTCATGACCTCGGCGTGGCGCGCGTACAGCTGCGCCAGCCGCACGTAGTCCTCGGGGGCGATCTGCGCGGGGGGCGCGGGCATTACGCGAGCGTAGACCTCGTCCAGGCCCGGACCCGTGGCAGCGCCGGCGCCCAGCCCTAATCGCAGGCCGTCGCCGGTGCTCCCCGGAGCGGTGCGCAGGAGCACGTGTTCCGCCTCCCGCGTGACGTGCCGGCGCAGGAGGCTGCGGTCGGCGGCGAAGCCGCCCGTCGCCAGGATCAGTGGCGCGTCACCGGGCGGCTCGAGCAGTGCTCTCCCGGCGACGAGGCCGGACCCATCCTGCGCCGGCGGGTTTCCGGCGGCCGCCGCGAGAGCCTCGGTCAGGCCGGACGGGTCGAAGCGCAGGCCGGTCGTCAGAGGATTTCCCGTCTGGCGTTCGGTCACCGCCGCGCCCAGCGCCTCGAGCCAGCGCAGATCGCCGTCGAGGCGCTCGAACAGCGTGAGCTGGAGGCGTTCATCGCCGCCCGGGCACTCGGCCCTGAAGCGCGCGAAATCCCGGTGGCGCCAGATCACACCGCTCGACAGACGCATCGATCCACCCGGGCGGTCGAGCTTCTCGAATAGGCGCACGTCGGCTCCGAGCCGGCGCGCCTCGGCCGCTGCCACGAGCCCGGCCATCCCGGCTCCGGCGACGACCAGGTCAGGCACCGGTGCTAGACCAGGGCGAAGCCAGGCTTGTGCTCCACGTATTCGATCCGCACTCCGGCGGGTCCGCGCAGGAAGACCGCGAACGTGTTGGGCGCGTCCTTCACGTCGTCGATCTCGAAGCCTCGCTCGGCGGCATGGTCCTGCACGTCGCGCGCCGACTCGACCAGCACGGCGAGGTGGTTGAGCAGCGGCCGGCCGTCGTCGTCGGGCCGGCCCTCGAGCACTCGCAGGTGCCGGTCCGCCACCGCCAGGTGGCCGTTGCGCTGCTCGAAGCCCATGGCCGCCAGCTCCCGCGCGGCGCCATCCGGGTCCGGCAGCCGGAGCACCACGTGGTGTAGATCGAAGTCGACACCGTCGGCCTCGACGAGGCCTATCCGGAGCCCCTCTGGCCCCTCGAAGACCACGCCCTCCGCGTCGCGCTCGATCTCGACCGGGAGCCGGCCGACAGCGTCGTCGAGGTCGCGTACGCGCAGCACCACGCGCTCGAGCGCACCGGGCGCTCGTGGCGGCTCGGCGTCGAACAGCGTGAGCTTGCCGAGCTTCGCGTCAACCCCTACCAGCGTGAACGTGGCGGTCTCTTCGATCACATGCATGCCGAGGTGGTCGCACAGGAGGGCGCTGAGCGGCCCGCGCTCGGCCACCCAGAGGGCGACGTGGTCGAGGCTTCGGGGACGCAAGCGTGCGCTCATGCCGCGCTCCTACCCCGAGAGGCCGCGGCCAATCTGTCCATCTCCGCAACCGAGAGGGCCACTTCGGCGGCCGCGATGTTCTCCTCCAGGTGCTCGACGGTCGACGTGCCCGGGATCGGCAGCATCACCGGCGAGCGCCCGAGCAGCCACGCCAGCGCAACCTGGCCCGGTGTGGCGTCGTGGTCGCGCGCCACGTCGTCGAGCGGGCCTCCCGGACGCGCGAGGTCTCCGGTCGCGAGCGGGAACCAGGGGATGAAGCCGATGCCGGCCCGCTCGCAGGCGTCGAGTACGTCCTCGGAGTGCCGGTCGGCGAGGTTGTAGCGGTTCTGCACCGTCGCCACGTCCACGAGCTCGCGCGCACGCTCGACCTGGTCGAGAGAGACGTTCGAGATCCCGACGTGGCGGATCTTGCCCTCGTCCTGGAGCTCCTTGAGAGCGCCCACGGAGTCCTCGAACGGCACCGCCGGATCGGGCGAGTGGAGCTGATAGAGATCGATGCGCTCGAGCCGCAGCCGCCGCAGGCTTGCCTCGCAGGCCTCCTTGAGCCGCTCCGGCCGCGCGTCACGCGGCCACCGCCCCGGGCCGGTGCGGCGCATGCCTCCCTTCGTGGCGATGACGAGCCCGTCGGGGTAGGGATGAAGGGCCTCGGCGATCAGATTCTCGCTCACTTCGGGGCCGTAGGAGTCCGCGGTGTCGATCAGGCCGACGCCGAGCTCGACGGCCCGGCGCAGCACCGCTCGCGCCCGGTCCGGGTCGTCCGGAGGGCCCCAGATTCCGTCGCCGGTGAGGCGCATGGCGCCGAAGCCGAGCCGGCGCACCTCGAGGTCGCCGCCGATGGTGAGGATGTCGCTCATTGCACCGAGACTACGCATGCCCGCGCGGGCTGTGGCCCGCGCGGCTCAGGCGATCTTCGGCTGAGCCCGCCGCCGCCCGCGCGGCTGCGGAAGCAGGCCGGCGTGGCCGCGGTGCGCCTCGTCGCGATCCTCGTGCACCACGAGCACGGGAACGCCGCTGCGGCGGTTGAGCCGCTCGCCCACCGAGGAGAGCAGCCGGCGGCGCCGACGGGACTGGCCGACGACCACGAGATCCCAGCAGCCGGTGCGCGCCTCGCGAAGGAGAGCGGCTCCGGGGCGCCCGCGGGCCACCAGCTTCGTTATCGGGATGTGCTCGGGCACCAGCCGCGCCGCTTCCTCGACGTTGCGCTCCGCCCAGCGAAGCAAATCCTGCTCGAGGCGGTCCCGGCTCACGGGCAGTGCCACCGGGCCGGCCGACGCCAGCGCAGGAGCGCAGGGGGCGCTGCTCAAGAGCCCCAGCCGCCCGTGGCCGGCCTCAGCCAGCTCGACGGCGCGCGCAAGCGCTTCCCGGGCGAGCATGCTGCCGTCCACTCCGACGAGGATGCGATGGAACATCGTTGCTCCCTGATCCTTAGCGTGCTAAGCAAGCCTAGCACGATTTCTTAGCGCGCTAAATTACTGGGTGTGGCGGTTACGGCGCAGCTGAGCAGCCCTCACGAGAGAGACGAGGTTCACGAGGAGTTCGGCCGCGCGCTGGAGGAGCTGTTCCGCGCGGTGCTGCGGGCCAGCGGGCGTGGCGTCCCGGGCGGCGAGACCGAGCTGACGATGTCGCAGTACTGGGTGATGGACGCCTTGGCACGCGAGCCCCTCACCGTCACCGAGGTCGCCCGTTCCGCGCGCGTATCGGTACCAAGCGCCACTCGTGCGCTGCGGGGACTCGAGCGACGCGGGTTCGTCGAGCTCCGGCGCAACGCGCACGACGACGGCCGCTTGGTCACCGTCGCGCTCACGGGGACCGGGCTGGACGTCCTAAACGAGAAGCGTGCCTGGGTCAGGACGGCGCAGCGCGACCTCTTCGACGCGCTCTCGCCGGCGGAGCGCCGCACCGCCGCTCGCACGTTGAGCACGCTAGCGCGCGGGATCGGCGAGCTGTAGGGCTACTTCTGGCCTGATTTCCCGAGCAGCGCAGGCACGTCGGCCAGCGGACCGAGGTGGCGGAGCTTGTCCGGGTTCACGATCGATCTCACGGCCTGGATCTGGCCATCGGCGACGTCGAGCGCCAACACGTTGATGAGCTTGCCGTCCGGATCGAAGCTCATCGCGCCCGGCTGGCCGTTCACCTCGACCGGCCGCAGGCTGACGCCGCCGAAGCGCACCGCCGCCCGCGTCCAGGCGAGCAGCGTTCGAGCGACGCGGTTGCGGCCGTGTAGCGGGCGCGCCAGGGCCGGCACCTTGCCGCCGCCGTCGCCATGCAGCACGACATCGTCGGCGAGGAGCCCTTCAAGCCCCTCGAGGTCGCCCTCCTGGGCGGCCGCGAAAAAGCGCCGCGCGAGCTCGTCGCGCTGCTCCCGCGAAGCCTCGTAGCGCGACCGCCCCTCCTCCACGTGCCCGCGAGCCCGGACCGCCAGCTGCCGGACGTTGACCTCGGTCTTGCCGATGATCTCGGCAATCCTGTCGTAGGGGTAGTCGAAGACCTCGCGGAGCAGAAAGACGGCGCGTTGCTCCGGCGACAGGCGCTCGAGCAGTACCAGGAAGGCGAGCGAGAGCGAGTCGGCGACCTCCGCGCTGCGCGCCGGATCCTCCTCGGGACTCGTCACGAGCGGCTCGGGTAGCCACTCGCCGACATAGCTCTCGCGCCGGACCCGAGCCGACCGCAGGTGATCGATCCCGAGCCGCGTTACGACGGTCGAGAGGTAGGCGCGCGGGGATTCGATCCGCTCGCCCTCGTCGACTGCGCGGTGGAGGCGGAGGAGCCCCTCCTGGACGACGTCCTCCGCCTCACTGACGCTTCCCAGCATCCGGTAGGCAATGGCGAACGCCTTCGGACGCAGCTCCTCGAGGGTCTCCGGCATCTCAGCCGAGCCCCTGCGCGAACCCCTGTCGCCAGCTCGTGTATCGCGGCTGCCAGCCCAGCTCGCGCCTGGCCTTGGCGTTCGACGCCCCGCGAATCTCCGTCATCATGACCGTGGCAGCCTCGCCGGCCGCGAGCCGGCCGAGCCAGCGCGGCAGGCGCCTCGGCGGCTTGGCCCCCAGCGCGCTCGCCAGCGCCGGCACCCACTCGCGCACCGGGGCGGGCTCGTCGTCAACGACGTTGTAGACGCCCGGGCTGCCGTGCTCGATCGCGGCGACGGTGGCAGATGCGGCGTCGGCGATGTGGACGAACGACCACACGCCGGCGCCGCTCCCGACGACCGGGACCTTGCGCCTGCGAATGCTCTCGCTGACATCCGCGCGGGGATCGGAGCTCAACGAGGTGCCCGGTCCGTAGAAGCCGCCGTAGCGGAGCACGATGCCCTCGACCCACTCGGCTCCGGTCACCGCGTTCTCGACGTGGCGGATGGCGTCGAGGATCTCCCGCATGGCGCGCGGCGGGGTGGGGTCGAGTGGGTCTGTCTCGCTCTTCACCGGTCCACCCGTGCGCGCGAACGGCCAGCCCGCGAAGCTCTGCGCGACGAAGCGGCGCGCTCCCACGGCCCGCCCGGCGGCGAGCAGGTGATCGGTGCCCTCCGTCCGGAGCCGGTTGGTCGCCCCGAAGTACTGGTCGATCTTGCGCAGGTCGAACGACCCGGACAGCGCCGTGAGCTGATGCACGATGACCTCCGGCTCGGCCTCGGCGACCACCTGCGCCACCGCATCGGGATCGAGGGCGTCGGCGACCACGGGCTTGGCGCCCATCCTCCGCAGCTCGTCCTGCTTCGACCCCGTGCGGGTCATCCCCGCCACTTCGTGGCCGTTCGCCACGAGCCGGGGAACCAACTGCTTGCCAAGTGCTCCGGTAGCGCCTGCGACGAAGATCCTCATGACTGCTCCTTTCGTCTCATTTACCCCTGAGACGAGGTGCCCGAGTCGCCTGTGACAGCAGCCCGATGGCGGCCTCGCCGGTAGCGCGGGGGCCGCCTCCGCCGGCGCGGCCTCCACGTTGGGGGGGTTGGCTACGAAGCGTCGATATATCCGACGGATCGTGACGGACCCCCCTTGCTGAGGATGCCGGGAGTGGGGCCCGGGTGGGCCCGGCGAGCAACCGTGGCGCTCCGGCCCAGGCCGAAGCCGGCCCTCAGGCAGCGAGGCTGCCGGCGCCCGCGCGCTCTCGCAGCTCGGCGATCGACTCGTCGGTGCAGGAGGCGAGAAATCCGCCGACCACGTCGCGCACCTCGTCGACGGACTCCGCGCGATAGAGCAGCGGCTGATACTGGGTGATGTCGTATTCCGCCGTGCCCATCTCGATCAGGTCGAGCGGGCGAAGCTCCATGGCGCGGAACTCGTCGATCTCGCCGTAGGACGAGAGGATCCCCGCGCCGTAGGCCTTGAGCTCGCCGTCCTCCACTACCACGCCGAACTCGACCGTGAACCAGAACACGCGCGAGAGAAAGCTCAGGTTGTCCTCGTCGCGGAGCCGAAGCGTGGCCTCCCCCGTAAGGCGGTGCAGCTCGGAGAAGGTCGGCGTAGCGAGCAGGTGACCGTGGCCGATGACCTCGTGGATGATGTCCGGCTCGGGGGTGTAGAGCGGCAGGGCCGGGTGGCGGACGTACTGGGTCGAGTGAAAGAGCCGGCTCGACAGCGATCCGTAGAACTCGCGCAGAGGCACCAGCCCGGCGGCCGGCGCGTAGTGGAACCCGGTCAGAGGACGGAGTCGATCGCTGACCAGATCCAGGCTCGGGACCCCGTCCGTCGGTAGGCGGAGCCGCTCCTTGGCCTCGAGGAACTCGCGGATCGCGAGGCGCTCGTGCTTGGGGGCGAGCTCGCGGCAGACCGTGCGCCAGACCTCCTGCTCGGCATCCGTGTAGACCACGTGCGGCGCGGCTGTACCCGGCTCCCACGCGAGCGCGAGTGCCGCGATCTCGTTGCGGCGGTCGCGGTAGTCCGGATCACCGGCGCCGGGGTGGTCGTCGCTGAGATGGACGGTGACCTCTCCGCTTTCGTCGTGGGTCACCGGCGAATAGAGCTGCCCTTCCTCGAACATGTCGATTAGTACAGCATCCTCGACCGTACAGTGCAAGTATGCGCAGTCGAAGCGGGCAAATTGCCCAGTTCTGCCCTCGAATGAGGCTAGACTCTGGTCACTTTGTCCAGCACGATCGACGAACTAGACGCTCGCCTGATCGCCGAGCTGCGCGCGCACCCGCGCCTCGGCCTGCTCGAGATCTCGCGTCGACTCGGAGTGGCGCGCGGCACCGTGCAGGCGCGCCTGTCCAAGCTCGAGAGCCGGGGGGTCGTGCTCGGCTACGGGCCGGAGATCGACCCCGCAAAGCTCGGCCACGCGATCCAGGCGCTTGTAATGCTCGAACTTGCGCAGGGCCGGCTGGCGGAGGCGATCGAGGCGCTAGAGGCAACGCCGGAGGTGCTCGAGGTCGACGCGGTCAGCGGTCCGCAGGACCTGATCTGCCGCGTTGCGGCTCGCGACACGGAACATCTCCAGGAGATCGTCAATCGCCTGCTCGCGGCCGACGCGATCCGGCGCTCGACGAGCTACGTCGTGCTGAGCCACCCAATCCGCCCGCGCGTTCAGCCGCTCGTGGATGCAGTCGGCGAACATCTCCAGGAGATCGTCAATCGCCTGCTCGCGGCCGACGCGATCCGGCGCTCGACGAGCTACGTCGTGCTGAGCCACCCAATCCGCCCGCGCGTTCAGCCGCTCGTGGATGCAGTCGGCGGCAGGTAACCGCGAGCGGCTACGGCGACAGGATCTGCGGCGCCGGCTTGCCCGCCCGCAGGCGCCTGCGGATCGCCTCGGCGCGCTTGCGGTAGAGCGCGACGTTGCGGAGCTTGATGTCCTCGTAGCCGCGAATCAGGTCCGGGAGCTCGAGCAGCTCGACGGCGGTGTCGTGCGTGTCGGGCGTTAGGAGGCTGAGCGCCTCGCTCACGAGCTCCTCGTACTCGACGATCAGCTCGCGCTCGACGCGTCGCACCTCGGCGCGGCCGAAGGGGTCGAGTCGGGTGCCGCGCAGGCGGCGCATCCGTCGCAGCGAGCGGAATGCGGGCACGAACCATTCCCCCAGCTTCAGCTTGCGCTTCAGCCCCATCGCGCGCAGCAGTGGCGGATGGAGGTTGAAGGCCACCTTCACGTCGTCCCCGAACTCGGAGCGGACCTTGGCCTGCTCGACCGCGTCGAGGTGCAGACGGGCGACCTCGTACTCGTCCTTGTAGGCCATCAGCTTGAAGAGCTGGCGCGCCACGGCCTGGGTCAATTCGGTGTGGCCCGGGGTGCGCTCCTGCTCGGCGACGTGCGCCCGCCGCACGAGCTCCGCCCAGCGGCGCGCATAGGCCTCGTCCTGGTAGGCGACCAGCTCGGGCACGCGCACCTCGGCGAGGTCCCGCAGCTCGCCCCGGTCCCCGTTCACGGCGAGCTCCACCAGCTCTCGCTCGCTCGCGCTCAGCTCGCGCACGGGCACGACCTCCTCCGGCGGGTGGGTCGCCCGTTCGACGGCGTCGGGAGCCGCCACCACCGCTCGGCCCCAGGCGAACGCGGCGAGGTTCTTCTCGACGGCGGCGCCGTTGAGGCGGATCGCCTGCTCGAGGGCCTCGGCCGATACCGGCAGCATCCCCCGCTGGAACGCCGCGCCGAGCGCCAGCGTGTTGGACATCATGTGGTCGCCGAAGAGGCGCTCGGAGAGCATCTGGGCGTCGAGGTAGAGGTTGTGCTCGGCGCGCGTGGTCGCGTCGATTCGGTCGAGCTGTGCCGCGAGCTCCGGGAAGCGCTCGCTCACGTCGACCACCATGCGCCCCGTCGGCACCGCATGAGTGGACACAACCGCAACCGTGCGCTCGGGCTCGGTGGTGGCGAGGTTCGTCTCGCTCGCGGCGCCGAGCAGGTCGAAGCCGAGGTAGAGGTCGATGCTCCCCGCGGGCGTCTTGCTCGCGCTGGCCAGGGGCTCGCGCGAGATGCGCAGGTCGGAGACGACCGGGCCGCCCTTCTGCGAGAGGCCGGTCTGGTCGAGCCCGGAGACGTGCAGGCCGTCGATCAGGGCCGCCATCCCCAGCACCTGGTTCACGGTCACGACGCCGGTGCCGCCGATGCCCATCATGCGCACCGCGAAATCGTCGGCGGAGGCGAGCCGCTCGGGCTCGGGCAGCTTCGCCTCGAGCGCGGGGGTCCCGCGCCTCGCGCGCTCGCCCGGCACCACGGTGAGGAACGACGGGCAGTCGCCCTCGAGGCACGAGTAGTCCTTGTTGCAGGAGGCCTGGTGGATCTGAGTCTTACGACCGAACTCGGTGTCGATCGGGATCACCGACAGGCAGCTCGACTTCTGGCCGCAGTCCCCGCAGCCCTCGCATACGCGCTCGTTGATCCAGATCCGCTCGCTCGGTTCGGGCGCCTTGCCCCGCTTGCGCTTGCGGCGCAGCTCGGCGGCGCACTCCTGATCGTGGATGAGGACGGTCACCCCCTCGACCTGAGCCAGCTCCTGCTGGGAGGCGAGCAGCTCCCTGCGGTCGCGCAGCTCGGCGATGCCGGCGAGCTCCACGCCCTTGTAGCGGCTCGTGTCCTCGGCGGTCACGATGATCCGCCTCACGCCCTCGAGCTCGAGGGCCCGGGTCAGATCGGGAACGTTCAGCTGGCCCTCGATCGCCTGGCCGCCGGTCATGGCGACGTGCTCGTTGTAGAGCAGCTTGTAGGTGATGTTCACGCCGGCGGCGACCGCGGCGCGGATCGCAAGCGAGCCCGAATGGTGGAAGGTACCGTCGCCGAGGTTCTGGACCAGGTGGCTGTCCTCGGTGAAGGGCGCCATGCCGATCCACTGCGCGCCCTCGCCGCCCATCTGTGTGATGCCGGTGATCTCGCCCTTCCCCTCGGGGTTCAGCAGCACCATCGTGTGGCAGCCGATCCCGCCGCCCACGAGCGTCCCGTCGGGTGCCTTGATCGAGCTGTTGTGCGGACAGCCGGAGCAGAAGAACGGGGTGCGCTGCGCCATCGGTAGCGCGGCGGGCCGACCCTCGATCTCGGCGAGCTTCCGCAGACGCGCGTCCACCGAGTCGAGCTGGACGCGCGTGCGGAGGCGGGCGGCGACGGCGCGGGCGATCACGTCCGCGTCGAGATCGAGCTCCGCCGGTAGGAGGCGCTCGCCGCGGTCGTCTCGCTTCCCGACGATCCGCGGTGCGTTGGCGGTGCCGTAGAGCGTCTCCTTCAGCTGCGTCTCGACGAACGGGCCCTTCTCCTCGGCCACGAGGATCTCCTCGAGACCGCGGGCGAAGTTGCGCGCGATCTCCGGCTCGAGCGGCCAGACCAGCTCGAGCTTGAGGAGTCGCACCCCGGCCTGGTCGAGCGCGCGGTCGTCGAGGCCGAGGCTGCGCAGGGCGTGGCGCAGGTCGTAGTACGCCTTGCCGGGCGCGACGATGCCGAGCCAGGCGTCGTTCGCGCCCTCGATGCGGTTGACGCCGTTCTCGCGCGCGTATGCCAGCGCGATATCGGTCCGGACGCCCAGCAACGTCCGCTCCATCTCGAGCGACGCGGGGGCGAGGAGATTGCCATGCGGCTGATGCTCGTATCCCAGGTCGGGCAGCACCGGCGTAACGCGATCGGGCGCCACCTCCGCGGTGCCGACGGCGTCGGCGACGTTGGTGACGATCTTGAAGCCGGACCAGAGCCCCGAGGCGCGCGAGCACGCGAACGCGTGCAGACCGAGATCGAGCACCTCCTGCACGTTGCCGGGAAAGAAGACGGGCATGTGGAGGCTTGCGAGCACGGATTCCGATGCGCTCGGAATCGTCGAGGACTTGCAGCTCGGGTCGTCACCTACGACGGCGAGGGCGCCGCCGGTACGCGACACGCCGACGAAGTTGCCGTGACGCAGCGAATCCGCGGCGCGGTCCAGCCCCGGGGCCTTGCCGTACCACATCGCCAGCACGCCGTCGTAGCCGGCTCCCGGCAGGTCGGCCGCGAGCTGGCTGCCCCAGGCCGAGGTGGCGCCGAGCTCCTCGTTGAGCCCCGGCACGTGATGCACGTGGTGCTCGTCGACGAGCTTTCGGTTGCGCTGGATCTCCAGGTCGAGTCCGCCGAGCGGCGAGCCCTGGTAGCCCGAGATCATCGTGCCGGTGTGAAGGCCGCGCCGGCGGTCGGCTCGGTGCTGGTCGAGCGGGAGGCGCACGAGGCCCTGTACGCCGGTCAGTAGGATGCGGCCTTCCTCGAGGAGGTACTTGTCCTGCAGGCTGACGTCTGGCCGCTTGGGCTTCGGCGGGCGAGCGTCTCCGTCGCCGCGAGGACGACCGGCCGTTGGGCGACGACGGGCGGCGCGCTGGCGTACGGTCGTTGACGTCATGCGGTCGGTTCCTCCCTGGCTAAGCTATGGGAAATCCAATTTACCAATGGTGGTACACAGAACGCAATCGCAGGCCTCCAATCGCGCATCTCGAGTGAGGCTTCACAATGCGCAGACCCGGCTTGAAGTGGTCCGGAACCGGGTATAAGGTCAAGTGCTGTGACCATTGCTACCCAGCCCGCGGTCCGTTCAACCGTTCCCCTCGTCGACGACGATCACGAACAGGTCGTGGTACGTCAGGACCCTGACAGCGGACTCCGGTTCATCGTCGCCGTGCACTCGACCGTGCTCGGCCCCGCCCTCGGCGGCATGCGCCTGAAGCGATACGCGGGCGGGCTGCGCGAGGCGCTCGAGGACGTCATGGGCCTGGCGCGCACGATGACGCTCAAGGCGTCCGCCGCCGGCCTCGATCTGGGCGGCGGCAAGTCGGTGATGATCGACGACGGGGTGCCGGACCAGCGCGAGGCGCGGCTCCAGCTCGCCGCCAAGGTCATCGACGGCCTCGACGGGGCCTACATCACGGCCGAGGACATCGGCACCTCCACCGCCGACATGGACCACCTCGCGCGGTTCACACGCTACGTGACGGGCCGCTCCGCGGAGCACGGCGGCCGCGGCGATCCGTCGCCGGTCACCGCCGAGTCGGTCTTCCAGGCGCTCCGGCGCGGGCTCTACGCGGCCACCGGGTCGGCCGACATCGATGGCCGCCGAATCGGGCTGGTGGGCCTCGGCAAGGTCGGCTACGTGCTGGCCACGAGGCTCTCCCAGGCCGGCGCGCAGGTCGTGGCCTGCGACCTCGACCCGGAACGCAGCGAGCGGTTCGCCTCCGAGGAGGGCGGCGAGATAGCGCCCTCCGCCGAGGCGATCATGGCGACCGAGCTCGACGTGCTCGCCCCCTGCGCGGCCGGCGGCTTGATCGACGACGCCCTGGCGCGCTCGATCGACTGCCGCGTGATCGTGGGCGCAGCGAACAACCCGCTGACGAGCCGCGCCGTCGCGCCTGTGCTGGCCGAACGCGGAATCCTCTACGTGCCCGACTTCCTGGCGAACTGCGGCGGGTTGATACACGTCTCGCTCGAGTGGCACCGCCGCGGCGGGGAGGACGAGCTGATCGCTCGCGCGATGGAACGGCTCGACCGCGCCATCGTCACGGCCGAGGCCGAAGACTCGACGCCGCTCGACGTCGCCGAGCGGCAAGCTCTCGAGCGGGTGGAGGCCGCGCGGCGGTGAACCGAGCGCTGCTGCTGGACGAGCAGCCGTACGGGCGCGCCGGTCAGGTCCGCTCGTTCGAGCCCGTCGCCACGCGGCGGACGTTCGAGGAGGCGGTGGAGCAGATCGCGGAGAAGGTCAAGTCGGGCGATCTCCACGTGGGCGACCGCCTCCCGTCCGAGCGGGACCTCGCCGCGCAGATGCGAATCAGCCGCCCGACGCTGCGCGAGGCGGTCAAGGTTCTCGCCGAGGCCGGGGTGCTCGAGGTGCGCCGCGGCCAGGCCGGCGGCATATTCGTCGCGTCCGAGGTGGTGCCGCGCGAGCTCCTGCACAGCAGGCAGGAGATCCGCTTCGGCGAGGTGGCCGGCGTGCTCGAGGCGCGCAGGCTGCTCGAGCCGCGCGTCGCCCAGCTCGCGGCGGTGCACGCGAGCGACGAGGACTTCGCGGTGATGGCTCGAACGATCGAACGCCAGCGCGAGGTGGCCGCGGGCGAGGACTTCCTGCGCAACGAGGACCTCTTCCTCGGACTCGACCTGAAGTTCCACCTGGCGATCGCGCGCGCCACCGGCAACGGCACGATCGTCGCGCTCATGCGCTCGCTGCTGCGACAGCTCGAGATCGCCCGCGACATGGCGATGCACGCGCCACTCGTGCCGGACTGGACGATCGAGATCCACGAGCGCACGCTCGCCGCGGTGCGCTCGGCCGACTTCGCGCTGATCGACGAGGTCATGGACGAGCACCTCGCCGAGCTCGAGCAGATCTGGGAGCGGGAGACGGGCCGCGGGCTGGTCCGCCCGTTGCCGGACTTCCTCCAGCCGGTGGCGGAGCGGTCGCGGGGGCTGCGGAGGGACTGAGGGGCGCGGCGCGGCCGCGGGGGCG
>Ga0081538_10004072_pt1 | contig 13601 bp, 12 predicted proteins | sample TabmetS5T2R1_FD_71022 | JGI IMG/M metagenome (GOLD analysis project Ga0081538, IMG submission 71022) | Tabebuia heterophylla rhizosphere microbial communities from the University of Puerto Rico - S5T2R1 | ecosystem: Host-associated > Plants > Roots > Rhizosphere ...
ACATGCTCTAACTATTGCAGTAAGAGAATGGGCTTGGTTAGACGATTCTCCTATGCGGAAAGGGAGCATTCGGCGATTCTTACGTCCCACAGGTGACGCCTCTATAATGAGCAGGAGAGCATCACTTCATCCTGCCACACGAGGAGTCACCCATGGGAGCTGCTGAGGTTATCTCGTTCGAGGAGGTCCGTGCAAGAAAACAGTGGGACGCTCTGCGCGGGCAACTCCATACCCGTTTTGACCAGTGGCTCGATAGGTTGGAGGCACAGTTACCAGAGCCCGCACCGACGTTAGCGCAGGTGACTGAGACGATATGGACCCTGCGTCAAGAACTCACGGGCAGTCTCACACAGACTATTATCGAGCACACCCATCTTGGCGAACACACCCGCAAGCAGGTCAATTGTCCGAAGTGTGCTCGTTTTTTGAAGGCCCGCTCTCCGGTGCAGCGCACGGTTGAAACTCTGGTAGGCCCCGTTGAGCTTGAGCGGCCTTATTTCTATTGCCGGGCCTGCCGTAGGGGGGTGTATCCCCTTGACGAGGCTTTGGACTTGGTGGCAGGTCGGAAACAACTCGACGTGCAAAAAGCCGCGGCCAAGCTCGTGACGGAAGTGCCTTATGACGAGGCGCACACGTTGTTGAGTGACCTGACTGGCGTGGGCATGGGCAGTGAGCGGATGCATACGTTAACCAACCAAGTGGCTGAGGGCCTGACGGTGTTAGATGTGGCACCGTCGCGACAGGAGATCGAGCGACGCATCGCCTCTGTGTCTGTTGGTCGCTGGCGTCGACCGGTCTTGGTGTTGGGCATTGATGGAGCCTATGTGCCGACCCGTCCCGACAGTGCCCGGGAGCCTTGCGAGGGACGTAGGGGCAAGCGGGCTCGGCGCACGCGGTGGCGGGGGCAGTGGCGTGACGCGAAGGGCTTTCGCTTCTACCTGCTTGATGGCGAGCGCATCGTCCATGTGCTCAGTTGGCATCAGGTGCAAAACGAGGAGCAACTCGGCGAGGCCCTCAAGCAGATCAAAGAGGCTGGCGTGATTCCGGAAGAGCAGGTGCGCCTCTGTGTCGTCTGTGATGGGGCCGAGTGGATATGGAAACACGTCCAGGCCCTGTTTCCCCAGGCGCGTCAGGTGCTCGATTATTACCACTGTGCTCAGTACCTCCATCGGGTGGCCAAAGCCCACTATGGCGTATCCGTGCAGGCGTTAGAGTGGGTAGAAGCGACTATGACCCGGCTCTACCTAGGCAAAGTGGGCGTGGTCCTTGGGGGCTTGCAACGTATGCAGGCGCAGTCAGACGAAGCCGCAAAAGCGATTGCCAATTGTTGGGACTATCTTGATGAGCACCGGGGCCGCACCACCTACCAAAAGCTCCGTCGAGGGGGCTATCCGCTGGGCAGTGGGGGCATCGAATCGTCGAACAAATTCATTTGCCATGTACGGCTCAAACGCTCCGGTGCCTGGTGGTATGAGGTCAACAGCAACCAGATGCTAGCGCTGCGCTGTGCGAAATATAACGGCACACTCGATCAGGTGTTCGTGCGCTGTCAACAGCGATTACGGGAAACGTCAGAATGACCGAATGCTCCCCACCTGAGGTTACAGCGGCGGTTGAGCACATCGCCGCCGAGTACCACCCCAAGGTCGCCGCGTGAGTGTACGAATCTCCTGTGGGCTGATTTAGGTTGATCTCCTTTATATGGTATGGAGACACCAATTCCACAGTTTCAAATAACGGAGTTCCAATTGCTACTTTGCAGTCGGAGTGCCCACAGAGATATAGAATCCATCATCGTAAATCTTGCCGTCTGTCCGCAACATCGGCAAGATGATTTCTTGCTTAATGTGGAAGTAACATGAAACCATGTCTTGCATTTCTTGAACGGTAAATTCCTTCACATGGTAAGGAGAAACTAATTCAGCATTCAAAAAGATAGGAGTACCGATGAGAACAAGACCATGAGACTTCACGATACCTGCTGCAACCTGCAACAGTTCATAAGGATCTGGCAAATGTTCAATGACATCCATTGAATAGACAAGATCAAACTGACTGTCCACATTGAGAGCCTGAAGTGTAACTTGACTTATGGGGATCTGAATACATCTGCAGTTGGTAACTGCTTTTTCCTTTAGCTTTGAGTTTGCCAGACGAACGGCATCGTAGTCAGCATCTACCCCAATTATATTTTCACATTTGTTTGATAAAGCATAGATGTATGCACCATCACCACACCCTATATCTAAGCAGATATATTCACTGTGAACAAAGGATGCAACAGTCTCTAACTTCTTTCTATAACTTTCGTTATGTTTCAGTTCTTCCCAGTGATAAGCTCCATGCTTTTGATACTTATCAAACCCAATAAAGTTTTTGTCCTTTGTTCGGTGAATATGACGAAGTATATGCTTTATCGCGTATTCAATATTTTGCAACATGTTCGATGCCCATTCATAGTTCGTTTTAGGTTATCTGTAGCTGGGTGTGATCGCTCCATTCCCAAACCTCACACCGTCCGGGGCATGTATTGGTTCCTATAGTTTTCTTGCCTGAGTAATGTAAAGGAAGTCGTGACTCTGTTGGTTAAGTCGCGGCCATTGCATTTCCAAGAGCATAGGAGAGCATTGCTTCACACAACAGCTAGGGTCTTTCTGACCTTCCACTGTCGGATGCAAGGTGGCCTTCCAGGGCGTTTTTGAGTTAACCAACAGAGTCAGTCGTGGCACGGTTTGTGTCAGCGGTCCCCTCATCACAGACACCCCAGCGCTGACATTTCAGAAGTCGTTCCACAGTGGCCCCAGGGAGCTTGCTCCGAGCCATTAAGGTCCCAGCTCGCTCGGAGAACTCACAGCCACAGACGGTACAGCGCAACCGTTCGATGTGCTTGTTCTTGCCCGTCCACGATCGATGCGCAATGTGGTCTTCCCCAGAGCGATTGAACTGCGCACACTGTGGATTCGGACACGAGAATTGTTTATATCTCTCCGGAGCTGGCGTCCTCGGTATCATGGTAGTCCTCCTGTGGCAAGGCATGGACCAAAATATACGGATGTGACGCCAGTTTTGCCACGTTACTATTCTCCAGGACTGCCCGTATCGCACAAACATCTGATTTTCTTGTCACATACGCTTATATCACCTGCATCTATCATAGCTGATTGGGAGTGGAGTGATCACACCCTCTGTGGTTGAACAATCTCCCAAGATCTTGGTTGGTAGAACAAACATTGACTCATGTTCTTATCGGCTTTGACCTGAAAAATAAACCCCTCAACTACATCTAACATATGGAAGTAAGGCCCACTGGTCAAATAGACCTTCAGAGAGTAAGTTCCAGGTCTCAAGCCTAGATAGGGCATGCGAAGTTGAACTTCAAATTCTCCAGGAGTTATTTGGAAAACCATATTATCTCTTGCTGATTCCAGTACTAAAGTATTATTGTTCTCCCAAGAAAGCTCTCTTATATTTACAGTCAGGCTCACATCAGAGAAATTCTCATAGGCTTTACAGCCAATACTAATATATGCGGGTTTGCCACTCACAGATGGCTCAAGAGTGCTACCCTTAGCATCTTTGAAACTAATATGCTTTATTAGTAAGTCAGAAGCCTCTTCCTTATCGGGTATAAACACCTCCCCAACTGCTTTTTCGACTCCATTCAAGGATAAATCCTCTTCATATTGATTCATGATTGCTTCAGTGTCACCAGTCATGATGAGCCGACCTTTTGAAAGATAGATAGCTGAATTGCATATGGATAAAGCTGTGATGGGGCTATGAGAAACTACCACAAAAGACGTGCCCTTTTTGCGCAGTTCAGCTAATCTCCTATAACACTTGGCTCTAAATTTCATGTCGCCCACAGCCAGCACTTCATCAATCAAAAGAATATCAGGTTCCGTATGAACCGCACAAGCAAACCCCAATCGTGCCGCCATCCCCGAACTATACGTTTGCACCGGAGCGTCAATTGCATCCCCGATTTCCGCAAAATCAACCACATCCTGAAATCTTTCGTCTATTTCTTTTTTAGACAGACCCAGAATTGCCATATTTACATAGACATTCTCTCGCCCCATCAAAATGGGACTAAATCCCGCTCCTAACGCAATCAGTGGAGCCACCTTACCTTTCACTTTCACAGAACCAGTATCCGGCTTAATCAAGCCGCTAATAATCCTGAACAGCGTTGTTTTTCCAGCCCCGTTGGCTCCTATCAACGCCAATGACTCCCCGCGCCGCATGTGAAAGCTGACATCCTGCAACGCCCAAAACTCACCTTTGCGCAGAGTATCGCTCTTTCTCTTCCCCCCGATCAACTCCTTGCCAATGTCACGGACACCATAGTACAAAGACCGCTTCAGACTTCTACAAAACTTTTTGGATACCTGTTCAACAGAGAGAATAACCTCATCCTGCTGATATTCTGGTGCCATCTCCCTACTTCTCACGTCGCTTCTCATCAAGCACTCACTCTCTCAATCACAAAAGGCAGGGCAATGCGATACATGACCCATGCCAGCAGTAATCCAACGATCGTCATGATACTGACCATCCAAAAGCGCTGCGGGTCTGATACCACTCCTGTGGTCGCTAACTCGCGTGTCGTCACCAGTAAAGGAGTCACGGGATTGAGCTGCACAATAGTGCCAAATGTTCCGCCGCTAGGAACGGCATAGACCACCGGAGTCAAAAAAACCCAAAACCCGGTAATGATGATGACCCCTCTCGCAACATCCTGATAGAGCATATTGAGGGGAGCCAGGAGCAAGCCGAGGCACGTCCCCAACGCCACCAGAAGAATGAGCGCCCCTGGCGCCAAAACTGCTGTCCAACTCACTGGCATCCGAAACCAGAGAAATAACCCCACAATCAGCAGCAGCTTAATCGCAAAATTGAACAAGATGCCCCCCCACTGTGCCAGGATCAGGGCTTCTCCTGGGAAATTGATTCTGCTTATCAGCCCTTTCGCATGCGTCAATGCTTGTATGGGACCGTTCAGAGCCTCCACAAAAGTCTGCCAGAGGGTCATGCTGAACATCACATAAGCAGGATAGGGCAGACTCGTAGAGCCAAGGTTAATCACCTGCGCATCGCGTGCCAGCGTAAAGCCCGCTGCCATGACGATTGGCGGGAGAAAAGCCCAGATGAGGCCCAGCAGCGACTGACGGTATTGGGCACTGATATCGCGCACCGTGAGGCGCCACGCCAGTGCACGGGAAGCCCACAAGTCTCGCCCCATCTGTCTCAACAGGCGTATAGGACGTCTGAGACTACTCTCAGCCGTATACACTACTTCAGGCAGCACATGATTTTTATCCTTAGTCAGACTCACCTGGGGCGACATTTCTCCTCCCTCATACTTTGAACTTTTCTGAAGTCTCCTAACCCAGATTCTATAATGGTTTCCGGGATCCAATGTGAGCGGCGAACGCTTCCACGATTGTGTTATAACCGCTGCCCGAGAGATCACAAGGACTACCTGTAGCGCAGTGTCGTACGACAACTGAGCATAAGCTCGCAAATCTCCCGTACAGCCCCCTGCCCTCCTGCCGCGTGGGTGACATAGACGGCACAGGCACGGTTGGGTGGCATGGCATCAGCGACCGTCAGCGGACAACCGACGGCCTGCATGGTTGGGAGATCATTCACATCGTCACCCACATAGGCCACTTGTGATAAATCGATCCCGAGCTCCTGGCAAAGCGCCCGGAGCGTCACGAGTTTAGATTCCACGGCAATAAAGACATGGGGAAGGCCGAGCCTCCTGGCCCGGTGCAATGTGGCTGGCGAAGCACCCGACGAAATGATAGCGACCTCGACCCCCGCCTGCCGCAATAACTGCAATCCTTGCCCATCCTTGACATTGAACTTCTTGAGTTCTTCACCATGCTCAGTATAATAGAGGCCACCGTCGGTCAGCACTCCATCCACATCCAGAGCTAACAGCTTGACTTGTTGCAGACGCTCTCGCAGGTGCGTGGGCAGCATGGCGGTCACGAGAGCGTCACCGGAGCGGCCTGTTGCAGGCCCGCCTGCACACTCAACACCTGCTGTAACACTGCCTCAAGCTTGGCCAGTGGCACCATGTTGGGCCCATCGCTAAGGGCAATGTCAGGATTTTCATGGATTTCCATGAACAGGGCATCAATCCCAATGGCAGCCGCGGCTCGGGCCAAGTGGGGGACGAATTGCCGTTGTCCACCTGACTTATGGCCCTGCCCACCTGGCATTTGCACGCTATGGGTAGCGTCGAACACCACAGGATACCCAAATTCACGCATCTGAGGGAGAGAACGAAAATCTACCACGAGCGTATTATAGCCAAAACACGTCCCCCGCTCGGTCAGGAGAATGTTCTTGGTCCCGCCAGACTCGAGCTTCTCGACCGCATGCTTCATGTCCCACGGAGCAAGAAACTGGCCTTTCTTCACATTGACCGCCCGCCCTGTGGCGGCAGCCGCCAGGAGCAAATCCGTCTGGCGGCAGAGGAAAGCAGGAATTTGTAGTACGTCAACCACCTCAGCGACCATCTCTGCTTGATAACTCTCATGGATATCCGTGAGTACGGGCACGCCAATGTCATCTTTGACGCGTTGCAGGATTTTTAAGCCAATATCGATCTCCTGTCCTCGGAATGAATGAATCGAGGTGCGGTTCGCCTTATCGAAGGAGGATTTGAAAATCAATGGCATGTGCAGACGGTCACAGACTTTACGAATACCCTCAGCCATTTTCAGGGTAAAATCCTCCGATTCAATCACACATGGTCCCCCAATCAACGCCAGGGGATGTCCATCGCCAATCGTTAACGTCTCAGTAATCTGGACAGGTATCATTGCTCTCCTCCTTTCGCAACGAAGGTCTGTGCCTGTTGTAAGTCCTCAGGCGTATTTACTTCGATGACACTTGCTGCGTTTGGCAGACAATAATGGTATAGCCATACTCAAGTACACACAACTGTTCTACCCTTCACAGTATAGAAAGCCTAGCGGAAAGACGTGAGCCAAAACCGCAGGCTAAAATTATTGCTTTCACAGTTTTGTTTCCTTAATTACTCAAAGGCGAGGGGTAGAGGGTCAAGCAGTGGATGATTACGAACGGTCGTACAGGGGTAGAGGGCCTACCGCACTACTTTGATTGCGCACCCTTTCAACCGCAGTGATCAGGTCCAACTCATGCTTTATGCGATTGTTAATCCAGCTTTCGTAGAAGAATTTACTGGTGATAGTCTGTCCAAAACCAATGTGGCATGGGGCGTTAAAGAGATATTCCAGCAATAGGCAAGCAGAACTAAAAGTCAATATTCTAACGTCTCTCGTCTGACTTGGCTCGAGGAAAACTTCCATGAACAAAACTTCAAAGGGAAGAAAAAACAGGTTTGGTTCTGAAAGGACAATAATATGGGCAAACTGCCCCTCCAAAGCAGATCGCAGTTGCTGTATTTTCAAATGATCGTCTCGAGGGTGCGGTTTAATAAGGAGAACAGAATTATTTGGGACACCCTGGGACTGGATAAATTCACTATAAGCAGCAATTTCATTTTCCCGGGTCATTCTACCGGCTTCAGAAAAGGTAGACGAGAGCAAAATACATACAGGAGAATCAGCCGTGTACTGACGCAACGCTGCAATATACTTGTTATCCAACAGTATCTGCAATTTCTGAAGAATCGCAAGATAGTCCATTCGATCTAGTTTAATTGTTTCCATAGGGGGAGTTTCACCGAAAGCATCAGGGAGTAAGAGATAGCTTATATCAAAATCTATGTCTGCTAAGGATGTTCTCATCTGGGCGAGAATTTCCAATTTACGTTTTGCTCTTCCTAGTTGGCCTCTTAAGTAACTGAACCAAATACGATATCTTCTTCTCGGCGTGTTCGAACTCTGTGCCCTGTCCGGCAAAAAATATTGCGCAGAGAAATAAACCCCATTCGCATCTCCATAGCAAAGCTTCTGAGCCGATTTGTAGGCACACATGAACAATTTGTTGGCAAATAGCCAGTTCTTACCCAGGTAAATCTCATCGGCATTCTCAGTGCCAACTATCTCATATAACAGGTTGAAGATTCTCGATGGGCCCCAGTGAGCCATCCTCTCCAAGATAGCTTGTAATTGCTCTTCGCTGATATAAACGATTCTCTCCCACGTGCCCAAGAGTTGAGCCATCCTTTTTATAAAATTGACGAAGTCATCCATCTGTCCTGGAGGAATATAGTGGCCTAAGCTATAAATTACCAGATAGTCCTCATACTCGAGAGGCATCTGATGCCGCCGTGCGCGGAAGTTCGCGGCGGCTAACGCCGATACGAGTTGGATGCTGCCCTGGCACGTTATGATCCGTTTCAATCTCTTTGGGTTCATCATTCTTTACCCAGAAGGAAATCTATCTCCACAGAGAAGAGCCCTTCATGCGAGTCCAGGCCACGGAGAGACGCCTTTGACAATCAAGCATTGAGCCTGTCGCAGGTCTTCAGGCGTGTTAACCTCGACGATCGCCGATCATGACTAAAGGTTTGCCCAGGAAGCTTGGGAGCCGTACCGAGCCGAAATCACCGCCAAGATATGCATTAGAGACCACTCTTTACGATGTCGTGCAACCGAATGAGACCGACACAGCGCCGCTCCTGATCAACGACAGGCAACACGGAAATTTGAGAGGGACGATCCTCCATCAACTGGAGGGCATGATAAGCCAGCGTATCGGAAAAAACGACGACAGGATTGCGTGTCATGATGGCGTCACCGATAAGTGTCTCTAAATCGGCAGGTCTCACCCTTTGCAGGAGTCGCCGTACGTCACCATCGGTAATGATGCCCATAAGGTAACCATAATCGTCTACAACATTCACGGCACCCAAGCCCGCCTGACCAATTGCGCTGACCACCTCAATCACAGACGCTTGCAGCGAGACGGTAGGGTTTTCCGCACCGCTGTGCATCAGATCTTTCACTCTCAGAGTTAAGCGCTTGCCCAGTCGCCCCGCCGGATGATTCAGAGCAAAGTCTTCCTGAGTAAACCCCTTGACTTTCATCAAGGTCATCGCCAGAGCATCACCGATGGCTAAGGCGACTGTCGTACTCGTGGTGGGCGCCAAATTAAAAGGACAGGCTTCTTTGTCCACAGAAGCATCCAGCACGACATCAGCATGACCAGAGAGGGTCGAGCGCAAGTTGCCCACAATGGCAATGATAGGGACCTGCCGACACTTGAGGTAAGGCAGCATCACGATCAATTCATCGGTTTCACCGCTGTTACTCAGAACGATCGCCACATCTTTTGAGGTCACGATGCCCAGGTCGCCGTGTAAAGCATCGGAGGGATGCAGGTAAACGGCAACCGTACCTATGCTTGTCAGCGTCGCCGCGACTTTACGAGCTACAATCCCCGACTTGCCAACACCGATCAATACGACTTTACCTGGACAATCGTCTAAAAGCCTAACCGCCCGTTCTACTTGCTCCGTCTGAAGCCGATTCGCGGCTTGTGTGATTGCCTCTGCCTCGAGTTTGAGCAACTCAACGACCTGTGAAATACAGGTTTTGTCCACCATGTACTGTCTACCTCGTATTTATCGTTGGAGTGCGAGAATCAGATTGACCGCTCCACTAAACCTTATTGATGCAACATCTTTTTGGCGAATCTCATACCTCTTTTTACGAAATTCGATCGGCTCTGTTGCTGTGGAGACGAAGAATTCCCTTCCAGCAAGTTGCGTCTGACGTAGAACCTGGCTCTGCTCAACGCGATGTCCCGATGGGTGATATACCCTGATGCTCTCGCCTCATTAAAGTAGCGAAACCACAGTTCTCCATAAGGGTGATTCGGGTACTTCCACGGCTGGGTATAGAGGTCTGTATAGTGGATGAGTTTGGTATTTTCATCATGGAAATCAAAAACGTTCCAGTGAGGATCGATTTCTCCGATCGTGTAGGGATGACGAGATAGAAAAGCAGGTCGCATCTCATGGAGATCCGTGTACGTGTATAAATTCTGGTCGATTTCATCAAAGAAGACTTCCAAATCGAATCGGCATTTCTCGCAGTCAATTAATGTAACGCTTAAGCCCCAGCCTTGATCGGTGTAAGCCTCTCTCTTGGCGAGGAAATCGCAGCCGTTCATGGAAGTATCAAAGAGTTCCCCAATATCAGAGAGACAAATCATGTCAGAATCTAACCAGAGGGCTTTCCCTCGATAGTTGCTAATTTCAGGTATTAAAAACCTATAGTTGCTAAATTCTGTGATGTTGCGGTACTTTACTCTTAACGACATTGGGGCCAGGAATGGCTTGCCATCATTGAGTTCAATAGCGTTATGAGTTCCGTTGAAGACGTAGATATCTAATTCTCTCTGTGTATGCTTGCGGAGAGAATAGATTAAGGTTTTTCGTTCCAAAAGACTTGCTTCTCCTGACCCAATAAATACTACAACGCGTTCATGATTCACCATAAGTAAAACTCTTTTGTACTTGATTGTTATGTTTTGGCCAACGATCGCCACCTCTCATGATGACGATCACACCGCTTTACGCTAAGATTTAAAGCAATATCGGCCTCACTTACCTAGCGATTCATCACCTAAGCTCCTAGCGCGAACGCCATTACCTTATCAGAATAATCATGGGCCCAGGGACGGTATTGGTGCCGAGTAGAGCCTAGCGCAATCCGGCAACAACCCCAACCATAGAATTAATGCCGCAAAGCGTCCGCCACGGCTCCGACAATGGGTGAAATACGCATGCACACCGCGTGTACTGTGCATGCTCGGGCACGGCATCTACGCGCTATACCTGAGCAAAGACGCGAACAGTTGTTCCCAGTCCGGCCTACGCCGATACTCATATCGAGAACGATTACGCCAACGATAGCAGACATAGCCAACCCGTCCGAGGTAACTGAGCCACTTCAGCCGTCGCGCAGCTCTCGGCGCCTCATGCTCGAGAAGCTGGGCGGCTTGGCGGACGGCACTGCCATCTCCAACCAAGAGCTCTAAACCGGCGATGGAGTACCACCCACTGCCCTCCTGCCCTGACGGCTTTGGCCAACGATCAACGGTTTGTGGCGCGTACTTCGCACGTGCGCGGAGTGCTTGGCATGCGAAGCCCGAACTTTTGCTCATGGAATGTGGCTGTATGCGACACACGTGTAGGGGTTTAGCGATCTCCCAACCTTTCCCCCGCGTGAGCATGCGGAACCACAGAGGGACATCACCCATGGTGAACTCAGGGTCGACGCCACCTACCGCCAGGGCGACAGGCCGCCTGAAGATCGTCGACGGGTCGGCAAAAAACCGTCCCCAACCCAGGCTGTCAGTATCAACTTCTCGTGACTGAGGCGACGGAGATAGAACGCGTTCGAAGATGTGCCCAAAGGGTGTCAACAAGCCAAAGGCTGTACCAACCAACACGAGGTCGGGACGCTGCTTGATCACGTCCATCTGCACCTGAAGACGGTTGGGAAACATCAGATCGTCGGCATCCATGCGCGCTAGCCACTCAGACGACGCATTCGTTATCGCATACTGCAAGGCCCCCTGGAAGCCCACAGAGCCTAATACGAAGACCTTTACTCTGGGGTCGGTGAAGCTTCTCGCAATCTCGGCAGTACGATCATGTGAGCCATTCTCAAGCACCCACAACTCAAAGTCTGTATAGCTCTGCTGCAAAGTACTGACGATGGCCGGCGCGACGGTGGCCTCAGCATTATGAGCCGGCAGCACGACTGTTATGGGAGGGCTCGTTGGCATGCAGGATGCTCTCTATCTACTTACGACGAGCAGGATGAACGGATCATCAGCATTCACTACCGGACACTTTCTTGACAGTTACTGACAAACCGCCTTAAAAATGGGCGACCTGTAAGGCCTAATATGTCCGAAGACTAAATTGGCCACCCACTTGCGGCTTCGATAGCCCATCGTTTTGGCCATATAGGGGATGGTCGAAAACGTGTGCCAGATAAAACGCTTCTGACCACGCCTGGTGGGCATACGGCACGGGCAGGAAATACCTGAGACCATAGATTGGTGAAATTTTTCTCGCAGAATGAGACGCATTAAATTCTGCTATGGCCAGACGTTCACCGGTATAGTCTGAAAATGTAAAGCCGAAGATATCGTCGAAATAGCAATGAATGCGTGGTAAGAGCAGGGCGGAATCCGTTTCCAGCAGTTTAAACGCCTGTATAGTAGAAGTATAGTAATCAAGATCGAAAGCGATAAAAGCCATAGGAGCAGGTCGAGCATTGATGAACTCCACCAGAGTGTCTTCAACAGGTCCCAAGACCACATGGGCTTTCTTGAGAAGCTGTGTGAGTTTTTCAGTGTCCATTTTAAAATCCGATTCTGCATACAGATTGGGCAGATCGCGGTAATCGACCGGTTTTGGGAGACCTACACCCGTATCAAAGCCAAAGACATCAATGCTCATCTCAAAGAGTGCTTCGACTTTTTGAGCTATGCTCTCTAAAGAGAGCAAACCGTTACCTCCAGCTACACCGAACTCAATAACAGAGATGTGACATATACCAAGTGCTTTCGCAAGATTTGCGCCCTGTAGTACTCCCCAGGTGTAATTCGGCCTGAGTACACCTCCTCCTTCTCTGAGCAGTTTTGTGAACAGATGATTCAACCGAGGATAGGCAAAATCATCCTGATCGAAGTTACGCCTTCTCGTAAACTCTTCTCTTTCCTCTTCCTCCCACTTCTCCATCCAAGTCCGAATTCTTTTTACCAATCCCTTCAGTGCTTTTTTCCCCAGCCTGTTGCGCATTTTTCCCTCCATGTGCCTGTTTGGGCACCTCGTGCAGTCGGCCTTAAACTAGGTACCTGGACACATAGTTTTACACTCCTTTGCCTGGCGCGGGAGAAGGTCAATGCGAAACGCTTGGCGGACACGCAACAGGCCTCGTCTGCCGAGGGGATATTCGTGATCAGATGCAGCGGCTCTTGATAGCCTTTGGCCCAGCAACAGAGGAGCATCACCGGGCCATAGGCGGCTTCCGTGACGTGTACATCCGTGAGCGCAACCAGGGTCCCCGGCTTGATACAGGCCGCCACTGTCTCGCATCGGAAGCGCTCCCCGTCCCACAGCACGGTGATGTGACTCCCCGTGCGGACCACGTAGGACCAATGCGCGTTCTGCAAGGTGTGTTGCAGTGTGGTGCCATCGAACTCTCCATCGCCCAGCAACACGACCAATGCCCCCAGGGGGATCAGTGTCTGCACCTGCTTGACGAGCGCGACATGGAGGTCTTCGGGAAAGTGCCCCTTCTTGCCTTTGCGCACCTGCCAGGCCAATGGCAGGGCACGTCCTTTGGAGACGACATGCATCATCAAGGCCACACATCCGCGTCCCACGACGCTGCCATCCATGATGAGGACCAAGGTTTGCAAGGCCAGATGGGCCAGTAACACCTGCGCATACGGCACGAAATAGACCTCCTCGGTGATCCGGTTGTTGCACACCCACCGGGCAAAGCGTTTGACACGGCTCTCTGCCTGGGTGCCATCGGGGACTTTCACCGCGATGTGGGGCAGTTGTGTCCTCTTGCTCCCAACGATGCCGCGGATCAGCGCGGCGAGGGTCGTCAAGTGCCGAG
>Ga0081538_10004073_pt1 | contig 13598 bp, 12 predicted proteins | sample TabmetS5T2R1_FD_71022 | JGI IMG/M metagenome (GOLD analysis project Ga0081538, IMG submission 71022) | Tabebuia heterophylla rhizosphere microbial communities from the University of Puerto Rico - S5T2R1 | ecosystem: Host-associated > Plants > Roots > Rhizosphere ...
CGCCCCGATCTCGGCGACGGCCCGCACGATCCACGGCCTGCAGGAGGCGGCCGAGCTGCCGCAAGACGAGGCGATCGAGCTGCTTGCACGCCGCACGCGGCGCTATGCGACTTATCAGCGCAAGTGGATGCGTCGCCTTCCGGGCCTTGTTAGCCTGCCCGCCGATCGCCCTCCCGGCGAGGTGGCGGATGCGATTCTCGAAGTGGCACGGACTCGGCAACGATTATCTGCTGGTCCAGCGCGCGGATCTGGAAGCGCCGCTGACGCCTGAGCGTGTGCAGCAGCTCTGCGACTACCACTTCGGCATCGGCTCGGACGGCGTGCTCGAGGTCGTGGCAGCCAACAACGACCGCGCCGAGGTCGTCATCTGGAATCCCGACGGTTCGACCGCCGAGCTTTCCGGTAACGGCACTCGGATCGCGGCGCGCTGGCTCGCCCGGCGCAGCGGCTCCGACACCGTTCGCATTCTGGTCGGGCCGCGCGAGGTCGTGGCCCGGATGCGCGACGGGCTCCAGGTCGAGATGGACATGGGCAGGGTCGAGGTCGGCGAGCCGGAAATGCTGGACGTGGACGATCAAAAGCTCGAGTTCACGCCGGCCTCGGTCGGCAATCCGCATGCCGTCTTCGAGCTGGAGCCCGATCGCCCGGCGCTTCTGCACCTCGGCCCGCTGATCGAGAATCACGAGCGCTTCCCCGGCCGGACGAATGTCCAGCTCGTGCGGGTCGACGGCCCCGGTGAGTTGACAGTAGGTGTCTGGGAGCGCGGAGCGGGGGAGACGCTCTCGTCCGGGACGAGCGCGGTGGCGACCGCAGCCGTCGCCGTCGCCCGCGGCTGGTGCGAGAGCCCGGTCACCGTCCATCTGGCCGGCGGAGACCTCGTCGTCGCGATCGACGGGGACGGGAACGCGCGCCTGACCGGGCCGGCGCAGGAGATCTTCACCGGCGAGACCGCCGAGGAGTTCGCATGAGGTTCGCGCGCCGCCTCGAGCAGGTGCCGCCCTACCTCTTCGCCGAGCTCGAGCGCCAGATCGCGGCGATGGAGCAAGAGGGAATCGATGTGATCAGCCTCGGCATCGGTGACCCTGATTTGCCGACGCCGGAGCCGATTGTCGAGGCGGCCGCGGCTGCGCTTCGCGATCCGCGGACGCACCAGTACCCGTCGAACCACGGCACCCAGGAGTTCCGCGAGGCGGCAGCCGAGTTCTACGGCGAGCGCTTCGGCGTCGACCTCGATCCGGGCTCCGAGGTGATCCCCGTGCTGGGCGGAAAAGAGGCCGTCGGCCACATCGCCATGGCCTGCCTCGATCCCGGCGGGCTCAGCCTCAGCCCAGAGCCGGGCTATCCGCCCTACACGTCGGGGCCTGTGTTCTCCGGCGCCGACGTGCACTACCTACCGCTCACGGAGGCGAACGACTTCTTCCCGGATCTATACGCGATCCCCGCTGACATTGCGGCGCGCGCCAACCTGCTCTACCTGGACTACCCGAACAACCCGACGGGCGCGATCGTCCCCGACGGTGCCTTCGAGCGCGCCGTCGAGTTCGCGCGCCGGCACGACGTGATCGTCGTGCACGACAACGCGTACACGGAGATCACCTTCGACGGCTATGTCGCGCCGAGCTTCCTCGAGACGCCCGGAGCGAAAGACGTCGGCGTGGAGATCTTCTCGCTCTCGAAGGGCTGGAACATGACCGGGTGGCGGTGTGGGCTGCTTGCCGGCAACGCCGAGATCGTCGAGCGCTACCGGCAGCTGAAGGCGAACCTCGACTCAGGGCTCTTCGAGGCGATCCAACGCGCTGCCGTCGTCGCGCTGACCTCGGAGCGCGACTTTCCGCGCCGAATGTCCGAGGTCTACGCGCGGCGCCGCGACCTGCTCGTCGAGGCGCTGGCCGAGATCGGGCTCGCCGTCGAGCCGCCGAAGGCGACCCCGTACTTCTGGGTGCGGGTGCCGGAGGGCCACACGTCGGCTTCCTTTGCCTCGCTCGTCCTCGAGCAGGCGAACGTCGTCGTGTCGCCGGGGCCGGGCTACGGGCCTAGCGGCGAGGGTTTTGTCCGCCTTTCGCTGACCGTCTCCGACGACCTTCTCGAGGAAGCGGTTCGGCGCATCGAAAGCTCTCTGCGCGCGTCCATAATCCAAGCGTGAGTCGCCGCCAACCCGACCCGCAACCCGGCGCCGAGCCGGAGCGGGGCTTCATCGTCGCCGTGCTCGAAAAGGGCGCCGACGACGATCGCGAGCTCGCCGAGATCGAGGAGCTGGCGCAAACCGCCGGCGTCGAGCCCGTCGGCCGCCTCGTCCAGCACCGAGCTCAGCCTGACCGGCGCTCATACCTCGGAAAGGGAAAGCTGGAGGAGCTTCGCGAGGCCTACAACGCGGCGGGCGCGGAGTCGCTCCTGGTCGACGACGAGCTGACGCCTCCGCAGCAGCGGGTGCTCGAGGATGCGCTGAACGCACGCGTGGTCGACCGCACGCAGCTGATCCTGGACATCTTCGCCCAGCATGCCCTGAGCGCCGAGGGCAAGCTCCAGGTGGAGCTGGCCCAGCTCCAGTACAACCTCCCGCGCATGCGCGGCATGTGGGCCCACCTCGAACGGGAGCGCATCGGAACGCGCGGCGCGGGCGTCGGACGCCGCGGCCCGGGCGAGAGCCAGCTCGAGACCGACCGCCGGCTGGCGCGCAGGCGGATCACGATCCTCAGGCGCCGCCTGGAGACGCTCAGCCGCCAGCGCGAGACGAGACGGAGGGAGCGACTTCGGTCGGAGACGCCGACCATCGCGCTGGCGGGCTACACGAACGTGGGGAAGTCCACGCTCCTGAACGCGCTGACGGACGCCCTCGTCTCCGTCGACGACCGGTTGTTCGAGACGCTCGACGCGACAACCCGAGGGTTCGAGCACGAAGGTCGGCGTTACCTCCTGACCGACACCGTCGGCTTCATCCGACGGCTTCCGCACGACCTCGTCCAGGGCTTCGCGTCGACGCTCGAGGAGACCCTCTCCGCCGATCTCGTTCTCCACGTCCTCGACGCCGCGGCGCCGGAGGACGAACTCGACCGCATGGCCGCGGCCGTCGAAGAGGTCCTCGGCGAGATCGGCGCCGGCGAGCTGCCGGTCGAGCTCGTGTTGAACAAGGTCGACGAGGTCGACCCGCTCGGACGGCGTAGGCTGGCCAACCGCTTCCCGGGCGCACTCCAGATCTCGGCGCTCACGGGCGAAGGTCTTCCGGAGCTCCGTGCGCGGCTCGCCGAGCGGTTCGGAGAGCGCTTCGAGCTCGTGCGCCTGCTCGTCCCCTACGAGGACGGCGGGAAGCTCGCTGAGCTGTACTCGCTCGGGACACCGATCGACGAACGAGAGGACACGGACGAGGGTGTCTTCATTCGCGCTCGCCTGCCGCGGAGGGAGCTGCCGCGATTCGCGCCGTACCTGGTCGCCGGGCTCGAGTCGGAGGCGACGGAGCCTCACAGGGCGACTCGGTGATCGAGCTCCCGGTCCGCCGACTCCGGGACGACGCCACGTTGCCCGCCCAGGCCTACTCCGGGGACGCCGGCCTCGACCTCGCCGCGTGCGGCCGGCACGAGGTGCCTCCGGGGGGGCGGGCAGTGATCCCCACCGGGCTCGCGGTCGAGGTCCCCGAGGGGTATGGGGGCTTCGTTCTCCCGCGCTCGGGGCTGGCGGCACGGAACGGGATCACGCTGCTGAACGCGCCCGGCCTCATCGACTCGGGCTACCGCGGCGAGGTGCAGGTCGTCTTCCACAACACCGATAGCGAAGCGACGTTCGTGGTCGAGCACGGAATGCGGATTGCGCAGCTCGTCCTCCTAGCGGTGCCGGAGGTCGTGACCGTCGAACATGACGAGCTGGCATCGAGCGAGCGGGGCGAGCGGGGGTTCGGCTCGTCCCGGGTCTAGGGCGGGCCTCGTGGAGCCACGGATTCGCGTCTCAGCGATCCTCCGCCGCGAGGATCGTCTCCTCCTCTGTCGCCACGAGAAGCATGGGAAGAACTACTGGCTGTTACCAGGCGGCGGAGTCAACTCCGGGGAGAGCCTGGTCGACGCGCTGCACCGTGAGCTCGTCGAGGAGGTGGGAATCGGTGCGGACGTTCCGTTCGAAGGGCCGGTCGCGATCGTCGACTCGATCGCACCGCAACGCAGCTTCGCCGCCAAGCACGTCGTCCACATCATCTTTGCCGGCGACCTCGGGCGCCGCTCGCTCGAAGCTGCAACTTCCCGGGATGCGGCGGTCAGGGGCCACCGCATGTTCGCGGTCACCGAACTGGAGGAGATCGTGCTCCACCCGCCGATCCAGCGCTTCCTCGCGCGCTGGCGGCCGGGCGACCCGGTCGTGTACCTCGGCCCGCTCTGGGCGCCTTAGGCGCCGTCCGGCGCGGCAGATCGGCACAGATTCGACCCACTTCGGCGCGCCATTCGTACGCCTTTCGTCGCTACGATCGCCGCGGGGAGGAGGCCGGGTGCGCCTACCTAGGAGAAGCGCCCGCCGCGCGCCCTGGCCCGTGCGGACGAGACCGAATGCGCCTCGGCCTCGAGCCCGTCCCCGAGCGGCTCGAGCTCGGGCGGCTCTCCGCCGGTCCGGTGGGCGAGCGCCTGCGCGAGCAGCCAGTCGGCGAACCACGGGTTGCGTGGCAGCAGCGGCCCGTGGAGGTACGTCCCGACCACACGTCCGACGCGACAACCCTCGAACCCACTCTCGCCGTCGTTCCCGAATCCGCTGACGACGCGGCCAAGAGGCTCGGCGCCGGGATCGAGCAGCGTCCTGCCGGCGTGGTTCTCGAAGCCGGCAAGTGTGTGCGACCGGCCGGGCTCGAGCTCGCACGTCAGCAGCACGTCGCCGATCATGCGCCGGCTCCCCGCGACGGTCTCTAGCGGGAGGAGCTCCGCGCCCGGCAGCTCGGCACCGTCCTGGTCGGCATACCAGCGCCCGAGCAGCTGGTACCCGCCGCACACGGCCAGGATCGCGGCCCCACGATCGGCGGCCTCACGCAGCGCCTCGCCTTTGGCCGAGATGTCCGTCGCCACGAGCGCTTGCTCGCGGTCCTGCCCGCCGCCGACGTAGAGCAGGTCGTGGTCGCCGGGGCGGACGGGTTCACCGATGCCGACCGAGTCGACCTCGAGCTCGTGGCCGCGCCACGCTGCGCGCCTAGCCAGCACCGCGATGTTTCCGCGGTCGGCGTAGATGTTCAGGTAGTCCGGATAAAGGTGCCCGACGCGGATCCTCACGCCGCCCGCTCCCAGTAGGGCCGGGCGAACCCGCGGTCGGTGACGATGCGACGCAAACCGAGCATAGCCGTATACGTCGGGATCACGAACAGCTCGCCGCCCGGCTCGGTCAGCTGGAGGCCGCGGTCGAGTGCGCGAGCCAGGTCTGGCACCACCTCGATCCCGCCCTCGAAGCCGGCGTACTTGCAGCGGAGCGCGAGCTCGGCCGCGCGATCTCCGCTCGCAACCACGCGCTCTAGTCGCTCTAGCAGCGGCTCGAAATCGACGTCCCAGATCCACGAGACGTCGCGCCCATCCCCGATTCCGTCATTGAGTGTGATCACCGCCAGCTTCGGCGCCCCGCCGGCAACCAGCGTCCGGACGACCTCGTTCGCGCCGGCAGGGTTCTTCACGAGGAGCATGAGGACGGTTCGGTCGCCCATCCGAAGACGCTCGAACCGGCCGAAGGCTGCAGTGAACCGCTCCAGGCCCTCGCGAACCTCCTCGCGCGACGCGCCGAGCTCGCGGGCGAGCGTCGCGGCCGCGAGGGCGTTGTAGACGTTGTAGAGGCCCGGGAGACGAAGCCGCACGGGCATCGGCCCCTCCTCGTCGACGAGCTCGAACGAGACCGCGTCGAGACCGTCGAGCTCGATGGACTGCGCCGAGACGTCAAGCGGAGGCCGCGCGTGACCGCAGGCGGGGCACCGGTAATCGCCCAGATGGCCAACGTAGGCGGCGGCGTACTCGTAGGGGGTCCCGCAGCGCAGGCACCATTTCGAGTCCGCCGCATGCTGGAGGCCCGGCGCGGCGTGGCGCGGGTCGTCGAGCCCGAAGACGACGCTTCGCCTCCGGTCGCGCCCGAGATCGCCGACCTGTGGGTCGTCGCCGTTCACGATGAGCACCGTCTCGTCGCCGAGCTCCTCGACCGCCCCTCGCCAGCGCTTCGCGACAAGCTCGAGCTCGCCGTAACGATCCAGCTGGTCACGGAACAGGTTCCCGAGACTGACGGCGCGCGGGCGAACCTGTCTCGCCACCTCGGGCAGTGCAGCCTCGTCCACTTCGAACAGTCCGAGCTCCGCGTCGTGTGCGGAGAGCAGGGTGGAGGCGACGCCGGAAAGAAGGTTGGCCCCGGAGCTGTTGTGCGCGAGGCGCACGTTGTCCTCGAGGATCTCCGCCACCATCGCGGCGGTCGTCGTCTTCCCGTTCGTCGCCGACACGAGTGCCGATCCCTGCGGCAGCCGGGCCGACAGCCGCTCAACTGCTCGAGGGTCGAGGTAGGTCAGGAGCTTGCCCGGAACTGTCGTGCCGCCGCCTGTTCGCGCGAGCCGGGAGAGGCCACCCGCGGCGCGCGCGGCGGCGACTCCGGCGGACAGCGGGAGGCGTGGTCGCACCGCATGAGGTTAGTTGCGCGCTCCCTCGAACGACGCGAGCAGCCCTCTGACCCTCGATCACTCGAACGAGGGAACTTTGAAGCCCCTCACCCCAATGGGTGATGAGTCGCCGTTTCTCGCAGCCCACACTGCGCTACGGCTCAGCAGACACGACCGCGTTGAGGATGCGGAGAGGGAGAGGGATGAAGACATCAAGGGGCAGTACGCACAGGAGCGGGAGCGCGAGACGGATGAGCCGGATGCTCGCCGTCTTCGGCGTGATCGCTCTGGCGCTGGCGGCCTCGCCGACCGCGCTCGGGAAGGATCGCGGCCGGCCGGGCACGCCTAGCGTCCAGCAGGCGAGCCTCATCCAGTTCTTCTCCGCCCTCATGCGGAGCCAGTTCCAGTCTGTGTCCTGGTCTGACTAGCAACACATGAAATCCACTGCGGCCCGCGACTCACGCGGATAAGGAGACAACGAATGAGCGGTAACGGCAGTTCACCCCGGGGCGAGCATCGCTCGAGCGCCCTGTGGGGGACCGGAAACCGGGGCGGAGACTCCCGGTCGAACGCGCTCTGGGGCAAGGGTGGACGCGGCCTCGTCACCGCACTCGTTGCGGTGCTGGTCGTCGCGGCTCCGCTCGCTGCCGGCGCGCGCAAGCACAGCACGAAGAAGGCGATCCAGGTTGCCTCGACGACTTACGTCGACCCGATCCTGCTCGCGAAGGCGCAGGCGGAGCCTGAGTCGCTCGTGAACGTGATCATCCAGTCCGACGCGGGCATGGACGGAGCCCGGGACGCCTTTAAGGACGCGGCGTACGTCGAGCGGCAAGGGGACGCCGAGAAAGTTCTCCGAAAGTCTCGTCTCGTCGGCTCCGTCGCGGTCGAGCTGAAGGCGAAGAAAGTTCAGTACCTCGCCCGCATTCCCGACCTGACCGTGACGTACGACGCGCGGGTGAAGCTGAGTGCGCTTCCGACCTCGAAGCACGTCTGGCCGACGGCGTCGGGCGTCAGGCCGCTGTGGGGCAATCAGCCTGCGGCCGGCCAGAAGGTGCCGACGATCGCGATCATCGATTCCGGGATCGACAAGGGCCGTGCGGACTTCGACATGGGCGCACGAGTGATCGCAGAGCAGGTGATCACGAAGCTCGAGCCGAACTCGAGCGGTGACGGCCGAGGCCACGGGACGTTCGTCGCGGGGATCGCCGCCGGCAGCGCTCCCAATCAGGCCGGCGCCGCTCCACAAGCCAACCTCGTCTCGGTCGACGTCATGGACGACAGCGGCATGGCGCGGACGAGCGACGTGATCGCCGCGGCGGAGTGGGTCTACGAGAAGCGGAAGGACCTGAACATCCGGGTCGCGAACTTCTCGCTCCACTCGACGCTGCCCAGCAACTTCGTCAACGATCCGCTCGACAAGGCGGTCGAGAAGCTGTGGTTCGGCGGTGTCACCGTCGTCGTGGCGGCCGGTAACTACGGCCACTCCGACGGCTCGCCGAGCGGAGTTCCGTATGCACCCGGCAACGATCCGTTCGTGATCACCGTCGGCGCGATCGATCTCGACGGCACGACCAGGATCTGGGAGCACGACGTCCCGAACTGGTCGGCGTACGGCTACACGAAGGACGGCTTCCGCAAGCCTGAGGTTGCGGCAGCGGGGCGCTACATGATCGGCCCGGTTCCGACGAGCTCGACGCTGGTGCGGGACAAGGCAAGCAACGTGATCAGCCCCGGCTACATCCGGCTCTCCGGAACCTCGTTCGCGGCCCCCGTCGTCGCAGGCGCGGCGGCCCAGCTCCTGATCAAGCATCCGGATTGGACGCCTGACCAGGTCAAGGGCGCGCTGATGCAGCGGGCGAGGTACGTGCCCGAGGCCAGTCGCGGCGAGGCCGGCGTCGGCGAGATCAACGCCTCCAGGTCGATCCTGCTCTCGCGGCCGCCGAACCCCAATGCGGCGCTGAACAGGTTCCTGAAGACCGACCTGATCCTCGGGACGAAGGAGTTCGACGGAGCAGCCTGGAAGGCGGCGGCGAGGTCGAGCGCCTCCTGGGACTCGGTCTCCTGGACGGATGTCTCGTGGACGGACGTGTCCTGGACGGACGCTTCCTGGGCGGACGTTTCGTGGAGCGACGTCTCCTGGAGCGACGTCTCCTGGAGCGACGTCCTCGCGGCCGCCGACGTCAGCTGGGAGGACAATGCCGAGTCCGAGACCTCGGCACCTGCCGGCGACTACGTCCTGACGCCGGAGGAGGAGGCGGCAGCCGAGGCAGATCCGACGCTCAACCCGGACGCCCCGGCCGCTCCCGAAGCTCCGGCCGCACCGGAGGCCCCGGCGCTCCCGTAACCGACCGAACGACGCGGCAGCGGGGCGAATCCGCACGTTCGCCCCGCTGTCGCTTTTCCCTAGAACGGGGGATGCTCGCGTCGCCCGCCACACATACGTTCAGGCGGAAGGAAAGCCATACGTACCCCTCTTCTGACCCTGAGAGAGGTCTTGCGGCACGTGGACTCTGGAACTAACCGATGAGTGCGATTCCGGGCGAAGTGCGCTTCGGAGGAGAGCTGCCCGGGCGGGATTCCGTCCGCGAGCAGTTGAAGCTTCGTGCGCTCGTGTATCTCGTCGCCGTGGCGGCGATCGCCGCGGCCGTGGCGGGCCCGTTCCTGCCGCGCCTCGAGCACCGCGCCGACGGCTGGATCACGTTCTTGATCCTGGCCTCGGCGGCCGGCATCGCGCAGCTCTTCCTCGTCCGGACCGGGAAGAACACCTCCTATCACACGACGATCGTGTTCCTGATCCCGGCGGCGCTGCTCTTGCCGCCGGAACAGGTCGCGCTCGTGCCCATCGTCCAGCACCTGCCTGACTGGTTGAAAAACAGAGCGGCCTGGTACATCCAGAGCTTCAACATCTGCAACTACACGATCGCGATCCTGGCCGCCTCAGGCGGCGCCCATCTCGTGATGAGCTCGGGGATCGCAGGCGACTATCCGCACCTGTCCTTTGCGCTCGCGGGCTTCTCCGCCTGCGTCCTAATGGTCGGGATCAACCACTCGCTTCTTGCTCCGATGCTCGCACTCGCCCGGGGGCACTCGATTCGCGAGTCGGGGCTCTTCTCGATGCAAAGCCTCTCCACGGATCTCGTGCTGGCCTCGCTCGGCGTCGGGATCGCCACGTTCTGGGAGCTGAACCCGTGGCTCGTCCCGTTCGCGATCGCTCCGCTCGTCCTGATCCACCGCTCGCTCTCGGTGCCGAAGCTGGAGGCCGAGGCGCGGGTCGATCCGAAGACGGGCCTCTTCAACGCACGGCACTTCGGCCAAGCCCTGAACGAGGAGCTCACGCGTGCGGCCCGCTTCGACCGGCCGCTGTCGTTGATCATGGCCGACCTCGATCTCCTGCGGGAGATCAACAACACGTATGGCCACCTGGCCGGTGACGCCGTCCTCAAGGGCATCGCGGAGGTCTTTCGCGCGATGCTGCGCCACTACGACGTCCCCGCTCGCTTCGGCGGCGAGGAGTTCAGCATCCTCCTGCCGGAGACGAGCCCGGAGGAGGCGATCGAGATCGCCGAGCGCATCCGTCGCGCCGTCGCCCAGCGCCGGTTCGACGTCGAGACCTCGAGCGAGCCGATTCGAGCGACCGTCTCGATCGGAGTCGCATCGTTCCCGCGTGACGGCGCGGATCCGAACGAGCTGATCCACCAGGCCGACCTGGCCGTGTACCGGGCGAAGCTGCAGGGCCGGAACCGCGTCCTCGACGCGACGAGCTCCGAACCGCTCGCCATGCCTCCCACAGCTCGACGCGCGCGCCTGACGGCCGTGACCGAGGACGGCGACCACGTCATCCCGCTCCCGCCGGCCGACGAGCTGGCGCCCGGGGAGGAGCGGCGACAGCCGCCGCACCGGCCGCATGCCGTTCACGGGCCACGCTTCTTCTCGCTTTCCAAGCGGCTCGCCACGCTCGTCGGCGTCGTGTCGTTCGTCGGCGTCCTCGCGGGCGTGCTCGGCCTCGCCTTCGGGACGGCCAACGACGTCTTCGGCCTCGTAGCCCTGATCATCCTCGTCGGGCTCGGCCAGGCGGTCGCACTGGAGGTGGACGACGGGTCGATCTCCGTCAGCGCTGTCGGCGCCCTTGCCGGCGCGGCCCTCTTCGGCCCGCGCGCGGCGCTCGCGCTCGCGATCACGACGTGCGCCGTCGACTGGAGCGCCAAGCGCTACCCGCTTCACCAGACGCTGTTCAACATCGGTGCGCTCTCTTTGGCCTCGCTCGCGGCCTCCGCCGCGTTCACGCTCGGCTTCGACGGGAGCCTCGGAGAGCTGGTCACCGTGGGGGCGGGTCTCGCCGCGGGGGCTGCGTACTTCGCCGTCAATACCGGCCTCCTCAGCCTCGCACTCGCGATGGAGGGCCACGAACGCTGGTGGCGCGCGTGGCATGAGCGCTTCCTCTGGCTGCTACCGCACTGGGTCGTCTACGGCTTCGTCGGCGGCGTCATGGCGATCGCCTACCACGCGGCCGGACCTTACGCGCTCGCCGTCTTCGCCGTGCCGCTCCTGCTCATGCGCAAGACGCAGGAGGCCTACCTGCGGCACACGCGCAAGAGCGCCCAGAAGCTTCGCGCCGCGGCGGAGACGATCCAGACGCAGAACGTCTCGCTGGAGAAGGCGAACCGCCTGCTCCGCGAGCGCTCGACCGCGGCGATGGAGTCGCTGTCGGCCACGGTCGACGCTCGCGACGCCTATACGGCAGGTCATTCGCGCCGCGTCCAGGAGCTCGCGCTCGCGATCGGCCGCGAGCTGGGCCTCTCGAAGGCTGAGCTCGACCTGCTTGGCCACGCAGCGCTCTTCCACGACATCGGCAAGCTCGCGGTTCCGGATGCGATCCTGCTGAAGCCGGCCACGCTGACGCACGAGGAGTGGGATCTGATGCAGCGCCACGCCGACGAGGGCGCCCGGATCATCGACCGCCTCGGGTTCCTCCAGGACGCCGTGCCGGCGATCCGGCACCACCACGAGCGCTTCGACGGCACCGGCTATCCCGACGGCCTGAGGGGCGAAGAGATTCCGCTGGGGGCCCGCATCATCCATGTGGCGGACGCGCTCGATTCGATGCTGACGACGCGTATCTACCGCGCGGCCCGGCCCGCCAAGGATGCGATGGAGGAGCTCAAGCGCTCGGCCGGCACACAGTTCTGCCCGCGCTGCGTCGGCGCGCTCGAGCGGATCCTGCCGCCCGAGCTGCTCGAGGACGAGCATGCTCGGCAGCGGCTGCTAGCAGCATCGGCCTAGCCGGCGGCGCCGCTCGCCTGTCTTTGCAAACGGGCGATTGTGCTCTATCATTATTGCCATGGCCCGAAGGCCGGCGCGTGAGTTGCTCGCAAGCCTCGACCACGACGAGCTCGAGCGCTTCCAGTCGGGGATTCGCAAGCGTTACTCCGACGAGGAGATCATCGAGCAGCTGCTCGATTCTGCGCGGCGCCTGGGGCGCTCACCGTCGATGCGGGAGTTCTCGGCCGATCCGGAGACTTCGGTCCACCCGCAGACCGTCATCGAGCACTTCGGAAGCTGGAACGCCGCCAAACGGGCTGCAGGCCTCGTCCCGCGGCGTTTCGCGACGAAGGAGGAGCTGCTCCAGCTGCTCCGCGAGCTCGGTCAGCGACTCGGCCGAACGCCGACGGCGCGAGACCTCGACGACCATCGCCGATCGATGCCGTCGAAGTCGCTCTATTGGCACACCTTTGGCTCACTGACGAATGCGCTTCGTGAGGCGGGATTCGACGTGCCGGTGGGGGAGGAGCGCCTCGAGCGCGCCGTCGACCAGGGAACCGCGCTGGCGCTCGACCTCGGCCATCTACCGAAGTTCCAGGAGTGGGGGGCGGCGAGAAAGAAGGACGACTCGCTCCTCACCGAATGGCAGGTCTACCGAATGTTCGACGTGCGCCGTGGCGCGTGGTCGACGTTCCAGTTCCTGATCAGGGAGCGGCTGCGCGAAGAGGGCTATGAAGTCAGTCGCGACGGCCGACTTTCAGCCAAGCGCGGCAAGCGACGTCAGGAGGCGTAGGCAGCTCTCGCGCTCGCCTGGGGCCCTGACGGCCGGCAGCGGCGTCTCCTCGAACCCGTGGTCGGGCCTGAACCGCTCGCTGCGCGTCTCGCAACCGTCCTCGAGCCGGACGAGCGTCCCTTCCTCGAGCTCGCGCTTCGCGATTCGAAGCCGCATGAAGTACTCCAAGACCTCGAGCGCATGCTTCGTCGAAGCGAAGAAGACGCCCTCTGGGGCCGTCCCGACCCACAGCGGCCGGCCGACGCCCCGGGCGAGATAGACGACTCCCGGCTCGCGTGAATCGAGCCACGCGGCCGCCATCGAACCGCGGAGCTCCTCGAGCGTGGAGCCGCGCGACCCGAAAGCTTCGGCGAGGGCGAAGATCGCCTCCGAGTCCACCGACATCTCGGGCCGGTCGCGCTCGAACCCATGTTCGGCGAAGAGCTCGTCGTCGTTGGCGATGATCCCGTTGTGGATGCCGACGACCGTCCCGTGGCGAACGGGGTGGTTGTTGGCCTCGATCGTGGGATGGCCCTTCGTGTAGTCCCGCACGTGGATCAGCACCTGGGCCGCGTCCTGGGGCAGCGAGAGCTCGCCGAGCAGCGCGCTGGCGCCGGCGCGGCGCTTGTGCACGACGGTCGGGCCTTCGGGCGTTCGGTGCGCATAGCCGACGGCGTCGGCGCCGCGCTCGGCGATGCCCGTCAGCAGCGCCTGCGCAGCCAACGTCCGGGCGATTCGCGCACCCGGCTCAAGGCTATATCCGGCAATTCCGCACATTGTGTCGATCTTAAGAACGGCCTCAGACGGCCTCGTTACCCGTTCTTCGGAAAACGAGACGTCTTCAAGACCCCCGTTCGTATGACGCCAATCAACTCCTTCGGTTAGTCGCGGGGCCGTGCCGTCCCTCGAACGGGGGAACCCGGACGCGGGATGGCACGCCGATACAGGCCTCGAATGGAGCCGCGGCCTCTACCTGAGCCCGACCAT
>Ga0081538_10004074_pt1 | contig 13596 bp, 16 predicted proteins | sample TabmetS5T2R1_FD_71022 | JGI IMG/M metagenome (GOLD analysis project Ga0081538, IMG submission 71022) | Tabebuia heterophylla rhizosphere microbial communities from the University of Puerto Rico - S5T2R1 | ecosystem: Host-associated > Plants > Roots > Rhizosphere ...
GATCGCAACCAAGATCGATGCGATCAGGACGCCGATACCCGAGGTGAAGTGGGCCGTGGCCGCCGCATAACCGCGCCGGTCCTGAGGCGCGGACTCGGTGAGGGCCACCAGCACGCCGCTGAACTCGCCGCCCACCGCGAAGCCCGTGATCAGGCGTAGGACGAGCAGGAGGGCGGGAGCGCCCCAGCCGATCTCGTCGTAGGTCGGGAGCAGGCCGATCGCCAGGATCGGCAGCGTCATCAGCAGAACTGACAACAACAGCGCCCCCCGGCGCCCGTGGGTGTCGCCGTAGCGCCCGAGGAAGATCGCCCCGAGGGGCCTCACCAGGAAGCCGGCTGCGAACACCCCGAAGGTCGCCAGCAGCGACCCGAGCTCGCTACCAGTGACCGCCCTGGGGAAGAACAGTTCGGACATCACCGGCGCCAGGTACGCGTAGAGCATGAAGTCGTACCACTCGAGAGTGGTGCCGGCAGCGACGTACAGCTGGGAGGCCCGCGGACGCCTGGCGAGCATAGGAGTGATGGTGACGCGCAGGAATCCCGCGTGCCGAGCCCGGTCCTTAGACTGAGAGCCGATGGCCTTCCCCGCCACACGCCTCAGGCGCCTGCGCAAGACGGGGGTCCTCCGTGAGCTCGTGCGCGAGACGCGCTTGACGCCCTCGGATCTCGTCTACCCGATGTTCGTGCAGCTCGGCGAAGGCCGCACCCCGGTGGAAGCGATGCCCGGCGTCGAGCGGATGTCGATCTCGCACGCGGTCGAGGAGGCAGGCGAGGTGCACGGGCTCGGCATTCCGGCCGTACTGCTCTTCGGGCTGCCGGCCGAGAAGGACGAGCAGGCCTCGGGCGCATACGACGACGAGGGCGTGGTCCAGCTCGCCGTCCGCGCCATCAAGGAGGCCCATCCTGAGCTCGTCGCGATCACCGACGTCTGCCTGTGCGCCTACACCTCGCACGGTCACTGCGGGGTCGTGCTCGAGGACGGCAGCGTCGACAACGACCTGACGCTCGAGCTGCTCGCCAAGACGGCGATCTCCCACGCCCACGCGGGTGCCGACGCCGTCGCGCCGAGCGACATGATGGATGGGCGCGTGGGCGCGCTGCGCTCGCAGCTCGACGCCGAGGGTCGCAAGGACCTCCCGATAGTCGCCTACTCGGCGAAGTTCGCATCGGCCTTCTATGGACCGTTTCGCGAGGCCGCAGACTCCGCGCCGGCCTTCGGCGACCGCCGGAGCTACCAGATGGACCCAGCGAACTCGGACGAGGCCGTGCGCGAGGCGCTGCTCGACGTGGAGGAAGGCGCCGACGTCGTGATGGTCAAGCCCGCGCTCCCTTACCTGGACGTGATCCGGCGAGTAAAGGAGGCGACCAATGTGCCGGTGGCGGCCTACAACGTGAGCGGCGAGTACGCCATGGTCAAGGCGGCCGCGGCAGCCGGGCACATCGACGAGCGGGCCATCGTCCTCGAGACGCTCACCGCGATACGGCGCGCCGGAGCCGACATCGTGATCACCTACCACGCGAAGGACGCGGCCAGGTGGCTCAGCCGGTAGCCAAGGTCCGCAGCCGCCGCGGCGGCTCGGCCGTACCGCTCGACGACGCCGACAAGCGGCTGCTCAACCTGCTGCAGGGCAGCTTCCCGCTCGCTCAGCGCCCCTTCGCTCACGTCGCCGGGCTGGCGGAGCTGTCGGAGGACGAGGTGCTAAGCCGCACCCGGCGGCTCCTGGACGAGCGCATCATCCGCGAGATCACGCCGATATTCGACACCCGCGTGCTCGGCTACAGCTCGATGCTGGTGGCCGCGAAGGTGGACTCCGCGAACCCGTGGCGGGCCGCCAAGATCATCAACTCGCATCCGGGCGTGTCACACAACTACCTCCGCGATCACGACTTCAACCTCTGGTTCACGATCGCCACCGAGCCGGACTCGCCCCTGGGCCTCGACGGCACGCTCGAGGTGTTGCAGCGGCTCACCGGGGCGCAGTCGGTGCGCCAGCTGCCGACGCTGCGGCTGTTCAAGATCCGCATGGACCTCGAGATGGAGAAGGGCACGGACGCGCTCGCCGCCGCCGCGGAGGTGATCGAGCACCGCGAGCCCGAGGCGATCCCGCTGTCGGAACTCGACGTCGCCACGATCCGCGCCACGCAGGGGCCGATGGAGGTGACCCGCGAGCCCTACGCTCCCGCCGCCGCGGAGCTCGGTATGTCGCAGGAGCAGCTGTTCGAGCAGCTCGAGTCGATGCGCGAGCGGCGCGCGCTCCGCCGCGTGGCCGCCATCCTCTTCCATCGCCGCGCCGGCTTCTCGGCGAACGGCATGGGGGTCTGGAACGTGCCCGAAGAGCGGATCCTCGAACTGGGCCCGCGGATGTCCTCGTTCCGCGGTATCTCGCACTGCTACCAGCGGCCAACCTACTCGGACTGGCCCTACTCGGTGTTCACGATGGCCCACGGGCGCTCGAAGGAGGAGTGCGACGCGATCCTCGACTCGATCGCCGCCGACACCGGGATCGACGACCGGCGTACGCTCTACTCCTCGACCGAGTTCAAGAAGATCCGCCTGCGCTACTTCACGGACGAGCACAAGCGGTGGGAAGCGGAGCACGGCTAGGCAGCCGCTCGGCCGAGGCCTACGAGCGCGCCCTCGAGCTTCTGCCCGGCGGGGTCAACTCCCCGGTCCGCGCGATGCGCTCGATCGGCCGCGACCCGATCTTCATCGCGCGGGGCGAAGGCGCCGAGCTGGTCGACGTCGACGGCGCACGGTACGTCGACTGGGTGATGTCGTGGGGGCCGCTCGTCGCCGGCCACGCACATCCGGAGGTGGTTTCCGCGGTGCAGGCCGCCGCCGCGGGGGGCACCAGCTTCGGAGCGCCGACCGAGGCCGAGGTCGAGCTTGCCGCCGAGGTGGCCGAACGGGTGCCGTCGGCGCAGATGTTGCGCATGACGTCGTCCGGCACCGAGGCGTCGATGAGCGCGATACGGCTTGCCCGCGCCGCCGTGGGGCGCGACCGCATAGTCAAGTTCGCCGGCGCCTACCACGGACACGTCGACGGTCTGCTCGCCGACGCGGGGTCGGGGCTCGCGACGCAGGGCATTCCGGCGAGCCCGGGCGTGACCGCGGCCCAGGCAGCGGACACGCTCGTGGTGCCCTGGAACGACCGCGAGGCCGTCGAGCGCGCCCTCGCCGGCGGCGGAGTGGCGGCGCTCCTGTGCGAGCCCTACCCCGGCAATATGGGCGTCGTCCCGCCCGAGCCGGGCTTCCTCCCGTTTCTGCGTGAGGCCACGGAGTCGGCCGGCACGCTGCTCGTGTTCGACGAGGTGATCTCGGGCTTCCGGGTCGCACGGGGCGGCGCGCAGGAGCGCGAGCGCGTGATCCCGGACCTGACGGTCCTGGGCAAGATCATCGGCGGCGGTCTGCCCGCGGCGGCCTACGCGGGGCCGCGCGAGCTGATGGAGCGGGTGGCGCCGGCGGGCGACGTCTACCAGGCGGGCACCCTCTCCGGAAACCCGCTCGCCACTGCGGCGGGCCTGGCCACACTGCGACTGCTGGACGACGAGGCCTACCGCCGCCTCGACGAGACCACCCGCGCGCTCGCGAGCGGCATCGAGGCGGCCGCCCGCGGCCTGCCCGTGCGAGTTCAGTGGACCACCGGCCTGCTGACGCTCTTCTTCAGTGAGCGCCCCGTGAGCGACTACGAGGCCGCGAAAGCGTGCGATACGGCGGCCTACGCGACTTTCTGCCGAGCGATGCTCGACCGCGGCGTCTACGTCCCCCCGTCGCAGTTCGAGGCCTGGTTTCCCTCGCTCGCCCACTCGGACGCGCACGTAGAGCAGACCCTCGAGGCGGTGGACGAGGCGCTCCGGGAGGCGCTCGGGTGAGCCTGCTCGCGGAGGTGGTGGCCGCGGCGGACCCCGCCCTGGCGGGCCACGCCGTTCCGGAGCCGGGGCCCGGCCGCTTCGAGGAGCTCGAGGCGGCCCCCGAGCGACGGTTCGTGCTCGAGGCCGTCCACGAGGGCTACCTGATGCACTACGGCGAGCCGCGCGCGTTCTCCGGGCTCGACGAGGACCTGCGGCTGCTCGGAGGCGACGCCCTCTACGCCCTCGGTCTCTCACGGCTCGCGGAGTTGGGCGACCTCGAGGCCGTGTCCGAGCTCTCCGACCTCATCTCGCGCTCCGCGCGTGCACACGCCGAGCAGCGTCCGGCCGACGCCGAGGCGCTGTGGGAGCGGAGCGTCGCGCTGCTGGCGCGATAGGCTCAGGCGCCCCTGGGCGCGGGGCGTTGTGCGCTCCGTAACCAAGTTGGCATTACCCTTCGCTGAGCGGAAGAATCCGTAAGCGGTCCGTGGCTGACTCACCCCCTCCAAAGGTCGACAAGACATCCCGTTACACCGAGGCTCGCGGTGTGGCAGGTGCGTTCGAGGGTGAGACGATCACGCGGCGCGGCCTGATGACCGGCACCGCGCTGGCGGCCGGCGGCATCGCCACGATGGCGTTCGCGCTGCCCGCGCTCGGCTTCGCGCTCGGCCCGGTCTTCGAGGACACCACGCCCACGCGCTGGCAGGACGTGGGCCCGGAGGACGACTTCAACGACGAGACCTATGTCCAGCGAGTGATCAACATCGCCCCGGACATCGGCGAGGCCGGCAAGACGACGATCTACGTGCGCACCTTCAACCCCGATCGCGACAAGGTCATCGAGGGGCAGGACCCGCAGCCGTTCGTCGCGATCTCGACGCGCTGCGCGCACCTGGGCTGTCCGGTGCGCTACATCCAGGCGTCGCAGAAGTTCGTCTGCCCCTGCCACGGCGGCGTCTACGGCTTCGAGGGTGAGGTCGAGGGCGGCCCGCCGGTGCGCCCGCTGGACCGCTTCTACACCCGCGTCGAGGCCGGCAGGGTCGAGATCGGCGACCGCTTCTCGCTGAACTCGGACCTGGAGCGCTTCGCGCCGCGTGACCCGTCGAACCATCTCGACGGGCTCTGGCAGTACCTCTACCCGTCGAGGCCGACCACATGACCCCTCCACTGCCACGGGCACTCCGACCGAAGCCGCCCCGCCCGGGCGACGGCCGCAACGGCCCCAACGGCCCTGTCGTTGCCCCGCCCAAGCCGACCGTCAAGGACCGAACCCTCGAGGGCACCGCGTCCGCCGTCGGCTGGCTCGAGGAGCGCACCGGCCTCGGCCCGTTCACCCGCGTCCTCCTCTTCCGCAAGATCCCGAAGGGGACGAACTGGTACTACACGCTCGGCTCGGCGACGTTGTTCGCCTTCCTCTCGCAGGCGGTCACGGGCGTCTTCCTGGCGATGTACTACGAGCCCGACGCCTCGCGCGCCTACGAGTCCGCCTCGCGCATCACCAACGAGGTGTTCCTCGGCGAGTTCGTGCGCGGAATGCACAAGTGGGGCTCGACGGTGATGATCATCCTGATCTTCCTGCACATGGGCAGGACGTTCGTGTTCGGCGCCTACAAGTATCCGCGCGAGCTGAACTGGGTGATCGGCGTCGTGCTGCTCGTGCTGACGCTGTTGATGGGCCTGACGGGCTATCTGCTGCCCTTCGACCAGCGCTCCTTCTGGGCCACGGTCGTGGCCGTCAACATCAACGCCTCGGGCCCGCTTGTCGGTCCCTACCTGGCCGATTTCCTGCGCGCGGGAGCGGAGTTCGGGCCGACCACGATCCCACGCTTCTACGCGCTTCACATGCTCCTGGTACCGGGGCTCATCATCGCGCTCATCGGCGCCCATCTCTACCTGGTGGCCAAGCTCGGGACCACCGCGCCGCCGTGGCTCAAGGCCGAGAAGAAGGACCTCCTGACCGAGGAGATCTGAGGCCGTGAACGCACGCGAGCGCGAGGAGTACCTGCGCGACTACTCGATCATGAAGAACCAGGGGAAGCCGTTCTTCCCCTACGCCATTGCCAAGGACTCGCTCATGGCGTGCGTCACGCTCGGCGTGATCATCCTGATGTCGATCGTGCTCGGCGCCGAGCTCGGGCCCAAGGCGGATCCCACCACCACGACCTACACGCCCCGGCCGGAGTGGTACTTCTTCTTCCTGTTCGAGCTGCTGCGGGTGGTCAAGCCACCGGAGCTCGTCTTCCTCGCGACGATCGGCATCCCGACGATCTGCCTCGTCCTGCTGCTGCTTCTGCCGTTCTACGACCGCGGCCCCGAACGCAACCCGCTGCGCCGGCCGATCGCGATGATCGCCGCGCTCGCGACGGTCGCGGCGATGGCCTATCTCACGGTGCTCGGAGCCCTGGCGGGCTCGCCGACCGAGATCGACCTGGCGACGCAGCCGCAGTACGAGGAGGGCCGGGCGATCACCGCCTCCTCGGGTTGCCTCGGTTGCCACAAGATCGGCGAGAACGGCAACACGCTGGGGCCGAACCTGACGGAGATCGGCAGCACGCTCGGCCCCGATGCGATCGCCCGGACGCTCGTGAACCCAACCTCGCCGATGCCGTCCTACGCGTCGCTCGCAGAGAACAACCCCGAGCAGTTCGACAAGCTCGTCGAGTACGTGGCCTCGCTCAAGGGCGAGGAGTAGCCCGTGTGAGCGGGGGCACCCCCGCGTCCGGGACGCTGCCCGAGACGCAGGTGCGAGCGATGTTCGATCGCATCGCCCGCGTGTACGACCGCATGAACTCCGTGATGACCGCGGGCATGCACCACGCCTGGCGGCGGCGGGCGGTCGATCTCGCCGGCGTGGGTGTGGGCTCGCGTGCGCTCGACGTGGGCACCGGCACCGGCGACCTCGCGATCGAGCTCGCCTCCCGGGGGGCTTTGGTCACGGGCGTGGACTTCGCCCCGGCGATGCTCGAGCTGGCTCGCGTGAAGGCGCCGGACGTCGACTTCGAGGAGGGGGACGCGCTTGCCCTGCGCTTCAGCGACGGCGAGTTCGACGCCACCACGGTGGGCTTCGGGGCCCGCAACTTCGCCGACCTGGACAAGGGGCTGCGCGAGCTCGCTCGGGTGACGAAGCCGGGCGGACGCGTGGTGGTGCTCGAGATCACCACGCCCCGGCGGGCGCCGCTGTCCTGGTTCTTCCGCGGCTGGTTCGACCACGCGGTGCCTGCCCTCGGCCGGCTCGCGGGCGACTCCGATGCCTACACCTACCTGCCGAGCAGCGTCCGCCGCTTCCCCGGCCCGGAAGAGTTGGCGGAGCGCATGGCGGCAGCCGGCCTCGCCGACGTGCGCTGGATCCTCACCGCCGGCGGCATCATCGCCATCCACTGGGGTACGCGCACGCCGTGAACACCACCCAGGCGCAGCTGGGAGCTGTCCTCGCGGCGGGTGGGCCGGAACTGGCGCGGCTACTCAACCGGACCGAGCTGCGCCTGGCCGCGATCGCCGCCGACCACGGTGGGCAGCTCGCGGCGCATGCGGACGGGACGCTCTCGGCCGGAGGCAAGCGACTGCGCCCGATTCTCGTCTTCCTGTGCGGGGACGGCGACAGCGAGGGGCTCGTGGCGGCGGCCGCCGCCGTCGAGCTGCTCCACATGGCGACCCTGGTGCACGACGACGTGCTGGACCGCGCCGAGTTGCGGCGCGGCCGACCAACGGTGTTCGCCTCGGCGGGCCGGTTGGCGGCCACGGCCACAGGTGACCTGCTGTTCTCGCGCGCCTTCGGGGAGCTGGTGCGCCCAGGCGCGGAGGATGCCGTGCGCGCCCTCTCAAGTGCCTCGTCGGCGCTCGCGCGCGGGGAGCTCATGCAGCGCGCCGACGCCTGGAACACGGAGGTGACCTCCGAGCGCTACCTCGAGCGCTGCCGGCTGAAGACCGGCAGCCTGTTCGACGCCTCCTGCCGCCTCGGCGCCCTTTTCGGGGGCCGCCCCGACCTGGCTGCGCCGCTCGGATGCTTCGGCGAGCGCGTGGGTCTCGCCTTCCAGATGCTGGACGACGTACTCGATGTCTCCGGACCGGCCGCGCGCACGGGAAAGCCGCGCGGGACGGATCTGCTCGACGGCACGGTGACCCTGCCGCTCATCCTGGCTCGCCGGAGCGACCCCGCCCTGGCGGCAGTCGATCTGCGGCGCGAGGTTCGCGATCCGGCCGCCGCGGCCGCAATCTGCGATCGCATCGCCGCGACCGACGCGCTCGACGAGGCCCGGAGCCGCGCGCTTGCGCACGTCGCTGAGGCCAAGGCGGGCCTTGCGGAGATCGACCTCTCGGACGCCCGCCGGCGCGCCCTCAACCTCGTGGCCGACGGGGTCGTCGGGCGCTACGCCTAGCGCGAGGCTGCTTAGAAATCTTCAGGCAGGATGGCGTCGGCCTCGAGCGCCCCGACGAAGCGCTCGATCTCGTCCGCCATGTTCGCGCGCATCAGGCGCTTGTAGTCGCGGGCGAGTGCGTCGTTGCCACGGTCGAGCTCTTCGTCGAACGCCTCGACGTTCTCCTGGGTGAAGACGCCCTCTCGATACACGTCGCAGTTGGGACAGTGGAGGAGGACGTTCCAATTGGTGGGACCGGCCTCTTCCCACTGGACCGGGTAGACAAGCTCGGAGGCGCACTCGACGCAGATGTGCAGATCCTGCTTCGGCTCTGCGGGAATGTGCTCGGGCGCCTGCGGCGCGGCCCCGTCGGGCTGGGAGGCGTCCGTGTCCTTGTTGAAGTACACGACCTCGATCGTCTTCCCGCTCGGGAGAACCACTCGCTTCGTGTAGTGGGTCTCTTCTCCGTGGCTTTCCATCTCTCGCGTCCTCTTGGCTCCGGTATCGGCACCGATCGGCCGAACTTGAAGGGAATTGACGGACCTTCTGTCGGTCCAACCGGTGTGTATGTCCCTTACTTACGCGGCGGGCGCGAACTTGGACGTGATATGTCGCACGGAACTTCAGGATCGGCGCCGTGGGCCGCCCTCGTAGCGGGACTCCGTGGCGTCGACTTGGCCGTGGTAGTGGCTGCCGAGCTCGGGGTGGCCGTAGGGGCGCTCGGCCGGCCGGTCGAGCGCCATGAACGACAGCTGGGCGATCGGCTTTCCGGGCCAGAGCACTATCGGAACCCTGGTGAGGTTGGTGATCTCGAGCGTGAGGTTCCCGCTGAACCCCGGATCCACGAAGCCGGCGGTGGCGTGCACGATCAGCCCGAGCCGCCCCAGGGAGCTCTTGCCCTCGATTCGCGCGACCAGGTCGTCCGGCATGGCGACAGACTCGACGGTCGTGCCGAGCACGAACTCGCCGGGATGGATTACGAAGGACTGTTCGGTCTCGATCTTCACGTGCTCGGTCACGCCCTGCGGTGGCTCCGCGAGATCGATCGCCGGCAGCCGGTGGTTGTGAAACACGCGGAAGGACGGGCCCAGCTTGAGGTCGACGCTCGCGGGCTGGACCATCTCGGGATCCCAGGGGTCGATCCTGATGCGGCCCTCGTCCACCAGACGCCGGATCGTGCCGTCGGAGAGGACCGAGCCGCTCACGCGCGCATCCTCGCAATTCGAGGCGACGTGGTGCCCCGACGCCACGCCGCTACCATGCGAAGCACCATGTGGACCCCCGGGCCCCTCGAGATCATCATCGTGCTTGTAATCGTGCTCATCATCTTCGGGCCCAAGCGGCTGCCTGACCTCGGCAGGTCGCTCGGACGCGGGATGCGGGAGTTCAAGGACTCCGTGACCGGCAAGGACAAGGAACACGAGGAGATCGAATCCAAGACGGTCGGCGACACGCCTGACTCGCCCTCCACGACCGCCAGCAGCACGGCGCGCGAGACCGCCAGCACGGCGCGCGAGCAGCAGTCCTAGCCGAGGAGCCGCGTAGGACATGCGGCGCATTCGCCCGATCGGTCACGAGGACCGGCTCTCGGTCGTCGAGCATCTCGATGAGCTTCGGACGCGGCTCATCATCTGCGCGGTCGCGTTCGTGGCGGCGTGGGCGCTCACGGCCTGGCAGAACCACCTGGTGCTCGAGATCGTCAACGCCCCCCTGCCGGACAAGATCGAGCCGATCACGCTGGGACCGGCCGAGGCGTTCTACACGACGCTCACAAACTCGGCCTACGCGGCGCTGCTGATCGCGCTCCCGGTGATCCTGTACCAGCTGTACGCGTTCGTGCTGCCGGCCTTCAGCCCCTCGGAGCGGCGTGTGGCCACGCCGCTTCTGCTGTTGGTGCCGGTGCTGTTCATCGCCGGAGTGGTCTTCTGCTACTTCGTCGTATTGACGCCGGCACTCGATTTCCTGCTCAACTTCAACGCGGACGAGTTCAACACCCAGGTCCGGGCGCGCGACTACTACTCGTTCGTCACCCTGTTGATGTTGGCGATGGGGATCGGCTTCCAGATCCCGGTCGGGGTGATCGCGGCCTGCAAGCTCGGCGTGACGAGTCCGGAGAAGCTCAGGGCGGGGCGCCGGTACGCGATCGTGGTGATTGCTGTACTGGCCGCGCTGCTGCCTACGCTCGATCCGCTGACGCTGATCCTCGAGATGATCCCGCTGATCCTGCTCTACGAGTTGAGCATCTGGCTCGCCTCCGCGCTCGGCCGTCCCTCGCCTGAGGTGGCCGAGCAGATTGCCTCGGCCGAAGGGTCGTAGGACCCACTAGCCTTCGGCCCCCCATGCTGTTCGATCTCAGAGGACGGCGGCGCCGTTTGGTGCAGGCCACTTACCTCATGCTCGCCCTCCTTCTGGGCGGCGGCCTGGTGCTGTTCGGAATCGGCGGGGACGTCTCCGGCGGCCTGTTCAACGCTTTCGAGGGCGAGGGCGGCGGCGGTAATCCCAACAGCGCGCTCGAGGACCGCATCGACAGGCAGGAGCAGCGCCTTCAGGCGAACCCCGAGAACACGGCGCTGTTGCAGTCGCTCGTGCGCGACAACTATCAGCTCGCCACCGCCCAGCAGGAGTCGGGAGCGACGCAGTTCCCTGATGACGCCAAGGACGAGCTGCGCAAGGCGGGGGCCTACTGGGAGCGCTACATGGCCGCCGAGAGCGAGGAGCCGAACTCCGACACCGCGCTCTACGCGCTCCGGGTGTACGACGTGGGCGCCCTCAACCAGCCCAAGCGAGCGCAGGAGGCGGCGGCGATCATCGCGGCCGCCCAGAACGACTCTTCCGCCTACCTCCAACTCGTGGCCTACGCGGCGCTTGCGGGCGACAAGCGCACGGCGGACCTCGCCGCGCAGAAGGCCGTGGACCTGGCGCCGAAGAGCCAGCGCAAGCAGGTAAAGCAGCAGGCAGAGGCGCTCAAGCAGCCCCAGCAGGCACAGCAGCCGAGCGGCTGACATAGGCTACGGGCTCGCAGCTGGCTCCCGTGACCAGGACTAGACAGGGAGAGACGTGAACTTCCACATCGAAGACGAGGCGATCGACGACTCCACGCACGTAATCGAGCTTGGGGGCGAGGTCGATCTCTACACCGCGCCCGAGTTCAAGGAGCGCATGGTCGAGCTGATCGAGTCGGGGAAGAAGCAGATCGTCGTCGACCTCTCGAAGGCGACCTTCATCGACTCGACGACGCTCGGTGTGCTCGTGGGCGGTGTCAAGCGCCTCCGTCCTGCCGGCGGCTCGCTCGCACTCGTGTGCACGGACGACAACATCACAAAGATCTTCGAGATCACCGGCCTCGACCGGGTCTTCCCGATCCACTCGTCCCGCGAGGAGGCGCTGGACGCGGTGGCGTCAGGCGCCACCGAATAGCCCCGCACGCTCGGCAGACAGCCCGCCAGGCGTCTTCTAGAATCGGCCTCCGCCGGGCCGTTAGCTCAATTGGCAGAGCAGGAGACTCTTAATCTCAAGGTTGTAGGTTCGATTCCTACACGGCCCACAAGAGAAAGCCCCGCTACGGCGGGGTTTTCTCTTTCGCCAACCGCCGATCCGAGAACCATGGGGCCACCCATGGGGCCACCGCACCACGAATCAGGCTCCGCGAGCCGGCAACACGATCCCCGCACCGCCCACCCGCCGGCAGACCCCAAAACCCGCCGAGCTCCGAGCGAGACAAGCAACCCCCCTCGCTCCGGAACCTCGACCCGGACGTGCACAGCCGCAATTTCACGCAGGGCGAAGCCGAGCCCGTCAGACGACCAGCCCACCACCACCAGCCAACACACCCGCGCACCATCGAAACCGTCCATGGGCACGCCAAAGCTGCACGCGCGCGACGCCCACTCCGGAAAGGCTGACGTCAGCCCTTCAGTGATGCCCCATCTCCACGCTCAACCCAGCGCGACAGTCCGAACTCGCGTACGCGAGTAGACATAGGTAATGATTTTGCCTACCTCTCGTCGCACGGTGGGGCGCGATCGGACTCAACTGTCACGAGGGTGCTGACCCGCCCGCTGCGTTACGTCTGACGTACTCACCCCTTATCCGTTAGTCGGCGCGCAATCCCGGTCGTGATGCGGGGTCGCGGAGGGTGGGGCCACCGTGGGGCCACCCGCGGCATGCGAGGTGAGCGTCCGGACGCCGGCTCGACTCCAGACGTGGGGAGCTCCGGACGGGAAGCTTCCGGACGGGACCGTGGATCTCGCGACGGGATCGAGCTCGAGCACGCAGCTCCGGAGGTCTACGTCGCTCCCGAGCGCACGGCCTCCGGAGCGCACGGTGCCCGACTCGTATCCCATCCACCCCTTGTGTCCTGACCAGCACACAGCTGCGGCCTCTGCTTCGCACGCTCCACGCGCGCCGACAGAGCCACGAGAGAGACAACGAGCGCAGGGCTCGGACGCTGCAACTTCAGGTTCTTCATGGAATCCCCAATCGGACGCGCTGGCCGGGGTCGGCAGCTGGTTGGTAGGGAGATGTGCTGCTGAAGCACACCTCAACCCGCTGACATTCCGCTGACGTGTCGCTGACGCGCTCTCGTCAGCGAGTTGAACGGCGTGTCGTCGCTCGTCGGATGCAAAACCGCGCGGCTCCTCGCAAGCCTTTGCGAGGAGACGAGGGGCAGCCCCTGCGCGACTTATCGCGAGTGCTGGTTCCGCCTGCCCGCGAGCATCCCGGTCGCCGGCCGCGAGACGCCCGCCATGGACGTCGAAAGGCGGCACTCCGCGTTGCATGGAAGGCAGCAGTCCGCGAGTTCGACGTAGAGCCGCGCACGATCCGTGCGTGCGGGGCAGGCGATATATCCGCAACGCTGGTGCAAACGTTGAAACCAGCCGTCTGACTTCCGGGCTGCGCAGCACGGAAGATGCTCGACTAAGCGGGCTGCTGTTATCTAATGACTGCCCCCCTCCGCCCAGTGGCTCCCGAATAGCGAGTGGGCCGCAGGACGCGAAAGAAAGGCGAACGCTTGTCGTGCGTTGCTTGCCGTTGCCGATGGCCTGCACAACCGCAAGCCACGATGCTCGCCGCTGCGCGTAGCGGACGTCGGGCGACTCCGGGTTCACGGGCGTAACAGTAAGCGCGGCTTGGAACATGGACGGCCAGCGGTTACGCTGGATCCGAGCGTCCCGGGAGAATGCGGTGGCCCAGGCCGACCCGCAGTTGCTTGACCACAGGCTTCAGGCCTTCATCGATCAGGGCCCGCTGACTGTCTACGTCTACCGGCCCGAAGGCCCGGGTCCGAACGCGTACATGAGCCCCCAGCTCGAGGCGATCCTCGGCTACACCGCCGAGGAGTGGACTGCGGACCCGGATCTCTTCAGCAAGGTGCTCCACCCGGACGACCGCGA
>Ga0081538_10004075_pt1 | contig 13591 bp, 15 predicted proteins | sample TabmetS5T2R1_FD_71022 | JGI IMG/M metagenome (GOLD analysis project Ga0081538, IMG submission 71022) | Tabebuia heterophylla rhizosphere microbial communities from the University of Puerto Rico - S5T2R1 | ecosystem: Host-associated > Plants > Roots > Rhizosphere ...
GTCGCGGGCTCGTCGGCGACGGTCGCGGGCTCGTCGGCGACGGTCGCGGGCTCCTCGACGACGGTCGCGGGCTCCTCGGCAACGGTCGCGGGCTCCTCGGCAACGGTTGCGGGCTCGTCGGCCACGGTCGCGGGCTCGTCGGCCACGGTCGCGGGCTCGTCGCCGGTCCGAGGCTCGTCCCCGGCCGCAGGCTCGTCGCTCGCGGCCGCGGGCTTGTCGGCCGACGCGGGTCGGTCGTCGCTCGCCGCCGGCGCGACCTCATCCGCGGCGGCCTCCGGCTCGCTCGGCGCCTCGCCCTCCGCCGGGCGCTCGAACGTCGTGGGCTGGGCCGCGAGCCACTCGCTCGTGATCGGCGCGGGGCGGTCCTCGCCGGGCGTGGGCTCGCTGTGGCCGGCGGACGGGCGCGGGCCGCCCGCCCAGAGGACGCTGGCGGGCGGGGCGTCGGGCGGCGTCGGCTCGGGGGCCGGCTTCGCGGCGATGACGGCGGCCGCGTGGCGCTGGGCGCGGGCCTTGGCGTCGAGCGGCGCGCCGCAGCGCGAGCAGAAGCGCGCGTCGCTGGCGTGGAGCTCGCCGCACTCCGGGCACGTGCCGCCGATGCCGGCTTCGCGCAGGACAGGAGCGGCGTGCGGCTCGCCGAGGCGGGCCTCGATCGCGCCGACCTCGGCGTCCAGCGCCTCGATCCGCTTGGCCTTCGCCTCGCTCAGCCGGCGGTGGCGGTCCTGCGGCGTCCCCCCGGCCGTGCGATGGACCTCGTACGTGAAGCCGCCGAGGTCGCGGAGCAGCAGCTCGCGCACGTGGCGCAGGTACCGCAGGCGGCGCCGCAGCTTGCCGCGACGGGCGCTGGCGGGTGGGGCGGTGCTCAGGTCGCCGGCGTCGACGCCGGCCGGCAGGTCGCGCGACGGCGCCGGCTGCGCGGCGTACGCGGTCGGCTGCTCGCCGGACTTCGCCCACTCGGCGCCCGGAGACGTCCCCGGCGTGGCGCCGGCGGGCTGGTCGGCGGTCGTCGGAAGGATCTGGGTCGGCTGCTCGGCGCCGGCCGACTCACTCGATGAAGCGGCCGTCGGCTGGTCGCCCGCGGGTGAGTCCGAGCTCGTCGCCGGCTGATCGCCCGCCTGCGGGTCCGCAGCCGCCTGAACGCCCTCCGTCGCGGACGGCTCGCCCGCGGCGCGCGACGTCTCGCCCAGGGGGCGATCGCCGCCCGGCTCGGCGGGGGCGTCGGCAGGCGCGGCGGCCGGCTCGGCGGACCCGGCCGTGGGGGACGGGTTCTCGTCGGCGGTCGCGGGGCGTCGGCGTGTGAGGCGTCGCAGCAGGCCGCTCATACGTCAAAAGGGCGGACGATCCGCCCCGGACCTTCGAGTATACGGTCGATATCCGGCGCCACGCCGGTACCAACCCGTCCAGCCCCGACTCGGAGCGCCGTCGACGACGCGCCGCGGCGCCTACGCGGCCTCCGCAACCACGTCGTGCCAGGCGGCGACCACGCGCGCGGCCATCCGGTCGGCCGAGAAGATCTCGGCGCGGGCGCGGCCGTCCACCCTCGGGTCGTCGGCTTCGAGCACCGGCTGCAGGGCCGCTCTCCAGCGCTCGCGATCCCACGGCGCGCAGTACGCCCCGTCGATCCCCTCGAGGGCCACGGGATGGATGCCGACCGGCGTCCCGAAGGCCGGCACGCCGCAGGCCAGCGCCTCGATGACCGATAGCCCGAAGCCCTCGGCCTGGGACGGCACCACGACGGCGTTGGACGCGTTGATCCAGAGCGGGACGTCGGCCGGCGGCACGCGGCCCATGGTCAGCAGCGTGGTGCCGGCGGCCGCCTCCTGTGCGCGGTCGAACCGCTTCAGCGGCCGCGAGGGGTCGTGCGGGAACAGGAGGTAGCGCCCGTCGGGATCGAGGCCGAGCCGCTCGCGCGCCTCCCGGCGCGGGATGGTCCGGAAGCGCTGCAGGTCGATCCCGACCGGCAGCACCGCGACCCGCCGCGTGACGCCCGCCCCGCGCAGGAGCCCGCTGAACTCGCGCGAGACGGCGGCGGGGAGCGTCGTGAACGGCAGGATCGCGCGTGTGAGCCGGTTCGAGCGCGGATGGAAGAGGTCGTTGCCGTGGAGCGTGACGACGACCGGCCCGAGCCGCGCGGCCACCGCCGGCCAGGCCGTCAGCCCGAAGTGGGCGTGGACGACGTCGAACCGGCGGCCCCGGTAGCGCCGCCGCAGCGCGCGGGCGGCGCCCGGGTAGCCGGCGAGGCCGGGCGGGAACGAGAACAGCTCGATCTCGACGTCGTCGCGCCGCCGCAGCGCCTCGACCTGGTCGCGGACGAACGAGCCCAGCGCCGGCCGCTCGGGCGTCGGGTACATGTTCGTGACCACGAGGGCGCGCATCGCGCGCGGAGGCTACGCGGAGTTGTCACACCTCCGCCGCGAAATCGTCACGCTCGCGCGTAGATCCGTCACCCGATCCCCCCGAGACTGGCCCCTGCTCCGCCAGGCGGGCGGAGTGCCGGGCTCCGGGGCAGCTGGAGCGGGATCGACCCGGGAGGACGAGATGCAATACGAGCTGTTGGGAGGCGCGCATGCGCGGCTGGTGCGGATGCTGGCCGGTGATCGCGGGCAGGGGACGGTCGAGTACGTCGGCCTGGTGCTGCTCGTCGCGGTCCTCATCGCCGGCGTGGTCAAGGCGAGTGGCGGGTTCTCGGACACCGGGATCGCCGACGCCGTGGTCAAAAAGCTCAAGGGGGCGATCTCCGGCGTCGGCGAAGGCTGAGCGGCCCTCAGAGCGCGGCGGTCGCTCGTCCAGAAGGCATAGGCTCGCGGGCGTGACCCTCCGGACGCGCAAGGACGTCCTGCTGCTGGTCACTGCGCTTATCGCCGGGGTGTACACATCTCTCGCGCGTGGATGGGACGACCTCGAGTTCTACGCCGGCGGAGCGGCTCTCATCGTCCTGATCGGCGCCGTCGGCCTGTCGTGGCTCGAGTTCGCGCCCGACGGAGCGTTCCGGCGCCACGCCAAGACCTGACCGGCGCGTGCCAGACTGGCGGGCGTGACGGGGTCATCGCATCCGCGCGCGCCTGAGGGCGCCCCTCGCCAGGCGCCCGAGGAGGTGCGCCGGCGCCCCGTCGGGGTCTTCGACTCCGGCGTCGGCGGCCTGACCGTCCTGCACGAGCTGCTCGTGCAGCTCCCCGCCGAGGACTTCGTCTACCTCGCCGACTCCGCCCGCTTCCCCTACGGCGCTCGCAGCGGCGAGGAGCTGGAGACGTTCGCGCTCGAGGTCGCCGAGGAGCTGCTCGCCCGCCGCGTGAAGCTGATCGTCGTCGCCTGCAACTCCGCCACCGCCGCCGCCCTCCCCGCGCTGCGCCGCCGCCTGATGGAGACCACGCTCGGCGTCGAGGTGCTCGGCGTCGTCCAGCCCGGCGCCGTGCAAGCCGTGGCCGCGACCCGCAACGGCCGCGTCGGCCTGCTCGCCACGCCCGCCACCGTGGCCAGCGACTCGTACGCCCAGGCCATCGCCCAGGCCGACCCCTTCGTCCAGCTCACCTCGGTCGCGTGCCCCGACCTCGCGGCGATCATCGAGGCCGGCTTCCCGTTCGACCAGCAGGTCGTCGACACCGTCCGCTCCTACTGCGAGCCGCTGCGCGAGGCGGGCGTCGACACCGTCGTGCTCGGCTGCACGCACTACCCGCTCGTGCGCCCGATGCTCCAGCGCATGCTCGGCCGCCGGGTCCAGATCATCGTCTCCGGCGACCCGCTCGCCCACCAGGTCGAGCACGTCCTCGGCGCCCGCGGCCTCGAGCACCCGCGCGAGTCGGGCGAGGGCCGCTACTCGTTCCTCTGCACCGGCGACACCGAGGCGTTCCGCACGCTCGGCACCCGCTTCCTCCAGCTCCCGCTCCAGGACGTCGAGCCGGTCGCGCTCGACGCCCGCGAGCTCGTGGGAGACCGCCCGTGACCCGCAGCAACGGCCGCGCGCCGGACGCCATCCGGCCGACCACGATCGAGCCCGGCTTCGTCCGCACCGCCACCGGCTCGGCGCTCATCTCGTGCGGCGAGACGCGCGTGATCTGCACCGCGTCGGCCCAGGAGTCGGTGCCGCGCTGGCTCGCCGGCAAGGGCCGCGGCTGGCTGACCGCCGAGTACGGGATGCTCCCCGCCTCCACCGGCGACCGCAAGCAGCGCGACGTGGCCAAGGGCCGCCCCGACGGCCGCACCGTCGAGATCCAGCGCCTGATCGGCCGCTCGCTGCGCGGGGTGGTCGACTTCGAGGCCCTCGGCGAGCGCACGATCTACGTCGACTGCGACGTCCTGCAGGCCGACGGCGGGACCCGCTGCGCCTCGATCACCGGCGGCTACGTCGCGCTCGCGCTCGCCGTCGAGAAGCTCCGGGCCGACGGTCTGCTCGAGCGCTCCCCGCTCACGGGCAGCGTCGCGGCGGTGTCCTGCGGCGTGGTCGACGGCACCCCGCTGCTTGATCTCGACTACCCGGAGGACTCCTCGGCCGAGGTCGACGCCAACGTGGTGATGACCGGCGAGGGCGGCCTCGTGGAGGTGCAGGCGACGGCCGAGCGCACCCCGCTCTCGCGCGCCCACCTCGACGACCTGCTCGCGCTCGCCCAGCAGGGGATCGAAGCCCTCCGCGAGATCCAGGCGGCGGCCGTCCGGTAGTCCCGTGCGGCTGCTCCTCGCGACCCGCAACGCCCACAAGCTCCGCGAGCTCGGTCGCCTGCTGCCCGCCGTCGCGCTCGACCCGCTGCCCGACGGCGTGGCCATGCCCCCCGAGGACGGCGACACCTACGAGGCCAACGCGCTGATCAAGGCCCGCGCGGCGGCGGCCGCGACCGGCCGCGCCGCGATCGCCGACGACTCCGGGATCGAGGCGGCGGCGCTCGGCGGCCGGCCCGGCGTGCGCACGGCCCGCTTCGCCGGCGAGGACGCCACCGACGCCGAGAACCTGGCCAAGCTCGCCGCCGAGGCGCCGTCCGGCAGCGGGCTGCGCTATGTCTGCGTGATCGCGCACGTGGATCCGGACGGCGACGAGCACACGTTCACCGCGACCACCGACGGCATCGTCGCCCCCGAGCCGCGCGGCGAGGGCGGCTTCGGCTACGACCCGCTGTTCGTGCCCGTGCCGGGCGACGGCCGCACGATGGCCGAGCTGAGCGACGAGGAGAAGGACGCGATCTCGCACCGCGGCCGCGCGGCGCGGGCGCTCGGGGAGTGGCTGTCCCGATGATGCGGGGCCAGCGCAGCAGCGCGGCGGCGATCTCGATCGCCTCCAACGCCGCCCTCATCATCCTCAAGCTCGTCGCCGGCGTGATCACCGGCTCGGTGGCGATCATCACCGAGGCGATCCACTCGGCGGTCGACCTCGTCGCCTCCTTCATCGCCTTCTTCTCCGTCCGCCAGGCCGAGGAGCCGGCCGACGCCTCCCACCGCTACGGCCACGAGAAGTTCGAGAACATCGCCGCCGCGGCCGAGGGCGTGCTGATCCTGATCGGCTCCGGCGTGATCATCTTCGCCGCCATCCGCAGCCTGGTCGAGGGGCCGGAGCTGCACGCGCTCGGGCTCGGCATCGGCGTGCTGGCGTTCTCGACCGTGGTCAACCTCGGCGTGTCGACGTGGCTCTACCGCAAGGCGCGCGAGACCCAGTCCGCGGCGCTGGAGGGCGACGCGGCGCACCTGCGCACGGACGCCTACACGTCCGCCGGCGTGCTCGTCGGCCTCGCGCTCGTGCAGGTGACGGGCGCCGAGTGGCTGGATCCTGCCGTGGCGCTCGTGATCGCGGGCGCGATCGTGGTCACCGGCCTGCGGATCGTGTGGCGGTCGTGGGGCGTGCTGGTCGACGAGGCGCTGCCCGACCCCGAGCTCGCCACCATCCGCGAGGCGATCGAGGCGTTCGCGGGGCGGGGAGTGGTCGGGTACCACCAGCTGCGGACGCGGCGCGCCGGCGCGCGGCGGTACGTCGACCTTCACCTGCAGTTCGCGCCCGGGACCTCGCTCGAGGCCGCGCACGGGACCGCGCACGCCCTGCAGGACGAGATCGCGCGGCGGCTGCCGGGCGGCGCCGACGTGCTGATCCACCTCGAGCCCGCCGACAAGGTGCGGCCGGGCTCCGAGCTCGTCACCGAGCACCGCTCCGGCCGGACGCCTGCGGCGTAGTCAGCCCCTCCGGTCGAGCCCTCCTAGCGCAGGTTGATCGCCGCCGCGAGCGCGACGGCGAACACGACCCCTGCGTAGCCGTCATAGCCCGAGAGCAGGAGGATGAGGCTGGCCACGACGCAGATGGCGACGGTGACCAGCCAGGCGATTCGGGACAGCGGCACGAGGTGGCTATTCTCGCCCACGGCCCATGAGCCCTGCCCCGACCCCCGCGCCGTGACCGCGCAGCCGGCCCTCACGCCGCCGCTCGCCCTCGACTACCTGCGCGAGCTGTCGGCCGACATCCGCGCCGGGGTCGTGCTCTCGGCCGACGGGGCGCTGCTCGCGGGACCGGAGGAGCTGGCAGGCGCCGCGCACGACCTGATGACGGCCGCCGGAGAAGCGGCGGCCGAGGTGCACGTGAGCACGGCCGAGGGCGCCGTGTACGCCGCGCGCTCGGAGCAGCACACGGTCGCCGTCGTCTGCGGCCGCTTCGCGCTCCCCTCCCTGATCCGCTACGACCTCCGCCTCGTCCTCGCCGACCTGGGCGGGGGCGAGCGCCCGGAGGCGGCGTGAGGCGCCGCGACGAGCGTCCACCGGGGGGCGGGGGCGAGCGCCCGGAGGCGGCCTGATGCCCCGGATCCCGCGCAAGCCCACGGCTCCGCGACCGCGCGGCGCGGTCGGCGCCGTCGCCGCCGGGCTGGCCCGCCGCAAGGCCGCCCGGGAGCCGCGCGTGGTGCTCACGGACCGGGGCGGGCACCCGCGCACGCTCGCCGCCGACGATCCCGCGGCCGCACCCCTCCTGGAGGCCGCCGAGCGCCTGATATCCGCGGTCCAGCGCGGTTCTGCGCCTTAAAGAAGGCCCCCGAATTTCCGCAAAATGCGGGAAAAGGCCCGGATTTGGCTCTAGGGCGTCCGATACCGCTGTTAAGTTCGGCGCCGTCATCCAGATCCCCCGGAGTGCCCGGGGGAACAAGGAGGAGTCATGACCACCAAGTCGGAATTCGTCGACAAGGTCGCGGCCACGAGCGGACTCAGCAAGAAGGACGCCGGTGCCGCCGTCGATGCCGTCATCGACACCATCGAAGGCGAGCTCAAGTCGGGCGGGGAAGTCAGCTTCACCGGCTTCGGCAAGTTCCACGTCGCCCAGCGCGGCGCCCGCGAGGGCCGCAACCCGCGTACCGGCGAGACGATGACCATCGCCGCCAGCCGCGTTCCGCGCTTCACCGCCGGGTCGGGCCTCAAGAAGGCCGTCAAGTAGCAGGCGCCGTCATGTCTGTGTCGGGCGCCGGTGAAGGCTTGCCGGCGCCCGGCCCGGTGACGTTCGGCGATCGGCTCGCGGCCGCGCTCGCGGCCCGCGAGTCGCAGATCGTCCTCGGGATCGACCCCGACCCCGCCCGGCTGTGGCCGAGTCCGCTGGGCCGGACCTCGGAGGCGCGCGCCGCCCTCGCCCAGGCGCTCGCCGACGCGCACGAGAGCGCACGCATCCTCGCCGCCGCCCCCGGCGACGCGCAGGCCGCGCACCCGACCGACGGCGGCCGGACGACCGCGCCCGGCGGCGCGCCGGAGCTGGACCCGCCGGCCATCGAGGCGGCCGCCGCCGTCCTCGGCCACTCGCTCGCGCTGATCGACGCCGCCGCGCCCGCCTGCGTGGCCGCCAAGCCGCAGCTCGCGTGCTTCGAGCGGCTCGGGTTCGCCGGCGCGCTCGCGCTCGAGGCGGTCTGCGCCCGCGCCCGCGCCGCCGGGCTGCTCGTGCTGGCCGACGGCAAGCGCGGCGACGTCCCCGTCACCGCCGCCGCCTACGCGCAGGCGCTGACCGGCAACACGCCGTCGCCGTTCGGGCCGATCCCCGGCCTCGGCGTGGACGCGCTGACCGCCAACCCGCTGCTCGGCCGCGACGCGCTCGCGCCGCTCGTGGAGGGCGCCCGCGCGGCCGGTGCCGGCGTCTTCGCGCTCGTCCGCACCTCCAACCCGGGCGCCGCCGACCTCATGGACCTCCCGCTGGCCACCGGCGAGCCGCTGTGGGAGCGCCTCGCCGCGCTGGTCGCCGAGCTCGGCCGGCCCGGGCGCGCCGGGCTCGACGACGTCGGCGCCGTCACCGGGGCGACCGCGCCCGAGCACCTCGAGCGGATGCGCGAGCTGATGCCGCGCACGCCGTTCCTGCTGCCCGGCGTCGGCGCGCAGGGCGGCGACGTGGCGACGCTCGCGCCCGCCTTCGCGCCCGGCCGGGCCGCCGGCCTCGTGACCGCGTCGCGCTCGATCGCCCACGCCCACGAGCAGGCCGGCGGCGACCCTGCACAGGCCGCCCGCAGCGAGGCCGAGCGGCTGCGCGAGCTCGCGTGGGGCCTCGCCTGACCGCGCGGTGGTGGCCGCAGCGGCACTGCCTGACCGGGCGCACCGGCGCCTGGGGGCGGCACCGCCCGATCGGCCCCGATCACGCCCGCGGAGCCGCCTGCGGCACCGCTACCATTGCCCGCGATGGCCCCTCGCAGTCCCGCGCGGTTCCTGGCGCCGCTCGCGCTGGTGGCCTTCGGTATCGCCCTCTTCATGGTGGTGACCTCGTCCTCGACCGAGCCGGAGAGCGAGGCGCCCAACCGCGCGACGGAGACGCGCCCGGCGGAGGACGCGCCGAACGGCGAGCGCCGCGAGCGCAAGGGCCCGCGCCGCTACCGGGTCAAGCCCGGCGACACGCCGTCCTCGATCGCCGAGAAGACCGGCGTGCCGCTCGAGGAGATCCTCCGCCTCAACCCCGACCTGGACCCGCAGACGCTCTCCCCGGGCCAGCGGATCAAGCTGCGCCAGTGAGTCGCACGCGCCTCGCGGCGACCGTCCTGGCGGTCGTCGCGCTCCTGCTCGTCCTCCCGGGCGCCGCCGTCGCGCGCGACTGCCCGGACCCGGTCGCCGCCGACAACGCGATCGTGCTCGAGGTCTCGACCGGCGAGGTCGCGTGCGAGCGTCGTGCCGACGCCCGCCGCCCGGTCGGCTCCGCGGTCAAGCTGATGACGGCGCTGCTCACGCTCGAGCGCGCCGACCTCGAGGCGAAGTTCCGCGCGTCCAGCTACCGGCCGGCGATGTTCGAGTCGCAGATCGGCCTCCTCCCCGGCGAGCGGATGACCGTCCGCGACCTGCTCAAGGGCCTGCTGGCCGAGTCGGGCAACGACGCGGCGATGGCGCTCGCCGAGGGCGTGTCCGGCTCCGAGCGCGCGTTCGTCCGCCAGATGAACCGCCGCGCGCGCCAGCTCGACCTCGACAACACCCGCTACCGCAACCCGATCGGGCTCGACGAGCCCGGCGCGTACTCGAGCGCGCGCGACCTCGTCAAGCTCGCCACCTACCTGCGCACCAAGCCGTTCTTCCGCCGCACCGTCAACCAGACGGAGGTGACCCTGACCAGCGGCGACCACACGCGCCGCTTCGACAACCGCAACGACCTGCTCCACAGCCAGCGCTGGGTCAACGGCGTCAAGACCGGCCACACGCGCGGCGCCGGCTACGTCCTCGTCGGATCGGCGCGGCGCGACGGGGTCCAGGTCGTCTCGGCCGTCCTCGGCACGCCGAGCGAGGCCGCCCGCGACGCCGACTCCCTCCGCCTGCTCACGTACGGCCGCCGCGCCTTCCAGCGCATCACCGCCGCGCGAGCCGGCAGCAGCGTCGGCGTCAGCATCCCGATCCGCTACGGCCGTGGCGCGGAGCTCGAGCTCGTCGTCGGTCCCAACGGGGAGCGCACGGTCGTGCGCCGCGGCAACCGCGACAGCGTGACCGTCGAGCCCACGAGCTACCCGTCCGAGGTCCAGGGCCCGATCGCGTACGGGCAGGAGCTCGGGCAGGCCGACGTCCTGCAGGACGGCCGCAAGATCGCGACCGTCGCGCTGGTGGCCCGCACCGAGGTGCCGGCGCCCGACCTCGCCCAGCGCACCAAGTCCTGGTTCACCCAGCCGCTCGCGGTCGTACTCGCGTTTGCCGTCCTGAGCGGTACGGTGCTGGTGGCTCGGCGTCGGCGGCGACCCCGCGGACCGGGTCCCGAGCGGGCTCGCGAGGAGGCCCGGACCGCATGATCATCACGGTCACCCTCAACACGGCCATCGACAAGACGCTCTCCGTGCCGAACTTCCGGCTCGGGCGCCGCCACCGCACGGTGGAGCAGACCACGATGCCGGGCGGCAAGGGCGTCAACGTCGCGCGCGTGCTGAAGACGCTGGGCGCGCCGGTGATCGCCACCGGGCTCACCGGCGGCCCGACCGGCACCCGCATCGTCGACCAGCTCACGCAGCTCTCCGTGCTCAGCGACTTCGTGCGCATCCGCGAGGAGTCGCGCACCAACACCGCGGTGATCGACCCCACCACCGGCGAGCAGACCGAGATCAACGAGCGCGGGCCGAAGGTCTCCGAGCAGGAGGCCGAGCTGTTCGTGGACAAGCTGCTCTACCTCGCCAAGGGCGCGTCGATGTGCGTGTTCGCGGGCTCGCTCCCGCGCGAGGTCGAGATCGACGTCTACGCCCGCCTGATCCGCGAGCTCAAGCGGCTCGGCGTGGCCACCGTGGTCGACACCGACGGCGACCCGCTGCGCCGCGCGGTGCGCGCCGAGCCGGACGTCGTGTCGCCGAACGTGCTCGAGGCGGAGGAGCTCGTCGGGCACGAGTTCAACGACGACGAGGACCGGATCATCGCCGTGCGCGAGATGGTCGGGCTCGGCGCGCGCGAGGCGATCATGACCATGCCCGACGGCTGCTTCGCCCAGATGGCGCCCGAGGAGCCGAACGCCGACGCGCGGCTGTTCCGCGTCCGCGTCCCGCCCGGGGCGATCGAGCCGCGCGCCACGGTCGGCTCCGGCGATGCCTTCCTGGCCGGCTTCGTGGCCGCCCGCTACTCGGGCAAGTCGACCGAGGAGTGCCTCGCGTACGGGGTCGCCTGCGGCGCCGAGTCGACCCAGCATCTGGGCGCCGGGCTCGTCGATCCCGACCGCGTCCAGCGGCTGCTCGGCGAGATCCAGGTGGAACGTCCGGAATTACCGGCGGAAGTGGGCTGAGACCCGCGGTAGCCTGAGGGAATCGTCCGCCCTCGCCCCTAGGATCTACGAATGGAAGTAGAGATCGGTCGCGGCAAGAAGGCGCGCCGCGCTTACGGATTCGACGACGTCGCCATCGTTCCCTCGCGCCGCACGCGCGACCCCGATGACGTCGACATCACCTGGACGCTTGGTCCCTACCGCTTCGAGCTGCCGCTGCTCGCGAGCGCGATGGACGGGGTGGTCTCGCCCGAGACGGCGGGCATCATCGGCAAGCTGGGCGGGCTCGCCGTCCTCAACCTCGAGGGCATCTGGACGCGGTACGAGGATCCGGACGCGCAGCTCGAGCGCATCGCGGGGCTGGACCGCGAAGAGGCCACGCGCGAGATGCAGGAGATCTACCTGGAGCCGGTCAAGGAGGAGCTGATCGCGCAGCGGATCCAGGAGATCAAGTCGCACGGCGTGGTCGCCGCCGCGTCGCTCACCCCGCAGCGGGTGGAGCGGTGGCACGAGCTGGCGCTCGACGCCGGGCTCGACGTCCTCGTCATCCAGGGCACCGTGATCTCGGCCGAGCACGTCTCGAGCGCCGGCCACGTGCTCAACCTCAAGGAGTTCGTGCGCGAGATGTCGGTGCCGGTCGTGCTCGGCGGCTGCGCCAGCTACTCGACCGCGCTGCACCTCATGCGCACCGGCGCCGCGGGCGTGCTCGTCGGCGTCGGCCCGGGCGCGGCGTGCACCACGCGCGGCGTGCTCGGCATCGGCGTCCCGCAGGCGACTGCGATCGCCGACGTGGCCGCCGCCCGCTCGCAGCACATGCTGGAGACCGGCGAGTACTGCCGCGTGATCGCCGACGGCGGGATGCGCAACGGCGGCGACGTCGCGAAGGCGTTCGCCTGCGGCGCCGACGCGGTGATGGTCGGCTCGCCGCTCGCCCGCGCGTACGAGGCGCCCGGCCACGGCTTCCACTGGGGGATGGCGACGTTCCACCCGTCGCTCCCGCGCGGCGCGCGCGTGAAGACGAACCTGAACGGCTCGCTGCAGGAGATCATCACCGGCCCTGCCCGCGAGAACGACGGCACGTTCAACCTCATGGGCGCGCTGCGGACCTCGATGGCCACCTGCGGCTATCAGGACATCGCGGAGTTCAACCGGGCCGAGCTGATGGTCGCCCCGGCGCTCCAGACCGAGGGCAAGCAGCTCCAGCGCGAGCAGCACATCGGCATGGCGGCGACGGGTGGAGCGGTCGCGCTTGTCGCAGACTGATCTCGAGCCGGTCGTCGCCGAGCAGCCGGTCGAGGAGCTGGCGCTCGAGCGCGCGGTCGCCCACGACGAGGTGCTGGTCCTCGACTTCGGCGGCCAGTACTCGCAGCTGATCGCCCGCCGCGTCCGCGAGTGCGGCGTGTTCTCGGAGCTGCTGCCGCATCACGTCGGCGTCGAGGAGGTCCGGCGCCGCGCGCCGAAGGGCCTGATCCTGTCCGGCGGACCGGCGTCGGTCTACGCGCCCGGGGCCCCGCGGCTCGATCCCGAGCTGCTCGACCTCGGCATCCCGGTGCTGGGCATCTGCTACGGCATGCAGGCGCTCGTGCTCACGCTCGGCGGTCGCGTCGAGGGCGCCGAGGTGGGGGAGTTCGGCCGCTCGCAGCTCACGGTCCGCGACCACGGGCGGCTGCTCGCCGGCACGCCCGATGAGCAGCCGTGCTGGATGTCGCACCGCGACACGGTGTTCGAGGCGCCGCCCGGCTTCACGCCGCTGGCGAGCTCGACCGAGTCGCCGGTCGCCGCGGTCGAGGACACCGAGCGCGGGCTGTACGGGATCCAGTTCCACCCCGAGGTCGTCCACACGCCGTACGGGCAGCAGGTGCTGACGACGTTCCTCGAGGACATCTGCGGCTGCGCGCGCGACTGGAGCGCCGCCTCGATCATCGACGAGCAGATCGCCGCGATCCGCGCCCAGGTCGGCGACGGCAGGGTGATCTGCGGCCTCTCCGGCGGCGTCGACTCGTCGGTCGCCGCGCTGCTCGTGCACCGTGCGGTCGGCGACCAGCTGACGTGCGTGTTCGTCGACCACGGGCTGATGCGCCAGAACGAGGGCGAGCAGGTGATCGCCGCGTTCCGCGACCACTTCAAGGTCCCGCTCGTGGCGGTCGACGCCGAGCGCCGGTTCCTGGACCGCCTGAAGGGCCTGAGCGAGCCCGAGGCCAAGCGCAAGGCGATCGGCGCCGAGTTCATCCGCGTGTTCGAGGAGGAGGCCGCCAAGATCGGCGACGCTCGCTATCTCGTGCAGGGGACGCTGTACTCGGACGTGATCGAGTCCGGCGGCGGCACCGGGGCGGCGACGATCAAGTCGCACCACAACGTCGGCGGCCTGCCCGACGACCTCGAGTTCGAGCTGGTCGAGCCGCTGCGGGCGCTGTTCAAGGACGAGGTGCGGGCCGTGGGCGCCGAGCTCGGGCTGCCGGAGCG
>Ga0081538_10004076_pt1 | contig 13588 bp, 16 predicted proteins | sample TabmetS5T2R1_FD_71022 | JGI IMG/M metagenome (GOLD analysis project Ga0081538, IMG submission 71022) | Tabebuia heterophylla rhizosphere microbial communities from the University of Puerto Rico - S5T2R1 | ecosystem: Host-associated > Plants > Roots > Rhizosphere ...
CGTCGGCGAGGCGGCCGAGCTCCTCGACGTCCCGTGCGGCTTCGGCCGCCACGCGATCCCGCTCGCCGCGGCAGGCCATCGCGTGACCGGCGTCGACCGCTCGGGACCGCTGCTCGAGGAGGCGCGCCGGCGGGCCGGCAACGCGCGCCGGCTGAAGCTCGTCCGCGCCGACTATCGCGACCTGCCGTTCGCCGACGCGAGCTTCGACGCCGCGATCAACCTGTTCTCGTCGCTCGGCTACCTCGGCGACGAGGAGGACACGAAGGCGCTCGCCGAGATCGGGCGCGTGCTGCGGCCCGGAGGCCGCCTCGTGATCGAGACGATGCACCGCGACCGGCTCGTGCATCAGTTCCACGAGCGCGACTGGCAGCTGCTGGGCGAGGGCCGGCTGCTGCTCGAGCAGCGCACGTTCGAGCCGGTCGCCGGCGTCGCCCAGTCGACGCAGACCCTGCTGGAGACCTCCGGCGCGCGCGAGTCGCGGACGTTCTCGGTCCGGGTCTACGCGGTCACCGAGCTGCTGGCGATGCTCGCGCGCGCGGGCTTCAGCGACGCCCGCTGCCATGGCGATCTCGACGGCGGCCCGTTCGCGGTCGACACGCGGCTCGTGATCTCGGCCCAGCGCTAGCGGTCCCGCCGTTCGGTCCGACACCTCACCGCAGGTGCTTGCGCGGCCGCTACTCATTGCTACTATCTACCAGTAGCAAGTATCACTGAGTAGCCAAGGAGGTTCCGTGGGCAAGCAGATGACGGAGATGCTGAAGGGCACGCTGGAGGGGATCGTCCTCGCGATCCTGTCCGGCCGGCCCGCGTACGGCTACGAGATCACCGCGTGGCTGCGCGAGCAGGGCTTCTCCGACATCGCCGAGGGCACCGTCTACGCGCTGCTCGTCAGGAGCGAGCAGCGCGGCCTCGTCGACGTGGAGAAGGTCCCGTCCGAGAAGGGGCCGCCGCGCAAGGTCTATTCCCTCAACGCTCAGGGACGCACGTATCTCGATGAGTTTTGGAGGACCTGGAGCTTCCTCTCTGAACGGCTGGAACAGCTCCACCAAGGAGGCAAGTGAAATGGCAGCGAAATGGATCGAGCTGGTCACCGGCTCGCTCGAACAGAAGAAGCAGTACAGGCAGTACAAGGCCCGCATCGAGGCGCTGCCCGAGCCGTACGGCGCCGCCGCGAAGGCGCTGCAGCGCTACTTCATGGCTTACGGGGGCGTCACGGACGGCGACACCGCCGTGAAGATGATGGGCGACTTCGCCGATCTCTGGGAGCGCGCGGCTGCCGACAGAACGCCGGTGCGGGCGATCGTCGGGGAGGATCCGGTCGAGTTCGCCGAGACGTTCGCCCAGGCCTACGGCCAGCACTGGATCGACAAGGAACGTGCGCGCCTGACCAGGGCGATCGAGGATGCCGAGCGAGCGGAGGAGGCGCGCTGATGGCAGTCCCGACTGCGACCGCGCCCGCCATCCGCGTGACGGGTCTCGAGAAGTCGTACGCGAAGCTGGATGTGCTGCGCGGCGTGGACTTCGACGTGGCGCGCGGCAGCATCTTCGCCCTGCTCGGCTCCAACGGGGCGGGCAAGACCACGGTCGTGAAGATCCTGTCCACGCTGCTCAAGGCCGACGCGGGGACTGCCAGCGTCAACGGATTCGATGCCGCCACGCAGGCCGCGGACGTGCGTGAGTCCATCAGCCTCACCGGGCAGTTCGCCGCCGTCGACGAAATCCTCAGCGGCCGGGAGAACCTCGTGCTGGTCGCCAAGCTGCGGCAGGTCGAGGACCCGGGCGCGGTCGCGGACGGCCTGCTCGACCGTTTCTCGCTGACCGACGCGGGGGCGCGGAGGGTGTCGACGTATTCGGGTGGCATGCGCCGCCGCCTCGACATCGCGATGAGCCTCATCGGGGATCCGCCGGTCATCTTCCTCGACGAGCCGACCACCGGGCTCGACCCCCAGGGGCGCATCGAGGTGTGGCAGACCATCAAGGAGCTCGCCGAGCACGGGACCACCGTGCTGCTCACGACGCAGTATCTGGACGAGGCCGAGCAGCTCGCCGACCGGATCGCGATCCTCCACCAGGGTCGGATCATCGTCAACGGCACCCTCGCCGAGCTCAAGCAGCTGCTCCCGCCCGCCAGGGTCGAGTACGTCGAGAAGCAGCCGACCCTCGAAGACGTCTTCTTCGCCCTCGTCGGCGACGACGGCAAGCACGGCGACGCCGGCAGCGACCGCGGCGCCGCCACGGACGACTAAGGACCAACCATGACCACGCATTTCCTCGGCGGCACCGCCGCCCTGACGGGACGCTCCCTGCGCCACATCACGCGCAGCCCGGACACCGTCATCACGACCACGATCATGCCGATCGCCTTCATGCTGCTGTTCGTCTACGTGTTCGGCGGCGCGATCGACACAGGGTCGGACTCGTACGTCAACTACCTGCTGCCCGGCATCCTGCTCATCACGATCGCCTCGGGCATCTCCTACACCGCCTTCCGGCTCTTCCTGGACATGCAGAGCGGGATCTTCGAGCGATTCCAGTCGATGCCGATCGCACGGTCGTCCGTGCTGTGGGCGCACGTGCTGACCTCGCTGGTCGCCAACCTCGTCTCGGTCGTCGTCGTCGTGCTCGTCGCCCTCCTCATGGGCTTCCACTCGGGCGCGGGAGTGGCGGCGTGGCTCGCGGTCGCCGGCATCCTGATCCTGTTCACCCTGGCGCTGACGTGGATCGCCGTCATCCCCGGCCTCACGGCGAACTCGGTGGACGGCGCGAGCGCGTTCTCCTACCCGCTCATCTTCCTGCCGTTCATCAGCTCGGCCTTCGTGCCCACCGACACCATGCCCGGCGCGGTGCGTGCCTTCGCCGAGAACCAGCCGGTGACGACCATCGTCAACACCATCCGCGACCTGCTCACGCAGCAGCCGGTCGGCAGCGACATCTGGATCGCCCTTGCCTGGTGCGTCGGCATCCTCGTCGTCGCGTACGCCTTCGCCATGGCCACCTACCGCCGCAAGATCTCCTAGCCGGGCGGCGGGGCGGGCGTAGGATGCTGTCGTGTCGGCGCAGACCGAGGCACGCGCGCGCGGCCGGGAGTCCTTCAGCCGCCGGGCCTGGGCGGATGCCGTCGCCGAGCTGTCCGCCGCCGATCGCGAGGCCCCGCTCGAACCGGAGGATCTCGATCGTCTCGCCTCGGCGGCCTTCCTGGCCGGCCGCGACGCCGTCAGCATCGAGGTGTGGGAGCGCGCCCATCGCGAGCTCCTGGCCAGAGGTGAGGTGCTGCCGGCCGCCCGCTGCGCGGGCCGGCTGGTCTTCGTCCTGCTGACCGCGGGCGAGCTCGCACGCGCGGGCGGCTGGCTCGCCCGCGCGCGCCGGCTGCTCGAGGACCGGCCCGAGTGCGCCGAGCAGGGGTACCTGCTCGTGCCCGAGGCGTTCCAGCGCGCGGTCGCGGGCGACTGGCCGGCGGCCTACGCGCTCGGCGGTCGGGCCGCGGAGATCGGCGAGCGCTTCGCCGATCTCGACCTGGTCACGCTCGCCCGCAACCTCCAGGGCCGGGCGCTGATCGGGCAGGGCAGGATCACCGAGGGGATGACCCTCCTCGACGAGATGATGGTCGCGGTGACGGCCGGGGAGGTGTCCGAGATCGTCGCCGGATCCGTCTACTGCAGCGTGATCGAGGCGTGTCAGGAGGTCCTGGACCTGCGCCGCGCGCAGCAGTGGACGGCGGCGCTGACGCACTGGTGCGACGCCCAGCCGGACCTCGTGCCGTTCAGCGGTCACTGCCTCGTCCATCGCGCGGAGATCATGCAGCTCCACGGCGCCTGGCCGGACGCGCTCGAGGCGGCGGAGCAGGCCGGCCGGCGGCTCATGCAGCGCCCGCAGCCGGCGGTCGGCGCCGCCTTCTACCAGCAGGCGGAGCTGCACCGGCTGCGCGGCGCGTTCGCGGAGGCCGAGGCGGCCTACCACGAGGCCAGCCGGTGGGGACGCGAGCCGCAGCCCGGTCTGGCCCGGCTGCGGCTGGCGCAGGGACAGGTCGGCGCCGCGGCGGCGGCGATCCGCCGCGTGGTCGAGGCGACGCCGAACCGGATCGCCCGGACGCGGCTGCTGCCCGCCCTCGTCGAGATCATGCTCGCCGCCGAGGACGTCGCCGCGGCGCGGGCGGCCGCAGACGAGCTGGCGGAGCTGGCCGGCGACCTCGACGCTCCGCTGCTGCGCGCGCTGGCCGCCCACGCCCACGGGGCCGTCCTCCTGCGGGAGGGGGAGGCCCAGGCCGCGGTCGGCGCGCTGCGCGGCGCGTGGACCGTGTGGCAGGAGCTGGAGGTGCCGTACGAAGCCGCGCGGGCCCGGGTCCTCATCGGGCTCGCCTGCCGGCAGCTCGGTGACGAGGAGAGCGCGGCGATGGAGCTCGACGCGGCGCACTGGAGCTTCGGGCGCCTCGGCGCGCTGCCCGAGCAGGCGGAGGCGGAGTCGCTCTCGCGCGCGGCGGCGGCGGAGCGAACCGGCGGGCTGACGGCGCGCGAGCTCGAGGTGCTCCGCCTCGTGGCGGCCGGCATGACCAACCGCATGATCGCCGCGGACCTCGTCCTCAGCGAGAAGACGGTCGCCCGCCACGTCAGCAACATCTTCGCCAAGCTGGGGCTGTCCTCGCGGGCGGCGGCCACGGCCTATGCCTACGAGCACGGCCTCGTCTAGGGCGCGCCTACACAGAATTACCCATCCCCGCCGGCCGGCGATTTGGGTCGGACGCCCGAAGCGGCGCCCCCGGCGGCCCGGCTAGCGTCGCCATCGAGCGCTGCACCCCGACCCGGAGGGCGCCGGATGGACGTAGAGCACGTCGAGACCGTGATCGTCGGCGGCGGCCAGGCCGGCCTCGCGACGGGCTACCACCTGGCGAGGCGCGGCCTCCCGTTCGTGATCCTCGATGCCAACGAGCGGGTCGGCGACGCCTGGCGTCAGCGCTGGGACTCGCTTCGGCTCTTCACCCCCGGCCGCTACGACGGCCTGCCCGGCTGGGCCTTCCCCGGACCCGCCTGGGCGTTCCCGACCAAGGACGAGGTGGCGGACTACCTGGAGGCCTACGCCGCCAGGTTCGAGCTCCCGGTCCGCACCGGCGTCGACGTGGACGGCCTGGCCGAGGAGGGAGGCCGGTACGTGGTCACGGCCGGGGACCGCCGGTTCGAGGCCGAGCGCGTGGTCGTCGCGTCGGGCGCCTATCAGCGCCCCCGGGTTCCCGCGTTCGCCGCCGAGCTCGACGCCGGCCTCGTGCAGCTGCATTCGAGCCGGTACCGAGGCCCCTCCCAGCTCCAGGAGGGCGGCGTCCTCGTCGTGGGTGCCGGCAACTCGGGGGCCGAGATCGCGCTCGAGGCGTCTCGCGCTCACCGGACCTGGCTGTCCGGACGCCACCCCGGCCAGGAGCCGTTCCGGCCGGGAAGCCGGTGGGACCGGCTGTCGATCCCGCTGCTCTGGTTCCTGGCCTCGCGCGTGCTGACCGTGAAGACCCCGATGGGGAGGGCGGTCCGGGACAGGTTCCGCGACCGCGGCCTCCCGCTCGCCCGCGTCAGGCCGAAGGACTTCGCCGCCGCCGGCATCGAGCGGGTGCCGCGGACGGTGGGCGGGCAGCGCGGCCTGCCGGTGCTCGAGGACGGGCGGCGGCTCGACGTCGCGAACGTGGTCTGGTGCACGGGCTTCGCGCCCGACTTCTCCTGGATCGACCTCCCGGTCTTCGACGAGCGGGGAGACCCGATCCATGCTCGCGGCGTCGTCAACTCCGCGCCCGGCCTCTACTTCGTGGGTCTGTTCTTCCTCTCCGCCCTCGTCTCGCCGCTGGTCGCCGGGGTCGGGAGGGACGCCGAGCACATCGCCGCGCACATCGCGGCGGCGCGCCGGAACGGCGGAGCGTCAGTCCACGTCGCGGCGGGCGTCCACGAATAGGCCGGCCCCGACGGCCACGGCGGTCCAGACGCCGAGCGCGAGGAGCGCGCCCAGCCACGACACCTCGTCCGGGCTGGCTCCGCCGAGCGTCGCCGCGGCGCCGAGGATCGAGCCCTTGACGAGGTCGTCCGCGATCAGCGGCAGCAGCGGCTCGAGGATGAAGAGGTAGACGAGCGCGCCGACCACGCCGGCGACCTGGTTGCGGACGAGCACGCCGATGCCGACGCCGAGCGCGCAGCTCATGGTGGCGGCGATGATCCCGCCGCCGATCACGGTCAGGTAGTCGCTCGACTCCAGGTCCGGGCCGGGCTGGCCGGACAGCAGCGGCAGCCCCACGATCAGCGCGACGAGGAGCATGGCCACCCCGACCAGCGCCGCCGTGAACGTGTAGGCCACCAGCCGGGCGAGCGTGAGCCGAGCGCGGTGCGGGGAGATGAGCACGGCGGGCGCCAGCGTCCGGTGGCGGAACTCGCCGGTGGCGCCGACGATGCCGAACAGCAGCAGCGGGATCGAGAGCGCCCCGCCGATGTTGAAGGCGTCCATCTTCTCCTGGCGCGTGGTCGGGTCGCCGGCCAGGATCGTGATCAGCACGACGGCCAGCACGAGCAGGATCGAGGCCGACGCGAAGCCGAGCGCGGTGCGCGTCGTGCGCACCTTGATCATCTCGCCGCGGACGAGCGCGATCACGTCGACTCGCTTCGCTCGTCACCGGCGGCGGCTTCGCCTGGCGTGGCGTCGCTGGTCAGGGCCAGGAACGCCTCCTCGAGCGAGGTGGCGCGCGCGCTCAGCTCGTGCAGCGGCAGGCCGGCCTCGAACGCGACGTCGCCGACCCGCGCGGTGTCGCCGGCGTCGACCACGAGCGTGTCGCCCTCGACCGTGGCCTGCAGACCGGCGCGCTCGAGCGCGGCGCGCAGCGCGTCCGCGCGCGGCGAGCGGGCGACGACGTGCCCGCCGGCCGTGAGCCTTGACACCGGGCCCTGCTCGACGAGCTTGCCGCGGTGGATGACGACGACGTCGTCGACGGTCTGGGCGACCTCGGCGAGGACGTGGCTGGAGACGAGCACCGTGCGGCCCTCGGCCGCCATCCCGCGCAGGAAGTCGCGCAGCCAGCGGATGCCCTGCGGGTCGAGCCCGTTGGCGGGCTCGTCGAGGATCAGCACCTGCGGGTCGCCGAGCAGCGTGGCGGCGAGGCCGAGGCGCTGGCGCATGCCCATCGAGTACTTGCCGGCCCGGCGGCCGGCGGCGCCCTCGAGCTCGACGAGCCGCAGCACCTCGTCCACGCGCGAGAGCGGGATCGAGGCCATGGCGGCCAGGGAGCGGAGGTGGTCGCGTCCCTTGCGGCCGGGGTGCGCGCCCGCGACCTCGAGGTTCGCGCCGACCGTGTGCGCCGGCTGCTCGAGGTCCTGATAGGGGCGGCCCATGACCGTCGCGTGCCCGGAGGTCGGCCGCGCGAGCGCGAGGATCATCCGCAGCGTCGTGGTCTTGCCCGCCCCGTTGGGACCGAGGAAGCCGGTCACGGCGCCCTCGCGGATCGAGATCGACAGGTCGTCGACGGCCGTCACCGGCCCATAGCGCTTCGTGAGCCCCGCCGTCTCGATCGCGCCCGCCACGACGGCGCAGACTAGCGGTCGCGGTGGCGTTCGAAGCGCAGCTCGTTCACGACGGCTCCGGCGAGCAGGATGATCGCCAGCGCGTAGAACCACACGAGCGCGATGAGGACGAAGACGAAGGTCGTGCCGGCGCGCAGGGTGGTGACGTTCTGGAGGTAGAGCGGGAAGCCGTAGTCGACGACGCCCATGGCCAGCGTGGCCCCGAGCGCCCCCGGCCACACGCACCGCCACGGGATCGTCCCGCTCGGCACGAGCTGGTAGGTGGCGCACAGCGCCGCGAAGAGCAGGACGATGCCGGCGGCGAGCGAGACGCCGTAGACCAGGCCGCGCACCTCGGACAAGCCGAACGGCAGGTCGTCGGTGCTCGTGATGAGCAGGCTCTGCAGCGCCGGCACGGCGACGCTGGCCACGATGAAGAGCAGGACGACGGCGAACATGCCGAGCGCGAACAGCTTCTGCTTGACCCAGCTCCGGCACGGCCGGTGGTAGATCTGGCAGAACGCCGTGTCGAGCGCGCCCCAGAACGAGGTCGCGAACCAGATCGACGCCGCGATCGCGACGATCCCGGTCGTGGTCGAGGACTGCTGCAGCCGCCGCACCGCCTCGCTCAGCGTCGACTCGGCGGCGCTGGGGAAGAGCTGCTCGAGGTCGAGCAGCACCGAGGCCTGGACGTCGGGCGAGCGCAGGATGCGCCCGGCGATGAACAGCGCGACGAGCGCGACCGGGAAGATCGACAGCAGCAGGTTGTAGGCCACCATCGACGCAAGGCCCGTGAGGTTGTCCTCATAGGCCTTGCGCCAGAAGGAGACGACGGCGTCGCGGGCTGCGCCCATGCAGGCCCGGAGTATGTCCGGGCCGGGCGTCCGCTACGCCTGCGGCGCGGGAGCGGGCACGCCCGCGGCGGGCGCCGGAGCGGCCGCGGGCGCCGCGGCCTCGTCGACCTCGGCGGCCTCGCCGGCGACGACCTCGGTCACCCGCAGGCCGAACTCCTCGTCGATGACCACGACCTCGCCGCGCGCGATCGGCTTGCCGTTGACCAGCAGGTCGACGGGCTCGCCGGCGAGGCGGTTCAGGGTCACGATCGAGCCGGGGCCGAGCGCCAGCGTCTCGCGGATCGTCATCTGGGTGCGGCCGATCTCCACGGCCAGCTCCACGGGGACGTCGTAGAGGCGCTCGAGCTCGGGCGGCCCGTCCGCCCCACCGTCGCCGGTGCCGGTGACGGTGGTCTCGAAGGGGACGTAATCGACGGGATCGCTCATGGGTTCCTCACTGGACCGTGACATCGGGGAAGAGGACCTCCTCCACGTGGACGTCCGTGTGCTCCTTGATCGCCTTCAGGATCTTCTTCTTGATCTTCTCGCGGCCCTCGCGCTGGATCAGCTCGTGGTCCGCGGCGTTGGTCAGCTCGTCCGTGATCAGGTCGCGGACGATCGCCTCCTGCGGCTCGGAGCCGTAGCCCTCGGGCGGCACGGGCGCGCCGTGGCCGCCGTGGCCGCCGGCGGCCTCAGCGGCCTCGACGACGAGCGCGACCTGGAGCTTGGCGAACCGGCCGTCGGCCAGGTTGACCAGGAACTCCTTCGGCAGGACGTAGACGGTGCCGTGGACCTTCGGCTCGGGAGCCTTGTCCTTCGGCTTGGCGAGCACGGTCTTGTACGCGCCGCCTGCGACGACGAGTGCCGCCACGAAGATGATGATCAGCTTCTTCTTGCTCATTTGTCGCCTCCATGCGACGGGGTTGCTCCATGCAGACGGGTGAGGATGATCTCCACCCGGCGGTTCTGGGCGCGTCCGGCCGGCGTCGCGTTGCCCGCGACCGGATGCTCGGCGGCGTAGCCGGCCAGCGACATGCGCTTGCCGTGGACGCCGGCGCCGTTCAGGCGCTGGACGACGGCCGCCGCGCGGGCGCCGGACAGCTGCCAGTTGGACGGGTACTGGGAGGTGTTGATGGGCTGGTCGTCGGTGTGGCCCTCGACCCGCACCGGGTGCGTGCCCTCGGTGGCGATGATGCGGCCGATCTCGTCGAGCGTCGGGCGCCCGGCGTTCTTGACGACCGCGCTCCCCGAGTCGAACAGCACGCCGTCGGTCACCAGGCGGATGCGCAGCCCGTGCGGCGTGACCGTGGTCGACAGCTTGTCGGCCAGGCCCGCCTCGTCGGCCAGCTTGTCGATCCGCTTCTTGAGGTCCTGGAAGCTGCGCTCCTCCTGCTGCGCGCGCTTGGCGGCCTCCTCGGCGCTCTCCTCGTCCGCCGGGTTCATCGCGTTCTGGATCGCCTGCGTCGGCGTGAGGGACTCGAGCGGCGGCTCCGGCGCGGGCTTCTCGGCCGCCGAGGTGGAGCCGGTCTTCATCATCGCCTGGCCGCCGGTGAGGACCGGGCCGGAGAAGGCCTCCTGCAGCGACTGCTCGAGCAGCTTGACCTTGCTGATGTTCGTGGACGAGATCGCGAACAGCACCACGAACACGGCGAACAGCAGCGTCATCATGTCGTAGCCCGAGACGAGCCAGCGCTCGTGGTTCTCGTGCTCCTCGTGATGGTGCTTCTTATGCCGTCGCGCCGCGCTCATCGGTCATGCCTCAGGCGGCCTGCTTGGCGGCGGCCTTGGCGGCCTCCTGCTCTTCCTCGGTGGGGCGGTCGCCCGGCGGGACGTACGCCATGAGCTTCTCGGCGACGACGCGCGGGTTGTCGCCGGCCTGGATCGCGAGGACGCCCTCGAGCGTCATCTCGCGGAAGTGCATCTCCGCCTCGGACAGCTCCTTGAGGCGGTTCGCGACCGGCAGGAAGACGCAGTTGGCGGAGCCGACGCCGATCAGCGTCGCCAGGAAGGCGGCGGCGATCAGCGGGCCGAGCGTCGACGGCTGGTTCAGGTTGTTCATCACGTTCACGAGGCCGAACACCGTGCCGACGATGCCCATCGTCGGGGCGAGCGCGCCGGCCTGCATGAACGGCGCGCGGCCGGCGGCGTGGCGCTTGCGCATCGCCTCGTTCTCGGCGTCGAGCACCGCGGCCACGAGGTCGGGGTCGGTGCCGTCGACCACGAGCTGGATGCCCTTGCGCGTGAACGGGTCCTCGATGCCCTTGACCGCCTCGTCGAGGGCGAGCAGGCCGTCGCGGCGCGCCTGGTCGGCGAAGCCGACGAGCTCGTTGACGCGGCCGACGAGGTCGAGGTCCTCGGGCATGAGGGCCTTCATGTAGAGCTTCGGGAGCCGGATGTGGACCGGGAGCCCGCAGGCGGCGATGGTGGCGCCCAGCGTGCCGACGAGCACGATGAGCATCGCCGGGATGTTGATGACCACCGCGACGTTGGTCCCCTCCATCGTGGCGCCCATGGCGATCCCGACGCAGGAGATGACGATGCCGATGCCGGTGCCGAACTTCATGAGCGCGGTCCCTTCGGGAGCTCGGACTCCTGACGGGCGTGGTCGGCGTTGAGCGAGACCACGGCGCCGTCTCCGGCGGTGCCGCGCACGAGCGCGAGCGTCTGCGAGCGGCGCGGGACGCGCGACATCGCGTCGAGGATCGAGGCGCGCCAGGTGCGCACGGCGTCGGCGACCTCGTCCGGCGTCTCGGTGACGACCAGGCGCGAGCCGGTCGTGAGCACGACGACGGTGTCCGGATTGGCCTCGACGGTGAGGACGAGATCCGGGTTCAGGTGGAAGGGCTGCGGCGTGCGCCCGAGTTTGTGGAGTCGGATCATGGCGAAGGGGTGGAGACGGATGGGCTCCTGGCCTGGTCATCGGCCGCAGGCGCCGGTCTTTGAACGACGAAGGGCCCGCCTGGGCGGGCCCTTCATCTCGGCGCTACGCCTGGAGGGGCTGCTAGCGCTTCAGGTTGACCAGGTCCTGCAGCATCTCGTCGCTGGTCGAGATGACGCGGGAGTTGGCCTGGAAGCCGCGCTGGGCGGTGATCATGCTCGTGAACGCCTGGGCGAGGTCCACGTTGGACATCTCGACCGCGCCGGCGGTCGTGAAGCCCATCTGGGCGCTCGGGGCGCCGATCGTCGGGGCGCCCGAGTTCGCGCTCTGCAGCCAGCGGTTGTTGCCGCTGCGCTCGAGGCCGGCGGCGTTCGAGAACGTGGCCAGCGAGATGAAGCCCGCGGTCACGCGCGTGCCGGTGCCGTCGACGTAGGTCACGTCGCCGTTCTGGCCGATCGCGACGTTGGTCGACCCGGGCGGGATGTTGATCAGCGTGTCGGCGCCGCCGGCCGTGCGGCCCTGGACGAAGAAGCCGTCCTGGGTGACCAGGTAGCCGGCGCTGTTGGTGGTGAAGTTGCCCGCGCGGGTGTACTCGACGGCGGCGGCGTTCGGGGTCGGCGGGGTCGCGGCGCTCGGGGCGACGCGGAACATGCCGGGGCCCTGGATGGCGACGTCGAGCGGGTTGCCCGTGGACTGCAGGGCGCCCGACTGCATCAGGTTGTCGATCGAGCCGAGCTGGGTGCCGAGGCCGATCTGGGCCGCGTTCGAGCCGCCCGTGCCGCCGCCGGGCCCGGAGGCGCCGCGCTGCAGCTGGGTCAGCGAGTCCTTGAACGTCGTGCGCGCCGACTTGTAGCCGATCGTGTTGACGTTCGCGATGTCGTTCGAGGTGACGTCGAGCATCACCTGGTGGGTCTTGAGGCCGCTGATGGCGGCGAACATGCCTCGCATCATCGGGGCATCACTCCTTTCGTCGCCTAAGCGACCTGCGTGATGGTTGCGGGATCGATGCCGTCGACGCCGGCCACCGTCAGGGACGGCTTGCCGCCCGCGGTGGTGACCTTCTCGACGACTCCGGTGTGGATCTCGTCGTTCTCGTCGACGTAGCTGACGGTGCGGCCGATCAGCTCGATCGCGCCGTTGGCGTTCTGGGAGGCGGCCATCTGCATGTTGGCCGTCGCCAGGTTGGTGACCTGCTCGAGGGTGGAGAAGGACGCCATCTGCCCGATGAACTCGCTGTCGTTCATCGGGTTCATGGGGTCCTGGTGCTGAAGCTGAGCGACGAACAGCTTGAGGAACGCGTCCTTGCCGAGCGCCCCGTTGCTGTAGTCCTTCGGCTTCATCTCCTCGGGGGTGATGAGGTCGGGGGTGGTGTCGGTGTTGATCGTGTTGTCCATGGGTCCGGGTCGGGTCAGGCGAGGACGTCCACGAGCAGCCCGCCGGGCAGCTCGATGACGCTGTGGGAGGTCGGTGCGGTGGGCTCGGCGTCGCCGGCGGACTCACCGGCGCCGCTGCGGCCGCTGCCGGCGAACGCGGCGTCATCGCCGTCGGTCCATTCGCCGCGGGCGCTCTGCTGACGCTCGTCGCCCGAGGTCGCGACCTCGAGCGAGATCAGCGTGACGTCGCGCGCCTCGAGCGCGCGGCGCAGGTCGTCGCCGGCCTGGGCGAGCAGCTTCGCCGCCTCGGGGGAGTCGGCCACGACCTGGGCGGAGACGCCGGCGGCCGAGGCCTGCAGGCGGATCTCGATGCCGCCGAGCTCGGCGGGCTTGAGCGCCATCTTGGCCCGCGTGATGCCGCGCTCGGCGGCGACGTGGAGCAGCGTGGCGACGGCCGCGGGCGCACGGTGCAGCGGCACGGCGCGCTCCGGCGCGGCCGGGGCGGACGTCGGCGCGGACGGCGGCGTCGCGGGGGCGGCCGGCGCGTCGGCGGTCTGGGCGGTCGCAGGCGCGGCGGCGCGGGCGGCCGGCTCGGGCGCGGCGGTCCGCGCGGGAGCCGTGCTCGGGGCGGGCGCCTCAGGCTCGGTGGTCCCGGCGACGGCGGGCTCGGTGGTCGGCGGCGCGTCGTCCGGCGCGGGGGCGGGAGCCTCGGGCGCGACGTCGGCCGGGGCGGACGTCGGCGCGGTCGGCGCGGCCTGCGGCAGCGTGGCGGCCTCGGGCTCGCCCTCGGCCGGCGCGGCAGCCAGGGCCTGCGGCGCGATGGCGGCGGCGACCGACGCCGGGACGGTCTCCGGCGGCAGCACGGCGGCCGGCGTCGCGGCGGCCGCGGGCGCGGCCTCGGCGGGCACGGGCGCCTGCGGTGCGCCGGGCACGAGGAAGCTGTGGTCGGCGAGCACGTGCTCGGGGAGGACCGGTGCTGCCGGGCCGAATGCG
>Ga0081538_10004077_pt1 | contig 13587 bp, 12 predicted proteins | sample TabmetS5T2R1_FD_71022 | JGI IMG/M metagenome (GOLD analysis project Ga0081538, IMG submission 71022) | Tabebuia heterophylla rhizosphere microbial communities from the University of Puerto Rico - S5T2R1 | ecosystem: Host-associated > Plants > Roots > Rhizosphere ...
CGGCTCGCTCATCACGGCCGCCTGGTTCTGGGGCGTCGTCGGGCTCACCGAGGAGACTGCCCTCCTGGGCCTGATCATCGGCCTGGTCGCCTCGCTCGCCGTCGCGATGGCGATCAGCGGCCTGCTGAACGTGATGATCGAACGCGTCGCGTACCGGCAGTTACGCACGGCGCCGAAGCTGGCGCCGCTGATCACCGCGGTCGGCATGTCGTTCATCCTCCAGAACGTCGGGATCCTCTGGATCGGCGGCTCGCAGGAGGGCGTCCCGCAGCTCGTCGACCCCCAGAAGGAGCTCTTCAGCATTGGCGGCGTCCAGGTGAGCCAGGGGGACGTCCTCGCGATCGCCACCACCATCCCGCTGGTGATCATCCTGACCACCTTCATCGGTCAGAGCCGGATGGGCCGCGCCATGCGCGCCACCGCTCAGGATCCCGAGGCCGCGCGCCTGATGGGGATCAACGTGGACACCACCATCTCGCTGACCTTCCTGCTCGGCGGCCTCATGGCCGGAGCCGCCGGCCTGATCTACGCGCTCTACCAGACGACGATCTGGTACTTCCAGGGCTTCCAGGCCGGCCTGATCGCCTTCACCGCCGCGGTGATGGGCGGTATCGGCAATCTGAAGGGCGCCGTCCTCGGCGGCTTCATCATCGGGATCATCCAGCAGATCTCCGACAACCGGATCGGCGGTGAGTGGACGCCGGCGATCGTGTTCGCCTACCTGGTCCTGATCATGGTCTTCAGACCCCAGGGTCTCCTCGGTGAGGAGACGAGGGAGGCCGGATGACGACCACTCCGACCGAGCCCACCGCCCCTCCCACGAAGGCCGAGGTGGCCGTCGAGCGCAACAGGGCTCTCGTCGCCGTCGCCGCCGGGATCGCGATCCTCGTGTTCGCCATCGGGTTGCTCGGAATGGACACGATCATGGCGCTCATCCTCGGGGTGCTCGTCGCGATCCGGATCCTGTTCCCCCACGACCGCCGCGTGACGATCGGGGTCATCGTCGCGACGATCGCCTGGGCGATATGGCTGCCGTACATGCACGACGAGGGCGGCGAGTTCATGAACATCGCCACCCTGATCCTGGCCTACTCGGTGATGGCGCTCGGACTGAACATCATCGTCGGCTACGCGGGGCTGCTGGACCTCGGCTACGTCGCCTTCTTCGCGCTCGGAGCGCTGACGGCGGGCTGGTTCATGTCGGACTTCTTCAACAACGCCGGCGGGGAGGGGGTGCACTTCCTCGTCGCGGATCCGACCCAGAACCTGATCGGGATGCACTTCAACTTCCTGATAGTCGTGCTGATCGCCGTCGTCGTCTGCACCATCGCCGGCATGGTCATCGGCCTACCCACGCTGCGGCTGCGGGGCGACTACATCGCGATCGTCACGCTCGCCTTCGGCGAGATCATCGGGCGCATCATGATCAACGGGGACCAGATCCACTTCGGCGACACCCCGCTGATCGGCGGGGGGCTCGAGAGCATCTTCGGAGAGGGCGCCGTGCTCTCCGGCGGCCGGGAGGGGATCGGCCCGATCGACAAGATCTGGCTGTTCGCGGGCGATCCGTTCGAGGCGCTGAACCTGCGACCGTGGTACCTCGTCGCGCTCGGGATGGTGCTGATCGTGCTCTTCGTGAACTACCGCCTGCGCGACTCCCGGCTGGGACGGGCCTGGATCGCCCTGCGCGAGGACGAGGTCGCGGCCGCCTCGATGGGCGTGCCGCTCGTGAAGACGAAGCTCCTCGCCTACGGCACCGGGGCCGCCTTCGGCGGCGCCGCCGGGGTCTTCCTCGCCTCCCTGCTCAGCGTCGTCAACGCGGACCAGTTCCAGTTCTTCTTCTCGATCTTCATCCTGGCCATGGTCATCCTCGGCGGCCTGGGCTCGATCGAGGGCGTGCTGGTCGGCGCAGCCGTGCTCGTGTTCATCAACTTCAAGTTCATCCCCGACCTGAACGACAAGCCGCGCGAGTGGTTCAACCTCGACCTGGACCTGTCCGAGCTCTCGTCGGCGATCTACGGCTTCCTGCTCGTGATCATGATGGTGCTCCGCCCGCAGGGCCTGATACCCGAGCGCAGGCGCAAGCTCGAGCTCGTCGAGCACGTCGGCGCGGGAGACACCGTGGGCGTCGGCGGAACCGACACCGACACCCTCTACGAGGCGCGCGCGTGACCGACGCGACCAACGGGACGATCCTCTCGGCCACAGGGGTCACCAAGTCGTTCGGCGGCCTGGTGGCGGTGGAGAACGTCTCCTTCGAGATCCCGCGCGGCGGGATCGTCTCCATCATCGGCCCGAACGGCGCGGGCAAGACCACCTTCTTCAACATGCTGACGGGGCTGTACAAGCCCACGCTCGGCCGCCTCGAGTTCGACGGCCGCAACATCACCGGCGGCCGGCCCGACCGCATCATGGCGCTCGGGATGGCCCGGACCTTCCAGAACATCCGCCTGTTCGCCACGATGAGCGCGCTGGAGAACGTGATGGTGGGGCAGCACTCCCGGATGAGCGGGGGACTGTTCGGCTCCATCCTGCGCACGCCGAAGGTGCGCAAGGAGGAGAAGCGGGTCATTGAGAAGGCGCACGAGGAGCTGCGCTACGTGGGCCTGAGGGACGAGCTCCACGAGCAGATGTCCGTGAACCTCTCCTACGGCGACCAGCGCCGGCTCGAGATCGCCCGCGCGCTCGGGTCCGATCCGAAGCTGCTCCTGCTCGACGAGCCGACCGCGGGGATGAACCCGCAGGAGTCCAAGTCGCTCACCGACTTCATGCGCCGCCTGCGCGACGAGCGGGGCATCACGATCCTCCTGATCGAGCACGACATGCAGGTGATCATGGAGGTGTCCGAGCGGATCACGGTACTCGACCACGGCACGAAGATCGCGGAGGGCGAGCCAAGGGAGATCCGGGAGGACCGGCGCGTGATCGAGGCCTACCTCGGCAAGCAGGGGGAGGAGGGGAGCTGATGGCCCTGCTCGAGGTCAAGGAGATCCACACCTTCTACGGCAACATCCAGGCGCTCAAGGGCGTGTCGGTGGAGGTCGAGGAGGGCGAGTGCGTCACGCTGATCGGCTCGAACGGAGCGGGCAAGTCGACGACGCTTCGCTCCATCTCCGGGCTGACCCCGCCGCGCCAGGGCTCCATCCGCTTCGAGGGGCGCGAGATCACGGAGACGCCCCCGCAGGAGATCGTCTCGATGGGCGTCTCGCACTCGCCCGAGGGGCGCCACGTCTTCCCGCGCATGTCGGTGTACGAGAACCTGATGCTCGGCGCGTACATGCGCAAGGACACCGACGGCATCCAGTCGGACCTCGAGCGCGTGTACTCGCTGTTCCCGCGGCTCAAGGAGCGCGAGCGCCAGAAGGGCGGCACGATGTCGGGCGGGGAGCAGCAGATGCTGGCCATCGGCCGCGCGCTAATGGCGCAGCCGCGTCTCCTCCTGCTCGACGAGCCGTCGATGGGCATCGCGCCGATCCTCGTCGAGCGGATCTACGAGACGATCGCGGAGATCAACCGCCAGGGCACCACGATCCTGCTGGTGGAGCAGAACGCGAACTACGCGCTCGGGGTCTCGAAGAGGGGCTACGTGCTCGAGACCGGCAAGGTCGCGATCGAGGACGAGTCGGCCAAGCTGCTGACCAACCCCGACGTGCAGAAGGCGTACCTGGGCGCATGAAGTTCGAGCTCGCGGTCATCGGCGCGCGCGCCCTGTGGCTCACCTACCTGTGGCTGGCGTCCGCGATCGCCGCTTCATACCTGTCTGCCCGGAAGGGCTACAGCGAGAAGCTGGGCCTGGCGTTCGGCCTGCTGCTGACGTTCGTCGGCGTACTCATCTGGCTGGTCTGGCCGGCCAAGGCCGACTCGCGCTGGAAGCTCCAGGGCCCGTTCGGGAGCGGTGGCAAGACGGTGGCGGAGCTCCGCGCCGAGCAGCACGCGATCCACGAGCGCGAGGGCTCGGACGGCTAGCGCCCCGTCGCCTCCCGCAGCGCATCCTCCAGATCTGGCCGCCGGAACTCGTAGCCCAGCTCGAGCAGCCGCGCCGGGACCGCCCGCCTTCCCGTGGTCACCAGGACGGACATTTCGCCGTAGAGGACATTCAGCGCGAGCGCCGGGACCGGGAGCACGGCGGGCCGCCGCAGTACCCGCCCGAGGGCCTTCGAGAAGTCGCGGTTCGTCACCGGCTCTGGGGCGGTGACGTTCACCGGGCCGCTTGCCGCTTCGGTCCGAAGACAGAAGGCGAGGGCGCCGACCACGTCGTCGAGGTGCACCCAGGGGACGTACTGGCGTCCGCCGGCCGCCGGGCCGCCCACGCCGAGGCGGAACGGCGGAAGCATCGTCTCGAGCGCGCCGCCGGTTTGCGACAGGTAGACACCCGTCCTGGTCGTGACCACGCGTACGCCCAGCTCCTCCGCCCGGCGCGCCTCGGCCTCCCACGCGACCGCTGTCTGCGCTTCGAAGCCGCTCCCCGGAGGCTCGGACTCGTCCAACGGCTCGTCGCCGCGCGCGCCGTACCAGCCGACCGCCGATTGCGATACCAGCACTCGCGGCCGCTCGCCGTCTGGCAGCTCCGCGAGCGCGGCCACAAGATTGCGGGTGCCGAGGATGCGGGAGTCGCGGATCTCACGCTTCGTCTCCTCGGTCCACCGCTGTGCGAGCGCCTCGCCCAGGAGGTTCACGACGCCGTCGCGTCCGCGCAGCGCCTCGTCCGGCGGCGGCTCCGACTTGGGCCGCTCCCAGGCCACCGCCTCGATGCCCAGCGTGGCCCGGGCACGAGCCGCGTTCCGCGACAGGGCGGTCACCTCGTCCTCCCGAGCACGCAGCTCGCGGACGAGCGCGCTGCCGATGACGCCGGTGGCTCCTGTGACGGCGACCTTCACGAGCGCAGAGCGGCACGCTCCACGGTCGGCTGCTCCCGCTCCGGCTCGACTCCGCGGGCCGCCACGTCCGCCACCGCCTTTGCCACAGCGCGTGCCACGCCGCGGTTGAACACGCTCGGGATGATGTAGTCCTCATCCAGCTCGTCGTCCTCGACTGTCCCGGCGATCCCGCGCGCGGCGGCGAGCTTCATCTCCTCGGTGATCGCGGGCGCCCGCGCGTCGAGCGCACCGCGGAAGACGCCCGGGAAGGCGAGCACGTTGTTGATCTGGTTCGGGTAGTCGGAGCGGCCGGTGGCCATCACTCGCGCGTACTGACCGGCCTGCTCCGGAGGCACTTCCGGGTTGGGGTTTGCCATCGCGAACACGAACGGGTCCGGGTTCATCCGCGCCAGGTCGGAAGCCTCGATGATTCCCGGGCCGGAGAGTCCTATGAAGAGGTCCGTGCCCTCGAGCACCGAGCGCGGCGAGCCGTCGCGGCGGTCCGGGTTCGTGTGCTCGGCCAGCCAGCGCTTGGGCGCGTTCATCGAGTCCGCTTCGTAGTCCTCGCGGCCCATGTGGATCGCGCCGAAGCGGTCGCACGCGACGATGGAGGTGACGCCGGCGTCCATCAGGATCTTGACCACCGCGACCCCTGCCGCCCCGGCGCCGACCAGCAGCACCTCGAGGTCCTCGAGGCGCCTGCCCGTGAGCCGGCAGGCGTTGATCAGCGCCGCGAGTGTGACGATCGCCGTGCCGTGCTGGTCGTCGTGGAAGACGGGGATGTCCAGCTCTCGCTGGAGGCGCTGCTCGATCTCGAAGCAGCGCGGCGAAGAGATGTCCTCGAGGTTGATCCCGCCGAAGGTGGGCGCGATCCGGACCACGGTCTCGACGATCTCGTCGACGTCCTTGGTGGACAGGCAGATCGGAAAGGCATCGACGTCGGCGAATTCCTTGAAGAGCATCGCCTTGCCCTCCATCACCGGCATCGCGGCCTCCGGGCCGATGTCGCCGAGGCCGAGCACGGCCGTCCCGTCCGACACCACGGCGACCGTGTTGGCCTTGATCGTGTACTTGAACGCTTTCTGGCGGTTCTCCGAGATCGCCGAGCACACCCTCGCGACGCCCGGCGTGTAGGCCATCGAGAGGTCCTCGCGCGACCTCACCGGCATGTTCAGGCCGGTGTGGATCTTGCCGCGCCGGTGGACCTGGAAGGTGCGGTCGGTGACCTCCACGACCTCGACGCCCCGGACCGCCTGAACCGCCGAGATCACCCGCCCGCGATGCTCGACGCCCGAGCAGTCGACCGTGATCTCGCGGACGGTGCGCTCGCCGCGCGCCTCGATGGTGTCGACCGCGACGATCGCGCCGTCGGCCCGCGTGATGGCGGCCGTGACCTTCCCGAGGAGGCCGCCCGGCCGATGGGGCAGCGCAACGCGCAGGGTCAGCGAGAACTGTGCGGACGGAGCGGGCAGTAGGCCGATGATACGGGGGGCTCAGCGGGCGGTGGTTCACTAGGGTTGAGCCGTGGCTGCCGAGTCCCCCCGCGAGCTGTTTCTGATCGACGGCAACAGCCTGGTGTTCCGGGCCTTCTTCGCCCTGCCCGAATCCATCGCGACCTCGAAGGGCTTTCCCACGAACGCGATCTTCGGCTTCGCGTCGATGCTCGTGAAGATCATCACCGACTATGGGCCGAAGCCCACGCTCGTCGTGTGGGACGCGGGCCTGTCCGGGCGGCTTGAGGTCTACGAGGAGTACAAGGCGGGCCGCCGGGATCGCCCGGACCTGCTGTCGGAGCAGTGGCCGCACTTGCATCCGCTGGTCGAGGCCTTTGGCTACGAGAACCTGAAGGTGCCCGGTTACGAGGCGGACGACGTGATCGCGACGATCGCGGACCGCGCCCACGAGCAGGGGATCGAGGTGATGGTGGTCACCGGCGACCGCGACCTGTTCCAGCTGATCGAGCCGGGAGTGCGCGTGATGGCCACGAGTCGCGGGATCACTGACACGAAGGTCTACGACCGCCAAGCGGTGATCGACCGCTACGGGATCCCGCCCGAGCTGATCCCCGACTTCGTCGGGCTCAAGGGCGACACCTCGGACAACATCCCCGGGGTTCCCGGGATCGGCGACAAGACCGCGTCGCAGCTCCTCCAAGACCATGGCGATCTGGAGGGCGTCCTGTCGAACATCGACAGCATCTCGGGCGCCAAGCGCAAGCAGAACCTGACCGAGCACGCCGAGGACGCGCGAGTATCGAAGGTGCTCGCGACCGCCAATCGGGAGATCGAGGTGGACGTCGACCTCGACCATCTGGTTGCCCGCGAGCCAGACCGCTCGCGGCTGCGGGAGACGTTCCGCGAGTTCGAGTTGCGTGCGCCACTCGAGCGGCTCGAGGAGGCGCTCGGCGAGGACGAGGCGGCGCCGGCCGAGCGGGTAGAGGAGGTCGTTGCGGTCGAGGCGCGCGCGGTGGCCCTGGCGGAGCTCGGCGCGCTCGACGGCGAGCTCGTCGCGGTGGCCGCCCTGCGGGCGGGGGAAGCGCCCGACGAGGCGGCGGCCGAGGCGGTCGAGCCGGTGGAGCCCGAGCAGGTCGAGGCGGAGCTCGCCGCGGAGGAAGAGGCGGCAGCCGAGGCGCTCGACTCGGAGGAACCCGTTGCGGCGGAGGAGCCGGCCGCCGCGGAGCCCGAGGCGGAGAGGCCTTCCACCGCGTCCGCCGCGGGGCAGGTCTCCTTCGACCTCGAAGACGCCGCACGCGGGCCGCTCACCGTGGCCGTCTTCGGGGGCGAGGAGGTGCTGGTCGCGGAGGCCGAGACGCTTGCCGCGTTCACGCTCGCCCGCGGCGAACGCCCGGTCGTGGCCCACGACTGGAAGACGATCGCGATGGCCGACGACCCCTGCGAGCCGCCGCCGCTGGCGCACGACACGATGGTGGCCGCGTACCTGATCGATCCCGCCCGGCGCGGCTATCCGCTCGACGAGCTGGCGACCGAGGCCGGCCTCGGCGCCCGCGTGAACGGCGCCGACGGCGTTGCCGAGCGCGCCGTGCTGACGCGCCTCCTGGCCGAGCGCCAGCGCGACCGCCTCGACGAGGACGGGCTCACGCCCCTCCTGCACGACATAGAGCTTCCGCTGGTGGACGTGCTCGTGGCTATGGAGCGGGTAGGAGTGAAGCTCGACCTCGAGCGCCTGCGGGCGATCAGCGAGCGCTTCGACAAGCAGGCCGCCGAGCTCGAGTGCCGGGTGTGGGAGCTCGCGGGCGAGGAGTTCACGATCGGCTCGCCGCAGCAGCTCGCGGACGTTCTGTTCAACAAGCTGAAGCTGTCGAAGAAACGTCGCGGCAAGACCGGCTTCTCGACGGACGCCCGCGTGCTCCAGGCAATCCGGCAGGAGCACGAGATCGTCCCCGCGATCGAGGAATGGCGCGAGGTGACCAAGCTGAAGTCGACCTATCTCGACGCCTTCCCGGAGCTGATCGCCGCCGACGGCCGCCTGCACACCACCTTCAACCAGACCGCAACCACCACCGGCCGGCTGTCGAGCACGGACCCGAACCTCCAGAACATCCCCATCCGCAGCGAGCAGGGGCGCGAGATCCGGGCCTGCTTCGTGGCCGACCCCGGCAGCCGCCTGATCTCGGCCGACTACTCCCAGGTCGAGCTGCGGCTGCTGGCGCACATTGCGGACGAACCGGTGCTGAAGGAGATCTTCCGCCGCGGCGAGGACGTGCATACGGCCACCGCCGAGGCGATCCTCGGTGGCAAGACAGATCCCGGCACCCGCTCCAAGGCCAAGATGGTCAACTACGGGATCGTCTACGGCCTGTCGGCCTTCGGGCTCGCGGACCGGCTCCAGATCTCGCGCGAGGAGGCCCAGGACTTCATCGACCGCTACCTGGAGCGCTTCCCCCAGGTCAAGCGCTTCATCGACGAGACGATCGAACGCGCGCGCGAGGAGGGCCATGTGACCACGCTCTTCGGGCGCATCCGGCGCGTGCCCGAGCTCCGATCGCGCCAGCGCCAGACCCGCATGCTCGGCGAGCGGCTGGCGGTGAACATGGTGATCCAGGGCACCGCCGCCGACATCATCAAGATGGCGATGGTCCGCTGCCGCGACGAGCTGCGCGCGGCGGGCCTGGAGACCAGGCTCGTCCTCCAGATCCACGACGAGCTGCTGTTCGAGGGGCCCCAGGGGGAGGTCGACGCCGCCTCCGACATCGTGCGCCGGGAGATGGCGGGCGCATTCACGATGGATCCGCCGCTCGACGTCGACCTCGGCGTGGGCGAGAACTGGCTCGAGGCGAAGTGAGCAAGGAGATCGCGGTGCTCGCGACCGTGGCCGCGGGCGGTGTCGTGGCGGCGCAGGCTCCGGCCAACAACGTGCTCTCGAAGTACGTGGGCACCCTTGGATCTGCCTCCGTGAACTTCCTCGTGGGGACGATCTGCGTCCTCGCGGTCACGTTCGTGTTTGCGGGCGGGTTCGAGGGGGACGAGGGCGCGAAGTCGCCGGCGTGGTACTACTGGGTGCTGGGCGGGGTCGGCGGCGTGACCATCGTGGTCACCACGTTGGTCACCGTGCGCGATCTGGGCGCCGGCGGGGTCACCGCGGCGATCATCGCGGGCCAGCTGGCACTGTCGGTGGTGCTCGACCGTCTCGGGGTGCTGGGCCTCGAGGAGCGCGCCATCACCTGGGAGAAGCTCCTCGGGATCGCGCTGCTTGCGCTCGGCACGGTGCTTATCGTGCGCGAGTGAGGGGCCGGCTCAGATCAGCACGAACCTGAACGTCGCCCGGCGTCCCGTTCTCGCGCGGCCGACGTCCATGAGGAGCGCAGAGTCGAAGATCGGGTCCGTGTCGTTGCTCGGCTCGCCGGGAAAGTAGAGCTGCGTGGTGAGCACGTCGCCGCCTGGACGCTGAGCCTTGACGTGGATGTGCCGGGTACGCCCGGTGTACAGAGCCGGCACGACCGTCTCCAGGCGATAGCGGCCGCGACGGTCGGTGAATTGGTGGCCGCGGAGCCGATATCCCTCTGTGTCGTAATCGCCGTTCGCGTCGGCTTGCCAGAAGTCGAGGAGCGCCCGGGGGATCGGGCGGCAGCGAGTGTCCACAACCAGGCCCGTAATCGCCAGCCGCTCGCCCGGCAGCCCGTCCTCCAGCAGGTTCCTTCGGAGCGGAGTATCGGGCGTGTAGTAGGGCCCTTCCGTCTGTGACCGTGTTGGCTCGTCGCCGTCGTCGCAGGCCGGAGTGGGAGGCAGCTCGAGCCGCTCCGCCTCCGTCTGACGCCCCGTCTCCGCTTGTGGGCTGCCTCCGCCGTCCTCGTCGCACGAGCCGAGCACCAGCGCGACCGATACCGCGGTCGAGCCCTCCAGGAGGCGGCGTCGCGTAATTCGGGCTCGGGCCACGAGAGCACTCTCGCGGATCGCCTGTCAAGCCGACATAACATCCACGCCGCCCGTCCGCCCGTTATCCTCTTCCGACTCGGATTTGGGAGCTGGTTTGGGCAGGTCACGTGCGCCCCAGGACACCCGCTCGCCCGGCCCTGGCAGCGGGGCGGGCCCCAGCAAGGTCGAGCAGGCCCGCGCCGCGTACGCGGCGTGGAGCGCACGCGATCTCGACGCCTTCGTGCAGGTCTTCGCCGACGACGTGGAGTTGAAGCCGTTCCTCGGAGCGGGCCTCGGCGCGAGCGAGTACCAGGGCCACGCCGGTTTGAGACGGTGGTTCAAGGAGGCCAACGAGGCCTGGGACGAGCTCCGCATCGAGCCGTACGAGTTCCGTGAGGTCGGGGACCGCCTCGCGGTCTTCCTGAAGGCGATCGGGAAGGGTCGCGGCAGCCACGTGGAGGTCGAGGCCGAGATCGTGCACGTCGCCGAGTTCCGCGACGGCAAGTTCACGCGGCTCGAGGGCTTCGGGGACCGTGAACAGGCGCTGAAGGCGCTCGACCGGGGTGCCTGAGAGCAGGGGGTTGCCCGAGCGGGTCTCGACGCGGCTCGCCTCCGCATCGTTCCCGCTCCTGGTGCGCCTGCCGGACGGTCGCGTCGAGTCGTTCGGCGGCGGCGAGCCGCTGCTCGAGGTGCGGGCCGTGAACGAGCGTGGGCTGGGGGCTGTGTGCTCGCTCAAGGAACTGGAGGTGGTGGAGGCCTATATGCGGGGCGACGTCGATCTCGACGGCGACCTGCTCGCGGCCATGGACCTCCGGGACGTCCTGTCCGACACCGAGCCGCACATCAAAGCGTGGACCTTCGTCCAGCCGCTCCTGTTCGGGCGCAAGCGCCTCAACCCCGGCTGGATCGCGAAGCACTACGACAGCGAGAACATGCAGCTGTTCGCGGCCGACCAGGCATACAACGTCTATACGCCCGGGATCTACCTGAGCGACGACGACTCGCTCGAGGAGGGCGCCGAGCGGAAGCTCGAGTATGCGTTCGAGTCGCTCGGGCTGCGTGCCGGCGACTCGCTGCTCGACGTCGGCTGCGGCTGGGGCGGCTTCGTCCGCTACTGCGCGGGGCGCGAGGTCGCCGCCACAGGCATCAGCCTGTCGCGCCACCAGCTCGACTTCGCGCGTCGCCGGCTCGAGGAGGACGGGCTCGACGCGACGCTTCTCTACGAGGACTTCTTCAACTACGAGCCGGCCTCCCGGTTCGACGCGATCAGCCTGATGGGTTCCATCGAGGATCTATCCGACTACGACAAGGTCATGGCGCGCCTCGCGGCTTGGCTTCGCCCGGGAGGGCGCGTATACCTGGACTTCGCCGCCGTCGACCGGCGCTTTGGTGTTCCAAGCTTCGTCACCAAGTACGTCTGGCCCGGCGCGTTCAGGATGGTCTACCTGCCGTCCTTCACCCGGGCGCTCGCCAAGCATCACTTCGACATCGTCGAGATGCACAACGACCGTCGCAACTACCACCTCTGGGTGCGGGCGGGCTACGAGCGCTGGATGCGGCGCAGGGAGGAGATCGTGGAGGCCGCCGGCGAGGAGACCTGGAGGATGATGCGGCTGCTGATGGCGGGCACCGCGCACGTGATGAGCGAGCGGTCGACGCGGGCCACGGCGTACCGGCTCGTGCTGCGGCCTCGCGCGGCGGCCGGGGCCGCCGCTAGAGACCGTGGTGAGGCCACTCTGGCTTCAGGTTCCCCGCCTTGAATGCGGCGGCGCCGATCGTGTGCGAATCGCGCCGCAGGAACATCGACAGTGTTTGCTCGGCCTCGATCCGCAGCCGCTCTTCGAACGTGCGGCCGACTCCTCGCAGCACGCTCTCCTTGTCGCTGCGGATCGCGCCCTGGGGAAGAGCGGCGATCTCGTGCGCCAGCTCTTGGGCGCGCTCCAGCGCCCTGCCCTCCGGAACGACCTCGTTCACGAGCCCGATCTCCTTCGCCTCGTGGACGTCGACCCGCCGGCCGGTGATGATCAGCTCCATCGCCTTCGCGAACCCGACGACGAGCGGCAGGCGCACGGTCATGCCGTCGCCGCCCACGATGTTCCAGCGCCGCTCGAGCGCGCCGAAGTCGGCGTTCTCGGCTGCGATCCGGATGTCGGCCAGCAGCGCGGTCTCGAGGCCCGCGGCGAACGCGTGGCCGTTCACTGCGGCGATCACGGGCTTGAAGATGTCCACCTTGCGCGTGTAGCCGCACTCACCCGGCGAGTTGTAGAGGCTCACGCGAAAGGCGTCGTAGTCGGGCGGCTCGCTGAGCTCGGCGGCATCGGCAAGATCCCAGCCGGCGCAGAAGCTGGCGTCCCCGGCGCCTGTGATCACGAGGACGAACGCCTCCTCGTCGTCCCGGAACCGCTGCCAGGCATCGTGCAGCTCACGGTTCATGGTCCGGTTGATCGCGTTGTGCTGGTCGGGCCGGTTGTAGGTGAGCGTGACGACGTGCTCGTCGCGCTCGTAGAGGAGCGTCTCGTAGTCCATGGGCGGGCGAGTCTAGATGGCTAGTCTCCTCGACTTCGAAGAGATCGAGTAGTCCGGCGGGCACCGCAACGTTGCAGCCTTGAGCCTGTTGGGCATAGAGACATTCGCGGGAAAGGCTCTTCTTTGAGGACTGAAGGCAGCAACTCGAATCAGGTCCGCTTGGGCGTGGCGGGGAAGCGGGCGGTCGCCGGGGCGGTAGGCGCGTCGCTCAGCCTCCCGTTGGCAGCCTCCGCCTTCGCGATGCCGGCGTGCGCCTGCGGCGGAGGTGGTTCCGCCGACGCCGGGGCGAGCTCCTCCGACCCCGGGACGAGCTCGACCCCGGCGGCCGAGGAGCCGGCCGCGAGCTCCACGCAGCCGGACACCCCCGCGCCCCCGCCGCACGATCCCTCGCCGCCCTACATGCGGCGTCCGGCCGTCAGCGATCCCGAGCCGGTCGCGCCCGAGCCCGATTCGTCGGTGTCCGACCGGCCCGAGCCCGATTCGTCGGAGTCCGACCCGCCCGACCCGAGTCCGCAGGTTCAGCGCCTGATCCGTGAGGAGCAGCGGTACACCCCCTCGTCCACGGCAGCCGAGGAAGCCGATTCGTCGTCGGAGGAGCCGGATTCGTCGTCTGACGAGCCCGATTCGTCGGGGTCCGATTCCCCCAAGCCGAGTCCGCAGATCGAGCGCTTGCTCCGCGAGGACCAGCGCTACAACGCCTGGCCTCCGGCTTCGGCGCCGGCTCCTTCGCCGGATGCGGCCGATCCCCCCGCCGCGGCGAAGCCCGCGCCGACCGCGGCGCCCGAGCCCGCCGACGAGCCCGCTCCGGCCCGGCCGCAGAGGGACGGCGTCGA
>Ga0081538_10004078_pt1 | contig 13584 bp, 12 predicted proteins | sample TabmetS5T2R1_FD_71022 | JGI IMG/M metagenome (GOLD analysis project Ga0081538, IMG submission 71022) | Tabebuia heterophylla rhizosphere microbial communities from the University of Puerto Rico - S5T2R1 | ecosystem: Host-associated > Plants > Roots > Rhizosphere ...
ACAAATGCCTTCCCGAACCCGGTCGAACCGCGAAAGTTCACGCTCAGCACGGCGTAACCCCGATTGGCCAGCCATTGGTGAGCGGGGCTCAGGCACCACACGTCCCGCGACCAGGGTCCGCCATGCACGAGCAGCACCATCGGCAGTCTCGTCTCCGGCGGTGCGTTCCGCGGACGGGACAGATAGCTGACGAGCTCGAGTCCGTCGCGGGCGGGGATGATGACGGGCTCCATCGCGACAAGGGGAGCCTCCTCCAAAGCGCGCGTCGACGAGAACAGCCGCCGTGCCCGCTTCCGGTCGCGGTCGTAGTGGAAGTATTCCAAGGGCGCATTGTCATGCACATAGGCAACGATCCAGCTGCGTCGGTCCCGCGACATGCCGGTGATCGCCAGATCGCCCGATGATCTGCGCGTGAGATAGCTGAAGTCCTCATCGTAGTCGGGGTCCAGCACCTGCCACCGTGTCCGCTCGAAAGTGGCTGCCGCTGCAACCGGGCGATCGGTCGTGGGGTCAAGCAAGAGCGCGGTGAAATCGGCCCGCACGTCTTCGGCCAGCACCCGTAGCGCGCCGCTTTCGAGGTTCTGCGCCACCACCGCGGCCGTGTTGCGGCCGCGACTGTCCAGCCAGTACAGTTCGCGACCGTCGTCGCTGAATTCGATCGCCCTCGTCGGCTTGGCATCGTCCGCGCCGATCCGGGTGAAGAGCTCCCACCCACCGTCCGTGCCGCGCTGCAGGTATTCGATATCGCCATTCTCGGCACGACGGACGGCGTAGCGCACACGGAACCGCTGATCGGTGAAGCCTTCGTTGGCTCGCACCAGAGTGCTTTCCCCGGTCGCGACATTTACCCGATAAATGTCGAAGTAACGCCTGTCGCGCTCGTTGTGCGCGACAAGCAGCTCGCTCGGAAAGTGACGCGAACTCTGCTGAATGAAGCATGTCACCCCAGGTCCCGGCGTCAGCGGCCTGACATCGGCGGTTTGGAGGTCGAGTCGCCAGGCGCGCCAGTTCTCGTCACCGCCCTGGTCGCGGAAGAATACGACGTGCCGGTCATCGTGCATCCAGACGATCCGACCGAGATTATGGTCGGTCGCCGCGGTCATGGGACGCCCATTGTCGATGTCGCTGATCGGAGCGACCCAAAGACTGAGGGCGCCGTCAACGGGCGCGCGGAAGGCAATCCGTGTGCCATCCCGACTGATGCGCACGACGCTTCGATCAAGGTCTCCGAAGATCAGGCGGCGCGGAAGCAGCTCTGGGCTCTCTCCTCCGGTCGGCAACAGTGGGTTCCTAGTACGTCCCGGGATACAGGCCGCCATCGATCAGGAAATTCTGGCCCGTGATGTAGCTCGCCTGAGCGCTGCAGATGAAGGCGCACAGCTCGCCGAACTCCTCGAGCCTGCCGAACCGCCGGGCCGGGATGGCCGCGATCGATTCCGCCTCGACCTCCTTCTCGCTCCGGCCGGATTTTTCCGCCGCGAACGCCATGCCCGAGCGCAGCCGGTCGGTATCGAAGCGGCCGGGCAGGATGTTGTTGATGGTGACGTTGCGATCGACCGTCTGGCGGGCGAGCCCGGCGACGAAGCCGGTGAGCCCGGAGCGCGCGCCGTTCGACAGGCCGAGCTGCGCGATCGGCGCCTTGACCGAGCTGGAGGTGATGTTGACGATCCGGCCAAAGCCGCGGCCGCGCATGTCGTCGATCACCGCCTTAATCAGCATGATCGCGGTGATCATGTTGGCATTGCAGGCGCTGATCCAGTCCTGCTCGTCCCATTCGCGGAAATCGCCGGGCGGCGGCCCGCCCGCGTTGTTGACCAGGATGTCGACGTCGGGACAGGCGGCGAGCGCGGCGGCGCGGCCCTCGGGCGTGGTGATGTCGCCGGCGACCGTCCTGACCACGGCGCCGGTCTCGTGCGCGATCTGGTCGGCGGCGGCGTCGAGCGCCGCCTGGTTGCGCGCGGTGATCGTGACCGCGACGCCGTTCCGGGCCAGCGCCAGGGCGCAGCCGCGGCCGAGCCCCTTGCTCGCGGCGCAGACCAGGGCCTTCTTGCCGGCGATGCCGAGATCCATCGGGTTCCTCCCTGTCTAAAGGCTTGGGGTTGGCTCCGCGCCCTGACCGTCCTGGTCGAGCACGGCGCGCACAAGCGGGATGGTGATCGCGCGATGCTGCTCGAGCGAGCGCTCGTCGAGCGCGGCGACCAGGGTGCGGGCCGCGGCGAACGATCGCTCCATGTGCGCGAGCAGGTAGCGGATCACGTCCTCGGCGACCACGAGCTGACGATCGCCGAACAGCTTGACCAGCAGCGCGCCGAGCAGCGCCTCGTCGGGCGGGCCGATCGCGACCGCAGGCGCCGCGCGCAGGCGCGAGGCGAGGTCGGGCAACGCGACCGGCCACTCCGCCACCGGTCGGCGCGCGGTGAGCAGGATGTGGCCGCGCTCCTCGACCAGCCAGTTGTAGAACTGCAGCAGCCCGACCTCGTCGGTCAGGCGATCTCCGGCCAGAACGTCTTCCAGGACAAAGGCGCGCACCGCAGCGGGGCGCGCGCCCGGCGGCAGCGCGCGATCCAGCCAGCGGGCCGCGGCGCGCTTGGCCCAGATCCTGGCGAGGTGGCTCTTGCCGCAGCCGGCCGGCCCGTACAGCACCAGCGCGCAGGCGGGCCAGCCCGGCCAGCGCTCCAGCCAGGCCAGGGCATCGCGATTGCAGGGCGCCGGCATGAAGTCTTCGAGATCCGAGGCCGAGCGATGCTCGAACTCGAACAGGAGCTGCTCGCTCACCGGCCGGCGTCCGATTCGCGGGAGCCCACGGTCGCGGGCCCATTGTAGAGCGCGCTGGCGCGGTAGCACTCGAGCGCGAAACGGATCAAGACGCCGATCACGGCGGCCGCTGGCACCGCCACCAGCGCGCCCACGATGCCGAACAAGGCGGCGCCGGCGAGCACGGCGAAGATCAGCCAGACCGGATGCACGCCGATCCGGCTGCCGACCAGACGCGGCGTGACGAAGTTGCCCTCGATGAACTGGCCCGCGCCGAACACCGCCGCGACCACCGCCACCATGAACCACTCCTGGAACTGGAAGGTGGCGACCACCAGGCCGACGCACAGCCCGAGCGCCATGCCGATGTAGGGAATGAACGAGAACAGGCCGGTCAGCAGGCCGATCACGACGCCGTAACGCAGTCCGGTGAACCACAGCCCGGTCGCGTAGAAGGTCGCGAGGAACACGCACACCAGTCCCTGGCCGCGGATCACGCCGCCGAGCGCCTCGTCGATCTCGTGGCTCAGCCGCTCGACCGTCGGCAGCTGGTCGCGCGGCACCATCGTGCGCAGCCGGCCGACCATGCGGTCCCAGTCACGCAGCAGATAGAAGGTCACGACGGGCGTGACGAAGATCAGGGACAGCAGATTGAGCAGCGCCATGCCGGACTGCAGGACCTGCGACAGCGCCGTGCCGACGAAGCTCACTGCCTGGCTCGAGAAGCGCTCGATCAAGCCCTGCGCCGACCAGCCCTCATCCATGCCCAGCGTCGTCGCGAGCTCGGACAGGCGCGGCGTGACGCGGTTCCGTAGCTCTTCGAGATTGCGGGGCAACTCGTTGGCGAGGTCGGCTGCCTGGGTCGCGAGCGCGGGCAGCACCAGCACCACGACCACCAAGAGGAACACGAACAGGCTGGCGGTGATCGAGATGGTCGCCGCAGTTCGGCTGAAATGCAGGCGCTGCAGCCAGTCGGCTACCGGGTCGAGCAGGTAGGCCGCGGCCATGCCGACCACGAACGGTAAAAGGATGCCGTGCAGCAGGATCAGGCCCAGGAGCAGGATCGCCAGCGGCAGCGCTCCGAGGAGCGCCAGCCGCATGCGATGGCTCAAGAAGCGCGCTCCGCGGCGAGCACGCGCACGGCCTGGCCGGCATAGCCGGCACCGGACAGCACCGTGGTCAGCGCGACCGCCCCGATCAGCACCGTGACCAGCGTGCCGAGATCGATCACGCCGCCGGCATGCGCGAGCGTGCAGGCGGCCAGCGACAGCTGCGCGAAGGTGTTCACCTTGCCGATCAGCAGCGGGCGGGCGCGGAATACCGGATTGCGGCGCTGGATCAGCACGACGCCGAGCACGATCAGCACGTCACGTCCGACCACCAGCATGGCCAGCCAGGGCGGCAGCCAGCCCGCCAGGGCCAGGGCGACATAGATGCCGTCCAGCAGAGTCTTGTCGGCGATCGGGTCGAGATAGGCGCCGAGCTCGGTCCTCGCATTGAAGTTCTTGGCGATGTAGCCGTCCAGCAGATCGGACATGCCGGCCACGACCAGCAGCCAGAACGCCGCGTGCACGCGGTCGGTCGCGATCAGCCAGATCAGCGGGATGACCATCAGCAATCTGCTGAGGGTGATCAGATTCGCGAGGTTGCTCGGCGAGCGAGCTAGGACGCGGTCGACGTCGCGCTCGGCTGCCCGCCTTGGCTGGGGCTTACCCCTGTCGGTTGCAACAGCCATGACTCCCCTTCCCGCGTTAGCGCCAAGCCCAGCCGCGCCAGCGCCTGTTCGAGATGGAATTCGTCGCCAATGTAGCGAATCTCAAGTCCCACACGATCGCGGGCAAAGCTTTGCATCATGATCGCGCTCACCTCCGGCAGGCGCTCCAGGCTCTGCTTGACCGCCACCCAATCGGCGAGCCGGGCAATCGGCACACCGACCAGCATGACCCCGCCTTGATCGAAGCGCAAGAGGTTGGCGCTTTTCCAGCGCTCGTCCAGGCTCGCCTGAATCTGCTGGACGGCAAGGGCCAGCACCGCCTCGAGCGGCCGGTCGGGTCCGACCGGAAGCGCGGTTGGCTGGCCTTCCTGCAGCTGTTCCCTGCCGACCCGCCGGGCATCGAACCGGACCGCCGTCACCTGCTCGGGCTCCGGACCGCCCTCGGCCCGAGCGGTGACCACCAGCGTGTCCTGGGCGCCGTAGCGTGCGGCAAGACCGGCCAGGGCCACCGGATCGCCGGCCTGCGCCTGGGCCACCGACATCTTGGCGAAATCCTCCAGATCCCCCAGCGGCAGCACCAGACGGAGGAGCTGCTCCGGGTCCATGTGCTCGGCCCAGGCCTGCCACCACGGATTGTCGTCCGGCCACAGACGCGCACCCTGCGGGGTCTCGTACAAGGGCAGCACCACCACCGGCATCGACACGGCCTGGGCGAAGGCAAAGCCGCCCTGGCTCAGCAGCGCGCGCACGGCGTCCGGGTCGTACGCGACCCTCAGCTTTGCAATATAGCGGGTGCTCGAGAGCTCCTCGTCGGCGATCTCGAAGCTCTGCACATAGTTGTCGATCGGCAGGCTCGCGGCGGGCGGCAAGCGCGGATACGCCTCGGCCGGGACCAGACGGCGCAGCAGCCGGTCGAGCCCCGCCTGCTGGCCCTCGCGCACCGCCTGCGCCCGCGCGCTCACCGCGTCGCTCGAGGTCGCGTCGACCGCGATGCCGCTGACCGTGAACACATCCGCGCCGCTCTGCGGCGGGGCTGCCTGGATCGGGATCTCCTGCGCGCCGAGCGGCTGCAGCCCGCCGCCGACGGCGATGCCGAGCGCCAGCGCGACGCTCAACGCAACGCCGCAGATCATCGGCGCCGCTCTATGCAAGCGGACGATCGAGCCGGACTGCCGGGATTGGAGCATTGCAATGCGATCCTGTTGGCCTAAGCTGGCGCCGGGCCAGCGAGTTCCCCGCTGGTCGACAAAACCTTAGCCAAGTCCTGCCTCATGACACAAGAGACGCTGGAGCCGCCCGCCGCCAGCCGGTATCGCGAGGCGGGGGTGGACATCGATGCGGGCGCGGCCCTGGTGCATGCCATCGCGCCGCTCGCGCGCAGCACGGCACGGCCTGGTGCCGACGGCGAGATCGGCGGTTTCGGTGGCCTGTTCGACCTTCGGCAGACTGGTTTTCGCGATCCGGTCCTGGTCGCCACGACCGACGGGGTCGGCACCAAGCTGCAGCTTTTGGCGCAAAGCGGCCGGCATCGCGTCGCGGGCATCGACCTGGTCGCGATGTGCGTCAACGACCTCGTGGTCCAGGGCGCCGAGCCGCTGTTCTTCCTGGACTATTTCGCCACCGCCAAGCTCGAGCCGGCGCAGGCGAGCGAGGTGATCGCGGGGATCGCGGAGGGTTGCCGCGAGGCGCGCTGCGCGCTGATCGGCGGCGAGAGCGCCGAGATGCCGGACCACTACAAGCCGGGCGACTACGATCTCGCGGGCTTCGCGGTCGGCGCGGTCGAGCGGGCCTGGCGCCTGCCCCGGGCCGACATCGCCGCGGGCGATGTCCTCTTGGGCCTGGCCTCGAGCGGCGTGCACGCGAACGGCTTCGCGCTGGTGCGCAAGATCCTGCGCGAGCAGCAGCTGAGCCTGCCGGATCCCGCGCCGTTCGCGCCCGATCGGAGCCTGGCGAGCGCGTTGCTGGTGCCGACCCGGATCTATGTCCGAAGCCTTTTGAGCCTCCTCGGCTACAGCGACGTGGTCAAGGGCATCGCCCACATCACCGGCGGCGGCCTGATCGACAACCTGCCGCGCGTGCTGCCCGACGGCGTGGTCGCGCGGATCGATGCGAGCGCCTGGCGCGCACCGCCGGTGTTCCTCTGGCTGTACGAGGCCGGCCGGCTCAGGCCCGAGGAGATGCTGCGCACCTTCAACTGCGGCATCGGCATGGTGCTCGTGGTGGTCCCGGCCTACGCCGATGCCACGATCAAGTATCTGAGCGAGCGCGGCGAGACGGTCGCCTATCTGGGCGAGCTGATCGCGGGCGACGGGCCGGCGCGCGTTCGGATCGACGGCATGGACCAGTAGGTGGCGCGACGGCGAACGGCGGTCTTGATCTCGGGGCGCGGCTCGAATCTGCGCGCCCTGATCGAGGCCTGCGCACGCCCGGATGCCAGCGCCGAGATCGCACTCGTGATCAGCAACCGGGCGGATGCCGCGGGCCTGGACCACGCCAGCGCCGCCGGCATCGCGACCGAGGTGATCCCGCACGGCGCTTTCTCCACTCAGGTCGGGTTCGAGAACGCGATCGACCGCGCGCTGCACGAGCACGCCGTTGCCCTGGTGTGCCTGGCCGGCTTCATGCGCGTGCTGAGCCCCTGGTTCGTCGAGCGCTGGCGCGATCGCCTGCTCAACATCCATCCGTCGCTGCTGCCGGCGTTCCGTGGGCTGGACACGCACCGCCGCGTGCTCGAGGCAGGCGTCCGCTTCACCGGCTGCACGGTGCACCTGGTCCGGGCCGAGGTGGATGCCGGGCCGATCCTCGTCCAGGCCGCGGTGCCGGTCCGCCAGGACGACACCGAGGCCAGCCTCGCGGCCCGCGTGCTCGCCGCGGAGCACCGCTGCTACCCGATGGCGCTCGAACTCCTGGCCTCGGGTCGCGCGCAGGTGATCGACGAGCGGGTCGTGATCGATGGCGCCATGGCGCCGGACGCCACGGTGCTCAATCCCCGGTCTCTCTGATACGCTCTTTCATGATCCGTCGCGGGCACCTCCACGGGAGTGGTCCGTGAGAGGCGCCGCGTCGATCATCGGCCGTTACTGGGTCTTCTGCTCTTCTTCGCCGGATTGCTGCAAGTCCTCGCCGCCGGACTCCATGCTCTTGCCGACCGCTTCCATGTTCTGGCCGGTATCCTCCTTCATGCCGGACCAGGTATTGCCGCACCCGGCAAGCATCGAGCCGAACAACAGGATCAAGGCGAGACGTCCTGCAATGTTGAGACTCATCGGTACCTCCATATTCCACACCTGATGTGGTAATCGGCGGAATGAGGCCTGTCCAGGCTTCTCGATCGCCGCCCCGATCAGCCTACGATGTCGACGCCTGCGAAAAAGAACGCGATCTCGACCGCGGCAGTTCCAGGCGAATCCGAGCCGTGCACCGAGTTCGCCTCGATCGATTCGGCAAAGTCCTTGCGGATCGTGCCCGATGCCGCCTGAGCCGGATTGGTCGCGCCCATCACGTCGCGGTTGACCTCGATCGCGTTCTTGCCCTCCAGCACCTGCACCACCACCGGGCCCGAGCTTATGAACGCGCACAGGCTCGCGAAGAACGGCCGCTCCCGGTGCACGGCGTAAAACGCTTCCGCCTGGGCGCGCGACAGGCGGATCCGGCGCTGCGCCACGATTCGCAGCCCGGCCGCCTCGAGGCGCGCGTTGATCTGACCGGTCAGATTGCGCCGGGTGGCGTCGGGCTTGATGATCGACAGCGTGCGCTCGATGGCCATGGTTGTCTCCTGATGGTGCCGCGCCCGCTTATAGCGACACCCCGGCTTCGGTCAAAAAGGATTGTCCGCTTCGCTCACGGCTCGGGGCCGGCGGGCGCCGCCTTCTGCCAGCCGCGCTCGGTCTGCTGCCAGTAGGTCAGTGCCATGCCGCGCTCGCGCCAGCGCCGCCACAGATCGCGCGCGCGCTCGACCGCCTGTCCGTCATTGCCGTCGAACAGATAGAGGCAGCGGCGGAAGCCAGCCGGGTCGGCCTCGGCGCCATCGACCAGGACCAGCACCTGCGCGCCGTTCGGATAGTCCTCGCGCTCGGTCAGGAACACCGGCTGGTCCTCGGCGCTGCCGTCGGCGCGCGTGCCATGCGGCAGAAAGCTGTCGCGGCCGAACTGCCAGAGCGCGCGGTTGAGCGCCTCGGTCCGCTCGGCCGACGAGGCACGCACCACGGCGCGCAGGCCGCTCTCCAGCACCCGCTCCAGCAGCCGGCCCAGCGCTGGCTCGAGCGCGCTGCGGGTCAGATGGTAGAAGCCGACTTCGGTGCCGGCGCCCATGCCGCCGCCCCAGCCGGGCTCAGCCTTCGAAGTGATCGGCGATCAGGCGATCGAGCAGGCGCACCCCGAAGCCCGTGGCACCCTTGGCGGCGAGCGGCAGATCGCGCTTGGTCCAGGCGACGCCTGCAATGTCGAGATGCGCCCAGGGCACGTCGCCGACGAACCGCTCGAGAAACACGGCACCTGCGCTGGCGCCGGCCTCCCGCGCCCGTCCGACGTTCTTGATGTCGGCGATGTCGGACTTGATGTGTTTGGCGTACTCCTCGCCGAGCGGCATCCGCCAGAGCTTCTCGCCGACCGCGGCGCCGGCCGCAGCGAGCTGCTCGGCAAGCCCGTCGTCGGTGCTGAACATGCCGGCCTGCTCATGGCCCAGCGCCACCACGATCGCGCCGGTCAGCGTGGCGAGATCGATCATCAGGCGCGGCTTGAAGCGGTCCTTGGCGTAGTGCAGGACATCGGCGAGCAGGAGCCGGCCCTCGGCGTCGGTGTTGACCACCTCGATCGTAACGCCCGACATCGCGGTGATCACGTCGCCCGGGCGCTGGGCCTGACCGGACGGCATGTTCTCAGTGAGGCCGAGCACGCCCACGACGTTGACCTTGGCCTTGCGCCCGGCGAGCGCCGCCATGGCGCCGTACACCGCGCCGGCGCCACCCATGTCCCATTTCATCTCCTCCATGCCGGAGGCGGGCTTGATCGACAGGCCGCCACTGTCGAAGCACACGCCCTTACCGATCAGCGCGATCGGCGGCTGGCCAGCGGCGCCGCCGTTCCAGCGCAGCACGGCGACCCGGGACTCCCGTTGGCTGCCCTGACCGACCGCGAGCAGGGCGTTCATGCCGAGCTCGCGCAGCGCCGCCGGCCCGAGCACGTCGACCTCCATGCCGAGCCGCTGGCCGAGCCCGCGGCAGGCCTCGGCGAACTGCTCGGGCGAGAGCACGTTGGCGGGCTCCGAGACCAGATCGCGCGCCTCGGTCACGCCCTCGACCACCCGCGCGGCGGCGCGCCAGGCGGTCTCCGCCGCGGCCGGCTCGGCGAGATGGAAGGTCAGCTTCCGGACCTCGTCCTGGCCGTCCTCGTCGTCATCCTTGCTGGTGCGGTACTTGTCGAAGCGGTAGCTGCGCAGCAAGGCGCCCTCCGCGAGGCAGACCGCAAGCTCCGCCGGCTTGAACGCCAGCCCTTCGAGCGCATCGACCGCGACGCTCGCCTCGGCGACGCCGAGCGCCTTCAGCTTGACCGCCAGGCTGCCCCCCAGCACCTCGAGATCGAGGCGTTTCGCCTCGCCCGGCGCCCCGACCCCGAGCACCACCACGCGGCCGAGCCCGACGCCTGCCGGACACAGGAGCTCGACCGCCCGACCGCGCTTGAGCTTGCCGCCGGCCAGCTCGATCGCCCGGCTCAGCGCCCCGCCGGTCCGCCGGTCGAGCTCTGCCGCGGTGGCGCCGAGCGTGGTGTCCGCAGCGAGCACCACGGCAGTGCCGCTGTCGGGCAACGCGGCGGTGGCAAAGGCGATCTTCATGCGAAAAGCCTCCGATCCTGATGGGGCGTCGAGCCAAGGATTTCCAACGCCGACGTGTCATTCGGACGGTAGCCTGATCGCGGCGGGATTGTATGATACCGGCGCATGATGCCTACCTTCCGCGATCCGTTCGGGCTCCGTGCGGCCTGGCAACCTGCGTCGGAACCGATCGATCCGGTTGGTCGCCGGGCGCAGTGGTTGCATAGCGGCATTCGCGCCAGCTGGCTACTGCCCGGGCTGGCCGTGGCGCTGCTGGCCGATGCTCCGGCGAGCCAGGCGCTGGACATCGGCGAGGGCCCGGTGCTGATGCTGGCGCGGGAGGTCCGCCTCGAGCCCAACGACGTCATCGTGGCCGAAGGCGACGTCGAGATCCTGCGCGGCGAGCGCCGCGTGCTCGCGGACACAGTGCGCTACGATCAGCGCGCCGACCAGATCGAGGCGCTCGGCAACATCACCCTGGTGGAGCCCGGCGGCGAGGTGCTGTACGCCGACCGCATCCTGTTCAGCGGCGATCTGCGCAACGGCGTCGCGAGCCAGCTGCGCGCGCGCCTCCAGGACGATTCCCTGCTCGCCGCGGCCGGCGGCCGGCGGATCGACGGCACCCGCACCGAGATGGACCAGGTCGTCTACTCGCCCTGCCCGATCTGCAGGGACTCGGACGAACCGCCACTCTGGCAGATCACGGCCCAGGAAGTGAACCACGATCAGGAGACCCGCAACATCACGTACAAGAACGCGTTCCTCGAGATGTTCGGGGTGCCGATCGCCTACACGCCCTATTTCTCCCATCCCGACCCGACGGTCGAGCGGCGCACGGGGTTTCTGCCGCCGATCTTCGGTAGCGACAGCAATTTGGGCTTCACCCTGGAGACGCCGTACTATTTCGACCTCGCGCCGAACTATGACCTGACGGTGTCTCCGATCTTCACCACCATGGAGAATGCGGTCCTCACGGCGGACTATCGCCACCTCCTGGAAAGCGGCCGCTTCGATCTCGGCGGCAGCATCACCTATGCGTCCAAGCCCGGCAGCGAGTCCGACCCCAACCCGAAAGGCCAGACGTGGCGCGGCAACATCGAGGGTGAAGGCGATTTCCATCTCGGCAATTACTGGGGCTGGGGCTACGACCTCGCCGTGGCGAGCGACGACACCTATCTGGACCGCTATGGTTTCAGCGATGCCGACGTCCTGCAGAACCGCCTGTTCACCGAGCGCATCTGGAGCCGCAATTACGCGGTGGTCGAGGGCTACGGCTTCCAGGGCCTGCGCGAGGAAGACGACCAGGGGATGATCCCGGTCGCCTTGCCCCAGGCGGGGCTCGAGCTCACCAGCCAGCCCCTGCTCTGGGATTCGCGCGTCGGCCTGAACAGCAGCGCCCTGGCCCTGACCAGATCCGATGGCCTGGACACCCGGCGGCTGTCGACGGACGTGTCGTGGGAGCTGCCCAAGCAGGGCCCGATCGGCGATCTGTATCGCCTGACCTTGAGCGCGCGCGGCGATTTCTACAATACGGACGGCGATCCCGAGACGTTCGGCCAGGAGGGCGGGATCAACGACGAGGGCCGCTTCGTGCCGCGCGCCACCGTGGACTGGAGCTGGCCGCTGTTGGGCGCCGGGTTCGGGCTCAGCCACATGGTCGAGCCGATCGTCAGCGGCACGTGGTCGACCACGGGCAACAACCCGTCGAGCATCCCCAACGAGGACAGCCAGGATGCCGAGTTCGACGACACCAATCTCTTCAAGCCGTCGCGCTTTCCTGGCATCGACCGGGTCGAAGGCGGCGGCAAGATCAGCTACGGCGTCCGCTACGGGCTGTTCGGCGGTGGCCGCGAGACGGTGAGCGGCCTGTTCGGCCAGCTCTACAAGTTCGAGGACGACCCGAGGGATGATTCCGGCCTCGGCGGGAGCGGTTTCTCGGATTATGTCGGGCGCATCAACGTTCAGCCCACCGACTGGCTGAATCTTCGCTATCGCTTCAGCATCGACCACAACAGCCCGAGCCTGGTGCGCAACGAGGTGGGCGCCAATGTCGGCATCTCCTGGCTGCGCCTCGACGCCCAGTATCTCTTCCTGAAGAACGACCCCGGCGACCCCGACTTGCAGGACGATCCCGACGAGCCTGTGGTCGGCGAGCGCGAGGAGGTGATCATCGAGGCGGAGCTCAGGGCGACGTCGTGGCTCTCGCTTCAGGGCGAATTGCGGCGCAATCTCGATCAGGATCGCTGGGTCTACTATCGCGCCGGCCTGACCTATATTCATCCGTGCCTGGAGGTGTTCGCGGGCATGCAGCGCAAATTCACCCGTGATCGCGACGCCGATCCCGACACCAGCGTCGCGGTGCGCCTGGCGTTCAAGAATTTGGGTGCGGTAGGTCTCGAGGAGGGTCTGTGAGGTCGCTGATGTCCCGGCCGGCGCGCCCGCGCCGTGGCAGCACACTCGGCATGGCGGTCGCGCTCGCCGGCCTGCTGCTCGCGCAGGGTGCCTTTGCGCAGCAGCGCATCGCGGCGGTGGTCAACGACGACGTGGTGAGCGTCCAGGACCTCGAGGACCGGCTCGACCTGGTGATGTTCACGAGCGGCGTCGACGACACCCCCGAGGCGCGTCAGGGCCTCACGCCGCAGGTGCTGCGCGGTCTGGTCGAGGAGGTGCTGCAGCTTCAGGAAGCCGAGCGCCTCAACATCACAGTCCAGGATCAGGAGATCGACCAGGCGCTCGCCAACATCGCCGAGCGCAACAACATGGACGTGCCGGCCATGCGCCGCCTGCTGGCGGGCGCCGGGATCGACTTCGACACCCTGCTGGCGCAGCTGCGGGCGCAGATCGCGTGGGTCAAGATCGTCAACCTGCAGGTCCGGCCGCGCGTCAACGTGACGGTCGATCAGCTCGACCTCGCGGTCCAGGAGGCACGCCTGAACGAGCGACAGCCGGAGTTCCTGCTGTCCGAGATCGTGCTGCCGGTCGACAATCCGGCGCAGGAGGACGAGGTCGCGGCCGATGCCCGCCAGCTGATCGAGACGGTGCAGGATGGCGGCAGCTTCGAGTCGCTGGCGCGCCAGGTGTCGGCCGCGGCGAGCGCCGAGCAGGGCGGCGATCTGGGGTGGGTGCGCGGCGCCGTGGTGCCGCCCGACCTGTTGGCCGCGCTCGAGCAGCTCCAGCCTGGCGAGGTCTCGGCGCCGCTGCGCTCGCCGGTCGGCTATCACGTGTTCTGGCTGCGCGCTCGGCGCCTGGCACCGCCCCAGCTGGCACCCGGCGACGAACAGGTCGAGGTGTCGCTGTCCCAGATCCT
>Ga0081538_10004079_pt1 | contig 13584 bp, 12 predicted proteins | sample TabmetS5T2R1_FD_71022 | JGI IMG/M metagenome (GOLD analysis project Ga0081538, IMG submission 71022) | Tabebuia heterophylla rhizosphere microbial communities from the University of Puerto Rico - S5T2R1 | ecosystem: Host-associated > Plants > Roots > Rhizosphere ...
GAGCCAGCCAGGTCTCCGGCCGTCCCATGCGGGTCGTTGCCGAGGCGCTCATCGCCACCTTCGGCGAGAGCTGAGCTCGGCTCTCAGGGCCACGACGGTCGGTGCGGATGGAGGTCGAGCGGCCCGCCTTCGTAGCAATCGCTGCTCCGGTAGTCGGCGGGAAGAGCAGGCTGCACCTCGCGGAGGATGAATCCGGCGATCGCGCGGGCGTCGTCCTCGCTTGCCCCCAGACGCATGGCCGTGTCCGCGTTCGTCTGAAGCGCGTAGCACTGTGTCGCCGCCTCGTCGCGGACGCCGGCGAGGTGCCACGCCTCGTGGGAGAGGACGTTGACCGCGATCGCCGCTTCCCTGATCTCCACGGGGCAGGCGCCGTGACGGGAGAGGCAGCCCAGCCCCGGCACGCCGCCGTGGAGGAAGCTTCGCAGCTTCTTGCAGGTGCCTGCCGAGAGCTTCGCCTCGTCGGCCGGCCGTCCATCGGGTGAGAAGGCGACGGAGCCGTCCTGGGACGAGACCTCCGTGAGCGTCGCGAGCGTCCCGGGGCAGGCGATGCCGACATCTCGTCCGGCGATTGCCGCTGCGACGGCGGCGAGCCTCGCCTCGTCCTGCTCGAGGGCGCGATGAGGGCCGAAGTAGAAGCCGAGCGCTCCCAATGCCGCCAGGCAGGCGAGGATCCGAGTCGCCGTCATGCAGAGGGAGGTCGGCAGCTCCCTCCGCGCGCTTGACCCCTCCTCTAGGGCCCGTCTCTAGGCCCGTCCCTAGGGCCCGGCGACCTCCTCGAGGAGCGACTCCCAGCGGCCCAGGAGCGCCTGGAGCTCCTCACGGGCGTGCGCGTGCGCTGCGATCGCCTCCGCGTCGGTCCAGTCGTCCGCGAGCTTCACCTCGAGCTCGGCGATCTCGCGCTCCCGCTGCTCGATCTGCGCCTCGATCTCCGCGAGCGGGTCCCGGGCGGGCTTCTCCGCCGGCGCGGGACGGGCCTTGGGCTGCCGGCGCGGGGGCTCGGGCTTCGGCTGCTCCCGCTCCTCGCGCGCCCGCACGAGGTCGGCCCAGCCACCCTCGTAGACCCGGACGGTCCCGTCCTCGATGGCCGCCGTCTTGTGGGCGACCGCATCGAGCAGCGCCCGGTCGTGCGAGACGAGCAGGACCGTGCCCGGGAAGGCTTCGAGAGCCGCTTCCAGCGTCTCGCGCGAGTCCAGGTCGAGGTGGTTGGTCGGCTCGTCGAGGACGAGGAAGTTGGCCCCGGACGTGACCAGAATCGCGAGGCCGAGCCGCCGCCGCTCCCCTCCCGACAGGTCACGTACCTGCTTCATGTGCGCGTCCCAACCCGAGAAGAGGAAGCGCCCGAGCAGCGCCTGGGCCTGCGGCCGGTTCAGGGTGGTCATGACCTGGACGCAGTCGAGGACGCTCCCGCGCTCGTCCAGCTCGAGCCCGTGCTGCGAGAAGTAGCCGACCTCGGCTCCGTGTCCGAGCTTGAAGCCGCCGGCGACGGCCAGCTCGAGCAGCGTCGTCTTGCCGCTTCCGTTCGGGCCGACCAAGGCGACGTGGTCGCCGCGCTCCAAGGCGAACGTGACGTCGCTCAGCAGGGTGTGCCCGGCAATCTCGACGCGTTCTCCTTCGAGGACGAGAACGTCGCGCCCGCTTCGCTTCGGCTCTGCGAAGTCGAAGCCAAAGCCGCGTGTCCTGCGGGTGAGGAGTGCGGCCTCCGCTGCCGCCTGGTCCTTCTCCTTGGCGAGTCGCCCGATCTGGGTGAGCTTGGCCTGCGCCTGCTTCGCCTTGTTCTTCTTGTACCGGAAGCGCGCTACGAAGCGCTCGAGCCGGGCGATGTCGGCCGCGACGCGGTCGGCGGTCTTCTGCGCGTGAACCGCCCGCTGGGCCTTCTCCAGCCGCCAGACGTGCCACGGGCCGGGAAAGAACGTCGCCCGTCCCGCCTCGAGCTCGAGCGTTGCGCTCGTTACCGCTTCGAGGAACCAGCGATCGTGCGCGACGATCACGCACGCCGCGTCGAGCGAGGAGAGCTCGCGCTCGAGCCACTCGAGGCTCGTGACGTCGAGGTGGTTCGTCGGCTCGTCGAGGAGGAGGAGATCGGGGTCGCCGGCAAGTGTGCGCGCGAGCGACGCGCGCGTGATCTCGCCGCCCGAGAAGGTCGTGAGCCGTCGGTCGAGGTCCTCGTCGGCGAAGCCGAGCCCGCGGACGACGGCGCCGGCGTGGTCGCGCCAGCCGTAGCCGCCGGCGTGCTCCAGCCTCGCCTGGGCCTGCGCGTAGGCGGTGAGCGTCCCCGCGTCATGGCTTCCCGCGGCCATCGCCTCTTCGAGCCGGGTGAGCTCCCGCTCGGTGGCCACGAGATCGGAGGCGCCCGAGAGGACGTAGTCGCGGAGGGTGAAGTCCCGGTCGAGCGGCGGCCGCTGGTCGTGAAGCGCGATCCGGCTGCCCTTCTCGAGGACGAGCTCGCCGCCGTCGATCGTCGTCTCGCCCGTGAGCATGCGCATGAGCGTCGTCTTTCCGGCGCCGTTCGGGCCCGCGAGCGCGAGGCGATCACGGCGCTCGAGCTTGAACGAGACGCCGTCGAAGAGCACGGCCCCGGCGAACTCTTTGCGCAGGTTGGAGGCGATGGCGACTGCCATGGCCCAATGGTCGCACGGGCTTGCGTCGCGCCGCGGCTGCCTGGGTAGGATGGCCGCGATGGCCGACCACGAACGCTGGCAGGAGCTGGGGCAGCAGCTGCGGGTTGACTCCGTGCGCGCGGCGGCCGCCGCCGGCTCGGGCCATCCGACCTCCTCGATGTCGGCGGCCGACCTGATGGCCGTCCTTCTCGACAAGTACCTGCGCTACGACTTCGAGCACCCGAAGAGCCCGGTGAACGATCACCTGGTCTTCTCCAAGGGCCACGCTTCGCCGCTCGTCTATTCGCTCTTCAAGGCGGCCGGCGCGATCACGGACGAAGAGCTGCTCACGTTTCGCAAGTTCGGCAGTCGGCTCGAAGGCCATCCGACGCCGATCGTCCCCTGGATCGACGTCGCGACCGGGTCGCTCGGCCAGGGCCTCCCGATCGCCGTGGGCATCGCGCTCGCCGGGAAGGAGCTCGACCGGCTCCCGTACCGCGTCTGGGCGCTCTGCGGCGACAGCGAGATGGCCGAGGGCTCCATGTGGGAGGCCTTCGAGCACGCGGCGCACTCGAAGCTCGACAACCTCACCGCGATCATCGACGTCAATCGGCTCGGCCAGCGCGGCGAGACGATGCACGGCTGGGACCTGGACTCGTACGTCCGGCGCGCGCAGGCCAACGACTGGCACGCGATCGCGATCGACGGCCACGACGTCGCGGCCATCGACGCGGCCTACGCCGAGGCCCTGAGCGTGACGGGCCGGCCGACGGTGATCGTCGCGCGCACGCTCAAGGGCAAGGGCGTGCATGCGGTCGAGGACAAGGGCGGCATGCACGGGAAGGCGCTCGACGACCCTGAGGCCGCCATCGCGGAGCTCGGCGGCGAGCGGAGCCTGCGCGTCGAGGTCGCGGTGCGGGAGCCGGCCGAGCCACACGCCTTCGAGCCAGGCCCGCTCGAGCTGCCCCGGTACGAGGTCGGCGACGAGGTCGCCACCCGCAAGGCGTACGGGGATGCGCTCGCGGCGGTCGGAACCGCGGACGGGCAGGTGGTCGCGCTCGACGGTGAGGTCTCGAACTCGACCTACTCCGAGATCTTTCAGGAAGCCCACCCCGACCGGTTCTTCGAGATGTTCATCGCCGAGCAGCAGATGGTGGCCGCCGCAGTCGGGCTCCAGGTCCGCGGCTGGAAGCCGTTCGCCTCGACGTTCGCGGCATTCCTGACCCGAGCGTACGACTTCACCCGCATGGCGGCGGTCAGCCGCGCGAATATCGCCCTCTCCGGCTCCCACGCAGGGGTTTCGATCGGCGAGGACGGCCCCTCGCAGATGGCGCTCGAGGACCTCGCCATGATGCGCGCCGTCGGAGGCAGCACCGTCCTCTATCCGTGCGACGGAAACCAGACGGCGAGGCTCGTGGCGGCAATGTCCCAGCTCGAGGGCATCAGCTACATCCGGACGACCCGCGCCGCCACGCCGGTCGTGTACGGGCCCGACGAGGAGTTCCCGGTCGGCGGCAGCCGCGTGCTGCGCTCCTCCGAGGACGACGAGGTGACGATCGTCGGCGTCGGCATCACCGTGGTCGAGGGGCTTGCGGCAGCAGACACGCTGGCGTCCGAGGGGATCGCCGCCCGCGTGCTCGACTGCTACTCGGTGAAGCCGATCGACGCCGACGCGCTCCGTGAGGCCGCCGCGGCGACCGGCGCCCTCGTGACGGTCGAGGACCACTGGCCCGAGGGCGGGCTCGGCGAGGCCGTCCTCGCTGCGCTCGCGGAGCTCGAGGAGCGCCCGCCCGTCATCGTGTTGGGAGTCGGCAGCATGCCGGGCTCCGGGAAGCCTGCTGAGCTCCTGGCTGCGGCCGGGATCGACCGGGACTCGATCGCGGACGCGGCGCGGCAGCTGGTTCGCACACGCGCGCTAGGGTAAGGGTGAAATCCCCGCCGACCGGGAAGGACGGCAGATGACCACGTCTCGACTGCATCAGCTCTCGGCGCTCGGACAGAGCGTCTGGATCGACTTTCTCTCCCGCGACATGCTTCGGTCGGGAGGGCTCGCTCGCCTGCACGAGGAGGCCGCCGTCGTCGGCGTCACCTCGAACCCCACCATCTTCCAGAAAGCGGTCTCGGCCGGCGATGCCTACGACGAGCAGCTTCGTCAGGAGCTCGAGGCGGAGAGCGACGCCAAGGAGCTCTTCCTCCGCCTGGCGGTGCAGGACGTCCAGGACGCCTGCGGCGTGCTCCGGCCCGCCTGGGACGAAGGAGGGGGCCTCGACGGCTACGTCTCGCTCGAGGTCGACCCGAATCTTGCGTACGACACGGAGGCGACGATCGAGGAGGCTGCGCGACTGCACGAGTGGGTCGATCGGCCGAACCTCTTCGTGAAGATCCCGGCAACCGAGCCGGGGCTGCCCGCGATCGAGGAGATGATCTCCCGCGGGCGGTCGATCAACGTAACGCTGATCTTCTCGCTGGATCGGTACGTCGAGGTCGCGGACGCGTACCTGCGCGGGCTCGAGCGCCTGGTCGAAGCGGGCGGCGATCCGACGAAGGTTGCTTCGGTGGCGAGCTTCTTCGTCTCCCGCGTCGACACCGAGGCCGACCGGCGCCTGGAGGAGGTAAACGCCCCCTCCGACCTTACCGGCAAGCTGGCCGTCGCCAACGCGAAGCTCGCTTACGAGCGGTACAAGGAGATCTTCTCCGGTGCGCGCTGGGACGCGCTCGCCGAGCGCGGCGCAACCCCGCAGCGTTGCCTGTGGGCCTCGACGTCGACGAAGAACCCCGCCTACCGCGATGTTCTCTACGTGGAGGAGCTGATCGGGCCGAAGACCGTGAACACGATGCCGGAGGAGACCATCAGCGCCTTCCAGGACCACGGGAACGTCGCCCTCACGCTGGAGGAGGGGATCGACGAGGCGCGGGAGGTCTTCGAGCGGATCGCCGACGCCGGCGTCGACTACGACGACGTGACGGCGACGCTCGAGCGCGAGGGCGTGGAGAAGTTCGCCGACTCGTTCGCCGAGCTGCTCGACGGGATCCGCGCCAAGTCCGGCGAGCTGGTCGCCACGTAGAGCTTGGAGGCCGCCGAGCTCGTCGAGCGGATCTGGGCGCGGGACGCGACGCTCTGGACGGGCTCGGACGAGGCAAAGTGGCTCGGCTGGCTCGACGAGCCTTCGAGGATCCAGAAGCGCCTGCCCGAGATCCTCGCTTTCGCCGAGGAGGCCCGCGGGTCGTTCGACGCGGCGGTGCTACTCGGCATGGGCGGTTCGAGCCTGGCGCCCGAGGTGCTGCGGCGGTGGTCGGGTGCGGCTGAGTTCCACGTCCTCGACACGACGCACCCGGCCGCGGTTCGGCGCCTCTCGGAGTCGCTCGACCTCGAGCGAACGCTGTTCGTGGTCTCCTCCAAGTCCGGGACGACGCTGGAGACTCGCTGCCATCTCGACTTCTTCTGGGAGCTCACCGCGGGCCGTGGCGCCGCCTTCGCGGCCGTCACCGACCCCGGCTCGGAGCTCGAGGCGCTGGCACGCGAACGTGGCTTCAGGGGGGTGTTCCACGGAGAGCGATCGATCGGCGGGCGCTATTCGGCCCTCTCGGCGTTCGGGATCGTGCCGGCGGCGCTGATGGGGGCCGACGTCCAGGGCCTCCTCGCCGGTGCAGGGACCATGGCCGAGCGGTCCAAGGACGGCCGGAGCCCGAGCGCAGCGCTCGGACTCGGGCTGGGGGCGGCCTGGGAAGAGGGCCGCGACAAGGTCGTGTTCGAGAACCCACACGGATTCGGCCTCTGGCTGGAGCAGCTCCTCGCCGAGTCCACCGGCAAGCAGGGCAAGGGCCTCGTGCCGGCGCCCGAGAACGACCCGCAGGGCAGCGACCGCGAGCGGGCCGAGCTCGTGCTGGAGGACGGGCTCGGCGCCGAGTTCTTCCGCTGGGAGCTGGCCGTCGCCTGCGTAGGCGCGATCCTCGGAATCAACCCCTTCGATCAGCCCAACGTCCAGGAGGCCAAGGACCGCACCCTCGAGGTCCTCGCCGGACCCGACCAGGAACAGGCCCCGGATGTGCCCGCCGAGGGTATGGACGCCGTCGAGAGGCTTCTTGCGGAGGCAGCGCCGCCGGAGTACATCGCGGTGCAGGCGTTCGTCGATCCGGACCGGGAGGGGGAGCTGGCCCCGCTCGTGGAGAGGGCGCGCGCGACCGGATGCGTCGCCACCGTCGGCCTCGGCCCCCGCTACCTCCATTCGACGGGGCAGCTCCACAAAGGAGGCCCGCCCACGGGGCGGTTCGTCCAGGTGGTGGACGAACCCGGCGACGAGCTCCCCATCCCCGGCAGGGAGTTCGGCTTCCGCCGCCTGATCCACGCCCAGGCCGAGGGGGACCTCGCCGCCCTGCGGGAGCGCGGGCGGCCTATCGTTCGCGTCAGACTGGAGGACCTGTGAAGCTCGGAATCGTTGGTCTCGGCCGCATGGGCGGCAACATGACGGAGCGGCTCCGTCAAGGCGGTCACGAGGTTGAAACCTATGCGCGCACCGCGCCGGAGCGGACAGCCGATTCGCTGGTCGAGCTGTCCATGAAGCTCCAGCAGCCCCGGGTGATGTGGCTGATGATCCCGTCGGGCCACCCGACGGAGATGGCGTTCCAGACGCTCCTGGGGCTCCTCGAGGACGGGGACGTCCTCGTCGACGGGGGCAACTCCAACTTCCGGGACTCGATCCGGCGCGCGGAGGAGGCCAAGAAGAAGGGCGTGAGCTTCCTCGACGTGGGTGTCTCGGGCGGGATCTGGGGCCTCGCGGAGGGGTACTGCATCATGGTCGGAGGCGACCGTTCCGCCTACGAGACGGCCGAGCCGGTCTTTGCCACCCTCGCTCCCGAGGGCGGCTACGCGCACGTCGGCCCGTCCGGCGCCGGGCACTTCGTGAAGATGGTTCACAACGGCATCGAGTACGGCCTCATGCAGGCCTACGCAGAGGGCTTCGAGCTTCTGCGCGAGGTCGAGGGCTACGACCTCGACCTGGACCAGATCTCGGCGCTCTGGCAGCACGGCTCCGTCGTCCGGAGCTGGCTGCTCGAGCTCCTGCAGCGCGCGTTCGAGGCGGACCCGGGCCTCGAGCAGATCCGCGGCGTCGTCCAGGACTCCGGCGAGGGCCGCTGGACGGTCCACGAGGCGATCGACGCCGCCGTTCCGCTCCCCGCCATCTCGGCGGCGCTCTTTGCGCGGTTCGCGTCGCGTCAGGAGGAGTCCTTCGCGGCCAAGGTGAACGCCGCGCTTCGGAACCAGTTCGGCGGTCACGCCGTCGAGGCCGTCGCGGGCGCGGAGGAGGCGAAGCCGGCCGAATGACCGAGACGGTCGTGGCCCCGAACCCTCTCGCGGAGGGCCTGCGCATGCGCCGGCCGCCGGAGCCGTTCGCCCTGACGATCTTCGGTGCGTCGGGTGACCTGACGCAACGAAAGCTCATGCCGGCGCTCTACTCGCTCGTCTTCCGCGGCCTGCTGCCCGACGCCTTCGCGATCCTCGGCGTCTCGCGCATGGAGGCGGCCGACGACGTCTTCCGGGAGCACATGCGGCAAGCGGTAATCGACCATAGCCGCGACGAGTTTCGGGAAGACGTCTGGCAGCAGCTGGCCGAGAGACTCTTCTTCGTGACCGCGGACGTCTCCGCGGCGGGAAGCGAGGCGCTGGCGGCACGCCTCGACGAGCTCGACGAGACCCACGGGACGTCGGGGAACCGCGTCTACTACCTCGCCGTCCCCCCGAAGGCCTTCGGCCCGATCGTGACCGCGCTCGGGAACGCGCGCAAGGCGAGCGGCTGGACGCGGCTGATCGTCGAGAAGCCGTTCGGCACCGATCTGGCGACCGGACGTCAGCTCAACGAGCTCGTCCACCGCTACTTCGAAGAGCAGGAGATTTACCGGATCGACCACTACCTGGGCAAGGAGACCGTCCAGAACATGCTGGTGCTCCGGTTCGCCAACGGGATCTTCGAGCCGATCTGGAACCGGCAGTTCATCGACCACGTCCAGATCACGGTCGCCGAGTCCCTCGGTGTCGAGGGCCGCGGAGACTTCTACGACGAGACGGGAGCGATGCGCGACGTCGTCCAGAACCACATGCTCCAGCTCGTCGCGCTCACGGCGATGGAGCCGCCGATCGACTTCGAGGCCGAGGCGGTCCGGAACGAGAAGGTGAAGGTGCTGAAGGCCATGCACACTCCCGGCCCGAAGCACGTGGCGCGCGGCCAGTACGGGACCGGCTTCATCGAGGGCGCGCCCGTCCCTGGGTACCGCGAGGAGGACGGCGTCGCCCCCGACTCGGAGACGGAGACGTACGTGGCCGCCAAGCTCTACGTCGACAACTGGCGCTGGGCGGACACGCCGTTCTACATCCGCACGGGCAAGCGTCTGCCGCGCCGCGAGACGACGATCGCCATTCAGTTCAAGCGCGCCCCTCACCCGCCCTTCGAGGTGGACGACGAGGAAGGGCTGCGCCCGAACGTCCTCCTCATCCACATCCAGCCGGACGAGGGCGTCTCGCTCGCCGTGGGGGCGAAGGTGCCGGGGCAGGGCGTCTCGATCCGCACGGTGCACATGGACTTCCTCTACGGCGGCGCCTTCCGGGTCGGCCTCCCGGAGGCGTACGAGCGGCTCATCCTCGACTGCCTGCTCGGCGACGCGACGCTCTTCACGCGCGCGGACGAGGTGGAGGAGCAGTGGGCGCTCGTCGACGCGATGCTCGCCCCGTGGCAGCGCGATCGCCCGCACTTCCCCAACTACGCGGCGGGGACGTGGGGGCCGCACTCCGCCGACGAGCTGCTCCGCCGCGACGGCCGCTCCTGGCGGCGCCACTGATGGCCACGTCGCTCCGGGAGCTGGAGCGGGAGCTGACGGAGCTCAGGGCTGCGTCCGCCGATCCCGGCGGCCCTCCGCGCATGCGGGCCAGCGTGATGACGCACATCGCGTGGGTGCCGGAGCAGTGGGTGGAGGCGGCGACCGGCACGCTCGCAGGGCTGGCCGAGCGCCATCCGTCGCGGACGATCCTGCTCTTCCCCCGGCCGGACGACCCGCAGGACGTGCTCGAGGGCGAGGTGGACTTCCGCTGCTTCGTGCGCGGCGGCGAGCAGCGCGAGGTCTGCTCGGAGGTCATCTCGCTGCGTCTGTGCGGGCGGCGCGCGGCGGCGCCCGCCAGCGTCGTCACGCCCCTGCTCGTCTCCGATCTCCCCGTCTTCCTCCGCTGGCGTGGCCCCCTCCCCTTCGGAGCCTCGGAGCTCGACCAGCTCGTCGAGGTCGCCGACCGGCTGATCGTGGACTCCCGCGAATGGCCGGACGCGCGCGCCGACCTCGCCCGGCTGGCAGAGCTGTTCGACCGCATCGCCGTCTCCGATATCGCCTGGGCGCGGACCCAGCGCTGGCGCGCAGCGGTTTCCGACCTGTGGCCGGACGTGGCGGAAGCCTCCGTGCTGAAGGTCGCGGGGCCGTTCATGGAGGCCCTGCTCCTGCAGAGCTGGCTGGGCGCGCGCCTCCGGCGTGACGTCCGGCTCGAGCACCAGCCGGCCGGCGAGATCGAGCTCGTCGAGGTCGACAGTCGCGCCGCCCACCCCACCCGGCGCGACGCGGCGACCTCGAGCGACCTCCTCTCCGACCAGCTCGAGCTCTTCGGGCGCGAGCGGATCTACGAGGAGGCGGTACGCAGCTTCTCTCCGCAGCAGACCTAGTCGACCTCGGCGCCGGCTGGATCGCGGAGCGCGCACAGGGACGGTCGCCGTTTCGGATCGCGCTGACCGGTGGCTCGACACCGCGGCCGGTTTACGAGCGCCTGGCAAAGCTCGAGCTCGACTGGCCGTCCTGGCAGGTCTGGTGGAGCGACGAGCGCGTCGTCCCGCCGGAGCACCCCGACTCGAACGAGCGGCTGGCGCGGGAGGCGCTTCTCTCCAGGGTGCCGATCCCGGAGCAACAGATCCATCCGCTCCGCTCGCTCGAGGTCGGCCTGCCGGGGACGTTCGACCTCGTCCTCCTCGGCTTCGGCTCGGACGGGCACACGGCCTCCCTCTTCCCGGGGCACGAGGAAGAGCTCGCCGCCCCGGGCCCGCTCGTCCACGTCCCGGTCCCAGGCCTCCCTCCGCCTCATCCGCGGATCAGCTTCTCGCTGCCGTACCTGAACGCCCAGCCGCTCGTGGCTTTCCTCGTCCGCGGGGAGGAGAAGCGGGACGTGCTTGCGCGGGTCCTCGCGGGCGACGAGTCGCTGCCGGCGGCGCGGGTGCGGGCGGCGGAGACCGTCGTCCTCGCCGACGCGGCCGCCGCTCCCAAGTAACAGAGTGTTACTTGGCCAGGGCGCGCTCCAGCCATTCGCCCACGGCGAGGACGAGGACGTCGTCCCCCGGGCGGGCCGCGATCTGGAGGGAGGCCGGGAGGCCGTGCTCCGCGGGGCCGCACGGAAGCGCCAGTGCCGGCCAGCCCGAGGCGTTGAACGGCCGGGTGAGAGAGATCATCCGCTCGCGCAGGGCGAGGTCGCCGATCCCAATCGGCGGCGGGACCATCGGCATGGTCGGGGTCAGGAGCACGTCGAAGCCGTCGAGCGCCTCCAGGGCGCGCTCGCGGTACGCCTCCCGCTCCGCCCGGGAAGCCGCCACCTGCTCGTCCGTGACCGCGAAGGCCGCCTCGAGCTTGCGGCGCACGTTCTCGCCGTAGAGGTCGGCGTGCTCGGCGAAGAGCTTGCGATGGACGTCGGCAGCCTCGGCCTGGAACGCCGGGTTGAGGTCGCCCGGGAGCGGGAAGTCGATGCGGTCGACGTGCGGGAGGAGCGCGGCGGCCTCCTCGACGCGGGCGCGGACGACCGGATCGGCGTGCTCGGTCCAGGCGAGCGCGGCGCGGACGGAGCGACCGGACGAGTCGAGCGGTTCGACCGGGTCGCCGTAGTAGTCCGTGAGCTGGATGACCATCAGGACGTCGCGGGCCATCGGGCCGACCGTGTCGAAGCTCGGCGCGAGGGGGAAGACGCCGTCCGCAGGCACGAGGCCCCAGGTCGGCTTGAACCCGACGATGCCGCAGCACGCGGCCGGTAGCCGGATGGAGCCGGCACTGTCGGTGCCCACGGCGATGTCGCAGAGCCCGGCCGCGAGACCGGCGCCGTTGCCGCCGCTGGAGCCGCCGGGGATCCGGCTCGGGTCGAGCGGGTTCACGACCGCGCCGAAGTGCGGGTTGTCGGAGGTGATCCCGTACGCGAACTCGTGCAGGTTCGTCTTGCCCGCGAACGCGTACGCGTCGAGGACGCCGTCGAGGCAGGAGGCTGTCCGCTCAGGCACGTGGTCGCGGAAGATCGCCGAGCCGTAGGTCGTGACGACGCCGGCGGTGTCGATCAGGTCTTTGACCGCGAGCCGCGGCAGGTCGCCGCGAGGCGGCTCGTCCGGGACGGCCAGGAACGCCCGGTACGGGTCAGGCAAGCGCGTCGTAGACGACCGCGATCGCCACGGAGCCGGCCAGCAGCACGAGCGCGATGCCGAGCAGCAGGAGCCCGAGGCGGATGTTCCTGCGGCTCAGCTCGGAATCCATCAGCCGAGGACTACTGGGTCGATCGCCATCGCCACGAAGAGGAGCGCGAGATAGGCGAGCGAGTAGCTGAAGAGCCGGCGCGCCCGCGCGGGCGTCGTCCGGCGCTGCAGCGCGAGCGCCAGCCCGATGAACGCCGTGCCGAGCACCGCGGCCGAGACGAGGTACAGGGGCCCGAGCGTCCTCCCGAGCACGGGCAGGAGCGTCACGCCGACGAGGACGAACGAGTAGAGGACGATCGAGCGCGCCGTCTCGCGCTCGCCGCGCACGACGGGGAGCATCGGGATGCCGGCCGCCGCGTAGTCGCGCTTGATCAGGAGGGCGAGCGCCCAGAAGTGCGGCGGCGTCCAGAAGAAGACGATCGCAAAGAGAGCGAGTGCGACGACGGTCAGGTTCCCCGTCGCTGCCGCATAGCCGACGAGCGGCGGGACGGCCCCGGCGGCCCCTCCGATGACGATGTTCTGCGGTGTCGAGCGCTTCAGCCAGCGGGTGTAGACGATCACGTAGAAGAGGTTGCCCACGAGGGCGAGCAGCGCCGCGAGCACGTTGACGAAGCTCGTCAGCACTACGAAGGAGAGGGCCGAGAGGGCGAGGCCGAACTCGAGCGCGCGCTCCGGCGGAACGCGGCCCGAGGCGACCGGGCGGCGAGCCGTGCGCTTCATGTGCGTGTCGATGTCGCGGTCGAGGACGTGGTTGAGGGCGCTGGCCCCCCCGCAGGCGAGCGCGAGCCCTCCCAGGGTGGCAATCGCCAAGCCGGCGGGCGGGACGCCTCCTGCGCCGACGACGAGCCCGCCGGCGGCGGTGATGAGCAGGAGCACCATGATCCGCGGCTTCGTGAGGGTCAGGTAGTCGCGCCAAGACGCCCGGGACACCGGCGCCCCGCCGCGGAAGGCGACGCCGGTGCAGACGGCCGCGGCCGCGAGCGATGCTGCCCCGAGCGCGATGTGGAGCCAGGCCGGCGCATCTGCCAGCGCCGCGAGCCCGGCGAACGCGAAGAGGAAGAACGACGCCCCCGCCGACCAGAGCAAATCCGGGCGGTCCGGGTGGGCGAGGCGCGCGATCACGGCGGTGGCCGCCAGCAGCGCCAGGGTCACGTTCGCGGCGACGTCGTGAGCAAGGCCCCACGAGCCGGTCGCGACCACGATCGCCACGTGCACGGCCGCCGCGACCGCCGTGAGGCGAAGCCAGGGCCCGGGCGCGCTGCTCACGTCGCAGGCTCCGTGAGCTTCAGGCGCAGGTCGCGCAACGGCCGGGGGCTCGAGACGTAGGGCACCTTGTCGAAGTTGTAGACGGGGGGCGGCGAGGTCGTGTACCACTCGAGCGTGTCCGCCCGCCACGGGTCGTTCCCCACGCGCGGGCCGCTGCGCCAGCTCTTGGCGGCGTTCCAGACGAAGACGAGGAGTGCGATGCCCATGAGGAAGGCGCCGAGGGTCGAGATGAGGTTGTACCACTCGAAGAGCCC
>Ga0081538_10004080_pt1 | contig 13582 bp, 12 predicted proteins | sample TabmetS5T2R1_FD_71022 | JGI IMG/M metagenome (GOLD analysis project Ga0081538, IMG submission 71022) | Tabebuia heterophylla rhizosphere microbial communities from the University of Puerto Rico - S5T2R1 | ecosystem: Host-associated > Plants > Roots > Rhizosphere ...
CTTCCTGATGTACGCTGATCATCGTTGATGGTCCTCCTTTCGCTACAATGGGTGCAAGCACCGGTTCCGGGGATGATTGTCCGGTGCCTCAGCACTCATGAACAACCATTGTTTCACTCCTTGATGCTCCCCGATGATCCTCACTCACACCTTGGGCCGATTTGAGATCACCCATGAAACAATTCTTTGGACGTGAAGGCCAACATGTTCCAGGCGTCGACCTAAGACGCCCCACTCTTGATCTGCGAATTTTCGAAGCGGATCTCCGACAATAGGCCATCTAGAGGTGTGTGTCAAGTGCGCACGAGCACGTGGAAAAACCCTTCCCTATCCCGACCATCGTCGGCAGGTGGAAGAGTTTTGACTTGACAGGGGAGCGACGCTGTAGTTTGTTCTCCGGCTGTGGGGCTGGTCCCTCCGGTAGGCGGGTACGTGATGGGTGTGTTCCGCCCGCGTGTGTGTAGCGCCTTCTCATGCCCTCCGGGCTTTCGGGTAAGACCCGTTCGGATGTGTTCACACCACAGTGCGAAGGGCCTTCAACTATGAACGCAGACGTCCTATACTCCGACAGCCTTGTCGAAATCTCTGCCGAGACAATTCTCTTCAGACGCTACTATTTCCCGTTTGGGGCGAAACGACTGAGGCTCTCTGACATCGAACGCGTCGTCCTCCAAGAGCCGACCTTTTCCACCGGCAAGTATCGATTACAGGGGAGTGCAGGGTTGCATACCTGGTTTCCGATGGACCTGCAACGACCGAGGCGCGGCAAGATCTTCTTCATTGTTCTGCGGAGCAAAAGGCTGCGCATCGGCTTTACTGTCGAGGACGAGGCAGCGGTCGAACGGATATTGCGCCAGAGAGAGCTCCTGTAGGGAGTTCCCGCAGGGTAAGGGAGCAAGAACCGAAGGGACATCAAAAGGGGACACGTCGGTGCGAACCTGGTTCACCTGGGTTGGACTGGTCCTCGTGGCGCTCGCCCAAGTCTCCTGCGCATCCTGGCAAACGAAGTATCTCAAAGAGGCCGCGAATCAAGCCACGATGGCCGAGGTGGAAAATCACCTCGGCCGACCGCATTCAACCTGGGATTTGCAAACGGGCGAAACCTTATGGACCTATCAGTCAGGCATCCCATCCGCGGGAGACACCGGCGGGGTCACCATCGTCGGCCCCGGCTGGGTGATCGGCAGGCGATCAGACTGCACTGAGTATGTCCTGCTGTTCGATCGGCAAAAGATTCTACGCGCTTGGATGCGACAACCCTGCAAATCTGACCGTCCCATCAGCCGCACGTCCGCCGATCAGGCGCCACTTACACGCTTACGATATGACTCCGCAGCCATGTGGAGCATCGACCCTACTGGGGTGATTTGCGTTCAGCATCCACCAGTTGCAGCCGCCAGCCATCCGGGTCGCGAAAGTTGACCGTGGTCCGCCCCGTCGCTGGCACAAAATTCGGTGTCCTCGGCATCGGAACGCCTTTAGCGCGCAACTCGTCATAGGCGGCCTGGGCGTTGTCGACCTTGAAGGCGATATGGTTGACACCGATGTTCTCTTCGCCACCGACCTGATGAATCTCGAAGATCGGTTGGTTTTCCCCTGGTAACTGCAGTTCCGCCGAGCCACCGTGATGAGAGGTGCGTGTGAGGAGTGTGAAGCCCATTTTCTGGAAGAACTCCACGGATTCGTCCAAATTGCGCACGATCAGCTCGATGTGATCAATCCCGCGTATCATAAGCCTTCCCCTCTACTAGGAGCCTTCCGACGAGGCGCGCTCGTCCTTCCCGAGTCACTTTTCACAAGGGTTAGAGATCCGCTCAGACGGCATTATATGCCCACTTCGCACGCATGTCATGCCCGCCTGTGGCCAGTGGGCGTGGAGGACGCGCTGGTCGGCCCGTACCATCAACTGATCTAGCACCTCATCGAGACGCACTGGCGTGTGCGCCCCTGCATGATCTGTGACACTCTGCTAGAAAATAAATCGGCGCCCCAGGTGATGTGCATAGTACCTGAGCCCACGATTGGAGAGGGCAAGGACACTGGAAGACAGGAGAATAGAGTACACGGCGGCGCGTGAGACCTTCACCGTGACGCTGGGATCGAGGAGATTATCGGCTCTAGCGACCAAGTCAAGGGTGCGGAATCCGATCAGCAGCGGCCAGGCGCAGGCTAACCGCATCTGCACTTCCCGCCGCGGAACGGCCAAGGTATAGGCCCAGCCCCGACGATAATGGTCAAGCGTGAGGGCCAGTAGCTCATGCAGGAGCGGACGCACGCGGGCAATAGCCGACGGCTCGAGCAGATGTTCGGGCGTGAGACCACGGAGCGCGAGTTCTTCGAGCGGCAGGTAACAGCGCCCGATACGCAGATCATGGGCCAGATCCCGCAAAATATTGGTCATCTGCAGTCCCTTGCCGAAGCGCAGACCCCACTGCCTCATCATCTCGACATCCCATCCCGCCAGCGACGACCGATGGGCTACATGCATGTCGGTCCAAAATTCTCCCACGCATCCGGCTACATAATAGGTGTACTGGTCGAGATCCTGACGGGTCTTGAGAGCGACCACACGTCCGTCATCTTCAGAAGGAAACGTGGTCAGGTCCATGACCATACCCTGCGTCAGCGTCAGGAGGAGCCGGCTGATGCGAGCTTGATCATCCTGTGCGCAGGCCTGGAAGACGGCAAAACACTCGTCAAGGCAGGAGAGCAATGCACGCTCAGGGGGGATGCATTGTGGACCCACGAGTGCACCGCGGAGCACCGCCAGGGTCGTCGCATCATACCTCTGAAAGAGGCTGCGGAACTGTTCCAGAAGGGTCAGGCGGTCGGCGGGGCTGATCAAAGCCGTGTCGGCAATTGTGTCGGCGGCCCGCGCCAACAGATAGGCGAGCCCGATGGGGGCGCGTAACGACCGTGGCAATATCCTGAGGGAGAGGTAGAACGACCGGCTCACACGTTTGAGAATGGTGTTGAGCCGGTCAAGGGAGGGCTGCCGCACAGCACAACAGCTCCTCAATCGAGGTCGATGGGACGAGGCGGAGGCGGTGAGCGGTCCTCTTTAGCCTTCTTGAGGAACTCTTCGAACTTGCGCTCCAGCACCTTGCCTTTTTCGCGCTCCGCCGCAAGCGCCTGCTGAAATTGTGCCTCGCGCCGATTAGCCTCGGATTTCAACGTACCGAGCACTTCGCGCAGATTCATATTCGGTGCGGTCTTCGCTGCAACTTCGTGATGTATCACCGTTTGGAGCACGAGATCGATGGTCAGACGCGCTTGGCAACAAGGACAGCTGACGTCAATCGTTGAGGGTGTGTTCATGGAGCATCCTCCACATTGGTAGCCCAGGACCTCTCTCGCCTCCAGGACTTCCCATGAACAGCCGCTTCACAGCTAGCTGACGATGACCGAGCTGGCTTCGCCAGAATCGCCATGTATGTCACGTTCACCGATCGAACGTACACGACGGCGATATCTGTCAGCCATCCCCGCTATATTAGCCTGCCACGGCGACAAAATCAACCGACCGAGTGGTCCCTATTTCACGGTCAGGATCTCGACCTTGCCCTGTCGGCGGTCAATATTGATGCTGACATCGTCGGCGTGACGTCTGATGAAGAGATCTACCGAGCCCTGTCCGACGTGGAGATTTTTGATGCAAACCTCTTGTAGAAATGGCGGCAAAAGCGGGTAGGAAAAGCTAATCTGCGGAGGATAGCCGCGCACCGACAGCCCTAGGCAGGCTTGGAGTAGCAGAAAGACAGACGCTGCGGCCCATGATTGCGGCGCACAGGCCACAGGGTACAGCGTCGGCCCTTCTCCCGACCGCCGGGGAAAGCCACAGAACAGCTCGGGCATGCGATGCAGCTCGATGAACAAACTGGCATCGAACAGACCCGCCAAGATCTTGAGCACTGGCTCGCGGAGCCCGTATCGACTGAATCCGTAGGCTATGAGCGCATTGTCATGCGGCCAGATTGAGCCGTTATGATAGGACATGGGGTTATATCGGACCTCGGGCGCCGCGACGGTCCGAACCCCCCAGCCGGAAAAGACCTCGTCTGCCATGAGGGTGTGAGCCGTGCGTTCGGCATGCGCGGCACTGGCGATCTCCGAAAAGAGACATTGGCCCGCATTGGAGGTGCGCACTCGGCAGGGGCGTTTCTGACCATCCAGGGCCAGGGAGTAGGTCGCCAGCTCTGCACACCAAAACGCTTGTGTAAACCGCTCCTGGAGGGCATACGCCTGGCGCATCAGGTCTTGCGCCCGAGCGAGATCTCCGAGCATCGCTGCCATTTCCGCCGCGCCGCGTTTGGCGGCAAAGACATATCCCTGCACTTCGGCCAGGGCGATGGGCCCATCCGCGAGCGTCCCGTCGGCATGAAACACGGCGTCTTTAGAATCCTTCCACCCTTGATGGACCAGCCCCTTGGGCGAGCGCCGCGCGTATTCGACAAATCCGTCGCCGTCGACATCGCCGTACCGGTCGATCCACTGCAATGCCAACTCGATGTTGGGCCAGATGGACTCGATAAAGGCGTGATCTCCCGTGCGTTCGTGGTAGGCCGCCGCCAACATGACGAAGAGCGGGGTGGCATCCACTGAGCCGTAGTAACGCCTGAACGGGATCTCCCCGAGGTTCGCTAACTCCCCACGGCGCATTTCATGCAAGATCTTGCCGGGCTCGGCATCCTGGGCCGGGATCACCTCCGTCGCCTGCTCCGAGGCCAGATACGCCAGCACCCCTCGCGCGATGTCTGGACGCATCCAGAGACACTCCAGCGCCGTAATGATGCCGTCCCTCCCGAACACCGTGCTAAACCAGGGGACCCCGGCGTATGGGTAGGGGCCATAGGGGGTATGGCTGATCATCATCTGCAGATCGGCGCTGGAACGGTTGAGCCAGTCGTTAAATTGCTCATTAGAGGTGTAGAGCTCACAGTCCTGACTCTTCAGCCACTGCAGGGCATCAGCGGCGGCTGTGGCTGCCGTGTCGAACTGCCCAATCGAAGCGATTGGTTCCGCGGATTCGCAGGAGACGGAGAGGTCAAGCGTCACCTCCCCTTTGGGGGGAAGCTCGATCTCAAACCGTAACTCCGACCCAAGAACCTCCGCCGGTGCCGGTGAGGATTGCAGGCGTGTCCGGCGCGTGACGCCGTCGAGTCCTATATAGCCCAACACGATGCCGTCGTCTTTGCGCACGGCTTCGAGCCGGTGTCCGCGGCGCTCTCGCCGCACGCCTCGCACTTCGAAAATGTCTGCGGAATCGCTATCGAATTGGAGATATAGCGGGATATCAAGCGGCGTAAGCCCGTAGTTATAGACCCGCAGGCGCTCGTAGCACGTGCCCTGCCAGAGGAACTTGGTGCGCAAGATGTGCAGTGTCCCGCGTGGTACGGTCACCTGCCCACCGGTGGTGAAGTCGGGGTTGGTGAGGTCAACCGTCAGGAGCGCGTTGTCCTCCTTCACCGTCGAGCTGAGGAGCAGGGGCCGATTTCTCCCCAGGCGCAAGACGAAGCGGGACAGGAACCGTGTTCCCTCATGGTAGAGCCCTTGTTCGCCCAGCCCAACCGCTTGGATATCGCCATAGCGGTCGAACACAGCAAACGTCTCACCCTGTTTGAGCACCCGGGTGCGATCATCAGCCAGCGGAGAAGTGGCCAGAATATAGTACTGATCCTCCACGCGAATGACATCGTCCAAGGAATCCTCCTTACGCAGCGTATGTGGGTGTGAGCTTAGTCTCGATAAGCCGCTGATACACAGCAAGATAATCTGCGGCCATGCGAGACGCACTAAAACGTTGCTCAAACACGCGGCGACAGCGCTTTCGGCTCAGCATCGAGATACGCTCTGCTGCCCTGATGGCGTCTTTTGGCCCGTCGACAATGAACCCCGTCACTCCATCCTCGATCACTTCGGGGGTCGACCCATGGCGATAGGCGATGACTGGCGTCCCACAGGCCATCGCCTCGATCATCACCAGGCCGAAGGGCTCCGGCCAATCAATGGGGAACAGCAAGGCATAGGCGTTCCCCAGAAATTCATTCTTTTCCCTGTCCCCGATCTCACCTATATATTCCACGAGCGGCTCCTTCAACAGGGGAGCCACGGTGTGCTCAAAATAGGCCCGATCGACGGCGTCGACCTTGGCTGCGATCTTGATCTTCAGACCGATCCCCTTGGCGATTTCAATGGCGCGATCGACGCGCTTTTCGGGCGAAATACGCCCCAGAAACGCCAGGTACGTCCCCGGTTTTTCATGGAACCGGTAAAGGTCTTCTGGCAGCCCATGATACACCGTCCCCTGCCAGTTAAGCCAGGGTAAAGGTTGCCGCTGGGCATCGGAGATCGATATGACGGGGACTTCGGCGAACTCCTGATACAACGGCACCAGATCGGGGAGATCGAGACGCCCATGCAGCGTGGTGAGGTGGGGCGTCGCGTGCCGACGCGACAGCGGGAAGTGCAGATAATCGGTGTGGAAGTGAATGATGTCGAAGCGGCTGGAGTGTTTCAGGACCAGCTCCAGTTCCACAATATGGTGCGCGAGTTGGTCCACGCACGCTTTGTCCAATCGCAGTGAGCGTCGGCAAGGCGCCACAAGCCGCGCTTTCGTGACGGAATCCCCGCTCGCAAACAGGGTGACTTCATGGCCTTGACGGACCAGCTCTTCGGTAAGGTAGGACACCACCCGTTCGGTGCCGCCATAGTATTGGGGGGGAACGCTTTCATACAGCGGTGCAACTTGCGCTATCCTCATGACCTTTGTTACCTCCTGTGCATACGCGCTCAGCCGTTTCATATCCACTCCCTTGTATACACAGGGACATGTTTGGCCTGCAGATCACCCGGGCCTGTCCACGTGGGCGTCAGTAATCGTTAACTCCGAAGGGCTCTCCCAGCGCGCAAGACTGCACTCGCGTTGTTCGCCGATTGGAAATTGTGTCGGGATGTGGAGGGGGGGTAATCGCCTTGCTTTTCCTACCTCACTATGTTACCGTGCGGTGGCTGGTTCCCGCCAACCAATTGTTTCCTGCTGTAATTATGCTGCCTCGATGGTCAAGCAACGCGTGGGATATCTCCAGATCGGATCAGATCGGTCTGACACACGACGTGGACTAGGGTGCTTCTGAGCATAGGCGCCAAAGCAAGGCGGAGCTGATGACGGAGAGCGACCATGACGCAAGAATTTCAGGATATTCTCTACAACAAGGCGGACAGTGTGGCATGGGTGACGATCAATCGCCCGCACGTACTCAATGCCTTCCGGCCTCTGACCATCGACGAGATGCTCGCCGCCTTTCAGGATGCCTGGCACGACGACAGCATCGGCGTCGTGGTGTTGAGCGGCGCGCAAGGGCATTTTTGTACGGGGGGGGACCAGAAAATCCGCGGTGAAGGGGGCTACAACGACACCAGTGGCATGCCGCGGCTCCACGTGCGGGAGCTCCATCGCTTGATCCGGGAGATCCCTAAGCCCGTGGTGGCCATGGTGGATGGCTATTGCATCGGCGGCGGCCATGTTCTGCACGTGCTCTGTGATTTAACGATCGCCTCGAGCCGCGCCAAGTTCGGTCAGACCGGGCCCAAGGTGGGGAGCTTCGACGCCGGCTTCGGCTCCATCCAGCTGGCGCGCATGGTCGGCCAGAAGCGAGCCCGCGAGATCTGGTATCTGTGTCGACAGTATACGGCTCAGGAAGCCTATGAGATGGGACTGGTCAACAAAGTCGTGCCACCCGAGCAACTCGAGGAAGAGACCAAGGCGTGGTGTCGTGAGATGCTGTCGAAAAGTCCATCGGCCCTACGTTTCCTGAAATATTCCTTTAACGCGGATACCGATTACGTCTACGGCCTCCAAGCCATCGCGCATGGCGCTACGTCACTCTTCTACACCACGGAGGAATCGAAGGAAGGCCGACGCGCGTTTGTCGAGAAACGCCAGCCTGATTTCTCCAAGTATCGCCAACATCCCTGGTAGGACGAGCGATGACACAGGCGCTGAGGGCCTGGTTGCGGGCCATCCGCCCGTTTACGCTGCCTGCCTCGGTCGTGCCCGTGCTGGTCGGGACAGCATTGGCCTTCCACGACGGCCACTTCGATGGCTGGCGGTTTCTCCTGACGCTGCTGGGGTCCATGCTGGTGCAGGTCGGCACCAATTTGGTGGACGAGTATACCGATCATGAGAAGGTCGGGAGTCAGGGCAAGCTGTTGGCCCCGTACAAAGTCATTGCCTTGGGATTGCTGTCACCGCAGGCCGTGCACGCCGGAGCGCTCCTGAGCTTTGGGATGGCCACGGTCATTGGCCTGTATCTAGTGCTGGTGACCAATTGGGCGCTGTTGCTCTTCTGCGCCGCCAGTTTGCTTGTCGCCTACAGCTACAGCGCCGGGCCTATGCCCTTGGGCAATGTTGGCCTCGGGCAACCGCTGGTGTTCATCTTTATGGGCCTGCTCATGGTCACGGCGACATACTACGTGCAGACCGCCGCCGTCACCAGTCAGGCCTTGCTCGCGGCATTGCCGATCGCCTGCCTGGTGACCGCCATTCTCGTGGTCAATGATCTGCGCGATATGGAGGAGGACCGTCAGACAGGGAAGATCACTCCGGTGAGTCGTTTTGGTGCGGGGTTTGGAGTGGGGACGTTTCTGCTGCTGGTCGGCGGGGCATACCTCGGCATGGTGCTCTGGGTGGTGGCGAGGCCAGCTCTCTTCCCCACTTTGCTGGTGCTGCTGGCGCTGCCGCAAGCGTTTTTCACAACACGCCTGATCATCTCTGGCGAGACACGTGCCACCCTGAATCAGGCGCTGCGTAGCTCAGCCCAACTGCATTTGCAATTTGGCGTCCTTCAAGCGCTGGGATTGGTGATCAGTCGGCTGCTGTCAGTTCACTAATGACAATGTCGCGTGCATTGCATCGCGGAGGATGCTTTGTTGCCCTCACCTTGAGGGGATACGTCTTGGCGAGGAGCGCTGGTCGCCAAAGACCGTCGAGATATTGCACCGAGACTGGTCGGTCGAGGTCAAGCTCCTGGCTCATCTTCTCCACAGCCTGCTGAGCCGCCCCGGCGCGCTCGGTCTCTGCCTCGTAGACAAGAATGGTGGCGAGGTCACCCGGAACCAGGCGACATCACTGTGGCAACGGGTTCGCACTGGATGCCTGGCTGCCGAGGGACCTCAATGCCTATCGTTACAACTGCAGGACTCTCTTAGCGTTTTCCCCGAGGATTTTTCGCTTCTCTTCTGAGGTGAGGGGCAGCTTACGCACGGTATCAATATCTTGCTGCGAGTCGAACAACGGCCACTTAGTACCCAAAAGAATACGATCGATGCCGATCAGACGGAACCAGGTGACCGCCTCTGCGGGTGTCCACTTCCCGGCCTCGTCAAGGCCGCTGAGGCGCATCGAGGTCTCGGCATAGACGTTTGGATAACGCCGGCTCAGGACGGCGATCTCCGATTCATAGCCCTTCCCCAGATGGCCCAAAATCAACCTGAGCTTTGGGAACGAGGCCGCGACCTCGCCAAAGTAGCGTGGTCGTCCCCAATGACCGCGCCCACCTGGAGGGAGGGGGCCGGCGTCGCCCGCCTGAGCGAGGATCGGCAGTTGGAACGATTGGGCCATTTCGTAGATCGGCCAGACACGACGGTCGTTGCCGTAAAAGCCATGCAGCCCAGGCAGCAGCACGATGCCGCGAGCTCCCTTTCCCACAGCCTCGCGCACTTTCTGCCGGATCGTGACCGCATCCATCAAAATTGGGTCGAAGTTGACGAACGGCAAGAGCTCTGGATAGGTACGGCCGACCTCACATCCCCACCAATTGTTATGATCCATGCGCTGCAGCATACGCTCGCGGACTTCGGCTTCGGCTTTCTGGCGGGCCTCTCCGGATAAATCGAGGGGAAGCTGGGATAGCGCCTTCTCGCGCATCGTCTGCGTCGGGGTGACCGTGGCGATCACTGTCCGCCAGATGCCGGTCTCACGCATGGTCGCCCGGAGTTCATCGATGCCCCCCGCCCATCGCGGCGGGCGAGCCAAGTTCTCCATCGCCTGACGCCCGATCTCGGCGGTCCGGTACACGTGAGCGTGCGTATCGATGATGAATTCACCTAGCATGGACGGTGCCCATCCCTAAGTCCTGATCAGCCACACAAGAAGGCGAGCAGCAATTGGACAGGCCCAGTATATCATGCGCTACTATGCTTGCCAACCGGAGGGGTATACTTCGCGGGGAGCCAGAGCATCTCATGGAGGACCGCGGGGGAACACGCCGCCATGTGGAGAGTCGTTTTGCGCTGCGAGTCGGCAGGTCTACCCGAGGATCGATCGCAAAAAGGAAGGGGATACCCTAGTATCCCCCTCCAACGAGGCTGCAAACGCCCGCTGGGCTATGGCAGCCACAGGCTCGAGACGTTAGGCCTCTTCACCATACTGTTCCCAATTCATATCGTGGGTCTTCACGTAATCTTTCACTTTGTGCGCGAATTCGCGCAGGATCTGGTCGCCTTCAAGGCCTTCCGTCACCTGATTGGACAGCAGCTTCAGCTTCAGGTCTTCGAACAGCACGTCTTCGACTTTCCCGTGCGGCATGTCGAAGATCTCGGGGTCGAAGGTGGGCAGCTCGCCCGGGCCGAAGTAGCCTTTGTCCTCCAGCGTGTAGCCTTCGAGCTGGTGGGTGCCCTTGCCCAACACCTCGCCGGTCTCGATGTAGTGCTCCATCACCGCCTTCAGGCCGAATTTCTGGACCGGGCACACCTTCATACAGATGCCGCAGCCCAGATAGCGGGCCATCACGGGGCGGCAGCGCTTGTAGATCAGCTTGTTCTTCTCGACGCCGCGGTACCAGATCTTCTCTTTCATCAAGGCGCGGGCGGGACAGCGCTGCACACAGACCTGACAGACCTGGCAGAGTTTGTGAATGCCGTAGTCGATGGCTTCGTCATACACCACCGGCGCATCGGTGCTGATCATCATGATGCGGGCACGGGAGCCGAAGTGCGGCGAGAGCAACTGCCCATTGGCGCCCAGCTGGCCCAGGCCGGCCTGGACGAACATCGGAATATATGCTCCACTGTTGTCATTGGGGCTGTGGATCTGGGCGTGGTAGCCCAGCGAGCGAATCCAGTCGGCCAATTCTAACGCCACCGCGCCCTCAGTGCGGTAGGTGCCAAAGTGGGTATGTTCGGCAGCCATGCTGGGGATCGTCTGTGTGGGCTCGTACTCCTGCTCCATGGCCAAGCAGATGACGTGATCGAAGCGGATCCAGCGCTTCTTGCTCTTATAGATATAATCGCGATTAAGGTAGGTAAAGCCCACTTCTGCGAACCCCATGTCGCGGGCCTTCTGGCGAATCGTCTCGGTGAGGACGGCGGGCTCTACATCGAGGTTCGGCGTGCCGGTGGGCTCGATGTCACCCGTGTGCCGAGCGGCCTCCACCAGGGGCGCGTTCAGGTGTTCATGCTCCTTACGATGCGCATAGGCTTCGGGCGACAGCACGGTCGTGGCCCATTGACGGTCGGCGCTCATCTCAATGTTCTGACTCTCGATTGGGTATTCTCGGCTGTAGAAATCCACCTCATTTTGGCGGATAGGAATACCGGGGACCGTCATCAGATCCTCGGGGATCGGGATGGTGACGTCGGGATGATTTACCGTACGTCCAGGACGGGTAATAATCTGACCGATTTTCTTTTTAGCCATGGTCTGCTCTCCTTATGGTTCGCGTCTCGCTCGCGCATCGCTGGCTAACAAATCCGCGCTCTATCTGACTGCTCATGAACTCTCAGGGGCCTCGCCGCTTGGCATATGGCGGAGGGCCTCTGAGTCGCCTGGTCAAGCGCAGCGGAGCATTAGGCTTGCCCATTCCCTCAGTATGCTTACCACTGGGGTCGCTCCACCTGTCACGTCGCTCGGACGTCACCAGCACGTCAGACGGGCAACTGAGTGCCTCGCTGGGCACCCTTCCCGATCCACCAGGGTTTTTTTCTCCAGCCCACTACTTCTGATGCTGCTGAATAACCTTGACCACCCGCGCATCGAGGTTGCCTAGGGCCACACCCCCATCGGCACGAGCTATGCCGAGGTACATATCTCGGAGGAGCTGCTCCCAATTCGGATCAGTCCCCCATTCCTGCCTGAGCTGATTAAGAATGGACTCAACTTCCTCTTTGGAGAACATCAGCGTCACAACCCCCCTAAGCCTGCTCTGGCCTCACCGTCGTCGATCATCTGTCACGGTCGGGCGCCTGACGGCTGCCGACCATCCCCACTCCCTTCCTTCTTTGCCGAAATGTCGCATTAGCACAAGGTACGCCCTGACCAGCATCATACCACGTTAGGGCAGTGCCGCCAGCTTCTGTGCCGTGCGGTGATCGGTGACCAGCATGTTAAACATCCTGGTCGCCAAGGCCACTTTAATCGCCTCAAACTTGTGCAGTCCGCCTGATACCAGGACCACATTTTTCTCAGCATTCTTGGACATCGCTTTCAGGTCTTGGATGGAGACCGACAAGAAATATTCGCCGATCTGTTGCCCCAGGCCATCGAAATTGTTGTAGTTAATGACTCCGACCCCACCTTTCCCTCTGAGGGTCTTCAGGTCCAGGCCAACCTTGCTGAACTCCTTGAGCATTCCACGGTCGGGGGGCAGGGCATTCAGCCCAACAAAGGCCACTTCGACATCTCGAGCGGCCTGGTAGACTTCACGTACCTCATCGACCTCGGTGAGCAGATCAGCGGTGAACTTTTGGGCCTTCACGCGACTCTGCGGGAGTGGGGGGACACCCACCACGAAGGCTTTGGCCCCAGGTCTTGACTTGAAGTACAACGCTGTCACCAGAAAGACGCTATCGACGTGTTCAAGTTCCGGTCCGCGTCCGACCAAGGTAAGGGGATAAAGTTCGATTTGCCTTGGCTTCGTTTCCAGGGCTTCGACCACCTCATAAAGGGTGATCCCACCTCCCAAGCCAACGCGCACGCCCCAGCGGATCTGACAAATCTCCTCAAACAGCGCCGCGCCACCGCGCCCCAAGTTTTTCAGCAGATGCTCATAGTCATCGCTGAAATCCACCACTTTGACCGCGTGGAGCCCAAAGCGATCTTGCAACTCGGCGGCAAGTTTGTCATGATCCGCCGGCAGCCTGACGGAGATTTCGACGATTCCGGCGTCCTCTGCCTCTCGCAATAAACGCGCCACATGGGTCCCCGAGATCTGTAACCGGGCTGCAATCTCTGTCTTATTTAATTTGTCGACATAGTGCATCCGGGCGCACTCGAGGAGGAGTTCCCCCTTCCGCTCACGCGAGATACGTATGGGCATCCTACACCTTCCTTTTTCGACAAGCAAGAAGAAAATTCATCATTGTTAATTTTAACGTCAAATGTAACTGAACATGTGAATATACACATCATGCCCTGCCTGGTCAAGAGCGGCGTCGCACCGCCCCGGTCATACGACAAGCGCCGATTGCGTCTCGGCGCCGGCTCTGATAGAAAGAGACAGAGGAGACCGGTACGAGGGAGATCGCTCAGTCGGGCTGCTTATTTCATAGCGTCGGCTGGGAACAAGCGGCGGGGGGGAAGGATGCG
>Ga0081538_10004081_pt1 | contig 13578 bp, 11 predicted proteins | sample TabmetS5T2R1_FD_71022 | JGI IMG/M metagenome (GOLD analysis project Ga0081538, IMG submission 71022) | Tabebuia heterophylla rhizosphere microbial communities from the University of Puerto Rico - S5T2R1 | ecosystem: Host-associated > Plants > Roots > Rhizosphere ...
AGATTGTCGCACAGCGGCGGCAGGTCGAAATTGTCACCATGCCAGTGCAGGACGCGGAGGCCGTCGAGATGCCGCAGAGGACTCGTGCGCCCGGCTGGCGTCAGTTCGACAGGTGCCAATCCGATTTCCTTCGCCGGCCCAGGCGCGACCTTCGACCCGAGCGCTTTGGCCATGAGCTGCGCGCCAAGGCAAATGCCAAGTGTCGGGCGCAAGCGGCTGAGACGGCGGGAGATCAGAGCCGATTCGTTCACCAGAAAGGGATAGACATCTTCTTCATAGACGCCAATCGGCCCGCCCAGCACGACCAGAAGATCGGCGCCTTCGATCTCCGCAGGCTCGAGACGATCCATGCCGACCTCGAGGTATCGCGTTTCGAAACCGCGATGCCGAAGAATTGGCGCCAATGTGCCGAGGTCCTCGAATATGACGTGACGCAGGGCGAGACAAGTCTTCATGGGATATCGCGAAGTCGGGGTTTACGGCTCATGTCATCAACACTTCTCTCCTGCGGGTGGTCGATCGGCGGGTCGCTCGCTCGGTCACAATCCGCCCTCGCGGATCGGCGGCTGGAAGGCGAGGCCGGTATCCCAGGGGAAGTATATCCACGTGTCCTGTGACACTTCGGTGATGAACGTGTCGACCAGCGGCCGGCCCATCGGCTTGGCGTAGACGGTGGCGAAATGCGCCGCCGGCAGCATGTCGCGCACGATCCGCGCGGTATTGCCTGTGTCGACGAGGTCGTCGACGATCAGCACGCCCTTCCCCTGCCCGCCGGCGAGGGCAACGATCTCGCCGGCGACCCGCTTCAACACCTGGAGCGGGCCCTGCCTGGTGTCGTCATAGCTCGTCACGCACACGGTCTCGATCACGCGGATGCCAAGCTCGCGGGCGACGATCGCCGCCGGCACCAGGCCGCCGCGCGTGACGCATACGATCGCCGAGAACGGGCCGGCGCCGTTGAGGCGCCAGGCGAGCGCCCGGGAATCGCGATGGAACTGGTCCCACGACACGGGAAACGCCTTGGACGGAACGACCTGCTCGTTCATCGCCACCTCCTGCCGGCGCATCGCCGCAATCGGCAGCGCAACCAGCAGGCGCCTTGTAGCGCGCTATCAGGCCGAGGGGGAGCCGGCCTCCCCGCCGCCCGATCCCACTGCGTCGGGACAAGTTCATGCCCTCCCTGGTCCCTCCCCGGCCCCCGCTGGGGAAGGTGGAGCAAGTGGCGCAGCCTCGCCTCTCCAAATCTTCCAGTGGTGAATATTCGTCAGCCGAACAGCAGTGGAACAATGCAACGTAGTGGATCTACTCCGCCGCGGTCCTGACCGCGGGCAGCGGATCGTAGTTGAGGATCGGGGCGAGCCAGCGCTCCGCTTCGGCCACCGTCCAGCCCTTGCGCGCAGCATAGTCTTCCACCTGGTCCCGCTCGATCTTGCCGACGCCGAAGTAATGGCTCTCCGGATGGCCGAAATAGAGGCCGCACACGGATGCGCCCGGCCACATGGCGAAGCTTTCGGTCAAGGTGACGCCGATCCCACCGTCCTCAAGCAGCCGGAACAGGGTCGCCTTCTCGGTGTGATCGGGCTGCGCCGGATAGCCTGGCGCCGGGCGGATGCCGCGATATTTTTCCGCGATCAGCTCCTCGGCCGCGAGCGCCTCGTCGGGCGCATAGGCCCAGAATTCCTTGCGCACGCGCGCGTGCATCCGCTCGGCGAAGGCCTCGGCGAGCCGATCGGCGAGCGCGCTCGCCATGATGGCGGAATAGTCGTCGTTGGCGCCTTTCAGGCGCGCCGCAATGTCGGACTCGCCGAGCCCGGCCGTCACGGTGAACGCGCCGATGTAATCGGCCAGCCCGCTCGCGCGGGGGGCAACGAAATCGGCGAGGGCGACGTTGGCGCGGCCCTCGCGCCGCGCCAGCTGCTGGCGCAGCGTGCGCAGCACGGCAATCGGCGTCGTCCGCGTCTCGTCGGCGAAGACCAGGATATCGTCGCCGTCGGCATTGGCCGGCCAGAAGCCGATTGCGGCCGCGGCCCGGAACCAGCCTTCGGCGACGATGGATTTCAGCATCGCCTGCGCGTCATCGAACAGGCCGCGCGCCGCTTCGCCGTATTTCGCATCATCGAGGATCGCCGGAAACTTGCCGGAGAGCTCCCAGGTGGCGAAGAACGGCGACCAGTCGATGTAATCCACGAGCTCCGCCAGCGGGTAGTCGGCGAACACCTTGATGCCGGTGAAGCTCGGCCGCGGCGGCCGGTAGGCGCCCGACCAGTCGAGCTTGAGCGCGTTGGCGCGCGCCTTGTCGAGCGACAGGCGCTGCTTGTCCTCCTGGCTGCGCGCGTGCGCCGCGGCGATCTTGGCGTACTCGCTGCGGATATCGGAAAAATAGGTTTCGCGCGTTGCACGCGACATCAGTGCCGAGGTCACGCCGACGGCGCGACTCGCGTCGGTGACGTAGACCGCCTGGCCGCGCCGGTAGTTCGGATGGATCTTCACCGCCGTGTGCACGCGGCTGGTGGTCGCGCCGCCGATCAGGAGCGGCAGCTCGAAGCCCTGCCGCTCCATCTCGGCCGCCACATGACACATCTCGTCGAGCGAGGGCGTGATCAGGCCGGACAGGCCGATGATGTCCGCCTGTTTCGAACGCGCGGTCTCCAGGATCTTGACCGCCGGCACCATGACGCCGAGATCGATCACTTCGTAGTTGTTGCACTGGAGCACGACGCCGACGATGTTCTTGCCGATGTCGTGCACGTCCCCCTTCACGGTCGCCAGCACGATCCTGCCGTTGTGGCTGCTCTGGCCTTTGTCGTTCGCCTCCTTCTCCTGCTCCATATACGGCATCAGATAGGCGACCGCCTGCTTCATCACCCGCGCCGACTTGACTACCTGCGGCAGAAACATGCGGCCCGAGCCGAACAGGTCGCCGACCACGTTCATGCCGGCCATCAACGGGCCTTCGATCACCGACAGCGGGCGGTCGGCGGCAAGCCGCGCCTCCTCGACGTCCTCGGTGATGAAATCGGTGATGCCGTGCACCAGCGCATGCGCGAGCCGCTTGTCGACCGGCCATTCACGCCAGGCGAGATCGGCTTCCTTGCGCTCCTGGCCATAGCCGCGAAAGCGCTCGGCGAGGGCCAGCAGGCGCTCCGCCGCGTCTCGCCGCCGATTGAGCACGACATCCTCGCAGGCCTCCCGCAGCGCGGGATCGAGATCGTCGTAGACCGCGATCTGTCCGGCATTGACGATGCCCATGTCCATGCCGGCCTTGATGGCATGGTAGAGAAACACGGAATGCATCGCCTGCCGCACCGGCTCGTTGCCGCGGAACGAGAACGAGAGGTTCGACACGCCGCCGGAAATGTGGACATGCGGCAGGCTCCCCCGGATCTGACGCGCCGCCTCGATGAAGGCGACACCATAGGCGTCGTGCTCCTCCATGCCGGTGGCGACGGCGAAGATGTTGGGATCGAAGATGATGTCCTCGGGCGGAAAGCCGACCTTGTTGACCAGGATGTCGTAGGCGCGCCCACAGATCGCGGTCTTGCGCTCGATGGTGTCGGCTTGGCCCTTTTCGTCGAACGCCATGACCACCACCGCCGCGCCATGCCGGCGCACGATCTTGGCCTGGCGGATGAACTCCTCCTCGCCCTCCTTCATCGAGATCGAGTTCACCACGGCCTTGCCCTGCAGGCACTTCAAGCCGGCCTCGATCACGTGGAACTTGGAGGAATCGACCATGACCGGCACGCGGGCGATTTCCGGCTCGGCCGCGACAAGGTTGAGGAAGGTCGCCATCGCGTCGACGGAATCGAGCAGGCCCTCGTCCATGTTCACGTCGATGATCTGCGCGCCGTTCTCGACCTGCTCGCGCGCGACCACGAGCCCGGCCGCGTAGTCGCCTGACGTGATGAGCTTGCGAAACTTGGCGGAGCCGGTGATGTTGGTGCGCTCGCCGACGTTGACGAACGGGATCTCCGGCGCAAGCGTGAACGGCTCGAGCCCGGACAGGCGGAGCAGGCGCGGCACCTCGGGGATCTGGCGCGGCGCCTTGCCGGCGATCGCCTGCGCGATCGCATGGATGTGGTCGGGCGTGGTGCCGCAGCAGCCGCCGACGATGTTGACCAGGCCGGCGTCGGCAAATTCGCCGATCAGCTCGGCCATGTAGTCGGGGCTTTCGTCGTACAGGCCGAATTCGTTGGGCAGCCCGGCGTTGGGATAGGCGCACACCAGCGTATCGGCGATGCGGCCGATCTCGGCGATGTGGGCGCGCATCTCCCTGGCGCCGAGCGCGCAATTCAACCCGACCGACAGCGGCGCGGCGTGGCGCACCGAATGCCAGAACGCGGCCGGCGTCTGGCCGGACAGGAGCCGGCCGGAGCGATCGGTGATCGTGCCCGAAATCATCACCGGCCAGCGCGTCGCCCGCTCCTCGGCCAGCTCGGCGATGGCAAAAATCGCAGCCTTGGCGTTGAGCGTGTCGAAGATCGTCTCGATCAGCAGGATATCGGCGCCGCCGTCGATCAGGCCGCGGACCTGCTCGCCATAGGCCTCGCGCAGCTCGTCGAAGGTGATGGCGCGGAAGCCCGGGTTGGACACGTCGGGCGAGATCGACGCGGTGCGGTTGGTGGGGCCGATGGCGCCGGCGACGAAGCGGCGGCGGCCATCCTCCTGCTCGGCGGTGGCGGCGGCCTCGCGCACCAACCGCACGCCGGCGACGTTGAGCTCGTAGGCGATCTCCTGCATGCCGTAGTCGGCTTGCGCGATCCGGGTGGAGGAGAACGTGTTGGTGCAGACAATGTCGGCGCCGGCGCGGAAGTAGGCGAGGTGGATGTTGCGCACGGCGTCCGGCCGGCTCAAGTTGAGCAGGTCGTTGTTGCCGCGTACCTCCCGGTTCCACGCATCGAAGCGCGCCCCGCGATAGCCCTTCTCGTCGAGCCCGAGCCCCTGGATCATCGTGCCCATGGCGCCGTCGAGCACCAGGATGCGCGTTGCGGCGAGCGCCCGCAGCTCGGCCTCGATGGGAAGCGCGCGGCTCGCCATCACGCCGCCTCCTGCTTCACCTCAGGGCGCAGTCCAAGCAGATGGCAGATGGCGAACACCAGATCGGCGCGGTTCATCGTATAGAAATGGAAATCGGTGACGCCCTGGTCGACCAGATCGAGCACCTGCTCGGCTGCGACCGCAGCCGCGATCAGCTTGCGCGTTGACGGATCATCGTCGAGGCCATCGAAGCGTTCGGCGAGCCAGTCGGGAACCGAGGCGCCGCAGCGCGACGCAAAGCTCTTCGCCTGCTTGAAGTTCTGCACCGGCAGGATGCCCGGCACGATCGGGATCCTGATCCCGCGCGCACGCACCCGCTCGAGATAACGAAAATAGAGCTCGTTCTCGAAAAAAAACTGGGTCATGGCACGGGTGGCGCCGGCATCGACCTTGGCCTTGAGCATGTCGATATCGGCTTCGACCGACGGGCTGTCGGGATGCTTCTCCGGATAGGCCGCGACCGACACCTCGATATCGGCGATCCGCCTGATCCCGGCGACGAGATCGGCCCCGTTGAGATAACCGCCGGGATGTGGCGCGTACCGCTCGCCGACGCCGCCCGGGGGGTCGCCGCGCAGCGCCACGATGTGACGCACGCCCGCCTCGTAGTAGGCGCGGATCACGGCATCGATGTCCTGGCACGTCGCCGCGACACAGGTGAGATGCGCCGCCGGCGTCAGCGCCGTCTCGTTGAGGATGCGCTTCACCGTCGCGTGGGTGCGCTCGCGGGTCGAGCCGCCGGCGCCGTAGGTCACCGAAACGAAGTTCGGCGCCAGCGGCGCAAGCCGGCTGATCGACTCCCACAAAGTCCGTTCCATCTCGTCGGTCTTCGGCGGGAAGAACTCGAACGAGACGCGGATGCGCCGGGCGCCATCGCCGGCGACGAAGCGGCTCGCGCGGACGCTGGTCGCAGCTGCCATCACGCGATCTCCCGGGCGGCGGGGGCCGGGGGCTCCGCCAGCATCAGGCGCGGATCGCGCGCCAGCCACAGCGAGACCGCGATCTTGCCGTCGGAGCCGGGGTCCGGTGCGAGCGTGCGGTGCGCCACCACGTCGAGCCCGGCCCCATTCATCCACTGGCTGATCGTCTCGGCCGCAAAGCCGAGCCGCCGGTGCGCCTGCTCCTCGCGCAGGAACTCAAGATCGTGCGGCGCGAAGTCAACCACCAGGAGCCGCCCGCCGGGCCGGAGCATGCGCGCCGCCTCGCCGATCGCGCGCGCGCCGTCGTCAAGGAAATGCAGCACCTGGTGGATCAGCACCACGTCGAAACTGTCGCGCGGCAATGCGAGGTCGTAGATGTCACCCTGGCGCACGCTGCAGTGCCTGAAGCCGGCGCGCTCGAGACGGGAACGGGCAATTGCGAGCATGTCGAGCGACAGATCGATGCCGAGCCCGCGCTCGATGTGCGGCCCGAACAGCTCGAGCATGCGACCGGTGCCGGTACCGAGGTCGAGCAGCGAGCGGAACGGCCGGTCAGCCAAAGCCTCGTCGATGGCGACTTCGACCGCCGCGTCAGCCACGTGCAGCTGGCGAATCCGATCCCATTCGGCCGCATGGGCGCGAAAATAGGCCTGCGCGGCCGCCGCGCGCGCCGCGCGCACCGCCGCCAGCCGCTCGCGGTCGCGCACGATCACCGGATCGGCGGCGTCGAGGCGGGCCAGCAGGCCGCGCGCCACCTCGCCCGCAACCGCACGCTCCGCCATGCGAAAGAAGGCCCAGCTTCCCTCGCGAAAGCGCTCCACCAGACCCGCCTCGGCCAAGAGCTTGAGATGGCGCGAGATGCGCGGCTGCGACTGGCGCAGGATTTCGGTGAGCTCCGACACCGTCAGCTCCGCCTCGGCGAGCAGCGCCAGCACGCGCAGACGCGTGGTTTCGCCGGCCGCCTTGAGCACGGCGCTGAGATCGGTGAAGGTGATCGAAGGCTGCGGCATCTCTTTCCCACCTGCCGGACGCTCGATTCTTATAAAGATATCTTTATATCCTTAATTGCTGGGACGCAAGCCCACCCCTCCCCATGGGCGCGGGCTGTTGCCCATTTGCGCCAGGCCGGCGCCTTATGCATGCGCGGGCGCGGAGCGGGCGCGAACCGGATGGCTCCGCCAAGCGACGCGCGCCGGATGACGCGCAACGGGCCTTGACCGAACAGCCTCATCCGCCGATGGGAAGGACATGACGGAAGATCCCTTCGGCATCCGGCCTGGTGAAGTAGCGGTGGAGCTGCCGGCTCAATTTGACGCCGAGGTCTATTTCATTGGCCGCATCCGCACGCCGTGGACCAGCCGTGACGACTGCCCGAAGAACGCCCGCGAATCCGATGCGGTATGCACAATCGAGCTCGATCCGCGCTGGGCCATGGCACTGACCGGCATCGAGACCTGCACCCATCTGCTCGTGCTCTACTGGATGCACCGGGCGCGCCGCGATCTCGTGCTGCAGGCGCCGCGGCACTACCGCGAGCCGCGCGGCACTTTTGCGCTGCGCTCACCGGTGCGGCCGAACCCGATCGCGGCCAGCGTGGTACGCCTGACGCGGGTGGAGGGACCGCGGCTCTCGGTGGTCGGCCTGGATTGCCTCGACGGCACGCCACTGATCGATCTCAAGCCCTATTTCGCCTCCACCGACGCCGTGCCCGACGCCGTGGTCGGCTGGCACGCGGAGGGGCGGGAGTAGGCTTGTGGCGATTCGTGATTGGTCCATGCAGGCCCCTTGTGGGGAGGGACAGGGGCGTTCCGCTTAGCTCGCCGCAGCCTGAACCTCCCGGCCACCTGGCGCGACAAATGTTTAACCGTCGGGGGGCGGCGACGGGAACCAAATACCCCGTCAAAAGTAAATAGAACGATCCGGGCTTGGGAGCGTGTCATGACCGCGATGATTGTCGCGCGGGCGGGAGCGTTCGCGCTGTTTGCCGGGGCGCTGTGGAGCGCGCCGGTTTCTGCTCAATCGCAATCGATGGCCTATTATGCGCCGATGCCGCCGGCGGCGAGCGGCGCCGATGAGGCGGCCGAAGTGCCGGCTCACCTGCGGCGCCAGACTGTGAGCTACGCCACCAGCGAAGCGCCCGGTACCATCATCATCGACACCCCGAACACCTACCTCTATTACGTCCTCGGCGGCGGCAAGGCTATCCGCTACGGCATCGGCGTCGGCCGCGAGGGCTTCACCTGGTCGGGCGTGAAGTCGGTCGAGCGCAAGTCCGAATGGCCGGATTGGGTCCCGCCCGCCGAGATGCTCCAGCGTCAGCCCTACCTGCCGCGCTTCGCGGCCGGCGGCCCCGCCAATCCGCTCGGCGCCCGTGCCCTCTATCTCGGCGGCACTGTGTACCGCATCCACGGCACCAACCAGCCGTCCAGCATAGGCAAGCGCGTCTCCAGCGGTTGCATCCGCATGGTCAACGAGGACGTGATCGATCTCTACGCCCGCGTGGATGTCGGCACCAAGGTGGTGGTGCTGCCGATGACGCACCGCGCTCCGGCGACCGTTGCCCACAGCCGGCAGGTGCCGCCGCCGGCCGCTAGCTCCTATGCGCCGGTCTCTGCTCCGGCCGCGGCGTGGGACGGCATCCGCCTGCGCGGCGTCTACTGAACACCGTTATCTGCGCTACCGCATGTCGAGCACGAAATCGAAGCGCCCCGTGAGGCTGCCGCCCGCCTTGGCGACCTTCATCAGGAGCTCCCGGCGAAACAGGCCGTCGCCGCGGTTCTTCGCCTCGCCGGGGAAATAGAGCTGGGTCGTGAGCACGCGGCCGCCGGGCGGCTGCACCTTGACGTGGTAATGGCGCGTGCGCCCCACATAGGCGGCCGGCATGATGGTGAGAAACCGGTAGCGTCCCTGCGCGTCGGTATATTGGTGGCCGCGCAGGCGGAAACCGGCATTGTCGTATTCGCCCTCGTCGTCGGCATGCCAGAGGTCCACCAGGGCGCGTTCCACCGGCCGGCAGCCGCGCGTGAGCACAAAACCGGCAACCTCGATCGACTGGCCCTTGATTCCGGGCTCGCGCAAGTCGGAGCGCTCGGGCGAGCGCGGCTTGAAGAACGGCCCTTCGGTCTGCCGGATGGTCGGCTCGTCCCCGCAGGCGGGCGTCGGCGCCAGCTCGCCTTGCGCCGCTGCGCGATGGATATCGCCAAGGCCCATGCAAGTCGCGACCAGCGCACCGGTCACGACCAAGCGGCGGTTGGGATGATCGGACATGGATGGCCTCCTCGGTGTCGGGAACGGGGACTTTGACCCTCCAAATCCTGAAGGTAAGCCTTCAGCCGGGAAGGATGCGAATCAAACAGTCGCGATTTTGAAGAACACGCTCAAGCTCGAGCGCAGGCGACCCGGTCGATGTTCTGTCACCGATCTGGTCCTGCCGCGCGGCATGAGCGGCCAGGACCTCCTGCGCCAGGCGAAAGCAGAAGCGTGCCGAGGCGATCCGCAGTGCGCCGCACGAGATCATTGGCCCGGCGGGATGCGGCCGAGCACGCGCAAGCCACCCGTACTGGCCGAATCCGGCGCGACTACCATCATTCCGCCCTCGCCTGGATCGACCCCCGTCAGGGGACGGATATTGGCGCCATGCGTTACGACAACGAGGGTGCCGGGACCGCGCCAGGCGGAAATGACGGCGCGGCCGCCGTCGGTGAGCGCGTCCACGCGGTCACGCAGCGTGAAAGCATTGTTGAACGTCGGCGCGATTTCGATTGGACCGACGTCCATCAGCATGGCGGTATCGCGGCAGCGGCACCATTCGGAGCTCAGGACCTTGTCGACCGCCACCCCATGGGCGCGGAACCGCTCGCCGAGTGCGCGCGCATCGGCTCGGCCCGTGTCGGTGAGATTGCGCTGTGTGGCGCAGTCCTCGAGCCTGAACCCGGGCGGATCGCCGGCGCCGCCGGCAGTGGCTGCATGGCGTACCAGCGCGACGTGACCACCGGCGCGCAACGTCGCCCACAGACTGCTGCCGTCCTGCGCGCCGGCTGCCGACGCGGCGAGCGCCATAATGATTGCGGCCGGGAAACGCATGCTCATCGGCGGACATTCTACCGCTTCACGCCGACGCCTTGAGCCGCGCCCGCACGTGCGCAAGCATCTCCATGACCGCCGCCCGGGCGGCTGCCAGCTTGTCGGCATCGCGCGCGCGCACGACCACGTTGGTGTTGGGTCCGCGCTTCTCGTCGAAGAACGGGTAGCTGCCGATCGTCACTTCGGCATGCGCCCTGGCGATGGCGCCGAGCTCGCTGCCGATGTCGCCTTCGCGCAGATCAGCGCGCACCGTTTCCGACAGCATGCGCGCGCCGGTCTGGAGCGTCGGCGCCACCTCGTCGAGCATGGCCTGCATGATTGCCGGCACACCGGCGAAGACGTAGACATTGCCGATGCGGAAGCCGGGGGCCGCCGAGACCTTGTTGACGATGAGCTCGGCGCCGGCCGGAATGCGCGCCATGCGCAGGCGCGCCTTGTTCAAGTCCTTCTCCGCGATGCGCGTCAGCAGCAGGGCGCGCGCGCGCGGATCGACGTCGATCGAGACGCCGAAGGCCTTGGCCACGGAGTCGGCCGTGATGTCGTCGTGGGTGGGCCCGATGCCGCCGGTGGTGAACACGTAGGTGTAGCGGCGACGCAATGCGTCGAGCGCCGCGATGATCGCGGCTTCCTCGTCGGCGACGATGCGCACCTCCTTGAGTTCGACGCCGATGTTGGTGAGATACTCGGCGATATAGCCGATGTTCTTGTCCTTGGTGCGCCCGGACAGGATCTCGTCGCCGATGACGAGGAGACCGGCGGTGACCATGACGGACGGGGCGGCTTCGTTCATGGCAATTCCCTAAACTCGCGATCTGGCATTACAGTGCATGAAGGAAAATGCAAACGCCAGCCGGTCAGGCAACCCATGAGCGATGTCGCCCGCGCACTCGATACGACCCGGCCGCCAATCCGGCCGATCGCCTATGCGGCGCCGAACATCGCCTGCGAGCGGGCCGCGGGCGGCATCGTGTACATGCACTCGCGCGAGCCGCTCAAGCCCTACGAGCCGAGCCTTGCGCGCCTGTTCCGCGCCGCGGTGGAGGCGCAGCCGGATCGCATCTTCCTGGCCGAACGGGAGGGGTCGGGCAGGTGGCGCAGCGTTCGCTACGAGGAGGCGCGCCAGACGGTCGACGCCATTGCCGGCGCGCTGCTGGCGCGCGGACTCTCGGCCGACCGGCCGGTGATGATCCTGTCCGGCAACGCCGTCGATCATGCCCTGCTGATGCTCGCCGGCTATACGGCCGGCATTCCGGTCGCCCCCGTCTCGGTCGCCTACTCGCTGCAGAGCCGCGATCATCTCAAGCTCAAGCACATTGCCGCGCTGCTCGAGCCGGGCCTCGTCTATGTGACCGACACCGGGCCGTTCGCACCGGCTCTTGCAAGCCTCGACCTTACGGGCTGCGAGATTATCGCCAGCCGCAACAGCGCCAATCTTCCCGGCGTCACCCCGTTCGACCAGTTGGCGCGGGCGCCGGCCGGCGCGGCGGTGGACGCGGCGGCCCGCTCCATCACGGCGGATACGGTCGCCAAAATCCTGTTCACCTCCGGCTCGACCGGGCTGCCGAAGGGCGTCATCAACACCCACGGCATGCTCGCCGCGAACCAGCAGCAAATCCTTCAGCTGTGGCCGTTCCTGATGGAGCAGCCGCTGGTGCTGGTGGACTGGCTGCCATGGAATCACACGTTCGGCGGTAATCACAATTTCAATCTGGTGGTGCGTCACGCCGGCACGCTCCATATCGACGGCGGCAAGCCGGCGCCGGGACTGGTCGAGGAGACGGTGCGCAACCTGACGGAAGTCTCGCCCACCATCTGCTTCAACGTTCCGGCCGGCTATGCCGCGCTCATTCCCTTCCTCGAGCGGGACGAAGCGTTTGCGCGCTCGTTCTTTTCGCAGCTGCGCCTGATATTCTACGCCGGCGCGGCGCTGCCGCAGGACCTCTGGCAGCGCCTCGAAGCCATATCCGCGCGCGTCATCGGCGAGCGCATCCCGATGACCTCATCCTGGGGCACGACCGAAACCGCGCCCATGGCCACCATGGCGCATTTCCTCATCGATCGCGCCGGCCCGATCGGCGTTCCTGCACCGGGGGTGGAGATCAAGCTTGTTCCCAGCGGAGACAAGCTCGAAGTCCGGGTGCGCGGACCGAACGTGACGCCGGGCTACTGGAAGCGTCGCGATCTGACCGAGGCGGTGTTCGATCCGGAAGGCTTCTACAAGCCTGGTGATGCGGTGCGCTTCGCCGATGCGGCCGATCCGGCCCAAGGCGTCGTGTTCGACGGGCGTCTCGCCGAGGATTTCAAGCTCACCACCGGAACCTGGGTCCATGTGGGCACGCTGCGCGTGGGCGTGCTGGCCGCCGCCTCGCCGGCGCTGCAGGATGCGGTCGTGGCCGGCGAGAACCGCGACTTCGTCGGCCTGCTCGCCTGGCCCAATATGCCCGGTTGTCACAAGCTGATCGGCGACGCCGTGCTGGCGACCGATCTCGCCCGCCATCCGGTTGTCCGCGAGCACGTGCGGACGTCGCTTGCCGGTTGGAACGCCGCCAACACCGGCGCCTCGCAACAGATCTTCCGCGTACTCATTCTCGCCGATCCGCCGTCGATCGACGCCAACGAGATCACCGACAAGGGCTATATCAACCAGCGGCTCGCCTTAGAGCGCCGCAAAGCGGACGTGGAACGGCTGTTCGCAAGGTCGCCCGACAGCGACGTCCTCGTTATCTAATTGCCGCTCAATATCTCGCCCGGCCGATAGAGCAGGCGCCGTTCCGACAGGCTCGGACGCCGCGCTGGCGCAGAGCAGTTGTCGCCGAGATAACCGCGCGGCCATTGATCATCCGCGAAGGCCCACGCCCGGGTGCTCGGGTTGTAGCGATAATAGCCATCGGCGATCGGGCCGCAGTTCATCGCTTCCAGCATGGCGATCTGGGCCGGGCTCAGCAATTGTCCGTTCACGACTACAAAGCTCGCGGCCTGCGCCGGCCCGGTGGCCGCAAGTCCCGCACCGGCGAGCGCGCCGGCCACCAACAAAACGCGAAACACGCGGATACTCCTCTCGATCGCGACAGGTTTCATGATATGATCCTCTCCGGCCTAAGACCCGCAGAAAGCTCGAGGGTGCGGCCTGCATCACCCTCGTCGGGTGCTGTGTCGCACCGGCCGGCCGCCAGGTTCACCGCCGTTTTGCGCCAGGACCGCCCGCTGGCAATGGTCAGCGGACGGATGGTATCAAGCCCTTCGCCTGCCAATCTCAGCTGTGACGCCGGTGCTCGCCAGCTACCTCAAACCGGCGCCGGCGCCAGAGGAGCGCGGCCGCGGATCAGGTCTGCGGCTTTCTCGGCGATCATGACCACCGGCGAATTGATGGTGCCGCCGACGAGGTCGGGAAACACTGATACATCCACGACACGGAGCCCTTGCGTTCCGCGCACGCGCAGCTCGGGATCGACCACCGCCATAGCATCGGTCCCCATGCGGCAGGTGCCGGCGGGGGGGTGGGGCGGCACTGCGGTCGCGCGGATGTGGGCGGCGATGG
>Ga0081538_10004082_pt1 | contig 13576 bp, 10 predicted proteins | sample TabmetS5T2R1_FD_71022 | JGI IMG/M metagenome (GOLD analysis project Ga0081538, IMG submission 71022) | Tabebuia heterophylla rhizosphere microbial communities from the University of Puerto Rico - S5T2R1 | ecosystem: Host-associated > Plants > Roots > Rhizosphere ...
GGCGTAAACCGACCGCCGTTCTCGCCGCCATCACGGGAGCCGAGGAACTGAACAGAGTCGGCAATGATATCTACCGACTGGCGCTTGTTGCCCTGATTGTCCTGCCACTCGCGCCACTCGAGCCGCCCGTCGACCGCGACCGGCCGCCCCTTCGAGAGGTACTGGGCGCAGTTCTCGCCCTGGACGCCCCACACGGTGACGTCGAAGTAGTTGGGCTTCTCGGTCCACTCTCCGGTCTGGCCGTCCTTGCGGCGGGTGTTGACGGCGATGCGCAGGCTGCACACCGACGTGCCGCCCGATGTCGTCCGCAGCTCCGGGTCCCGCGTGAGGTTCCCGGTCAAGACGACGCGATTGATGTTCACTCCGGCCATGAGGCTGACTTCCTCCTGTCCTGCTTCGAAACAAGGACGACTGATTGGGCTGTCCGACGAGAGTACAAATGGGGTCGGAGCCCATGGGCAGGGCCTGACAGGAATTTGCCCTTCCGAGCGGCTTCTTTCGCGGAGGCGTTACAGAGGGGTGCTCAGACGTCGCTTGGGGCGACGTCGGCGTACTGCTCTTCGGCCTCGGTCGGGGCCGCCTCGTCGGCCGGCGGGGCGTCTGCGGCCGCGCGGGCGGCGACCTTGGTGTCCTGCGGCTCGCGGTCGTCGCGGCGGCGAACAGCCTGGTGCTCGGGCGCTGGCGGGACGGGCTGGCCGGGCTTCGCCTTGATGATGCGGAAGCGCAGCACTCCGTCCAGGATCCGCAGGCGCTGGTTCAGCCGGTCCAGCAGGGCGTTGTCGCCCTCGAACTGGTAGAGCCGGTACTCGGCCTCCGGTCGATGGTCGATCTCATATGCCATGCGGCGCTGACCCCAGTCGTAGCTGCCGGCGAGCGTGCCACCGGAGCCGATCAGCGACTCCGCCTCGTTGATCGCGGCGGTGCGCCGCTCCTCGGGGGCGTTCGGGTCGATCAGCAACATGAGGTCATAGAAGCCGGCCATTCGAGCGGGCCACGATAGCAGTGGCAATTCGCAAAGCCGGGGGCGAAGCGGGCCCTCGCGCTGCTTTACCTCGGCATGGACCGGTGGCGAGCGGGCGGCGTCGCGGCGCTGCTGCGCCGCGTGCGCTGGGGGAACGTGGGACGGCTGATGGCCCTGCTCGCCGCCGGTCTTCTCGGTTTGAGCGCCCTGCGAGGCTCGGGCGCGGAGCCGCGGCGGGCGGCGCCCGAGCCACGGGCGGAACCGCCGCCCGTCGAACCAGGGCCAGCCGGGCCGGCGCGCCCGGCCGAGCCGCCGCGGCGGGCCAAGCCGCGCGCGCCCGCGCGCCCGCGCCGGCAGCGTCCAAAGCCCGGCAGGGCCGAGCCGCCGCCGAGGCCGGCGCACACGCCGCAGCCGGTATTGCCCCCTCTCCCACAGCCGCCGCCAGAGGACGTCGTTCCGCCCCCGCCACAGCCGCCACCGCCACAACAAGTCGACCCGCCCTCGCCCCCGGCACCACCCCCGCCGCCTCCGCCCCCGCCTGCGACACCCTCACCGGAGCCGGCGCAGCCTGGCGAGTTCGGACCGAACCCGGCCCCCTGACCGCCTCAGTTCGGAATGGCGCCCAGCACGGCGTGCACGCGCCGCGCAACCGAGTTGAGCACCGGCCCGTAAAGGCGCGGCAGCCCAGAAGCCTTCACGCTCGTGACGCTGACCAGCGTGCCGACGTTGGTCGCCCGGTCGCGATCCCTGAGCCACGGCCCGCCGCTCGTGCCGGCCGTCTGGCTGCATGAGATCCCGACCGGATCCGGTCCCGTGCCGCCCACGCGGCCCGTGCGCCCCAGGCGGTTCGGACCGCACTGGAACAGCGACTCGCCGTCGAACGGTGGCAGCGCGGGATAGCCCAACACCGCGGCCTTGGTCGGCGCCTTGCGGGCGAAGGCGATGTGCTGAGCGACACCGAGGACGTCGGTGAGCGTCCGCCCGAGCCCGTCCTTGGCGAGCACGACGCCGCCGAAGTCACGCCGGAAGTGCGTGGCGTCGCCCTCGATCGTCCAGCCCTGCGACGCGCCCCAGTAGGTCGCCGGCCAGATCCCGAACGGCGCCGGCCCCCCGGCCGCGGCGGGGCGGTAGCCGGGGACGAAGGCGAAGTTCGTGTGCGGGGCTCCGCCACGCCCGCTGTGGACGCAGTGTCCCGCGGTCCAGACCACGCTGCGGTTGGTGCTGTCGACGAGCGTCGCCGAGCAGACCCAGTCGCTGCCGTCGGGTCGCTTCGAGAAGAGCCGCCCGATCGTACGTGTGCCGGGTAGGTCGGTCGTGACGGGTTTAGCGCCCGAGTTCAGACTGGTCCAGTGGGGCCTACGGCGGCGCTTCCGCCTCTGCTGGCGCGACTGCGCGGCGTTCGCCTCGGCGCGCCGCATACGCGCCGGTGTCCAGGTCTGCTGGGTGCTCGAGGCGTTCGCTCCCACCGCGATCGGGCCGCCGGCGACGCCGGGCGGCGACGCCTCCACGGACCCCGCGCCCGCCAGGACGGCGACGATGGCCAGCGCGCTGACCTGGAGCTTGCGCGTCATATGAATGATCATTGATCGGGACGGCAGCCGCCCCGCTCAGCCCACCGGCGCGCGTCCGCGGCGCTTTGCGTCGATGTCGGTGAGCTGGTCGTCCACCCAGTCACCTGGGTTGCGCGAGGTGACGATCCGCTTCAGCCCCTGGGCTCGCCAGGAGCGCTCCTCTGCGGACATCGTCAGGGCGCGGTAGATCGCGTCGGCCTGCTCCTGGACGTCGAAGGGGTTGACCGAGAGCGCGAAGTCGGCGAGCTCCTCGTGCGCTCCGGTGTTCTCGCTGAGGAGCGACACTCCGTTGCGCTCGTTGACGAGCGGTCCCTCCTTGGCGATCAGGTTCATGCCGTCGAACATCGCATTGACCATCAACAGGTCGTAGTGCTTGTAGGCCGAGATCGCCTCGTCGAGGTTCTCACGCAGGCGCAGCTCGATCGGCATCCAGTCGGTTGTGCCGTGGCGGTGGTTGACGACCGCCACGAGCGCCTCGATCCGCTCGAGGTACTCGGCGTACTCGGGCACGTCCTGGCGGGACGGGATCAGATGCGCGATGAAGGTGACCTGCTCCTTGAACTCGGGATGCTGCTCGAGAAAGAGGTCGAAGGCCGTAAAGCCGCGCAGGATGTTCTTGGACAGATCGGCGCGGTCGACGCGCAGGATCAGGTGCTCGCGGCGACGGCGGAGGATCTCGCGCTCGTACTGGTGGACGGCGGGCCGCTGCGCCGTGTGGTGGAAGTGCTCGGCCGAGATCGGCAGCGGATAGGCGCGCACCCACACCTCGCGGTCGTCGAAGTGCACGACGCCGGCTTCCTCGTCGACCTCCATGTCGAACAGCTCGCGGCAGCAGAGCAGGAAGTTGCGCTGATAGGAGCGGGTGTGGAAGGCGATGATGTCGTTGGAGAGGATGCCCTCGTAGATGTCCTCGCGCATGTCCGCCGGCAACACGCGCCAGGCGTCCGGCTGGGTCCAGGGGATGTGGACGAAGTGGTGCAGGAACAGGTCGGGGCGGGCACGCCGGATGAACTTCGGCGCGACGTACAGGTGGTAGTCGTGCAGCATCACCACGGCGTCGTCGTGACCCTCGACCTCCTCGAGCACGGCCCGCGCGAGGTCCTCGTTGACCGTGCAGTAGCCCCGCTCGTAGGCCTCCACCTCGTGGCGGCGGATGTCGGGCGCATTCGAGAGGTCCCACAGGTAGTGCTGGATGAACCACAGCATCGGGTTCGCCACGACGTTGTAGAAGCGGTCGTAGGCCTCGGGGTCGCTCGTGACGAGCTTCACGCGGTAGGTGTTGCCGTCGAGTTCGACCTCGAAGGAAGCGCCGCCCTGCTGCTCGGAGACCTCGGCGTCCTCGTCGGTCATCGCCGAGGCCACCCATACCGCGTCGCGGTGGTGGACGAGCCCCTGCAGCGCGGTCACGAGTCCGCCGCCACCGCGCCGTGGTTCCCCGTCCTGGAAAGTGGCCGGGCCGCGGTTCGAGACGAGAACGAGCGGAACCTTGCCGGTCATCGGTGGTCCCGGAAGAGCCTCAGCCAGTCACGCAGAAGGCGCGGCGTGAGGAAGTGCGTGCGCACGTGCTCCTTGCCCTGCCGCCCCAGCTGCTTGCCCACGTCGGGCTCGCGCAGGATGCGCAGCGAACGGTCCGCGCACTCGTCTGGAGACGACACGAGGAAGCCGGTCTTGCCGTCCTGAACCTGCAGCGGGATGCCGCCCACGTCGCCACCGATGAAGGGCCGGCCCTTCCAGAGCGCCTCGGACACCGTGAGCCCGAAGCCCTCGCGGGTCGACTTCTGGATCACGACGTCGGACTGCGACTGGAACGCGTTGACCTCGATCGCGCCGACGTTATTGAAGTTGTTGAGGATGTGGATGTCGGGGTCGCCGTCTGCGTGTGCCATCGTCGAGTTGAAGAACTCCCAGCCCTCGGGGTCGTCCGTCGCCATCGAGCCGATCAGGGCGAGCTGGACCTCTGGCAGCTCCTGAGTCACCAGACGGTACGCGTCTATCACGCCGATCGGGTCCTTCCAGGGATCGAAGCGCGACACCTGGCACATCAGCGGCCGGTCGACGTCGATGCCGAACTGATCGCAGACGAAGGCCGCATCCTCGGGCGAGAGCGCCATGTTCTTGGGCGACAGCGGGTCGATCGCGGGCGGGCAGATGTGAACTCCCGGGGAGTTGCCGTCGAGCGCATGGGGCACGTAGTCCTGCACATGCCAGACGGAGGCGTCGTAGTCCGTGATGAGGGGCACGAGCCGGTCGATCGCTTCGGGGTTTGGGCTCGATAGATCGATGTGGCAGCGCCACACCCAGGTCTTCGCCTTGTCCGGCACCAGCCGTTGGACGCCGGCGGGCTGCGGGTCGTGGACGATGATCACGTCCCAGCCGCTCGTGATCTCTGCGGCATTCATCTCGTTGTAGCGGAAGTAGATCTCCCACTCCTCGTCCGTGAGCGAGTCCGGGGCCCCCTGGAGGGCGTTGTGGAGGCGCTTGGTGGCGTTGTAGAACTCCTCGCGGCCGAGCATGACCTGCCATTCGGCCTCAATCCCGGCGTCGTTCATGAGCGGGATGAGCGTGTAGAGGATCTCCGAGACTCCGCCGCCGAAGGCGGTCGCCGAGAGGTGCAGCACGCGCAGACCCTTCAGGTCCTCGGCGAGGTCCCTGATCTCTTGCACGAGCGGCCGGCCGACCAGGTGCGTGTAGTCGGCAAGGCTCTTGTTGCCTACGGAAACCGGCTGGAGCACGCGCGCCAGACTACTCGGCGGAATGTTTCAGGTACTTCACCAGACGGGTCCGGCCTGAGGAGAACGCCGACTCGTCGACGGTGGCCTCGATGATTGCGCGGCTCAGCTCCTGCTCGATCGCCGCCACCGGCCCCGACGGCCCGTCGAGATCCATCTGCAGGCGGTCGTCGGCCAGCTTGAAGGAGAAGCTGAGCCTGCTCTCGTCATCGAGCGGGCGTGAATCGTCCACGTAGTCGTTGGCCGCCTCGGTGATCGCAAGCTTCAGATCGGCGACCTCCTCGGGCGACAGCGGCGTTAGCCGGCACACGGCCGACAGGGCGAGCCGCGCCAGCACGAGGTAGTCCGGGCGAGCCGGAATGGTCAGGGAGACGTCGCGGCTGCTGGACACGTCGGTCGTCTCCGCCACGCCTGTCACCCTACCCGGATCTCCTTCAAAGCCCGCATCAGGTGCGGGATCAGGGGCCGCTTCCCAGCGGACGCCGGCCGAGCGTGATCGACACGCGGCGGTTGTCGCCGTCGCGCAGGACGGTCAGCACCACCTTGTCGCCTTCGGCGTGCCCGCCGATCACATCGGAGAGGTCCTGGGTGCGTGTCAGCCGGTTGCCGTCCACCGCGACGATCACGTCGCCGTTCGAGGGAATGTCCGGCTGGCCCTGGAAGTCGATCGTCTCGTCGCCGGGGTCGAGACCCTCGTCCTCGGCTGGGCTGTCGGGCTCGACGCTCTGCACGAGCGCCCCGGCCTTGGCGTCAATCCCGAGTCGTTCCGCGAGCTGGGGCCACAGGATCATGGTCTGGACCCCGAGGTAGCCGTACTCGACACGGCCGTCGTCGCGCAGCTCAGCGAGCGATCGGCGCACCGCGTCGACCGGGATTGCGAAGCCCACGCCCTCGCCGCCGCCGGACTGCGACTTGATCTGAGCGTTGATGCCGATCACGCGGCCGTGGGCGTCCAGCAGCGGCCCGCCCGAGTTGCCGGGGTTGATCGCGGCGTCGGTCTGGATGGCATCGCCGATCCCGAAGCGCGTGAGCGACTGGATGTTGCGGTCGAGGGCCGACACGACCCCGACCGACAGCGACTGCTCCTCGCCGAACGGGCTGCCGATAGCCGCGACCGGTTCGCCGACGCTGAGCGCGGCTGAGTCGCCCAGCCGCAGCGGGGTGAGGTCAAGCCCTTCGGGGTCGACCTTCAGCAGCGCCACGTCGGCGTTCGGGTCGTGTCCGACGATCTCGGCCGGCACGCGGTTGCCGTCTGGGAACTGGACGAAGATCCGCTCGGCCTGCGCGGAGTTGTTGTCCTCCTTCGTCACCACGTGCGCATTGGTGGCGATGTAGCCCTTGTCGTCGAGCACGAAGCCCGAGCCCTGGCCGCCCTCGCCGCCGTCCTCGAGCAGGCTCGTTCCCCCTTCGAAGAGCGAGATCACGGTGACCACGCCGGGCGAGAGCTGCGAGTAGATCTCGGCTGGGTTGAAGCCGCCCTCGCGGCCGATCCCCTCGACCACCTCCACGCGCGTCGTCGTGACCTCGCGCGTCGTGCTCGAGGAGCCGGAACCGCCGTCGTCGTCGCCCGAGGCGTCACAGCCCGCCGCGACGAGCGCGAGCGTCGCGCCCGCGACCGCGATGGCCCTCCTCACGATCGGGATCCGTTCGTGGGCAGCCTGAGTACGAACGCGGTGTTGTCCGCCCGGTCGTCGAGGACGAGCTTGCCGTCCATGCGCTCCGCGAGCTCGCGCGCGATCGCGAGCCCAAGGCCGGCACCGCGCGCGGCGTCGCCCGTGTAGAAGCGCTCGAAGGCCTTGTCGCGTGAGCCCGGGGGCAGGCCCGGGCCCTCGTCCGCCACCGTGAACTCGGCGCTGCCGTTCTCGCGATGCGTGCTCACCGTGACGTCTGTACCCGCTGGGGTGTGACGTAGAGCGTTGTCGAGCAGGATGCGCATGATCTGCGCCACGCGCTCGCGGTCGCAATCGGCGAGTGGGCCCTCCTCCGGGACATCCAGGCGGAGCTCGGTGCGGTGATCCCGAAGCGCGGGCCGGAACTCGCCGACGACCGAGCGCGTCAGTTCGGCGAGATCGACCTCCTCGGTGTGCAGCTCGACCGAGCCCGAGTCGAGTCGCGAAAGATCGAGCAGGTCGACCGACAGCTTCTGCAGCCGCTCCACCTGCTCGCGCATCGTGTCGACGAACTCGCGGCGCGTCTCCTCGTCGAGGTCCTCGTCCTGGAGCAGCTCGACGAAGCCGGCCAGCGAGAAGATCGGTGTGCGCAGCTCGTGCGAGGCGGTAGCGATGAACTCCTTGCGCGCGATGTCGACCTCGCGCAGCTGCTGCTGCATGGCGTTGAAGGTGCGCGTGAGCTGGCCGAGCTCGTCCTCGGAGTCGACCGGCAACGGCTCGCGGTTGAAGTGGCCGCGCGCCACGTCATTGGCCGCACGCTCGACGCGCCGCACACGCCGTGCGAGCCGGCGCGCGACGATCCAACCTCCGATCAGCGCGACCAGCAGCGCCGCCGCACAGGCCCACAGGACGCGTCCGCGGATGAAGGAGACGGTCTCCGCCACCTCCTCGAAGTTGCGCGAGTAGACCGCCACCCACTGGGGGTTCTTCTTCGGGCCGATCGGCTGGGCGACGATGCCGATGTCCTCGCCCTGGAAGCTTCCGAAGCCGCTCTGCGTCTTCCCCGAGCGCACGGCGCGGCCCGCGAGACTGTACGCGCCCGGCACCGCGGGTCCCTCGCCAGAGTCGGCGCGTACAGTCAGCTCGAGCCCACGTTTGTCGAGCTGGCGGCCCTCGGGCTCCTCCTTCCAGTCGATCAGCGTCAGCCGCGAGCCCGTGATGTCGGCGAGCCCGCGCACCTGCTGCTCGAGGTCCTTGTCGCGGGCATTCTCCACGCGCATGCCGTTGACGGTGCTCTGGAACGCGCCGGCCACCGCTCCGAGGTCACTGAGCCGGCGCTCCTCCAGGCTCGATTCCGGCTGCGTCACGACCCAGAAGTAGATGACGCCGAAGGCCGCCGCCGTGATCAGGAAGAAGAGGATCGCGATCTTGTTGCCGAGCGACCTGATGCCGTTCACCCGTCTCTGAAGCGATAACCGACCCCGCGCACCGTCAGGATCAGCTCCGGCGTCTTCGGCTCCGCCTCGAGCTTCTCGCGCAGGTGCCGGATGTGCACGTCGATCGTGCGCGGGTCACGGTAGGCGGCGTCGCCCCAGACGCGCTCGAGAAGCATCGTGCGGCTGAATACCCGCCCGGGCGCGCGTGCAAGCGCCGCGAGGATCTCAAACTCGACATAGGTGAGCCGCACGGCCTGGCCGCGGACCTCGACGAGCCGCTTCTCGAAGTCAATGCGCAGCTCGCCCGCCTCGATCGGCTCCTCGAACTGCTCCTCGGTGTGGGTGAGCGCGGCGCGTCGCAGCACTGCCTTGACGCGGCTGCGGAACTCGCGCACCGAGAAAGGCTTCGTGATGTAGTCGTCGGCGCCGAGCTCGAGGCCGAGGACCTTGTCGATCTCCTCGGTCTTGGCGGTCAGCATGATGATCGGCACCGTGCTGCGCGCGCGGATCTCGCGGCAGACGTCGAAGCCGTCCATCTTGGGCATCATCACGTCGAGCACGACGAGGTCGAAGTTGTCCTCGGCGAGGCGGTCGAGCGCCTCGCGACCGTCGAGCGCCGGAACGACCTCATAGCCCTCCTTGCGCAGGGGGTACGTCAGGAGCTTCTGAACCGCGTCCTCGTCGTCCACGAGCAAGATGCGGGGTGCTGAGGCCGTCACCTTCGGAATTGTAGGTTGGACGCAGGGTGATCGAGGCGCGTGTCTACCGGGCTGCATTCATCCCGGCGCTTCTGGCGCTTGTACTGGCCATGTTCTCATTCCAGTCGCGGCCCTCGCCGCTGCAGCAGGGACTGGCCGCCGACATCCTCTTCGACGGGAGCGAGGCGGCGCTGCTCGCAACGCGAATTGCGACCGAGCAGCCCGACCGGCGCGCCGGCCGGCCCGGTGATGCGGCGACCGCCGACCTCGTGGCGCGCGAGTTCGCGCGCAGCGGCTTCCAGCCGGACCAGATCGAGCGCCAGCGCTTCACGCACGCGGGCGAGCGGCTCGAGAACGTGATCGCGCGGCGCGCCGGGGGCTCGCGGCGGCAGATCGTGATCGTCGCGGCTCGCGACGCGGGCGCCGTGCCGGACGGTCCCGGAAGCGCCTCAGACACCGCCGCGCTGCTCGAGCTCGCGCGCGTGTTCCAGGGCCGGCCCTCGCGCAAGACGCTCGTGCTCGCCTCGGTGGACGGTTCGACCCTTGGCGAGGTCGGCACGGACAAGCTCGTCTCGGAGCTCGGTTCGACAGGCTTCGTCGACGCGGTGCTCGTGATGTCGAGCCTTGGCTCGACCGCCAGCGAGCCGTCGGTGCAGGTCTGGTCGAACGACGCGCGGAGGGCGAGCATCGGCTTGCAGCGGACGGTCGCCGATTCGATTTCCCAGGAGCTGGAGCGGGCGGGCGGCGGCGGCGCAGGGGTACTCGGGCAGCTCGCTCGACTCGCCTTCCCGATCGGGATCGGGCCGCAGGGTCCGCTGCTCGCCGACGGCTACGAGGCCGTTCGGATCTCTGGCAGCGGCGAGCTGCCGCCGCCCGGCGACGGCCCGGTCGAGGAGATCGACGAGGACCGGCTGGGCGCACTCGGGCGCGCCACGCTGCGGACCGTCACGGCGCTCGACCAGGGCCCGCGGCCGGAGCACGGACCCGAGTCGTACGTCCTCGCGGTAAGCCAGGTGCTACCTGGCTGGGTCATCTCGCTGTTCGCCGGAGCCATGCTGCTGCCGGTGCTCGTGGCTTCGGTCGACGCGTTCGCGCGGGCGCGCCGCCGCCACCAAGACGTGCTGCCGTGGCTGCGCTTCATGGGGGCCTGGGTCGCGCCCTTCCTCGCCGGCCTCGCACTCGCCGAGCTGCTCGCGGCGACGGGCGCCACGCCACCGCCCCCGCCCGCGCCCGTCGCGCCCTCCGAGTGGCCGCTCGACGGCCCAGCGCTCGCGGTGCTGGGCGGCGTGCTCGCCGGGATGGCGCTAGCGCTGCTGCTGGCGCGCTGGCTCGCGGCGCGGCCGGACGCCCGCCTGAAGCGCCCGGATGAGCCCGGCGCCGCGGTGGCCGTGGCGCTCACGATCAGCCTCGGCTCGTTCGCCCTCTGGGTCCTGAACCCATACGCCGGCCTGCTGGCGGTCCCGGCGGCGCACCTGTGGATGCTCGCCGTGCTCGTGCGCCCGTCGCCAAGCCGCCGGGCGCGCCTCCTGATGGTGGCCGGCGGCCTGGTGGCGCCGCTGCTCGTGACCGTGTACTACCTGTTCGCGCTCTCGCTCGACCCGCTGCACGGTGCCTGGTATCTGCTCGGGCTCGTGACCGGGCACAGCGTCGGCATCGCCATGTCGCTGGCCGGATGCCTGATGCTGGCGGCCGCCTGCGCGACCGTAGAGATCACCTGGAGGGTGCCGGGCGCGGAGGAGCCGGCGCCGGACGAGAAGGGTCCCTCGGTGTTCGGCCCAGGCGCGTATGCAGGGCCGGGCTCGCTCGGCGGGACGAGCTCGGCGTTGCGGCGGTAGTAGCGCCGCGTGCCCTCTCCGCGAATCGGGGTCAGGGCTGGGGAAGGGTGGATCTCGCCGAGCGGCTGGGCAGCTTTGCTGACTTAGGCACACATGATGTCTTCAAGTCAGCAGCGGTCGTGCTCACACCGGGGACTCGCGTCCCACGCGGCCCCCCGACCCCCGATCGGCCCGGCGCGAGCTAACCGTGCTCGTAACCCCTGAGCCCCTCGATCGGCCCATCCGGGCCGAGCAGCACGAGCCCCTCGCCCTCCACGGCGGCGCCGATCCAAGTGAGCCCGGCCGCCGCCTCGGCGGCGGCGCGCCGCGCGGGCGGCACCGCTACGAGCAGCTCGTAGTCGTCGCCGCCTGCCGCGGCGGCCTCGGCCGTCACGCCGCCCGCGAGCGGCAGCCGCTCGAGCTCCACGCGCAGCTGCACGCCGCTCCGCTGCGCGACGTGGCGGGGGTCGGTGGCGAGCCCGTCGCTCAGGTCGATCATCGCGCTCACACCTGCCGCGGCGAGGGCGCGGCCCTCGTGCAGCCGCGGGCGCGGGCGCAGGTGGCGCTCGACGAGCTCGGCCGGCTCGCGCTCGCCGCGCTCGAGCAGCAGCCGCCCGGCCTCTGACCCGCCCAGCGCGCCGGTCACGCCGACGAGGTCGCCGGGACGGGCGCCGTCGCGGCCGACTAGCTCGTTCTCGTCATCCGCCCAGCCGGTGACCGCGACGGTCACGGTCAGCGCCGGGCCGCCGACCACGTCGCCACCCGCGATCGTCGTCCCGGTCTCGGCGGCCAGCTCCTCCATCGCGTCGACGAGCTCGAGCGCCCCCTCGAAGCCGGGCGGCAGCACGAGCGACACGTAGGCCTCGCCGCTGCGGGCACCCATCGCCGCCAGGTCCGACAGCGCGCCGGCGAGCGCCTTCCAGCCGACGTCCGCGGGCGAGTGGGTCGACAGCCTGAAGTGCGTGCCCTCGACGACCGTGTCGATTGACGTGACCGCGAGCGGCGCGGAGCGCACCACCGCCGCGTCGTCACCAGTCCAGCGCACGAGCCGGCCGCTGCGGTCCTCGAGGGCGGCCTCGATCGCGGCGATCAGCTCGAGCTCGCCCAGTGCGCCGGCCTAACCGTCCGGAGTCCCGGTGCCGCCTCCCTGCGGCGGCGCCAGCTCCTCCTGCGCGGGCGGCACCTGCACGTCCGGCTCCGGCTGGGGCTGCGACTCGTAGAGGTTCGGGTCGTACTCGGTGCCGCCGTCGCCCGTGTCGGGCGACTCCGTGTAGGTGCCGTAGTCGTAGCTGTCGTCGTAGCCGTCGTCGTCATAGCTCGACCCGCCCGTGCTCGAATACTCGCCGAAGAACGGCGAGGACTGGAAGGGCTCGGTGGGCAGCGGGAAGTCATCGCAGTCGTCTCCGTGCGCGGGCACCATGAAGGCGTGCCAGACCGGCGCGGCGTAGGTGCCGCCCTGGGCGCCCGGCATCGCGACGCCGGCATCCGGGTAGCCGACCCAGACCGCGGTGGACAGGTGCGGTGTGTAGCCCACGAACCAGGCGTCCTTGGCCTCGTCGGTGGTACCGGTCTTACCTGCCGCCGGACAGCCGTAGCCCGCCGCCGTGCCGGTGCCGGACTGGACGTTCATCTCGAGGATCTTCGTGACCTCGTAGGCCTGCCCATCGGTCATCACGCGCTTGCCCTTGGGGTTGGCGAGCCGCTCGCTCTTGCCGTCGGGGAAGACGACCTTCTCGATGCCGGTGGGCCGGTGGCGCACGCCGCCGCTCGCGAGCGTCGCGTAGGCGCCGGCCATCTCGAGCGTGGTGACACCGCGGGTGAGCCCGCCGAGGCCCTCGGCCGGGTAGCAGTCGAGCTTGGTGGTGATGCCGAGCAGCTTCGCCGCCCTGCAGACCTTTTCGGGTCCGAGGTCGAGGATCAGCTGGGCGTAGACGGTGTTGTCGGAGGAGAGCGTCGCGCGCGTGAGGCTGACCGTGCCGGAGTAGCTGTCCCCGAAGGTCTTGACCTCCCAGTGCCCATAGGTGGGGTCGTTGATGTTGAGCGGCTTCGAGGTGTACGAGGTGGCGTCGGGGTCGACGCCGTCGAGGATGGCGGCCGTCAGCACGAACGTCTTGAAGGCCGAGCCCGGTTGGCGATGGCCCTGCGCGGCGAGGTTGAAGCGGCGCTCGTCGTAGGTGCCGCTCGAGGCCATCGCGCGGATCTTGCCGTTCGCCGGGTCGACGGTCACGATCGCCGAGGCGGGACCGGCCGGGTCGCCGTAGTAGGCGTTGATCGCCTCACGGGCGGCGTCCTGCAACCCCGGCTGGATCGTCGTGTGGATCTTGAGGCCGCCGCGGCGCACGACGCCGACGCCGTAGCGCTCGATCAGCTCCTCCTGCACGTAGTCGAAGAAGTAGGGCTCGCGGCGCACGGTGTAACGGGTGCCGCGCTTCAGCTTCAGTGGCGCGTCCATCGCCTCGAGCAGCTCGGCCTGGGTGATGTAGTCGTTGTCGAACATCGCCTTCAGGACCTCGTTGCGGCGTGCGATCGCGGCGTGCGGGTTGCGGAACGGGTTGTACTCGGACGGCGCCTGCGGCAGGCCCGCCAGCAGCGCGGACTCGTCGAGGTTGAGGTCGTCGACGTTCTTGTCGAAGAAGGTGACGGCGGCGGCCTGCGCGCCGATCGCGGTGCGGCCGCCGACGGTCCCGTAGGGCACCGAGTTCAGGTACTCGTTGAGGATCCAGCGCTTCGAGCGCTTCTCCTCGAGCTCGGAGGCGA
>Ga0081538_10004083_pt1 | contig 13571 bp, 13 predicted proteins | sample TabmetS5T2R1_FD_71022 | JGI IMG/M metagenome (GOLD analysis project Ga0081538, IMG submission 71022) | Tabebuia heterophylla rhizosphere microbial communities from the University of Puerto Rico - S5T2R1 | ecosystem: Host-associated > Plants > Roots > Rhizosphere ...
GGGGGAGGGGATTGCATCGAATGCTTCGCACCGAGCGCTACGCCGACTTGAATCGCGCCATGATCTCGGCGCGCGCCGGGTTGGTCAGCGTTGCCGCCGCGCCGAACTCCAGCGGGGCCAGCAGCTCGGCCGCCGGATACATGATCGGGTCGTTGACGACCTCCGCCGGCAGCAGGTCGATCACGCGCTTGTCCGCGACCGGATAACCGTGGAAGCCGACCTCGGCCGCGTTGACCTTGGGCTCCAGCAGGAAGTTGATCAGCGCATAGGCTGCCGCGCGGTGCGGCGCGCCCTTCGGCACGGCGTAGAAGTCGGCCCAGATCTCGCCGCCTTCCTTGCCGAGGATGTATTCGTAGGCCGGATCGGTCTTCTTGAGCTGCTTGGCATCGCCGGTCCAGCACACCGACATATAGGCATCGCCGTTGAGCAGCGAGGGCTTGTAGTCGCTGTTGATGGCGAACAGGTTCGGCTTGCTGTCGAGCAGCAGCTTCTCCGCCTCCGCCAGTTCCTTCTCGTCGTTGGAGTTGAAGGAATAGCCGAAATACTTGAGCGCGTTGCCGATGGTGGTGAGCTGGTAGTCATGCACCATGGTGCGGCCCTTGTGCGCGCCGTTGGTGAGGTCCCAGAACTCTTTCCAGCTGGTTGGCTTCTCGGTGACCTTGGACGAGTTGATGACGAAGCCGGTGGTGCCCCAGTCCTTGTGCACCGCATAGAGTTTGCCGTTCACGGTCCCCGGCTCCGTGAAGCGCGGGTCGGTGTAGGACGCCGGGTCGTAGTTCGGCAGCATCGCCGCGTCGAGCGGCTCGAACATATCCTCGCCGACATAGGTCTCGATCGTGTAGTTGGTCGGCACTAGCACGTCCCATCCGGTTCCGCCCGCCTTCAGCTTGGCGAACATCTCTTCGTTGGAGCCAAAGACCGTGACGTTGATCTTCACGCCGGTCTCGGACGTGAACTTCTCGAAGTTCGTCACTTCGTGATAATCGGGCCAGGTCGTCAGGTTGACCTGGTCACCCAGCTCACCGGCGGCATAGGCCCGCCGCGTCATCAAGTGCGGCATGCTGGCGGCCAGCACCGCCGTCGCCGTGCCCAAGCCGGTGACACCCAGGAAATGCCGCCGGCTGATCGAGCCTTTCTGGTAGCGGCGCAGTTGGTTGATGAACTCCTTGCGATCCATGTTTGCCTCCTCCGCGCATACGACGTCTTTGGTTGTTGCGGGCAGCGGGGCGCGTCGCCGGCTCCCGTGTCCGGAATTCCGAGTTAGGTGGCGCGCAGCACCAGCGCCTGGTCGGCGCGCCAGCCGATCTCCGCCGCGTCGCCCGGCTGCAGGCGCATGGCGAGGGGATCCGACTTCGGCAGCCGCACCATCAGTTCGCCCAGCTCCGGCACGTGCACGCTGAATTCCGTGTGGTCGCCGAGATAGATGCGGTTGCGCACCTGGCCCTGGCGGCGCAGCTCGAGATCGGCCGGCGCACGGTTCACGGGCCACAGCCCGATCACCTCCGGCCGCACCGCGATCGCGGCTTCGGCGCCGACCGATGGATGCTCGCCCGCCGCGCTCCAGCGCGCCCTGAGCACCAGGCCGTTCGTCAGCGCCACGCTTGCGCCCTGCGCGTCCGCCGCAGTCACCTTGCCGCCCAGGAAATTCGATTCGCCGACGAAGTCGGCGACATAGCGGTTGACCGGCGCGTCATACAGCTGCTGCGGCGATCCGAACTGCACGATCCGCCCATCGCGCATGATCGCGATGGTGTCGGACATGGACAGCGCTTCTTCCTGGTCGTGCGTCACCAGGATGAAGGTGATGCCGACATCGCGCTGCAGGTTCTGCAGCTCGATCTGCATGTCGCGGCGCAGCTTGCGGTCCAGCGCCGCCAGCGGCTCGTCTAGCAGCAGCACAGTGGGCCGGTTGACCAGAGCGCGGGCGAGCGCGACACGCTGCTGCTGCCCGCCGGACAATTCCCAGGTCCGCCGCGCGCCCATTCTGGGCAGGCGCACCAGCTCGAGCGTCTCCGCAACGCGCTTGTCAATCTCGGCCTTGTCCAGCTTCGGCCGCGCCTGGCGCAGGCCATAGCCGACATTGTCCGCGACATTCATGTGCGGGAAGAGCGCGTAGTGCTGGAACACCATGTTGACCGGCCGCCGGTACGCCGGCACGCCGACCATGGAGCGGCCGCCGATCGAGACCTCGCCCTCATCCGGCTGCTCGAAGCCGGCGATCAGGCGCAGGCTGGTGGTCTTGCCGCAGCCCGACGGGCCGAGGAAGGAATGGAACGAGCCGCGTGGAATCTCGAACGAGATAGCGTCGACCGCCACCACCGCGCCGAACCGCTTGGTAACGCCGCGAAACTCCACGTCCGCCGGAGCGCTGGCCGCGTGCGCCGCGGCCGCCGCTGCTTTCGGCTCAGCCAATGAGGTCACACCCACCTCTGCTCCCTGCCAGCCCCGCCCCGGTCGGTGGCACTACCGCCGAGGTTTATTCCTTATTGCGCCTCAGGTTGCGGCAACCGGCCGTCCGTGTATATACCTCCAGAGGGGTAGGGAGGCGTCCTTGCCCCTGATTGTGGGGATAGATGCTTAAGCGGACGCTGGACTGGCACCCGGCCCTGGCGGAAGCGATCCGGGAACTCGATGGACCGCGCTTTGCGCCGGCACTGGCCCGCGCCCTGCGCCAGGTCGCGCCGTTCGACTACAACGTGGTGTTCGGCTACCGGGGCGAGGATCGCCCCCTCGATCTCCATGACGATTTCGGGCCGCAGAAGCGCGACATCTTCGTGTCCATGTACCAGGCTGGGCCCTATCTGCTCGACCCCTTCTTCCACGCCAGCCGCAACAACGTCGCGCCGGGGCTCTACCGCATGCGCGACCTGGCGCCGGACCGTTTCTATCAGAGCGAATATTACCGCTCCTACTATGTGCAGACCGGCCTGACCGAGGAGGTCGGCTTTTTCCTCGCGACCGGCGACGGCGCGCGGGTGGTGATCTCGCTGATGCGCGCCGGCCATTCGCCGTCCTTCAGCACGCGCGAGATGGCGGCGCTGCACGCGGTGGCACCGGTGGTGATCGCCGCGGCGGAGCGCCACTGGCGCGGCCTGTCGCAGCGCTTCGACGCTGCACCGGAGACCCCGCCGGCGGAAGCAACGCTGCGCGAGGCGTTCGCCGCCTTCGGCCGCCATCGCCTGACCCAGCGCGAAGGCGAGGTGGTGGCGCTGGTGCTGCGCGGCCATTCCTCGGAGGCGATCGCAGCGGCGCTGAGGATCGCTCCCGGCACGGTCAAGATCCACCGCAAGAATATCTATGCCAAGCTCGGCATCGGCAGCCAGGCGGAACTGTTCTCGCTGTTCCTGGCATCCCTGTCCGGCGCGCGGGCGTAACTCCGATGGAGGCATCGAGATGAAACTGTTCGGCAAGAGCCACACCGCACCCACCGAGGGCTACGACGTGATCAAGAGCGACGAGGACTGGCGCAAGCAGCTGAGTCCCGAGCAGTTCGCCGTGATGTTCGAGCATGCAACCGAGCGGCCCGGCACCTCGTCCCTGCTGCACGAGAAGCGGCCCGGGACGTTTGTCTGCGCCGCCTGTGGCGCGCCGGCGTACGAGATGAAGACCAAGTTCGAGAGCGGCACTGGTTGGCCCAGCTTCTGGGCGCCGATCGAAGGCGCGACCGCGACCAACACCGATCGCTCCTATTTCATGGTGCGCACGGAGGTGCATTGCGCCAAGTGCGGCGCCCACCAAGGCCACGTGTTCGACGACGGCCCGGACCCGACCGGCCTGCGCTACTGCATCAACGGCGCCGCGCTGAAGTTCGAGCCTAAATAGACAAGCCGAGCCGCGTCAGCACGCGCTCCGCCAGGCGTTCACAGCGCGCGCCGGCGAACGGCAGCATCTCGCCGAACGTCAGCTTCAGCTCGCGTTGCAACTGTTCCTGCAGCTTGCGGCGGGCGCGCAGGAAGCGGGTGCGGACGGTCTGAGGATTGAGGTCGAGGATCTGCGCGGTCTCCTCGACGCTCAACTCCTCCAGCGCGCGGAGCACGAACACCGCGCGTTGATCCTCCGGCAAGGCGCCGACGGCCTCCTCCAGGTAGGGACGGAGCTGCGTTCGCATTGCCGCTGATTCGGGCGACAGGGTCGGGTCTTCGACGGGCTCGTCGGTCGGCGCGCCCTCGAATCGGAGCGGAATGACGTTGCCGAACGAGGCTGCCTGGGACTGCCGCTTGCGCCGGCGCATCAGCGCCTCGTTGATGGCGATGCGGGTCAGCCAGGTCGACAACGCCGCCTCACCGCGGAAATTCGGCAGCGCGGCGAAGGCCTTGAGATAGCAATCCTGCACGGCGTCTTCGGCTTCCTGCTCATCGCGCAGGATGCCCCAGGCGGCGCGGTAGAGCCGCCGGTTGTTGCGCCGCATGATCTCGGCCAGCGCCGCCACATCGCGCGTCAAGGCGCGTGCAATCAGGGCCGCGTCGTTCGGTTCCGCTGGATCGGGTTTGGGAGCTACCATTCCTGCATTAGATGCATCGCACGCGGGAACGTTCCCCCGCATCTGAAGTCTGCGCCCGAGGGGAACGGGGCGCAAGCCGGCCGCATCCAACCCGTATCGCAACAGACTGGGGAGGAACGCTCATGTCACGCAACCTGCTGGCCGGCCTCGCGCTGGCAGTAACGCTGGCGGCCGGCTGCGCCGGCACCGCCACCGCCCAGGACCCCGCCAAGCTCAACGACCTGGAGATCGCCCACGCCGCCTATGTCGCCGGTGACATCGACATCCGCAATGCGCACCTCGCGCTCGCGCTGTCCGACGATCCGAAGGTACGTGAGTTCGCCGAGCTCATGATCAGCGACCACGAGGCGGTGAACCAGGCGGCGCTCGACCTCTTGAAGAAGCTGAAGGCCGAACCGCAGGACAACACCTTCAGCCAAACGCTGATGAAGGGCGCCAAGGACAACTGGGCCAAGATGGCGAAGCTGTCGGGCAAGGAGTTCGACAAGAGCTACGCCGCCAACGAGCTCGCCTATCACCAGACCGTCAACAAGGTGGTCGGCGACGCCTTCATCCCGAACGTCGAGAACGGCGAGCTGAAGACCCTGCTGGGCTCCGCCCTCGCGACCTTCCAGGCGCACGAGAAGCACGCCGAGCAGATGGTGGCGGACATCGGATCGTGACATCCGGCACCTTGGGCGCCGGCCCGGCAGCGTTGAGCCGGCGCTCTTTTTTCATCGCATGCCTGCTGGCGCCATTGGTCCGGTCCGCGCGGGCGGACGAGACGACCGTCGAGATCCATCAGTTCAAATTCACGCCTGCCGAACTGGAGATCGAGGCGGGCAGCAAGGTCGCCTTCGTCAATCTCGATCTGGTATCCCACACCGCAACCGGCAACGCCTTCGATACCGGCACGCTCAAGAAAGGCGAGCGCGCGGAAATCACCTTCCCTACAGCAGGCGAATTTCCCTATCTCTGCAAATTGCACCCCCACATGAAGGGGCGCATTCTCGTGCGCTAGCCCTTCGCGGTCCCCTCGATCCAGTCGCCAAAGCGCATCTTATCCGCTATTCCTAGGCCGTCAGATCAGGAATGGGGACTGTCATGCGAACCGTCGGCATGTACCTGGCCGAATTGCTGGAAGCTTATGGCGTCGAAGTCATCTTCGGCATTCCGGGCGTCCATACGGTCGAGCTCTATCGCGGCCTGCCGAACACCAGGCTCCGGCACATCACGCCGCGGCACGAGCAGGGCGCCGGCTTCATGGCCGACGGCTATGCCCGGGTCAGCGGGCGTCCGGGCGTGTGTTTCATCATCACCGGCCCGGGCATGACCAACATCGCGACCGCGATGGCGCAGGCCTACGCCGATTCGATCCCGATGCTGGTGATCTCCGCGGTCAATGCGCTGGGCCAGATCGGCTCCGGCGAAGGCTGGCTGCACGAACTGCAGGACCAGCGCCAGCTGGTGAAGCAGGTCAGCGCCTTCAGCCACACCGTGATGACCCCGGCCGAGCTCCCCAAGGTGATGGCGCGTGCCTTCGCGGTGTTCGCCGGCGGTCGGCCGCGGCCGGTCCATATCGAGCTGCCGCTCGACGTCATCACCGCGCCGGCCGACAAGCTACCGCCGATCCGCGCCGTCGTGCCCCCCTCGCCGCCCGCCGCCTCGCCGACCACGCTGCGGAAAGCGGCGGACTGGCTGAACAACGCCAAGGCGCCGGTGTTGCTGCTGGGCGGCGGCGCGCAGGATGCGGGAGCATTCGTGCGCGCGCTGGCCGAGAAGCTCGATGCGCCGACCGTGATGTCGGTGAATGGCCGCGGCCTGCTGCCGCCCGGCCATCCGCTGGCGGTGCCGTGCAGCCCGTCGATGCCGCCGACCATGAAGCTGATCGAGGGTGCCGACGTCATCCTCGCCATCGGCACCGAGTTCGGCTCGACCGACTACGACTGGTTCGAGCAGGGCGGCGCGAAGTTCAACGGCAAGAGCATCCGCATCGACATCGATGCGCAGCAGATCGTGCGCACGAAGCAACCGGATCTGCCGATTATCGCCGACGCCTCGGAGGCGAGCGCGGCGCTGGTGCCGCTGCTGACCGCAGCCAAGCGTGACGGCGCGGCACGCGCCGCGGCGACTCGCGATGCCGTTCTGGGCGATCTCAGCCGCGTGTATCGCGCCGGCCTACACCTGATGGAGATGGTGCGCGACACATTGCCCGGTGCGGTGCTGGTGGGCGATTCAGCGCAGCCGGTCTATGCCGGCGTGATCTCTTATCCCTCGTCGGCGCCGCGCTCGTGGTTCTGCTCGGCGACCGGCTATGGCACGCTCGGCTACGCGTTGCCGGCGGCGATCGGCGCGCAATTGGCGGCGGAGGAGCGTCCGGCGGTGTGCCTGATCGGCGACGGCGGCCTGCAATTCACCATCCAGGAGCTCGCCTCCGCGCGCGAGGCGGAGACGCCGGTGATCGTGCTGCTGTGGAACAACAACGGCTATGGCGAGATCAAGAGCTACATGGTCTCGCGCCAGATCCACCCGATCGGCGTCGACATCTTCACGCCGGACTTCCAGATGATCGGCAAGGGCTTCGGCTGCGAGGTGGTGAAGCTGAAGTCTCCAAGCGACTTGCCCCGCCTGCTGCGCGAGGCAACCAAGCGCAAGACCGCGACCATCATCGAGATCGACGAGAACGACTACGTGGCAAACTTCGAGGGTTAGGCACCCTCCGGCGCTAGCTTCGCTTTCTGGATCTCCATGGCCTGACGCGCGACGGCGGCGTCCTCGTCGCCCTGCGCCACCTGCACGGTCGGGAAGGCGAAGTTGATGCCGTTGGCATCGAACGCCTTCTTGATCATGGCGTAGGCCTTGCGGCGGATCGGGAACTGCTCGCCCGGCTTGGTCATCATCTTCATGCGGATCTGGATGGCGTAGTCGCCGAACTGCTCGACGCCTTGCATCTTCAACGGCTCGATGATCTTCGGCCCGAACTCCGGATCGGCTGCCAGGTCCTTGCCGATCTGCTTGATCAGCTTCTTTGCCTTGTCGAGGTCGCTGTCGTAGGTGACGCCGATCTGCATCTTGTCGATCACCCAGTCGCGGCTCATGTTCTGCACCGCGCCGAGCTCGCCGAACGGCACGGTATAAAGCGGCCCGCGATGATGGCGCAGCTTCACCGAGCGCAGCGAGAAGGATTCGACTGTGCCCTTGTAGCTGCCGCTCTGGATGTATTCGCCGACCCGGAAGGCATCGTCGAGCAGATAGAACACGCCGCTGATCACGTCTTTGACGACGGTCTGGGCGCCGAAGCCGACCGCGACACCGACCACGCCGGCGCCGGCGATCAAAGGCCCGATCTCCACGCCAAGGGAGGACAGCACCATCAGCGCGGCCACGGTCATGAACACCACCATCAGCACGTTGCGCAGGATCGGCAGCAAGGTGCGGAGCCGGGCGCGGCGGCGCGCCTCCTCGGCTTCGAGGTTGTCGACCGCCACGGCCGAACTGAGCTTGCGATCGATCAGCGCGCGCATCAGGCGCCACAGGAAGTCGGCGACCAGGATGATGACCACCGCGCTGAGGGCGCCGCGGATCAGGCGCGTCGCGACGGTATCGCGTGCAGTCAACTGGATGAGGTCGATGTCCCACGCGGAGGCCAGGAACAGGGCCGCCACGATGATGAGGGCGGCGCGCAAGCCGCGCTCCAGCGCGACCGCCGCCAGGACCGGCGCGGTGTCCTCCCCGGCACCCTCGACCGGGCGCAGCAGATGCGCCACCGAAACACGGGTGACCGACAGCGCCAATGGCAAGGCGGTGGCGATCAGCAGCAGCCAGAAGCCCGGCATCAGGTGCAAGGCCCATAGCACCCACATGACGACGAACAGGATGGTGGCAAGGACAGACCGGCTGCGCCGGCTCAGACGCCGCGTCGTCACCTCCGGCTGCTCGCTCAGCGGGCGGCGCCAGATCATTTCCAGCCCGAGACCCAGCAGGAACACGCCGGCGATGTAGCTCAGCATCTTGAGGCCGACCGGTGTGACACCCAGCGTGCGCAAGATGCCGAGCGTAACCCAGGCGAACGCCACCACAGCGACAGCGGTGATGATGCGCCGCTGCCAGAACTTCGCTGCCGGGTCGGACATCGGTACGATGCGGAACCGCGCTGCCCGCCCGCCGCCTGGCGCCAGCAGGAAGCCGCAGACGATGCGCGCCAGCCAGACGCAGAGAAACGCGACCAGGTAGCCGAGCACGATCTCGCGCAGCAGCAGAGGCCAAGTGAAGCACAGGAACACACCGACGCTGCCCACCGCGAACGAAAGCGCCCAGCCCGTCGCGAACGCCAGCCGCGCCATCATGGCGCGCAATCTGTCGCCGACGCTCTTGATCTCGCTGGCGATGATCCAGTTGCGGAAGCCGGTGGTGAGGCGCCAGTAGCCCCACACGCACAGGAAGCCCACGCCGGCGAAGATCGCGATCAGGAACAGGAGAGCGATCAGGCCATGCTCCTGGAACTCGAGCGACAGGATGATCCAGGCGCGCTCCAGTTCGCCCGGCAACGCATGCCGCTCGGCGGCCAGCGCCCGCAAATTGTTGCGCAGATATTCCAGACGGCGGGCGAAATAGCCGCCTGCGGATTGGTCTTGAGCCGCGGGCTGCGCTTGCGCATCGGCTGTTCCGCCGACCGTCGGCTGACGCTCCAGCCATTGCTGGACGGCGGGATCGCGCAGCAGATTGAGGAGCTGCTCGACCTGTTGCGGGGGTGTCTCGGCCGTAGAAGGTTGCGCCTGGTCCTGCGCAAGAGCGGACACTGACCAGCCCAGCAACAGGACAACGGCGGACAGGCCGGCCACGGAGCGCAGCCAGGTCGACAGGCGATCGCGGATAGCATTCATTGCGTCTACTCCCCCCGGAGTGCCCGCAGCGCACCCGCTCAACCATACTCCCAGAGTTGCCATCCGGGAATCCCCGTTACGTTATTTCATCCTGTGCGGCACGATGCCTTCTGTCCCATGATTCCCTCGACGTCGGGCCACGCCAGGGCTACATCCGACAGGACGACGCGGTAAAAGGCAGCATCATGCGCGGCGACAGCGACGAATCCTGGTTCGAGACGCACAACTTCCTGGGCAGCCAGCACGACAAGCACGAGCGTCGCACCTGGATGGTGGTCGGGCTGACCGCCGTCACCATGGTGGTGGAGATCGCAGCCGGCTCCTGGTTCAACTCGATGGCGCTGCTGGCCGACGGCTGGCACATGGCGACCCACGCCGGCGCCTTGGGACTGTCGGCGCTCGCCTACCGCTTCGCGCGCCGCCATGCGCGCAACCCGCGCTTCACCTTCGGCACCGGCAAGGTTGGCGACCTCGCCGCCTACAGCAGCGGCATCATCCTGGCGGTGGCGGCGATCATGATCGCGTGGGAGTCAGTCACGCGCCTGGTGCAGCCGCTGCCGATCGCGTTTGACCAGGCGATCCTGGTGGCCGTGATCGGACTGCTGGTGAACTTCGTGAGCGCGGCGATGCTGTGGTCAAAACATGGTCACAGTCACGATCATGGGCATGACCACGGGCACGCTCGCGACCATGACCACGACCATGGGCATAGCCACGATCATGTGCACCACGCCGACCACAACATCCGTGCCGCCTTCATGCATGTGGTGACGGACGCGCTGACCTCGGTTCTGGCGATCGTGGCGCTGGTATTCGGTCTGCTGTTCGGCGCGGTGTGGCTGGACCCGCTGATGGGGATCGTGGGCGCCGCCGTCATCCTGCACTGGTCGATCGGCCTGATGCGCGACACCGGCGGCATCCTGCTCGACATGGAGGCGGGCGGTGACCTCGCCGCGCGCATCCGCACCGACATCGAGGCGAAGGACGGCGATCGGGTGGCCGACCTGCATGTCTGGCGCGTCGGCCCGGGCCATTTCGCGGCGATCGTCGCAATCGTGACCCCGCGCGCCACCGATGCCGGCGAATTGAAGACGTCGCTGAAAGCGCGCTATCCGCTCGCGCACCTGACGGTCGAGGTGCTCGCTACCGCGCCTAGGGATGACGCCGATAGCGTTCTGCGAGAATCATAGAGACGCCCGCCATGATCGTGAGCACGGCAAAGCCGGCGATCATCGGCCGCACCGTGCCGTCATAGGCCTGGCCCAGCATCCAACCCAGCACCGACGAGACGATGGTGGCGAGCGATCCGACCACCGCTGCCGCGGTGCCCGCGATATGGCCCATCGGTTCCATCGCGAGGGCGTTGAAGTTGCCGAACAGCACGCCGGTGAAGAAAAAGGTCAGCATGAAATATGCCATCAGGACCCACAACGGCGGATGCCCGGCAAGCAGCAGGCAGGCCACGAAGAACACCAGCGACAGGGCGCTGGTGGCGGCGAGCCCGGTGCCCGCCAGGCGCCGCATACCCAGCTTCATGACCAGCCGCGCGTTGATCATTGAAGCGGCGCCGAAGGCGAGAGCGTTGGCGCCGAAATAGAGCGGAAACTTGGCGCCCAGCCCGTATAGCTCGCCGAGAATCTGCTGGGTCGAGGCGAGATAGCCGACGAAAGCACCGAACACCAATCCCGCGGCGACGGTGTAGCCGAGCGTGACCGGGTTGGTGCAGGCCTCCGCGAAAGCCGAGAAGATGCGCTTGAGCGAGAACGCCGCGCGGCGCTCTGCCGGCAGGGTCTCCGGCTGACGCCATGCCAGCCATGCCAGCCCGATCAGTCCCTGCACCAGGAGCGCGATGAAGATGAGGCGCCAATCGCCGATCAGCAGCAAGCCTTGTCCGACCGAGGGCGCGATCACCGGCACGATGATGAAGACGCCCATCACCAGGGACATCACGTGCGCCATGGCGCGGCCGGAATAGAGGTCGCGCACCAAGGCAAGCGATACGATGCGCGGCCCGGCGGCGCCGACGCCCTGCAGCAAGCGTCCGATCAGCATGATCTCGAACGACCAGGCGAAGATGCAGAGCAGGCTTCCGGCGATGAAGATGGAGAAGCCGATATAGGCTGCCGGCTTGCGGCCAAGCGTGTCGGACAGCGGACCATAGGCCAGCTGCGCGAAGGCGAGGCCGACAAACAGGACCACGACCACCAGCTGCCGGTCATTCACGTTTGCCGCGCCAAGTTCCGCAGCGATCTCGGGCAAGGCGGGCAGCATCGCATCGATCGAAAAGGCGATGATCGATGTCATCACCGCCATCAGGATGATGAATTCGAGGCTGGCCTCGTGGCTCGATGGTCTGGGGTTCACGCGCGGGCTTCCATTTTGCAGGCCGCGTCCATCGCATGGCGCAAAAGGGGTGTCAAACCATTGGCGCTGCATGGACAGCCTGCAAAAACCGCGTGGGTTTCCGGACCGTGGCTTGCGGCGCCAAACCGCCTGTGGTCTATTCCTTGCGAACCGTTCGCAAGCAGGGGATCGGACATGGCGGACCAGCATCGGATCGCAAGCGTGGCGGATCTCCGCCGCCTCTTTGTGCAGGCGGAGGGCTTGGCGGCCAAGAAATCTCTGCCCAAGCTCGATCGCTACGCGCGGGACTACATTGCGCTGTCGCCGTTCCTGTGCATCGCAACCACCGGCCAAGGCGGGCGCGCGGATGTCTCACCGCGCGGCGATCAGCCCGGCTTCGTCCAGGTGCTCGACGATCATTCCATCGCCATTCCGGACCGGCCCGGCAACAACCGGCTCGACACGATGGAGAACATCCTCGCCAATCCCAATGTCGGCTTGATCTTCATGATCCCCGGCTTCGAGGACACGCTCAGGATCAACGGCAAGGCGACCATCACCGCCGATCCCGCGATCCTGGAGCGCGCCACGGTCGACCGCAAGCAGCCGAAGGTCGCGATCCGCGTGGCGGTGGAGGAGGCCTTCTTCCACTGCGCCAAGGCCTTCCGCCGCTCGCGCCTGTGGCAAGCCGAGGCCCAGGTCGACCGCAAGGTGATGCCGACCCTGGCGCGCATCATCATGGAACAAACCGGCGAGGCGCCGCCGCGCGACGAGGACGTCGTCGCCTGCGACGTTGCGATCGAACAGGATTACAAGACGCAGCTCTATTGAGGCCTGCCATGAAGCGCTTCGCCCTGCTTGTTCTGGTCTTGGCGGCGACGCCGGTTGCGGCCGACACCGCGCATCAGCATTCCCCCTATGCCGGACAGGAGACGCGCGACATCAAGGCGCTGTCGCCGGACGAGATCGCGGATCTCAACGCCGGCCGCGGCATGGGCCTCGCGCTTGCGGCGGAGCTGAATGGCTATCCCGGTCCGCGCCATGTCCTCGACCTGGCGCAAGAGCTGCAGCTGACCGCGGAGCAGCAGCGCCGGACCAGCGATCTGTTCGACGCGATGCGGCACGAGACCAGCGCCCTCGGTGGACAGCTGATCCAAGCGGAGCGGGCGCTCGACCGCCTGTTCGCGGAGAAGCAGGCGACGCCAGACACTGTCGCGGCGGCAACCGAACAAGCAGGCGCGATCGCAGCGAAGCTGCGTGCGGCGCACCTGCGCTACCACCTCGCCATGATGGATGTCCTGACGGCGGAGCAGGTCGCGGCCTACAATCACCTGCGCGGCTACGCTACGCACCACTGAATGCCCGCTGCGCTGGGCGGCAGTTGTGTCACCGCAAAGTAACAGAGCAAGCGCAACTTCAGATGGTAGGATCGCTGCGCTCTGAACCTGGAGGGGCGGTTCGGCGCGATACTTGCTTCACCGGCAATGGCTGATTGACCATGACGATCCTGATTGCCCTGGGCATCCTCAATCTCGTCCTCCTGGTGGTCGTGCTCGGCATGTTGTGGCGGCTGAGACAGCGCCTGATCCGGCTGCGCGATGTCCAGCAGATGGAATGGCCGCGCTCGCTCTGGCCACAATTCGAATCGCTGATCAAGCTGTACCGTCTGCTCGACGGCAAGGCGGACCTGCCGAACCTGCGCCATTGGGCGGTGTCGCCCGATTTCCTGCTGCACGTCGTGCGCCACGTCCAGGACCATGCGCCGAGGCGGATCCTGGAATGCAGCTGCGGCTCGTCCACCATCGCAATGGCGCAGGCGCTGCGCGCCTATGGCATCGACGGCCACATTTACTCTCTGGAGAACT
>Ga0081538_10004084_pt1 | contig 13568 bp, 13 predicted proteins | sample TabmetS5T2R1_FD_71022 | JGI IMG/M metagenome (GOLD analysis project Ga0081538, IMG submission 71022) | Tabebuia heterophylla rhizosphere microbial communities from the University of Puerto Rico - S5T2R1 | ecosystem: Host-associated > Plants > Roots > Rhizosphere ...
GACCACCTCCATAAAAGGGACTGGCTGCAGGAACCCTTACCCTACCCCCTCTCCCGGAGGGAAGGGGGCACGTTAAACTGTGCCCCCTCCGCCGACGCAGTCGCGGGGAGAGGGAAGGGCACACCACACTGTCCAGGACAGGCTCCTACGAGGGGAATTGCCATACAGGCCCCTGCGGGGGCTCGTTGGACAGTTTGAATTGTGGCAAGGTAAAATCCTCAGCAATGTCGTGGAACACCACCTGCACACGTTTGCCTATGGCGACATTCGCCTCAGCCTCAGGATGGAACTGGTCATCCACCAGGTTGGCGATCAGGCGTATGCCTTCCTGAGGCGTAGGGACACCACGCTGCTCGTCCAATTCGACGATCACGACCGGAAAGGGAGCAATGTCGCGAAAGCCTGGCTGGATGGAGTGCACAATGATTTCATAAGAGTATATCGTACCTTTTCCACTGACATCATGCCAACTCCACTCCAGGGATTGACACCACGGGCACCCGGCGCCTGGCGGATAGCGCATGAGCCCGCACGCCGTACACTTTTTCAGCACCAGTCTGTGCTGCTTCGCTGCCTCAAAATACCCGAGGAATTCACTCTCGTTCTCCGGAACCACCAACTGCATCCCACGGTATTGTACAAAGGGCATCTCTTCTACCTCCGCATAATCAAGGCACTGCCCGTCACCGGGTTGGCCCATCCCAGATTCATCGAGATTTCCGCATCCCGCACCTGGCGACACTTCCCTTCGGAGTAATCGTAGGTATGGATGCCCTCCTGCCACTGTGGACAGTAGTCATCGGCCTGGCCGCGTAACTGCCGCGTGTTCTCGATCACCATGTTCATGCCGTGCGTGTAGCCCTCACACAGATGCCCGCCATTGGTGTTGTTCGGGCGCTTGCCACCGAGCTCGATGATGCCACTGGACACATACGCGCCACCCTCGCCTTTCTTGCAGAAGCCATAGTCTTCCAGTTGCAACATGGTGGTGAACGTAAAGGCGTCGTATGAACCGGTCAGATGAATGTCCGCCGGTGTAACGCCGGCCATACCGAAGACGCGCGGTGCGGCGTACTTCCCGGCTACCGCAGTAATGGGAGCATCATTGTAAAACGTGTCGCCGCGCGCCTTGGTGACACGCCCGACCACGCCCATAATGTAGATGGGGCGCTGGCGCAGGTCACGGGCGCGCTCGGCAGCGGTGACAATAATGGCGGTGGCGTTGTCCGTCTCGACGCAGCAATCCAGCAGATGCAGTGGCTTGCAGATCCAGCGTGAGTTGAGGACGTCCTCGATGGTGTAGCGTTTTTTATAATAGGCTTTGGGATTGTTGCTAGCGTGCTTGCTATGCGCCACCTTCACTGCCGCAACCTGGGCACTGGTGGTGCCATATTCCATCATGTGCCGCATAAAGACCGGTGCAAAGCTCTGCCCGGCGCTGACCATCCCAAACGGTCGACTGAGGAGCTGGCTGCCCCCCACCGGTGTCGCGGCCCGGCGTCCGGTACCGCCAATGCGTACTTCACTGTAGCCATTCATAGAGCGGAAGATCGCTACGGTCTCACACATGCCCACTTCGATGGCCCCAGTCGCCAGCCCAACTAGGGCTTCCGTACTGGAGCCCCCACCTGAACAGTCCATGTAGAAATCCAGACGAATGCCCAGATCCGAAGCGACCTCGGGGCTGACACACGAGTCACCGCCGTGATAGCTCAGCATGCCATTCACCTGGGACGCCTGGAGTCCCGCATCCCGCATGGCATGGCGCACTGCTTCCACCGCCATAGACCGCGTGGTACGCCCTGAATCCTTGGTGTAGGCTGTCTCGCCTACACCCACGATACAATACTTGTCTGTCAATCGACCCATGCTTGCCTCCGTGTCTTACGCTAACTTCTCGTAGAACTCTACTATCGGCGGCCCATCCAGTAGCGCTCGCAGGTCAATGCCCATCTCGCGTAGGTGCGCGCGGTGCGCCTCCAGGGCCGCCTGATCATCATACTCTTCGTAGAGCATAAAGACACGTAGGTCTTGCGTAGAGCGGTGGAAAATATACGTACGGTTGCCCGGCTCCTCCCGCACTTTTGGGACCGCAATGCTCATGATGCGCTCAAACTCCTGCTCCTGTCCAGCTTTTACGGTCACTTTGGCGGTGAAAGTGAGCATCCTGCTCTCCTAGGGGCAGTTATTAAAGTCTGTGATAGTAAACTGTGCACTTCCCTGCACGGTGAATGTGTCGTTCACACCGATCGCTTGCGCAGTGAAAGTATACGTGGCGCTATAGGACGGTGCCGCAATCCCGAGTTCTCCCCCCGTCTGTACGTATTCGTTTTTCGTGCTGAGGGGGACGAAAGGGAGCGTGACTGTCACCGTCTGGCCAGCAGGGATGAAAATGCTTTCAGCCGATGTCAAAGTAGTCAGCGGTGGGCACCCGCGTGCCCCAGTGGGACAGGGTTGGTTGAGTCTGTATGTCAGGCTATACCCAGTGATCCCGATATCAAAAGCGCGGTCTGCGGCCGTGGTCGTAGGAAATTGCTGGTTCACCAGTGTGACCAGGGCATTATGGTCCGCAAATGGCTCAGGACCCGTCACTGTTCCGGTCTGATCCCGGCATAGATCCCGCAGGGCGTCGACATTGCTCGTGTTTTCGGACAGGTACGTGGGCACAATGCCTGTCACATTAAGGCAGGTGATAGAAGCATTGCTGCCACCGCAACCACCGCCTGCCCCATCGTCATCGGGGGCAGAGCAGCTTGCCAAGATCAATACCACCAGGAAAAGACCCTTCAGGACCTGCTGAATCATCTGCGGACACCTCATTGTGATATGTCTCCTCCTGCATGATAGACTGCCATTAGTACGGTTGTTTTCTAGAGCTTTATGAATCTTACCCAATATTTAAAGGTATCAAAAACCTAAAGTTAGAACATTTCCTTGTCAAGGAGAAATTTTGTATCCAGGACACTTTTCTGGCTTGCGTGTAGAGGGCTTTTCACGCATGCTTGGAGAAGCGGCAAAGCGGTATTCTCATGGCGTAAAAGGGAGCATTCCATATGGCCATAGCCCAACGCGTGCGTCAGCACATGCAGGACGCGTCCTGGATCCGTGGCATGTTTGAGGAGGGGATCCAACTCAAGCAGCAGTACGGTGCTGACAACGTCTACGATTTTTCCCTGGGTAACCCGGTGCTGGAACCACCTCCCCAGTTCTATGAAGCCCTGCATCAGCTCGTGACGCATCCTCACCCCGGCATGCACCGCTATATGCCCAATGTGGGCTATCCCGAGACCCGGGCTGCTATTGCTACACAACTGGCGCGTGAGACAGGTATGCCCTTTACGGCCAACCATATTGTTATGGTAGTTGGTGCGGCTGGTGGCTTGAACGTCGTTTTGAAGACGCTCCTCGATCCTGGCGATGAGGTGATGATTTTTGCACCTTATTTTGTGGAATATCATTTCTACGTCGAAAACCATCAGGGCGTCTCAAAAGTCGTGCCCACTGATGCGCAGTTCACCCTTGACCTCGAGGCCATTGCGCAGGCACTCTCGCCACGCACCAAGATGCTCCTGCTCAACGCACCGAACAATCCGTCTGGGGTAGTGTATCCGGCAGAGACGATTCAGGCCCTGGGAGTACTGTTGCGGCAGAAGCAAGCGGAGTTTGGTACACAGATCTATCTCGTCAGCGATGAGCCCTATAAAAAACTCCTCTACGATGGCATGGTCTATCCTGAGGTCTACCCACACTATACCAATAGCATTGCGGTGACCTCGCATGCCAAAGACCTCGCGCTGCCTGGCGAGCGCATTGGCTATATTGCCACGCATCCAGGCTGTCCTGACGTCGAGGAACTGCAAGACGGTTTCAGTTTTGCTAATCGCACCTTGGGGTTCGTCAATGCCCCGGCTCTGATGCAGCATGTCGTCACCCAGCTCCAGGGAGTGACCATTGACATGCGTCAGTACGAGCGTAAACGCGATCTCCTGTGCACGAATCTGGCCGCTATGGGCTATCAGTTCGTCAAGCCGCAAGGCGGCTTTTATCTCTTTCCGCGCAGCCCCATTGCGGACGATGTGGCCTTCGTCAAGGCGCTGTTGCAGCGACGCATCCTGACTGTGCCTGGGAGTGGTTTCGGGACACCGGGCTATTTTCGCATTGCCTATTGCGTCGAGGACCGGACAATTGAGCATGCTTTGGAGGGATTTCGTGCTGTGGCGCAGGAGTATGGGTTATCTTAAGGGCATATCTGAAGCCCCTCACCCCCGCTAAAACCCTCTCCCGGAGGGAAGGGGGCACGTTAAGCTGTGCCCCCTCCGCCGTCGCAGACGCGGGGAACGGGCCGCCCTTAATGAGGCGGCCCTCCGCCGACGCAGTCGCGGGGAACGGGCCCCCGTTAAGCTACTCGCTGCGCTCCCCCTCTGCCGACGCAGTCGCAGGGAGAGGGAGCGCAAAGCCGAGAGGAATAACCGCAATGAGCATACCGCTACGCCAGGCACTGGTGGTTGGGGCCTATGTCCTGAAGCAGCGCCTGCAAGGACGCAAACGGTTTCCACTGGTGCTGATGCTGGAACCGCTCTTTCGTTGTAATCTCGCCTGTGCCGGGTGTGGCAAAATTCAACATCCGACCCCTATCTTACGCCAGAATCTGTCGCCAGAGGCTTGCTTTCAGGCCGTGGAGGAGTGCGGTGCGCCGGTGGTCTCCATCGCTGGAGGAGAACCGTTGTTGCATCCGCAAATCGATGAGATTGCCGCTGGTCTGGTGGCACGCAAGAGATTCGTCTACCTCTGTACGAATGCGCTGCTCCTCGAGAAACATTTAGGCAAGTTTACTCCGTCGCCATACTTCACTTTCAGCGTCCACCTCGATGGTCTCAAGGAACGCCACGATGAGCTGGTATGCCGCGAGGGCACCTTTGACGTCGCCGTCCAGGCCATCAAGGCTGCCAAGGCAGCAGGATTCCGCGTCACCACCAACACGACGGTCTTCGAGGGTGAAAATGTCGAGGCACTGCGGGCGTTTTTTGATTATGCCTCGGCCCTCGGTATCGATGGCATGATGGTGTCACCAGGGTACAGTTATGAGAAAGCTCCTGACCAGGAGCACTTTCTCAAGCGGGAGCGCACCAAAGAGCTGTTTCGCAAGGTGTTTGCTGGTAAGAAATGGGACCTCAATCACTCGCCCTTCTTTCTGGATTTCCTGCAGGGCAAGCGTGACTACCAATGCACGCCCTGGGGCAATCCCAACTACAGCGTGCTGGGCTGGCAAAAACCCTGCTATCTCATGGCCGATGGCTATACTACGACCTTCAAGGAGTTGATGGCAGAGACCGCCTGGGACCAGTACGGCACGGGCCGCGACCCACGCTGCGCCGATTGTATGGTGCACTGTGGCTATGAGGCCACCGCGGTAACGGACGCCATGAGCAGCCCCGCCAAGGTTGCGAAGTCGGTCTGGGCTACGTTTGTGGCCTGAGACGCGCCAACGGCGAGTGGGGGAAATCCTGGCAGTGCCTCTCCAGGTCAGCCCAGGTGGCCCGATTAGAAGCACGGGCCACCTGGGTGCAGGCTAAGACGCCCACTGGTATCAGCAGAAACAGATCGACGCAGCCCAGTAGGTACTCACCGATTACAAACGTCATGCAGACATTGAAGCCATACGTGCCGAGGTAGAGAAGCGGACCGAATAAGCCTCTATATGGCACCCAGCGTACGCCCCAGTCGGCTTGCCGTTGTGGACCATCCCAGAAGACGCCATCTAACAAGCGATGCAGCGTGATCAGTACGGTGCCAACAATGGCCCAGCCGCCAAAATTTGCCAGCGGCACACCGAAATACATGCCCTCCTCATAATAGCCATAAATTTGCCCTAAAAACCAGCGCGAGCCGCGTAACGCCACCGGATCAATGACGACATCAATAAGGACAAAAAACATCACCGCGAGTACCAGCACTGCCGGGGAACGGCGCAGGGCTTTGGTATCGACGATCTGCAGATCACGGCGGGACCGCCACAGAGGTGCCCACAGGAGCAAGGCAGTCAGGTAGCTGGCATAGGCGAGAAAGATAAACGACAGCGAATCCATGAAGGGCACATTGCTGATCCAGAGTTCCTGGTGGCGGGTCGTATCAATGTAGTAATACCATCCAAAGGGAAAGCCAGTATGGGTGGAACTGTATTCGGCTAGAAATACCAGACAGTACCCGATCACCATAAAGCTTACGGTGCGTTTCAGACCGAATTGCAGGGTACTGGCAATCAGGTAAGCCGCCAGGAAGATGAAGACATACGGTCGGAGCAGTATGGTGCCGAAGAGGAGAGACAGGAGATTGGATTCCATCGTGGCCGGCTCTACGAGGCGTAACCATGCGCACGAAACCAGTGTACCGCCTCGTGCATGGCTTCTTCGAGAGGCGATTGTGGCAGGCCAAGCTCACGCACCGCCTTCTGCGCTGTAAAGTACATGGGGTGTCGCGCCATACGCACGCCAGCCAGCGGCACGAGGGGCGGCTTCCCGGTGACATGCGCGAATCCTTCACAGGCGTATCCAAGCGTCAGGGCCAGACCGTAGGGCACGCGCCAACGCGGTGCTGTGAGGCCACTGACTTCAGCGGCTAACAGCAAAATCTCACGCAGCGCCATATTGCGGCAACCCAAAATATAGCGCTCGCCAACTTTGCCGTGCTGTGCGGCGAGGAGATGGCCACGGGCGACATCGCGGACATCAACCAGATTGAGACCGGTGTCCACATAGGCCGGCATTTTGCGCTGCAAGAAATCGACGATAATTTTTCCTGTTGGTGTAGGTTTGATATCCCATGGGCCAATAGGGGCGGCAGGGTTGACAATGACGACCGGTAAGCCTTGCTGACAGAACCTAAGAGCGGCATGCTCCGCCAGGATTTTGCTGCGCTTATAGTGGCCAATGGCGTGCTCTGGGGCTAGATGCATGGTCTCATCTCCAGGCGAGCCGTCGTCTGGGATACCAATCGTGGCCACGCTGCTCGTATAGATAACCTTTTGTATCCCCAGTTCGAGTGCGACCTGCAGCAGATTGGTCGTGCCCTGCACATTGGTGGCATACATGGCGTCGGGATGAGGGGTCCAGAGGCTATAGTGGGCTGCGACGTGGTAGAGGGTGTCACACCCCTGCAATGCCAGCCGCAGCGAGGCGATGTCCCGCACATCGCCGTAGGCTATCTCGACAGGTAAACTTGTGAGATTGCGCGTGTCACTCCCGGGTCGGGTCAGCACCCGCACAGAGGCGCCGGCATCGAGCAAGGCGCGTACAATATTGGCCCCAATAAAACCTGTTGCACCAGTCACCAGAGTTGTCACAGCAACGACCTCCACTGCACATATGCTTTTCCCTCTCCCTCTGGGAGAGGGAGCAGACGCCAGAGTATCATGCTCCCTGGCTCAAGAGGAGAAAAAAATACTGGAACCAGCGCTGCAAATGGCGTCCTGCCACCTGGGATGCCCACCACCAGTGCGGGAGTTGCAGCAATAGCCATGGGCGGCAGGCGAGACAGCCGCCCAGACGGAATGGTCGCAAAGAGCCATCAGCAGTTGTACAGGCTGCCACAGGTAGGGCCATATTCTCGTGAGACGTGTCAAAGATCGTCCGCAAGACAGCAAAGGGGATATGCCTCTGGGCTGCTATCTGGCCGATGCTATACGACTCCATATCGACCGCCAGCGCTCCTGAGTGCTGCCCGAGCTCTTGCTTCACTGCCGCCTGCGCCATCACAGCCGTGGTACTGAGCAGCGTGCCCGTGTGACTCACCACGGCGGCTTGCGCCACGGCCATGGCCGCAATGTGCGCCAGTCTGGCGTCTGGTCGGATGCCGCTGCCCGCTGCGAGGCTCGCAGTGCGGGCCACCTCATCCTGTGCCAGTATGCGCGTGACCAGGAGAGCATCACCTGGCCTCAGCTCGGCCTGCAGTGCACCGGCAAAACCAACGCTGAGCACCCTAGCAAGCTGATAGTGTTGCTCTAACCAGAGGACAGCCTGGGCCGCACGCTCCGGCCCCATGCCGCATTGCAGCAATACCACATCTTGCTGGTGCAGAACCCCCTGCCATAGTAGGCCAGCAGCGCCTGTGACCTGCTGTTGGACGTGCAAACGACGTCGCACCAGAGCCGCTTCGTGGGCACATGCTGTGATAATCGCCGTGTGCCCAGCCATGCGCAGTCTCCAACAGGTGCGACGCTACAGGTCCAGCAGGCTCTGGCGATAGCGTGCAAGGGCCATGAGGGGGAAGTAGTGCTGATACATGTGGTATTTGATAAAGAAATATTTGGGGAATCCCGTGCCGGTAAACTCGGGCTCATACCACGAACCCGCAGCGGTCTGCGTGCGGAGCAAATACTCAATGCCACGCTGCACGACCTTCGTACGGGCTTCACCCGCGGCGAGCAGCCCCATGAGTGCCCACGCCGTCTGTGAGGCCGTACTGACTCCTAGACCACGCAGGGAGGGGTCTTCGTAGGAACGACACGTCTCCCCCCAGCCCCCATCAGGGTTTTGGTGGGACACGAGCCAGCGCACAGCACGCCGGATATAGGGCTGGTGCATCGGCTCATTCACCGAGCGCAAGCCACACAAGACGTGGCAGGCGCCGTAGATATAATTGACCCCCCAGCGCCCATACCACGCGCCATCCGGTTCTTGATTGTTCTGCACAAAACGCAACGCCCGCCGGACAATGTGGTGCGTACGTGGGAAGCCGATGAGCCCGAGGAGTTCAAGCGCCCGACCGGTCACGTCGCACGTGCTGGGGTCCAGCATGGATTCATGGTCGGCAAAGGGAATCTTATTCAAAATGGCCTTGTTATTGTTCACATCAAAAGCCCCCCAGCCACCATCGTCGCATTGCATGCTGAGGAGCCATTGCAGCCCACGCTGCAAGACTTCGCCCTTTTCCTCGTCGGGGAGCCCGGCCTTGTGAAGCGCAATCAGCACGGCCACAGTGTCGTCGTTGTCCGGATAAAAATCGTTGTTAAATTCAAAGGCCCATCCCCCGGGCTGTCCACGCCGGTTCTTGACCTTCCAATCCCCTTCGCGGAGCACTTGCTTGCTCACCACCCACTGGACCGCCCGGCGCACATCTGGATGCGTGCGCGGCAAGCCAGAGTCAGCCAGGGCTATAATGGAGAGCACCGTATCCCACACCGGTGAAACACAGGCTTGCAGGCGGAAGGTATCAGCGGTCTCGATGCCAAAGCGCTCGATGGCTTGCAGTCCTTTCGCCACTGGAAGTGAGCGCAGACTATAGCCCAGGCTCACCAGAGCCAGGACGGAGTTCATCATGGCTGGCATGATCCCGCCCCAGTCTCCCGTATGGTCCTGGTGCTCGAGCGTCCACTGCTCAGCCCGCCGCATAGCGGCTTCGCGTAAGGTTTGGGGGGTATATTTCTCCGAGATTTTTAACAGTCTATCGAGCAGGACGAAAAAGGTGTTCCAGTTAAACCTGCGCTCACGTATTGGTATGGTGTAACGCCCTGGACCGGGTGGCTCCACGAACAGTTCGGTGACATGCAGCGCTGCCGGAAGACGGCACAGGGGTTTTTGGGCAAAGACAATACTGAGCGGCACAATGACGCTGCGCGACCAGCTCGAAAACTCATAGACGTTGATATAAAACGAGCGGGGAAGAAAGATGATTTCGGGCGGAATGACTGGAATACCACGCCAATCGTATTGCCCAAACAAGGCCAAAAAGATCTTGGTGAACACCCGTGATTGCGTCAACCCACCACGTGACAGAATAAACCGACGGGCACGTTGCATGGCCGGTTCATGCGGCGTGACCCTGGCCACACGCATGGCGAAATACGCCTCGATGGTGGTACTGAGATCACTCGGCCCACCGTAGTAGAGGGGCCACCCCCCATCTGGTTGTTGCTGTGAGAGGAGATAGCGTACACACTTTTGCTCGCGCTCCGTATCGACATGCCCGATGAGATGACGAAACAAGATGTATTCTGAGGTCAGAGTCGTATTCGCTTCGAGTTCTCCGACCCAGAATCCTTCTGCAAGTTGCTGCGACAAGATGTAGTCTTGTGAACGCCTGATAGCTTGCGACAGCCGCTCAGGCCGGACAACATGCATGCTCTCTACCCTCCTCTACCCTTCCAGCGCTGCGCGCTGCCTTCCCTGCCGGAAAGCAGTGCGGGACCGATAACGCGACAAGACTTACATTATAACGTGCGTGCCGTCAAGAGCAATAGCAATTCCGCACTTCCGTAGAGGATGTCACCTCTTGTACCCTCCTTGGGGTGGGCAGAGATGTGGGCTCATGGGTATGCTTTAAGAGAGAAACGGCGTCATCTGCGTCCATCTGCACGCATCAGCAGCCCCTACACTCGCAGAAAAATGGGACCATTTATGCCCCTGTTGGCACTGGTCAAGGCTAAATGGATACTGTTTGGCCTCGAGGCCCCGCAATTTATCTGGATCGCCGCCGCGCTGCTCCTGCTGGGCACGTTGGCCCAGGGCATCCGGCTGTGGTGGCTTGTCGCCCGCGAAAAGGTCCTGCATCGGCGTGTCATAACGCAGCTGGAGGCGATGCAGGCCGAGTATCGTGCCCCTGGTCGGACGGGGCTGGCAGAGGCCGCGTATGAGGCTGTCGCCCAGGTCTTTCGCGAGCATCCGCCGTTGCTCCCGGCCTGGCACAACTTTGAGGCGCAGATGCTCAGGCAGGCTGACGCGGCCGGCCAGCTCCACTGGTGGGCGACTGCGAGTGCCAACAGTACCTTCAACGCCACTGCAGTTATCGAGCCACGGGTGAATCAGAGCTTTTTTGTGGCGATCCCAGGCATGGTCACAGGTATGGGCCTGCTCTGTACGTTTGTCGCGATCCTGGTGGCCTTACTCGATGTGCGACTTGTGGATGGGCAATTTCAGGGACTCGACAATTTAATCAGCGGACTCTCAGGCAAGTTTCTGTCGTCCATTGCGGCCCTCTTCGCAGCCACGAGTTTTCTCGCCATCGAACGCTCGCTGTCGCACGGCCTGAGCACGAGCCTGCATACGCTGGGCACGACGCTCGATGGTCTCGTGCCACGGCTATCGCCGACCAGTGTTCTGGTAGCGATGCAGCAGGATATGGCGGAGCAGGGGGCAGCGCTCCAACGCTTTACGAGCCATGTTACCACTGGGCTCCAGCAGGGGATGAGTGACAGTATAGGGCCTATGTTGGAGCGTATGATCACAGCGCTGGCACACCAGCAGGAGACGCTCACGCGTGCCTGCACTGGTCTCATGCAGCACCTTGAACAGGCGCTAGACACCGGGCTGGAACGGATGGGTGTCAGATTTACGGAGTCCTTACATACTACGACCGAACAGATGGCGCTTGGCAAGACGCAGGTGGAGGATTTTGTCGCGGTACTGCAAGGCTTCATGGGCCAGATGCACGAGGCTACAGGGCTCTCGGTGCACCAGATGGCTGCGGCCTTGACGACCGTGGTCCACGACCTCTCAACTAAAGTGGCTGAGCTCGGACAACAGATGACGCAGACGGTTGTCGACAGCGCCGGGCAGGCGGCTGGGGCGGCCCAGGTGGTGATTGACAAGGCTGATGGGTGGTCCGCCCAGAGTGCAGCACAGCTCACGCAACTGCTTGAGAGGCACCAGGGGCAGTTGGACCGGAGCCGGGAGATGCAGACGGCGTTTGATGCCAGCTTGGGACAGTTCAAGGAGGCGCTCGGGCAGTACCACACTGTGACAGGGCATGTGCGCCAGATCGCTGCCGCCGCGGCGAGCATTAGCAAAGCCATCAACGAGACCGGTGTGACTGCCGAACGCACCGCCACCATGGCCGCTGTGCAGGCTGAGCGCTTTGCCGGGGCAGTCCGACGTCAGGAAGACATGCAGCAGCAGGTGGCACAGAGCATGCGGCAGTATCAACAGGTCTTCAGTCAGGCGACGCAGGCGACGCATGACCTCCTCGCGCACATGGAACAGCACCTGCATCACTACACGACCTTGAGCGCCGAGAAATTTGAGAGCGTAATCCAGACAGCGGAGGCCAACCTGGCCCAGGCTACCAGGCGTTTAGGAGATACGGTCAACAGTCTTGACGCACAGTTGCGTGGGGTCACGGAGAGCCTGGAGCGGCTCCAGCATCTTGGAGAAGTGCATGGCAGTCCACGGGGATAGTGCGGGGCTGGCCAGTGCGTTCACCGATTTGATGACCTCCTTGGCGGTGATTTTTATTTTGCTCCTCGTGGCGTCGCACAACAACGAGCAACAGAAGCTCGACACAGCCCGCGCGCAGGTTGCCGACACCCAGCGGCGGCTGACGGCCGCTGAACATAAAACTGCCACAACCCGAAACGCCATACTGGTGACCCTGAAACAGGCGCTGGCGGTGTTTGCAGCCCAGGGAGTCAGGGCCGAGGCAGACCCCGCCGATCCACTCGGGCTGCTGGTGCTCGTACCTGAGGGGCTCCTCGCCTTTACGGTCGGCGATACGAAAATTCCGCCAGCCGGGGTCGATTTCCTGCGGGCTTTTACGCCACAACTGGCGGCTACAGCGTGTTCGGACACTTTTAAGGGCGAACTGAGCTCTATTGTCGTGGAAGGACATTCCGATTCTTCGGGGAAAGATGAGACCAATTTACCCCTGAGTCAGGCACGGGCCATGGCCGTAGTGCAGGAAAGTCTACGCGTCTTGAGCGGTCTTGGCGAGCCGGTGACTGCGTCCCCGAGTCTGCGGGCCTGCTTTCTGACGTTTCTCTCGGCGAGTGGTCGTGGCAGCAGTGAACCCATGCTGGATGCCGATGGGAAAGAGGACAGGGCGCGGAGTCGACGCGTCGTGTTCAAGATTCGCGTGCGGTCATTAGAGCAGCGGCAGGTGGAAAGACGTCTGGCATTATGAGGGCAATTCTGGACGCTATTAGTCTCAGCTGCTTCTCAAAAAGCGACGAAGGCCGGCTGACGAATCGCTTGACGAGTGCGCTCAAAAACTACTTTCCCCACGTCCTGCAGTGGTTTCAGGACAAAGATACGGCGATCTTTTGCGACTTCCTCAGCCGCTGGCCGACCCTGAAAGCCGCACAACTCGCGCGTCGCACCACCCTGGAGCATTTTTTCCGTGCTCACCACGTGCGCTCGGCCGACGTCATCACGGCCCGCATTGAGGCCATCAAGAACGCGGTGGCCCTGACCACGGATGCCGGCGTGATCGCCCCCAATACCCTCCTGGTGCAAGCCCTGGTCGCCCCACTCCGCGTGACCTTGCAAGCCATTGCCGCCTTCGACACCGCCATTGCCCAGCGTGCCCAAGCCCATCCCGACTTCCCCCAGCAACGCGACAAGGGCAAAGCGCACCAGGCAGCTGTGCGCGCCTTGGCCTTCAAATGGATCCGTATCCTCTATCGCTGTTGGCAAGAGCGCCTCCCGTACGATGAGTCTACCTCTCTCCAGGCGCTCCATCGTCGTGGCTCTTCGCTGATCCACAATCTGGCCAAGGCATCGTGAAAAACCGTAAAAACACCTTGACAGCCCCCTCAGAGCATGTGTTCGGCCAGGCCCCCGCGTCCTGTGCGCCTGCCCCCA
>Ga0081538_10004085_pt1 | contig 13568 bp, 10 predicted proteins | sample TabmetS5T2R1_FD_71022 | JGI IMG/M metagenome (GOLD analysis project Ga0081538, IMG submission 71022) | Tabebuia heterophylla rhizosphere microbial communities from the University of Puerto Rico - S5T2R1 | ecosystem: Host-associated > Plants > Roots > Rhizosphere ...
TGGACATCCGGCGCCTGGAGCAACCCGACGAGAGGCGCGAGTTCGAGCTCGGCCGGTTCGAGGTGGTGAACCTCGGGGGCATGACGATCGGCCGTGCCGCGTACGAGCCGGGGTGGAAGTGGTCGACGCACGTCGGGGGCTCCCCGGATGCTCGCTGCGAGGTCGAGCATGTCGGGATGGTCGTGTCGGGTCGCGCGGCGGTGCTGATGAACGACGGCACCGAGGTGGTGATGGAGCCCGGCGATCTGTTCCACGTCCCACCCGGTCACGACAGCTGGGTGGTCGGGGATGAGCCGTACGTCTCGCTGCACTTCCTCGGCGCGGAGGAGTACGCGGACTAGCGCGTCACGGGCTCGCCGGTCTCGGCGACCCGCGCGATCAGCTCGGCCGCCCGCTCGTTGCCGGGCGACGCGCGCAGTCGCCCGGACATCGCTTCGAGGCGCTCGGCCAGCGGCAGGTCGGCGAGCAGCCGATCGATCGCGTCACTCATCGCATCCTCCTCGAACCTGTACGTCGGAAGCCTGATTCCGCAGCCGGTCTCGTCCATGCGCTGGGCGTTGTCGTGCTGGTCCCAGAAGAGGGGGAGGACGATCGTCGGGACGCCGAAGTGGAGCGCCTCGGTGATCGTGTTGTTCCCGCCGTGCGTGATCACTAGGTCCACGTCCGCGAGCAGCGAGGTCTGGGGGAGGAACTCGGCGCCGGCCATGTTGTCGGCGAGCTCGTACTCGGTGTGCTGGGGACCCTTGGAGACGATGAACCGATGCCGGGTGGACCCCAGGACGTCGACCAGGCGCTCCATCAGCGGGACGTCGCCGGATCCGAGCGAGCCGAGGCTCAGATAGACGAGCCCGCCGTCGCCCTCCGCGAGCTCCGATGGGATCGACCACTCGGGATCCGTCGTGCGCACGCTCGAGCCGACGTTGCGCCATGTCGGGCCGAGAGGATTCGAGCGCGGGTAGTCGACCTCGGGCGGGTAGATGTAGAGGTTGAGGAACGGCGACTCGTGGATGAACTCGCCGTCGGGCAGCCCCGAAGCGCCGCGCTCGCGGCAGTACTCGTCGAACCCCGCCCACAGCTCGGCGCTCGCGCGCCGGTACTCGTCCCGGTAGGCATCCCACTCGGAGCGGTCGTCGACCGGCAGCCCGCAGAAGGTCGGCGGCAGGTCGGGGTCCTTGAGCTCGAGAGGGTTGCACGACACGATTCGCACCCAGGGAATCCCCGACGCTGGGATCGCGGGGAACGCGCACACGTTGTCCTCGACAATCGCGTCGGGTCTGAGCTCGTCGAAGATCTCGCGCAGGCGGTCGTCGACGTAGCGCGCGCCGTCGAGCAGGGCCTCCCACGTGGGGACGATGAACTCCGAGAGCTGCTCGAAGGTCGCCTTGCGGAACACGGGCGCGGTCTCCCGGATGAAGTCCTTCCAGAACTGGCCCGGCTCCTCGGGTTGCTCCGGCGCCGGCGCGAGCCGCATCAGGCGCTCCTCGAAGCCCTTCTCCTCCAGCGTGCCTGCGAACGACTCCTCGACGATGAAGACGACGCGGTGTCCCTCGCGGCGCAGCACGTCGCCGATCCCGACGCAGTTGTTGGTCGGGCCGTAGGCGCCCTCGGGGAAAAGGACGATCGTGCTCATATCCGGTCACGGAGGCTATAGCCCGCTCCCGGGCATCCCGGGAGGAGATGGGCCACAGCATGGACTACCTTCTCGGTCCGTAGCCGCCGAGCTCGACCCCACCGAGGAGCGCGCGAAGTTCGAGGTCCCGGACGGGATCGCGTACTTCAACGTCGCCAACCTCGCACCGCAGCTGCGCTCGGTGCGAGCCGCGGGTGAGGCGGCGCTCGACCGGCGCGGCGCTCCGTGGACGATTGGCGCCCCGGACTGGTTCGCGGACGTGGAGCGGCTGCGTGGACTGTTCGCGCGCCTCATCCGGGCCGATGCCGAGGGCGTCGCACTGATCCCGGCGACGAGCTACGGGATGGCGGTCGCCGCGGCAAACCTTGAGGCGGCGTCGGGCGATCGCGTCGTGGTGCTCGACGAGGAGTACCCGTCGGGGATCTACACGTGGCGGGCGTTCGCGCGGCGCACCGGCGCCGAGATCCACACGGTGCGCGCGGGCGACGGTCAGACGTGGACCGACGCGATCCTCGCCGCGCTCGACGAGCGCGCCCGGATCGTCTCGGTACCGAACGTCCACTGGACGAACGGCGCACTCGTCGAGCTCGATGTAGTGTGCGAGCGCGCGCACGAGCTCGGAGCGTCGCTCGTCCTCGACGCGTCGCAGTCCGTCGGCGCGATGCCGCTCGACGTCGGCGCCCTGCGACCAGACTTCCTGATCACGGTCGGGTACAAGTGGCTGTTCGGCCCGCTCAGCGTCGGCTACATGTACGTCGGCGAGCGTCACCGCGGCGGCGAGCCGATCGAGCACAACTGGATCAACCGGGCGGAAAGCGAGGACTTCGCGCGCCTCGTCGACTACACCGACGAGCTCCAGCCCGGCGCCCGCCGATTCGATGTCGGCGCGAGGACGAACTTCGTGCTCGTGCCGATGGCGATCGCTGCGCTGGAGCAGGTGCTGGCGTGGTCGGTGGACCGCATCGAGGCCTCGCTCGTGGAGATCACCGCGTCGATCGAGAGTGGCGCGCGGGACCGCGGGCTGTCGCCGCTCCCGGCGGACCAGCGCGGATCCCACATGCTCGGAATCGAGCTCCCTGAAGTCCGACCCGCTGACCTCACAGCGCAGCTGGCGGCGCGCGACGTGTACGCCGGGGTTCGCTCCTCGTGGCTTCGGGTGGCGCCTCACCTGCACACGACCGGCGGGGACGTCGATCGTCTCTTCGCGGCGCTCGACGCGGCCCTGGCGCGAGGCGGCGCGCCGAGGACTACGTGATCTCGAGGCGCTCCTCTTCGAGGTCGAGCTCGCGCTCGATCTGCCGCATCACGTCATCGGCGATCTCGCCCTGATTGCGAAGGTCGACCACGGCGCGGTGCTGAGCCTCGATCACGTCGCGGACCGCGCGCTGATACGCGATCGAGCGATCCTCGTACCCGTCGTCGGGGGCGAAGCCCGCCCGCGCGCCGAACCGACGACGACGATAGTTGTACAGGCCCCGCATTCGATCGATCGTGTCGTCTCGCGTCCAGTCCTGCTCGGCCAGGTTGTCGAGGGCGGCGAGCGCCGCCGTGGCCGCCACGAGTCGCGCTTGGAGTTCCTCCTGCTCGCGATCGGCGCCGTCGTCGCGAACCCGAAGCGCACGAATCACGGCCGGCAGGGTGAGCCCCTGGACCACGAGGGTGGCGAGGATCACCGCGAAGGTAAGGAAGAGGATCAGCTCTCGCTGCGGCAGCGGCGCTCCGGCGTCGGTCTCGAACGGAAGCGCGAGCGCAGCTGCGAGTGAAACCGCCCCGCGCATCCCGCTCCAAGCCGCGATCACCCGCTGGGCTGCGCCAACGCGCCGCGCGCGCTGGCTCGGGCGGCGATCGAGCGCTCGGATCACGTACGGGATCGTGAACGTCCACGCGAAACGCATCGCGATCACGGTGCCCGAGATCAGCGCCGCGTAGCCGAGCAGCTCGCCGGTCGAGTATCCCTCGAGCCCGTCGAGGATCGTGTTGAGCTGCAGGCCGATCAGCAGGAAGAGAGTCGCGTTGAGCAGGAACACGAGCACTTCCCATGCCGAGAATCCCCGGATTCGCATCCGCGCCGAGCTGATTTCGGGAGACACCCTGCCGATGTACAGGCCCGCCGCGACGGCCGCCAGGACGCCCGAGAGACCGAGCTCCTCGGCCGGCACGTAGGCGGCGTACCCGGTCAGCAGCGAGATTGTGATCTCCACGGGCGGGTCCTCGATCCGCCTCCGCACCTCGCCGATCACCCAGCCCGCAGCCACCCCGACCGCGACCCCGCCGACCGCCGCGACGACGAAGTCGAGCGCCGCGTCGCCGAGCGAGAACGTGCCGCCGACAGCCGCCGCGACGGCGACGCGGTAGGCGATCAGCGCTGAGGCGTCGTTGACGAGGCTCTCGCCCTCGACGACCGTGACGATCCGGCGCGGGACGCCGATGCGCCGCATGATCGCCGTCGCAGCTACCGGGTCGGTCGGCGAGACGATCGCCCCGAGCGCGAACGCCATCGCCCACGGCATCCCGTCGATGACCTCATGCGCGATCACGGCCACAACGCACGTCGTCGCGAGCACGAGCCCAATCGATGTGAGCGAGATCGCGCGCGCGTCGGCGCGCAGATCGCGCCACGAGGATTGGAACGCCGCGAAGAACAGCAGCGGGGGGAGGAAGATCACCAGCACCAGGTCCGGCTCGAGCTCGACTTCGGGCAGCCCCGGGATGAGGCCCAGTACCAGCCCGCCTAGGACGAGCAGGATCGGGTACGGGATCGAGAGCATCCGCGCCAGGGTGCTGAGGCCCGCTACGGCGACGAACAGGAAGAGCAGGAAGATCTCGAGGTGGTCCATGGCCCGGTTCTACCCGTCTCCGATCGTAGGCGGCGGGACGCTCACCACGCCCTCGGCCTGCCGTCCCGGAAGAAGCCGCCGCTCGGCCCGTCGTCCGGGAGCACCGCGGCCCAGACGACGCCGGCGGCGCCCTCGGAGACGGGTCGTCCGCCCGGCCCCCCCATGTCGGTCGCTACCCACCCGGGGCACACCGAGTTGACCAGGATGCCGTCCGGGCGCAGGTCAGCCGCGAGCATCCGGGTCAGCGCGTTGAGCGCAGCCTTCGAGGCGCTGTACGCGGGAGCCCCGCCGCTGGAGATGTCCGCGAGCGACCCTGCGCCGCTCGACACGTTGACTATCCGGCCGTGCTCGCTTTCGCGGAGCAGCGGCAGACACGCTTCCGCCATTCGCCATGCGCCGAACAGGTTGGTCTCGAACGCCTCGCGCACCACGTCCAAGTCGGCGCCCGCCGCGTGCTGCCACGTGTCGTAGTGGATCGCGGCGTTGTTCACGAGCACGTCGAGCGACCTCCACGTGCCGCTCAGCCACCCCGCGAACCGCTCCACGCTGCCTGGATCGGCGACGTCGAGCTGCCGCGGCGTCACCGAGTGTCCGTCGCTCGTCAGGCGCGCGGCCGCTCGCTCGCCGTTCGCCTCGTCGCGTGAGCCGAGCACCACGTCGAAATCCCGCGACGCGAGCTGCCGGGCGACCTCGAGGCCGATCCCGCGGTTCGCCCCCGTGACGACGGCGGTACGGCGCTCCATCACGGATGGATGCCGCTGCGCCCGGCCATCGTCGAATTATCCAACGTCAATCGCAGGTTTTTCCTCGCAGAATGCGGAATTTCGCGCCGTCGACCCCTAGCCGAACGCCGACCATTTCGCTAGCGTGCTGCTTCGCAGCCGGGAGAGAGCGGAGCCCGCGAAAGCCAAGCGGGCGCCCACTCTCTAAGGCGACGAGAAAGCTTCTTTCGTGCGCAGGCTACGCACGGGGCAGGCCAAGGCGTCGCCACCGGCTGCTTTTTCGTCCTCTCACCCGGCACGTCCGGCGGGCGACCTACCCTTCCCCCCGCGGCATATGCCGCCGGCCGATGGAACGCCTGCCATTCGCGGCCGTGCGACCGGGGCGCGCACGTGGGAGTCGGGCGCCGAGGGCCTACCCCGGACGGTCCCCCGGCTAGCCCGCCCGCTCCCGTTCGGCGCAGTGCCCGACGACGCGCGCGCGGAGGGGACGCCGAAGCGCGACATGTCCGGCCGACGCAGATCAGGACGAAACCACCGCGAGCAGCTGTTGGTGAGGTAGGTGCGGATCGTGACCACCTCCGCGAAGGTCGCCCCGAGAACCGGCCCGGCGGGTCCGGAACGGAGGCTGGATTGTCGAAGCTGATCCCCACCCTCGGATAGGCTGTCGCAGGTGACCGTGGTCCTCATCATCATCGCGGCGGTGGTCGTGATCGCGGTCGTGTGGGCGGTCGTTACGTACAACCGCCTCGTCCGGCTCTCGGTCTCGGCCGACGAGGGAGAGTCGGAGATCGACGTGCAGCTCAAACGGCGCCATGACCTGATCCCGAACCTGGTCGAGACGGTGAAGGGGTACGCGTCGCATGAGCGAGGGACCTTCGAGCGGGTGACCGAGGCCCGTGGCGCCGCGATCTCCGCGCAGGGCGCGCGCGACCGGGCGGCTGCGGAGGGCGAGCTGAGCCAGGCGCTCGGGCGCCTGCTCGCCGTCGCCGAGGCGTATCCGGACCTGAAGGCGAACCAGAACTTCCTCGAGCTCCAGCGCGAGCTTACGGCAACCGAGGACCGCATCCAGGCTGCGCGACGCTTCTACAACACCCAGGTGGAGGCGCTGAACACGAAGATCCAGAGCCTCCCGTCGAGAATCGTCGCCCGGATGGGCAGCTTCAGGGAGCGCGAGTTCTTCGAGCTCGAGGACCGCGCCGACGCCGAGGTTCCGAGCGTTACCTTTTGACCCTGGTCCCGGGGGCGGATCGCGGTGCTACTCGACGACCAGATCAGGCGAAACCGGTGGAAGAGCTGGGCCCTGTTCGCAGGGTTCTTCTTCATCTATGCCGCGATCGGGGCGGCGATCAGCTTCGCCATCGCCGGTTTCGAGCCGCAGGGCAACCTGATCGCGTTCGCGATCTTCGCCGTCGTCGCGATCGTCGTCGTCACGTTCACCCTGTTCATGGGCGACGACATGGCAGTGGCGGTCGCCGGCGGGCGCCAGATCCATGATCGAAAGCACGCGCCGGAGCTGTGGGACGCGGTCGAGACGATGTCCCTGGCGGCAGGGATACAGAGGCCGCGCATCTTCGTCTCGGAGGATCCGTCCCCGAACGCGTTCGCCGCCGGGCGCAGCCAGGCGCAGGCTCTGGTGTGCGCGAATCGCGGCTTGCTCGAGCGCCTCGACAAGGAGGAGCTCGAGGGCGTCATCGCACACGAGATCAGCCACATCAGGAATCTCGACGTGCGGCTGATGACCTACGCCGCCGTGCTCGCCGGTTCGATCGCGCTGCTTTCTGAGTTCGTGCTGCGCGGGGCGATCTTCAGCGACGATGATTCCGGGGGCGGGGTCGTTGGATTGATCGTGGTCGTCCTCGCCGCCGTCCTGGCGCCGATCGCGGCGCTGATCATCCAGCTCGCGATCTCCCGAAGGCGAGAGTTCCTCGCTGACGCGAGCGCCGCCGACCTTACGCGCTATCCGCAGGGACTCGCGTCGGCGCTGCGCCAGATCTCGGCGACGCAGGTGCGCCCATCCCACGACCGCAACGCGATCGCGCACCTCTACATCGTCCCGCCGCGCCTGTTCAAGGAGAAGGCGGCCGGGCTGTTCTCCACGCACCCGCCGGTCTCGGAGCGCCTGGCGCGCCTCGACGGGCTAGCGGGCGGCGAGCTTCACATCCACAGGCCGCGGGTGCGCACCGCAGCGACCGGGGAGTTGCTCGGCGCCGGCGAGTGAGCCGGCCGAGGCTGAGGAACGCGGGCTGTGCTCGTCAGGCTAATCAGGTAACCTGCGCCGCCGACGAGCGGCCCGCACGTGGACGTACGCGGGGCCGGGGACGCAACACCGGAGCTCAGGGATTGCTTGGACCGACCGCGGCAGTCGCGGGGGGTCCGCGGTGACGACCGATGCGCCGGCTCCCGAAGAGCCACGCGCAACGCAACCAAACCACGAGGAGGAAAAATGGCAGAGCTGATCAGAGTGCGACCGCGATGGTTCTGGATAGCCGTCGTTGCCTTGGTCGCCGTGACGGTGGCGGCGGTTCCGAGCTCGGCGCAGTCTGCGTCGCGCAGCTTCTTCGGGCTCGTTCCCAACGACGATCTGGGAGCCGCGGATTACCAGCTGATGCGGGAGGCGAACGTCGGGACTGCCCGGGTGGGGATCTTCTGGAATGCGATTGAGCGCTCCGAGGGTCAGTTCGACTGGGCCCTTACGGATCAGCGGGTCGGCGACTTCGCATCGCGGGGCATCGCCGTGCTGCCGACGCTCTTTGCCACCCCCGCGTGGCTCGCCAACGATGTCGCGATGCCGCCGGTGGGCTCCGATCGGCAGAAGCAAGCATGGGAGCGATTCGTCCGCGAGGCCGTGAAGCGCTATGGGGAGGGCGGCACCTACTGGACCACCGACTACCCAATCGATTTCCCAGGCGCCGCGCCGAAGCCGATCACAACCTGGCAGATCTGGAATGAGCAGAACGGTCCGAAGCACTTCCTGCCAAGGCCCAACGTGAAGAAGTATGCGACGCTGCTTGGGATCGCAAACCGGGCGGTCAACGCAGAGAACCCCAGCGGGAAGGTCCTCACAGGCGGGATGGCCAGCACGCCCACGGGGACCGGTGGGATCGACGCCTGGAAGTACGTGAAGAAACTGACGAAGAAGAAGTCGGCCCGCAAGAGCTTCGATTACGTCGCGCTTCACCCCTACGCCCGCAACCATCGGGAGATCGTCTCGCACGTGAAGAAGATCCGCCGGGCGCTAAAGAAGGGGCACAAGAAGCAGGCTCAGGTGTGGGTCACGGAGGTTGGATGGAGCTCTGTCCCCGGTGAGAGCCCGAAGCTGTCGACCACCCTCAACGAGCAAGCGAAGCGGTTGAAGAAGACCTACAAGGCCCTGAACAAGGGCCGCAAGAAGTGGAAGATCGGAGGCGTGTACTGGTACACGTGGCGCGACTCCAGTGGCGGCATCTGCGACTGGTGCCCGGATGCCGGCCTCGTGAAGCGCAACCTGGAGCCGAAGCCGGCCTTTAACGCATACAAGCAGGTCGCCCGCTGACGCGGTGCGCGACCCGGCCGCGCGTCCGCGGCCGGGTCGCGCTGCTTGTTCACGCCGCCCGGGCGGGTCCATTTCTTGCGGAGATCTAGTCCCTCGACGTGGCACGTCGGCTGAGGAGGCCCGAGCGTGCCCGCCAGGACCGAAGTTAGATGGCCTCACCCGCCGCCGTGCGGCGCGCCGGTGGACGATGCGGGGCCGGGAGTGCAACATCGGGGCGCGGGGGCTTTCGGACCGACCGCGGCGGTAGCGTGGGTACGGGGTGAAGGCCGATGCGCCGGCCCCGAACCGCCACGGTGCAACTTGCAAACCACACCGCGAGGAGGACAGATGGCAGAGCTGATCGGCGCACGAGCGAGGTGGTTCCCGATGGCCGTCGTCGCCCTGGTTGCCGCGGCAGTGGCGGCGGGTCCGAGCTCGGCGCAGTCTGCGCAGTCCTCGGCGGTTCCGAGCGTGACGCAATCTGCGCCGCGTGGCTTCTTCGGCGTCGTCCCCACCGATCTGCAAGCCGACGACTACCAACTGATCCAGCAGGCGAATTTCGGGACCGCCCGGCTGCCAATCGAGTGGAACACGATCGAGAGCGCCGAGGGCAGGTTTGACTGGGGCCCCATGGACCGACGGATCGGTGGGTTCGCCTCACGGGGTATCGCCGTGCTGCCGGTCCTCTTTGGCACTCCCTCGTGGCTCGCCAACGATCACGCGATCCCGCCGGTCGGCTCGGATCGGCTGCAGGGCGCATGGGAGCGGTTCGTAGGCCAAGCGGTGAGGCGCTACGGGGAGGGCGGAGCCTACTGGAGCACCGACTACCGGCTCCAGTTCCCTGGTGCGCAGCCGAAGCCGATCACAACCTGGCAGATCTGGAATGAGCAGAACGGTCCGAAGCACTTCCTGCCAAGGCCCAACGTGAAGAAGTACGCGACCCTGCTCGGGATTGCGAACCGGGCAGTCGAGGCCGAGAATCCTGGCGGACAGATCCTCACGGGCGGCCTGGCGAGCAAGCCCACTGGGAGCGGCGGGATCAGCGCGTGGAAGTTCGTGAAGAAACTGACGAAGAAGAAGTCGGCCCGCAATAGCTTCGATCACGTGGGGCTTCACCCCTATGCCCGCGACGACCGCGAGATCGTCTCGCACGTCAAGAAGATGCGCAAGGCACTCAAGAAGGGGCGCAAGAAGAAGGCGCAGCTGTGGATCACGGAGGTCGGATGGAGCTCGGTCCCCAACGCTGCGGCCCCGAAGCTGTCGACGACCCCGGAGGGGCAAGCGGAGCGGCTGACGAAGACCTACAGCCGTCTGCTGAAGAAGCGTGGGCCTTGGAAGATCGGAGGCGTGTACTGGTACACGTGGCGGGATTTCGGTGGCGGCGTTTGCAACTGGTGCCCAAACGCCGGCCTCGTGACGAGCAATCTGCAGCCGAAGCCGGCCTTCAACGCGTACACGCAGATCGCCGGCTGATCCGGTTCGCGACTCGGCCGCGGGTGTCGCGGCCGACGCGCTCGGTGGCCTCGCCCCGGTGCGACACGAAGCGCTCGCCGTCAGGCGCCGAGGTGGCCGCGTGCCTCCGTGAGGTGACGGTCGATCCCGGCATATCGCTCGTCACGCAGGGGAGATTGGCTATGAGCTGTTCGTGATCGAGGCGGGCGACGCCGAGGGGCGCATGGACGGCAAGGTTGTCAGAAGACCTGCGCTCTTGCACGCACGATCCGTCAAGTGATAAAGCGCCGGGGCAGCGGACGGACCGCAGGGCCGTTTAGGACTTCTCCCTCGACACTGAATCTCGACCCGTGACAGGGGCAGTCCCAGGTCCGCTCCGCCGCGTTCCAGCGCACCTGGCAGCCAAGATGCGTGCACCTGGTGGACACAGCCTGGAGGCTGCCATCTTCATCGCGGAAGGCAGCGACCTTGTGGCCCGCCGCCGACACGATCCCAGCTTCCCCGCGCGCGAGGTCGTCCACCGATCGCTGTCCTCGGTCGGTAACTCGATCAGTCACGAACCGCATCCCCGCTCGCGCGTTCTCGAGGAGCATGCGCGGTCCGGCCGCGATCGGATTTACCCGGCGGGTCGAGTAGAGAGATCGCCACGGATTCTCCCGGCCCACGATCGCGTCGCCGATCATCATCGCCGCGACGGTGCCGCCGGTCATCCCCCACTTGTCGAACCCGGTCGCCGCGTACATGCGGTTTGAGAGCGGATAAAGGGGGCCGATGTATGGGACCCCGTCGTCGGGGCTGTAGTCCTGCGCGGACCACCGGTAATTGATGCTGTCCACGGTCCAGTGGCGTTGAGCGAACTCGACGAGCCTCTCGTAGCGCTCGGGCTGGGCATCCCCGGTGCCGACGTGGTGTCCCTCGCCGCCGACCAGCAGCAGCTCGCCGCCGGTTGTTGGCTGCGAGCGGATCGACCGCGTGGGGGAGCCCAGGTTGATGAACATGCCCTCGGGCGGGTCTTCCTCGATCGAGGCCGCGACCACGTATGAGCGCGATGGAAAAGCCCGGGCGAAGAAACCGCCGCGATCGAGGAAGGGAAGAAGTGTCGCGACGACGACGTCATCCGCCCGCACCGTGCCATGATCGGTTTCGATTGCGCACGGGCCGCCTTGCTTGACCGAGAGAGCGGTCGTCGATTCGAAGATCTCACCGCCCGCCAGCTCGATCATCTCGGCTACCCCGGCGAGGTAGCGTCCCGGATGCATCTCCGCTTGGTCGGGAAAGCGAACCGCGCCCACGACGTCAAACGGAAGAGGCGTCGAGTCGACCAGCTCGGCGGCGAGGCCGGCCTCCCGTGCCGCGTTTGCCTCCCGCTCGAGGGTGGCTAGTTCTCCAGCGTCCTCCGCGTATAGATAGGCCGGGCGGCGCCGGAAGTCGCAGGCGATGCCCTCCGCGACGAACGCCGCGATGCGCTCCTTCGCGGCCTCGTTCGACTGCGCGTAGATGCGGGACCCTTCCTGCCCGTGTGAGCTCCGCACGCGGGCATAGGTCGCGCCGTGCTGCGACGTCACCTTCGCGGTGGTGTGTCCGCTGGTGCCGCTGGCGATCGCGCGGTGTTCGAGAACGCCGACGCTCCGACCCTCCCGAGCCAGCACCAGCGCCGCGGTGAGCCCCGTGATGCCGCCGCCTATGACGGCGACGTCAAAGTCACGATCTTGCTCCAGAGGGGGTCTTGCTGAAGCCGGGGGGGGATCCAGCCACAACGAACCTGGCTCGTTCCACCGTTGCGTGGAATCTGCCACCGCCGAAGTCTATGGGGCGTGGGGCGGGTTCGCGCGACGCTCGTGAGCAATGTTCCTGGTCCTGGCGGATTACCGCGGCCCATGATCGGGTAGTCGGTCACCATGCTGCGCCAGTTCGAGCAAGTCGGGGCGGTCCTGGCACAGGCCCGGGGGCGGCCAACCGAACGAGCGCAACGAACGATGATCGGGCGGGCGCCGTGGTGATCAGATGACAGCGCTCGCCTCAAGCCGCGATCTGCCCCCGCTCGAGTTGACGGCCCCCAGTCATCCCAGTAGCGTCACCGAGACTCGCAAGAGGGTGGCCGAATACGCGGCGGCCGGAGGGGCTCGTCGCGACGACGTCGAGCTCGCGGTCGCGGAGGCGGTCGCGAACGCGGTCGTGCACGCGTTCGGAGGGCGCGAAGACGGGGTGATCAAGGTGCGAGCCGAGATCGATGGGCCCGACTACCTCGTGGTCGAGATAGCCGACTTCGGATTTGGAATAACGACTTACGGCAGGTCTCCCCGAGCCGGCTTCGGTCTGCCGATCATCTCGGCGCTGGCCGACAGCGTCGAGATCCAGACCGGGGACCGGGGGACCCGGCTGGCGCTGAGCTTCCCACGCGCATCCTAGAAGCGCGGGCCGCAGTGGCTGGGCGTTCGACGGTGCCCGGATCTCAGAACGTGTCGCGTTTCTTTTCGTGGCTGTTTAGCCGGTTAGCTATCCGGGAACGCCTACGACTCGAACCGGCAAACGAGCCACAAAGAAGAGGGCGTGAGGCGCGAAATGCAAACACCCGATCCGCGCTGATCGATGGCGATCGAGACAGACAGCCGCAATGACGGGCGCAACCGAGACCGCGCGCGGCGTGATTACCGTCCCCACGGCGCTGACGATCGCCCCTCGCTTTTCGCAACGCTGAAGCGCACCGCAACCGAGTTCAGCGAGGACAACTTGACCGACTGGGCGGCGGCGCTGACCTACTACGGGCTGCTGTCCCTGTTCCCGGCCCTGATCGCCTTGGTCTCTGTCGTCGGCCTGTTCGCCGATCCGCAGTCCACGACCGAGAAGGTGACCGACATCGTCACCCAGATCGGACCTGACTCTGCCGCGGAGACGTTCTCGGGCCCCATCGAGTCGATCACCTCGAACCGCGAAGCGGCCGGCGTTCTGTTCGTGGTCGGACTGATCGTCGCGTTGTGGTCGGCCTCAAACTATGTGGGGGCGTTCATACGCGCCTCGAACATCGTGTACGAGACACCGGAGGGGCGCCCGTTCTGGAAGCTCCGCCCGCTGCAGATGCTCGTCGCACTGGTCATGGTCGTCCTGCTCGCGTTGCTGGCGCTTGCCCTCGTTCTCACCGGTCCGCTCGCCGAAGCGGTGGCGGAGCCGCTGGGGATCGGCGACGCCGCGGTGACCGCGTGGGACATCGCCAAGTGGCCGGTGATGCTGGCGGTAGTGGTGGGGATGATCAGCGTCCTCTACTACGCGGCCCCCAACGTGAAGCTGCGCGGGTTCAAATGGGTGACGCCGGGCAGCATCGTCGCGGTGGTCGTGTGGCTCGTAGCCTCCGCGGGTTTCGCGTTCTACGTCGCCAACTTCGGCGCTTACGACAAGACGTACGGCTCGCTCGGCGGGGG
>Ga0081538_10004086_pt1 | contig 13568 bp, 15 predicted proteins | sample TabmetS5T2R1_FD_71022 | JGI IMG/M metagenome (GOLD analysis project Ga0081538, IMG submission 71022) | Tabebuia heterophylla rhizosphere microbial communities from the University of Puerto Rico - S5T2R1 | ecosystem: Host-associated > Plants > Roots > Rhizosphere ...
GTGAGGAAGACGGGGGGGGTGGGGCCCCGGGGGGCGGGGAGGGGCCGGGCGGGAAGCGGGGGCGCAGGGGCGGCCACGGCGCCCACGGCCGCGGCCGGCCGGCGCCAGCCGCCGCTCGTCCAGACGGCCTCCAGGAACACGGCCAGCAGCAGCCCGGCGAACAGCGCCGTGAACATCGCCAGCCGGCTCGGGATCAGGCTCGCGATCACCGGCAGGTTGTCGAACAGCGCCCACGGCATGATGAGGAAGGTCGCCCGCCCACCCACCTGGAGGTACGGGCCCATGGAGAACAGGGCCGCGAGGAGGAGCATCACCGTCCCGACCCGCACCACCGGCCGGCGCCACCCTCGTCGGGCCAGCGTCAGCAGCACCAGCAGGAGCGGCACGCCCAGGTAGGCGGCGTTGCCCCTGGCGAGCTGGCTGGCCTGCTCGGCGCTGCGCTCGGTGGACAGGAGCTGTCCGCCTCCGGGGACCACGAAGCCGAGCAGGTCGCTGGCGTAGTTGGCCTTGGTGATGTCCCCCTCGATGCGCTGGGGGCCGGCGAACTGGATGCCGAGCGGCTTGGCGGCGATCGCGAGGCCGACCACGGCGGCGAGGGCGAAGGCCAGCACCGCGTGGGCCACCCGGCGCCGGTCCGACAACGCCACCGGGTTGCTGGCCAGGAGCACGAGCAGGAGCAGCACGCCGAACAGGACGGTCGCGGCCAGTAGCTCCTCGCCGATGAGGAGCTGGCAGCCGGCCATCAGGCCGAGGAGCGGCCCGACCACCCAGGGCGGGCGGTGCTGGCGGACCAGGATCTCGTCGACCGCGAGCAGCATCAGCGGGACCAGGAAGGCGAAGGAGATGTGCGGGTGGTTGCTCTGGGCGAGGATCACCGGGGAGAACCCGAACACCAGACCCCCGACGGCTGCGGGCAGGTGCCCGGGGACGTAGCGCCGGATGGCCAGGTACGCCGTCCAGGCCGAGAGCCCGATGGCCAGCACGAGGACCACGTTGAAGGTCAGCATCGGCCCCCACCGCGAGGTCAATGGCGAGAGCACGAACCCCAGCAGCGGCATCGACGCGTTCCACATCAGGTTGACGCCGTCCGGGACGTTCAGGTGATCGCTGACGAGGAGCTCCCGGTCCTGGCCGACGGCAAAGGGGATCCAGCGCAGGAACCAGATGATGATGGCCGCGTCGCCGTTCCCGCCCTTCACCGTGCTCGTGGTCGGCGACGACCAGGCGGGCACGTACCGCAGTACCGCCAGCCCGAGGAAGGCCAGCAGCACCAGCAGCGACGGCGAGGCGGTCCGCACCCGGTCGAGCGCGGTCGGGGCGGTCCGCGCCGTCGGAGGGTGCGCCGTCGCGGGGGCATCTCGGGCGGCCATGGCTGGGCCTATTGTCCCGGCACCCTTGCCACGCAGAGCACCGACTGGCCGAAGGGGGGGTCGAAGCGCCGCTCCGAGACACGGACCAGCGGCACGACCAGCCAGTCGTACAGCCTGACGGTCGCCGGCGTTGGCCTGGCCCGGCCGCCCATCCGCACCGCCACCCACCACGCCACCCCACCCAGCAGGTTCACGGGCTTGAGCGTCGTCACCTGGAGGCCGGCGGCCTCCACGGCCCGGCGGAGCGTGGCCGGTGTGTAGCGGCGAACATGCCCGACGGCGCGGTCGAACTCGCCGTACAGCGACGGGTAGCCGGGCACGAGGAGGACGACGTTCCCGCCGGGGACCACCGTCGACGCCATGACCTCCAGGGCCCGCACGTCCTCGGCGATGTGCTCGAGGAGGTTGATGGCCACGACCGAGTCCACCGGCGGGTCGACCCTGACCTCACCGAGGAGGTCCAGCGCCCGCACCTCGACCTCGGGCCGGCTGCCGAGGCGAGTGCGGAGCGACCACTGGCAGAAGGGATCGCTGTCGGCAACCACCAGCCGCTTCCGGCCGGTCAGCTGGGCCGCGAAGTCGCCCAGACCGGCGCCGACCTCCAGGACCGAGTCGCCGAGGTAGGGCTCGATCAGCTCGAACTGGTAGCGGCGGTAGCGGACCGCGCCGCCGAGGTCCTCCAGACCGAGGGTGTGGATGGTGCCGCGCCCGCCCGTGGCCGCGTCGAGTGCTCCGCGGGCGTCGTGGGCCCGTGACGACAGCGGGCCGACGGCTGCGGGCGCCGGCCGGAGCCGGTAGCGGAGCGCCGCGCCCGCCGCGCGGAGGCCGTCGCCGAGGCCGGGCCGCCTGCCCTGGCCGTCGGCGCTGGCCCGGTAGGAGATCGGCACCTCGTAGATGACCAGGCCCTTGCGCAGGAAGTGCGCGGTGAGCTCCAGCTCGACGGCGGCGGTCCCGGCGCCCAGCGCGTGCCCTTCCAGGGCGCTGCGAGTGAAGGCCTTGAATCCGGTGTAGACGTCCGACAGGTAGCGGTTGAACAGCACGTTGACGGTCAGGTTGAGCAGCCGGTTCGCCAGCCGGTCGGTCAAGGGCGACCCGGAGGCGCTGCCCTTGAAGCGCGACCCGTAGACGACCTCGAACTCCCCGTCGAGGATCGGCCGGACGAGGGCGGGCAGGTCGGCCGGGTCGTACCCGGGGTCGGCGTGCTGGATGCAGACAATGTCGCCGGTGGCCGCCGCCAGCCCGGTCCTGACCGCGGCGTCCCGGCCCCGGCTCCCCTGGTGGACGATCACCCGGACACCGTCGTGGGGCAGGGAGTCGAGCGGGCCAGGGCCGGTGCCGGTGGAGCCGTCGTCGACGACGATCAGCTCGCGCTCCACGCCCAGCGCCGCGAAGTCCACGGCCAGCAGCCGCTGGGTCATGGCCGGGAGGGCGCGCCGTTCGTTGTCGAGCGGTACGACGACCGACAACCTCAAGCAGGAGCCCCTCGCAGCCTGTAACGACAAATCGGTCGCAGAATATCACCTGCGCAAAGCAGGCCTACGGCCGGGGGAGCGAGGACGAGGCGCCTGCGCGGTCAGCCCTGGTGGCCGGTGAGGCGGGGCGCGGAGGCTCGGGCTCGGGGGTGAGGTGGGCCGTGGCCACGTAGGCGACCGCGACGGCCACGATCACCAGCGGCATCACCGCGAGCCCGTCGGCGGCCAGCAACAGCGTGGCCAGCAGGACCGAGGTCAGCGGCAGCCTGAGCATCGCGACCGCCATCGCGCCGATGCCCTGGCCACCCCCGCGACCAGGGACAGGCCGGGAAGCTGCGACAGGGCGATCCCACCTGCCGCGCCGAGGTACATCGCCGGGAACACCGGGCCGCCCCGGAAGGCGGCCAGTGACGCGCCGTAGGCCAGGCCCTTGCAGGCGACGAGCAGCAGCAGCGCTCCCACAGAGTAGGTCGCACTGCCCGCCATGAGGGGCCCGAGCGCGTCCTGGCCCAAGAACAGCACGTCCGAGACACCGTGGCCACTGGCCTCGGCGTAGAGGACGGCCAGGCCGACGAAGACCAGTGACCCGACCCCGGCGGCGACCAGGCCCGGGACCAGCACCAGTCCCAGCATCGGCCCGCCGAGCCCTGAGGCCTCCATCAGCAGGAACGCCCCGAGCAGCGGCGAGCCCAGCAGGGTGCTCACGGCGGCGAAGCTGCCCGCCGAACCGACCACAGCGGTGGCCTGCGCCGGGGGGTCGCGTCTCGCCAGGCCGACCACCCAGGCGGCCAGGCCACCACCGAGGGCGATCAGCGGGGCCTCGGGTCCCAGCACCGCGCCAGGCTCAGGGTCACTAGAGCGGCGAGCGCAATGCCGGGCAGCTGGACCGGCGACGGCACGCCGCCCGCCTTGAACCCGTCCGCTGGGGAATGGCCGCCCTGCCGGGCAGGTAGCGGATGGTCAGCCCGACCAGGAGGCCGGCCAGGGCGAGCAGCGGGAGCGGCCACCACAGCGGCGTGCCCTGGAACCCCAGAGCCTTGGGAAGGTCGCCGAAGACCCAGCTCTGGAGCTCGGCGACCAGCGCGAGGAAGCCGTAGGCGGCGGCCGAGATCGGCACCCCGAGGATCGCCGCCACCAGCAGGAGCCGCACATAGCTGCGGCTGCGGAGGATCGCGGCGGGATCGGACGGTGGCGCAGGCATTCCTCCGCCTCCTTCATGATGGCGTTCCGGCGGACCGGTCCGGCGACTGCTCGGCGTCCAGGGCCGAGTCCTGCCAGCGCCTGGGCCGCCAGGCGCTCACCAGCTTGCCCACGGCCGTGACCAGGAACAGCTGGCCCAGGAGGGCCTCGAGCACGGCCAGGCTCTGACCGGGGTTGCCGGCGGGCACGAGGTTGCCGTAGCCCGTCGTGGTGAGCGTGACGAAGCTGAAGAACAGGTCCTGGCTCAGGGTGCCGTCTCCCTCGGCGCCGAAGAAGGTGCTGGCCTGCACGGCGCCGAGGAACCGGTACACGAACGCGAAGGCCATCCCGATGAACAGGTAGGTCGCCAGGGCCCCGAGCATCGTCTCCTGGTCCACCGCCCGGCGGTAGACGATGTGGCGGATGATCGAGAACGGGGCCACGAGGTACAGCACGCCCGCGGCCACGAACACGACGGGCTCGAGGGAGCGCTCGCTGGGAGCGACCAGGTTGGCGACCGCGGCGACCCCCGCCAGCGCGAACAGCCCGGCGGCCACGAGGCGGAGCCCCCTCCGAGCCTGGGAGGTGCGGAGCGCCAGCCACACCGTGGCGATCTGGGCGGCGAGCAGGACCGTCGCCCCCCACCGCGGCGACAGTGTGGTCGCCAGCACGTAGGTTGCGACAATCAGCAGCATGACCAGCCCGTAGCTGTCGGTCGAGAGGAACGACCGCGCAAGACGGCGGCCGGCGCGTGCGGCCGGATCCCGGTCACGCAACTGCGGTGCACGCTCCGGCATCTGTCACTTCCGTCGGCTTGGGTCCTGATGCTGACCGCCTTCGCAGTCTCGCGGCTGCAGCGACCACGGGCATCACCCAACCAGGATGATCTTGTGCCGGTTCATCCTGTTGGGATGATGCGTCGCCGACGCGGGGCCGTGGATCCTTGGTCCATGGGCCCGGTGACGGCGAGGGCGAGGACGACATGACCCAGCTGAGAACCGGCCGGGCGCGGCAGGCAACCGCGGAAGGCGCCGGGCACGGCCGCTCGGCCGCGATGCTTGACGGGATCCGGCCATACCAGCGGAGCTGGCTGCGGAGCGACATCATCGCCGGCATCACCCTGGCGGCGTTGGCCATCCCCGAGGTGATGGGCTACACCAAGATCGCCGGGATGCCCGTGATCACCGGCCTCTACACCATCCTGCTCCCGATCGCCGCCTTCGCGCTGTTCGGGTCCTCACGGCACCTGGTTGTCGGGGCGGACTCGGCCACGGCCGCGATCATGTTCGCCGGGATCGCCTCCCTCGGGCTCTCCGGGCTGCAGCCGGAAACCCCGCAGTGGGTGGCGCTGGCCGGGCTGAGCGCGCTGCTTGCCGGCGGCCTGCTCTGGCTTGCCCGGGTGGCCCGCCTCGGCTTCCTGGCCGACTTTCTCTCGCGGACGGTGCTGGTGGGATTCCTGACCGGCGTCGGCATCCAGGTGGCGGCCGGCCAGGTGGGCGGCATGCTGGGGGTGCCCAGGCAATCCTCGGGGGTCCCGTTCTTCAGCGGCGACCTCATCGAGTCCTTCAAGACGCTGGGCCACATCGGCCAGGCGTCGTGGCAGACGGCGCTGGTCTCGGCATCGGTGCTCGCCGTCCTGATCGTGTTCGGGCGCTGGATCAAGGCGATCCCGGGCGGGCTCGTCGCGGTGGTCGGCTCCATCGTCGCCAGCTGGGCGCTGAACCTCGAAGCCCATGGCGTCTCGACGCTCGGGCCGGTGCCAAGCGGCCTGCCCAGCATCGGGCTGCCGAGCGGGGTGACCTGGCACGACGCCCTGAGGCTGCTGCCCACCGCGGCCTCGATGTTCCTGGTGATCCTGGCCCAGAGTGCGGCGACCTCTCGTGCCTACGCCGTCAGGTACAACGAGCGCTTCCAGGAGAACACCGACCTCGTCGGGCTCGGCCTGGCGAACATCACGGCGGGAGTGACCGGGACCTTCCCTGTCAACGGCAGCCCGACCAAGACCGAGATGGTGGACGAGGCCAAGAGCCGCACCCAGGTGGCGCAGCTCACGACCGCGGTCGTGGTCGTGGTCGTCCTGCTCTTCCTGACCAGGCCGCTCCAGTTCATGCCCAATGCGGTGCTCTCGGCGGTCGTCTTCCTGATCGGCCTCAAGCTGATCGCCGTCAAGGGGATGCGGGCCATCTACGGTGTACGTCGCGACGAGTTCTGGGTCGCGCTGGCGACGGCGGTCGTCGTCATCACGGTCGGGGTCGAGCCGGGGATCATCCTGGCGATCGTCCTGTCGCTGATCCTGCACGTCAAACGGCACTTCACGCCCCATGACGCGGTCGTCAGCTGGGATGACCAGGGACGGTTCCGGCTGGCCACGCCCACGCCCGGGGCCGTCACCGAGCCCGGCCTGGTCATCTACCGGTTCGGCGTCGGGATCTTCTACGCCAACGCGGCGCGCCTCTCCGAGGAGGTCATGGCGCTGGTGACCGTCCCCGATCCGCCGCGCTGGTTCGTGCTGTTCGCCGACGCGATCGACGACATCGACTACACCGGAGGGCAGACCCTCCTCGAGCTGGCCGGCCAGCTGCGGCAGCGCGGGATCGTCTTCGCGGTGGCCGCGGCCACCGACGACATCCGGCGGGAGCTCGATCGTTTCGGGCTGACCGACGAGATCGGTCCCGACCGCTACTTCGACACCGTGCACGAGGCGCGCGCCGCCTACCACGCGACGGCCGGTGCGGATCGGTAGCGGCGGCCTGGGGCGGGCCGGCCGATCTTCATCCTCATCGGGGGATGCCCGTCGGCCGGCCAGCGCCGACGATTGCCCCGACGGCGACGCGAAAGGAGACCGCCATGGCCATTGGGCCGGTACAGCTCATCGTGCTCGGGTTCAGTCACCCCAACTTCCACGGCGAGATCATCCAGGAGCTGGAGCGGCTGCGCGAGAGCGACACCGTCCGGGTGATCGACGCCCTGGCCGTCCACAAGGACGCCGACGGCGGGATGGAGGTGGCCCATCTCAGCAACCTCACCCTGGACGAGGCCGTCGAGTTGGGCAGCAAGGTCGGGGCCCTGATCGGGCTCGGGATCGAGGGGGAGGAGGGCCTGGAGAAGGGCGCCGAGGCCGGCGCCGAGGCCGCCGCCGAGGGCGTGCAGGTCTTCAGTGACGAGCAGGCCTGGGACGTCCTTGAGGACATTCCCAACGACTCGGCGGCCGCGCTGCTGTTGATCGAGCATCACTGGGCGGTGCCGCTGCGCGACGCGATCGCCCGGGCCGGGGGGTTCCGGATCAGCGACGGGTTCATCAGCCCCCTGGACCTGGTCGAGATCGGGCTGCTGGAGGCCGCGGAGGCCAGGCAGCTGCACGCCATGGAGACCACCGCCACGAGGACCAGCGCCTGACGGCCGACCGCATGGCTTCTCTGCCCAACGACAACAACCTGGAGGTGACCATGTTCGGATCCCGCAGGGTCGCCCGGCGCACCGCCCGGCGCACCGCCCGCCGCGTCGACCGCCGCCGCTAGCCAGACCACACGAGCCCGTCCTCGCCGGTGCGGCGTCGGCTGCCCGGCGGGACGGCGTTCACCTGCACGGACACGGACAGGACGGGAGGATGAGATGGGCTGTCTGTTCGCGCTCTTCGCCGGGGTGTTCCCGCGGCTGGCGGTGCTGATCCTGTGGATCGCACGGCCGGAGCGGGTCGACGCCGCCTTCAGCACCTTCATCTGGCCGCTCCTGGACATCGGGCACTGGGGTGCCAGCGCCAGCCAGCGCAACCAGATGCCCCGCAGGCGCGCCTCCGAGGCGTGAGCGCTGCTGCTGCGCCGTTCTCCCATCGGGGGGATGCCGGTCGATCGTTCGCGGGCCTGCATGGAGGCATCCGAGGCCGGCGACGGGCGTCGGCCTCGCACACGGAGGTGCGGGATGGCGGACCTGATCGCGATCGGGTACCCGGACGAGACCACGGCCCTGGCGGCAATGGACGAGGTCGGCCGGCTCGAGCGAGACCTGGTGGTGGAGAAGGTCATCCCGGACAAGGCGGTCGAGGGGCTGCGCCAGTACGGCGGGACGGTGTTGAAGTCGTCGCTGTCCAAGGACGCCGAGGCCCAGCTCCAGGACGCCCTGCACGGCCAGGGCACCACCGCTTGAGCACGTCCGCAGCGTAGCCCAGCCGGCAGGCCGCCGGCGGCGTGAGAGGTGCCGACCACTCCTGGCTAGGAGTCAGCATGAGTGCCATCCCAACCGCAACACCCATGGAACGTCTGCACGCCCTCGCCGCCGGTCAAGCCGACGCGGTCGACGCGCTGGCGATGATGCAGTTACACACGCTGAAGCGGTCCAAGCTGGACAGTTCGAAGGCAGCAAGCTGGCCGGGCGGTACGACACCGTGGCCGTGCTCGGAGCGTGGCTCAACGCCACCGCGGGCCGTCCAGCTGCCGCAGAACGCTGGGCTGAGCTGGCCGAAGGCGGCCCCTCCGACGGGGCGGCGCCCGGCCGCGGCCCCACGGCCGACGGAACACTTGCGCTGGTGAGCGCCGCGCTGTGCCGCAATGGGGTCGAGCGGATGCGGGCCGACGCCGGGGCCGCGCTCACCCAGGTCCCTGCGGGAAGCGCCTCCCAGGCGACCGCCCAGCTCCTGCTCGGGATCTCGTTGCTGCTGGCCGGGGACCAGGATGCCGCCGACCGCCGGCTGGCCGATGCGATCGAGGTCGGGAGGGCGCCGGTGCCAACAGTGCGATGGTGGCACTGTCGGAGCGGGCACTGCTGGCGATCGAGCGGGAGCGTGGGCGGAGGCCGAGACGCACGCCGAGCGGGCTAGCTCGATCGCCGGCAACGGACGGCCGGAGCGGGACCCGACGCAGGCGCTGCTGCACACGGTGAAGTCGCAGGCGATGTCGATCTACCGCAAGTTCGGGGTGTCGTCCCGGAGCGAGGCCATCCAGCGCGCCGACGACCTCGGACTGCTCATGTAGTCCGACAGAGCGACGGAGGGACGATGGCGGGACGTGAAGAGCAGCTCCGGCGCCTGGTACTCCACGACGAGGAGCTCATCGAGTCGTCTTCTCCATGCGCCTCGAGGAAGACGCCGGCTGTGGGCTCGACCACAAGACCCGTGCCCTGGTCCGGCTCGGGGCCCTGCTGGCCCTTGGGGCGGCGCCCGTCTCGTACCAGTGGAACGTGAGCGCGGCCCTGGACGCCGGCGCCAGCGTCGAGGAGCTCGACCCGGACCCGCCGGCCTGACCTCGCCGCGCGGACTGGCTTAGGCCAGGAGCCGATGGGTAGCCTCAGGACATGCCATCTGGTGACACCGACTCCACGCTCGACGTCGAGATCCTGGCCGCCGAGGTGGCCGAGGCGCTGGATGAGTTCCTCGACCACATGTCGGTGGCCGAGGGGATCGGCGCCAAGCTGAACCGCCAGCTGCTCGGCTTCCTCAAGGCCGAGGTCCTGCCCCAGGCGAACCGGGCCGCCGAGATGGGCGTCGACCCGACGCCGCTGTTCGACATGGTGATCCGCGTGCTGCGGACCTACGCCGACACCCTGGAGCGGCCGCCGCCTCCTCCCGACGGGCACCGATCGGCCTAGGTGCCGAGCAGTCCGAGCTCCCGCACCCGCTGCATCGCCTCGCTGCGCGAGGAGACTCCCAGCTTCCGGTAGATCGAGATCGCCTGGGTCTTGACGGTGTTGCGGGACAGGTACAGCCGCTCACCGATCTCCAGGAGGGTGAGGTGGGTGGAGAGCAGCGGCAGCAGGCGCAGCTCGGCGGCGGTCAGTGACGTCGCCCCTCCGATGCCCTGCCCGGCCACGTCGAGGGTTGCCTTGAGGTTGGCGGCCTGGCCGGGCAGGACGCCGAGGTCGGGCCGCCGGCGGATGATGTCGTCGGCCTGCCGGAGGACGGCCCTGGCCCCGGCGGGGTCGTCCAGGCCCAGGTAGGCGCGGGCCAGCTCGAGCAGGGTCTGCACCGAGCGGTGGGGCATGGCCGAGGTGAGCAGCGGCCGTAGGCGGCCGGCCGGCCGGACGTGCTCGCGGGCCCGGGCCGGGTCGCCGCGATGCAGCGCCACCCGGGCCGCCACCGCATGGACGAAGGCGGCCAGGACGTAGTCGTCCAGGCGTCCGGCCCGCAGGGCGGCCAGGGCCTGGTTGGCGAGCTGGTCCGCGTCGTCGACGTGCCCGCGGTCCATGGCGATGAGGGCACGCTCGCCCAGGGCGGCCGAGGCGGCGGGCGTGGCGCCGAAGGTCCCGGCGACCTCGGCCGCCCGAGCCAGGATCGGGTCGGCCTGCTCCGCCTGGCCGTCCAGCAGATGAGAGATCCCCTCCATGAGCAGGGCGGTGGCTCGCCAGGGGCTGTCCGGGGCGAGCCCGGCCCAGGCGGCCGCCGCGTCGGCGCGCATCCCGGCCACGCCGTCGGGGCACAGCAAGGTCCGCAGCAGCGCCACCGAGGCGCCCAGGGCCTGGTCGGCCGGCGCCGAACCCAGCCCACGCTCGGCGGCCGCCCCCCAGCGCTCGGCGCTGGACGCGTTCCCGAGCAGCGCTTCCAGCTGCGCGCCGAGGGCGGCCACGCGCGGGTAGTGCTCGATCAGACCGCGGTCGTCGAACCACCGGAACCAGCGGCGCGCCGTCTCGACGCGTCCGCTGGCGTAGGCGGCGAAGGCGGTCGTGGCCACCAGCCGGGCGACGCGGTCGGCGTCCCCGGCGGCCTGGCCATGGTCGATGGCCAGCTCCGGGAGGCCCGCACGCTCATACCAGGTGGCGGCGCGGCCATGCAGGCCGGGGATCAGCTCGGGCTCACGGCGCCCCAGCTCGGCCAGCAGCAGGTCCCGCAGAAGCTGGTGATAGCGGTACGACCGGCCGCGGTGGTCCACCGGGACCAGGAGCTGGTTGGAGTCGGCCAGCGACGCCAGCACCTGGTCCGACCCGCTGACCTCCAGGACCGAATCGCACAGCGGCCCCGTGAGCTCGTCGAGGACGGCCGTCCTGGTGAGGAAGGCCAGGGTCGTTGGTGACAGGCGCGACAGCAGGCCCGGGAGCGGGTGGCCGCTCACCGGCTGGCCGTTGCCGCTGGAGGACATTCCGGCGGCTGCCCGCTGCCGGTCGGCGGCCATGGCAGAGGAGGCCAGGTACAGCCCCACCGGCCATCCCTCGGTCCGGTCCATCAGCTCGGCGACCTCGGCGTCGTCCAGCCGGACCCCAGCCAGCTCCAGCAGCGCTCTGGCCTCCCCCTCGCCCATGGCCAGCTCAGCGGGGCCGACCTCGACCAGCTCACCCCGGAGCCGCGACAGCGCCTGGGGCAGCGACGGCCTGGCCCGGGACGCCACCGCCAGCTGCGATCCGGAGGGCAGCCACAGCGCGATCTCGGCCACGGCGTCCAGGCAGTCCTGGTTGACCAGCACCTCGAGGTTGTCGAGGACGACGGTCACTGGGCCGGTCAACGACGACAGGCCGGCCACGAACCGCGGGACCAGGGTGGCCGCGGCCGCCGCCCCCGGCGACGCCAGGGCGCCGAGCACCCGCCGGTCGAGCGGCTCCACCCGGTCGAGGGCCACGGCCAGGTAGGCCAGCAGCACCGCCGGGTCGTTGTCGCGGTGGTCGAGTGAGATCCAGGCCACCCGCTCGCCCCGGCGCTCGGCCAGTTGGGTCAGCAGGGTGGTCTTGCCGTACCCGGGTGGGCCGACCACGCATACCAGCCGGGCCGTGGGCGCCGCCAGGAGCCGTTCCAGCAGCGCCGTCCGCTCCACCATGGCCTGAGCGATCCATGGCTGGAGGAGCTTGGACTCCAGGAGCTCGAACGACGGCGCCCAGCGGGGATCCGGGCCAGGCCCGGATCCCTTCCCCTGCCCCCCGGTGCTGGCGGCCACGTCCGGAAGGCTATCGTCGGCGGCGGTTCGTCTCAATACCGGCGGACGGCGCCGGCGTCTCCTTGCTTTGTTAGGCTCGTAGGTGCTGATCGGAGGCGGTGGTGAAGCGCATCGAACGCCTGCTGCGGGCGGTCGACCGGTTCCAGCAGCGGCACAGCGTGCTCGGGTTCCCGTACGGGGTCGTCAAGAAGTACGGCGACGACCAGGGCGGCAGGCACGCCGCCCTGCTCGCCCACTACGGGCTGCTGTCGCTGTTCCCGCTGCTGCTGGTCCTCGTCACCGTGCTTTCCTATGTCCTGGCCAATAACCCCGAGCTCGAGCAGCAGGTGATCGATGTCCTGACGAGCCAGTTTCCCGTCGCCGGTACGCAGCTCCAGGGCAGCATCAGGGCCATCCAGGGCTCCGGCGTGGCGCTGGTCGTCGGCATCCTCGGCACCCTGTGGGGAGGCCTCGGGATCACCCAGAGCTTCCAGGACGCCATGAACGATCTCTGGAACATTCCCCGTCGCCGGCGCCCGAACTTCTGGTGGCGCCTCGCCAGGGGGCTGGGGGCGCTGCTGCTGGTGGCCGCCGAGGTGGTGGCGGCCACCGTCCTGGCTCAGCGGGGCGTCGCCGGGCCGGGTCTGGTTGGTCGGATCGACCTGCTGGCCGGGTCGTTGCTGCTGAACTTCCTGCTGCTGGTGGTGCTGTTCCAGGTCCTGACCGGGATGCGGTTGCGGTGGCGCTGGCTGATGCCGGGCGCGGCCGTCGCGGCGGTCGGGTGGAGCGTGCTCCAGAGCCTGGGCGTGTCGTTCGTCGGCCGTCAGCTGGAGCAGGCCAACCTGGTCTACGGGGTGTTTGCGGTGGTGATCGTGCTGCTTGGCTGGCTGTACCTGGGCTCACAGCTCGCGCTCTACGCGGCCGAGGTCAATGTGGTCCTGGCCTGCCGGCTGTGGCCGCGCAGCCTGGTCCCGCCGCCGCTGACCGAGCCGGACCGCCGAGTGCTGACCGCCCTCGCCAGGGCCGAGGAGCGCCGGCCGGAGCAGCGGGTCCAGGTCAGCTTTCTCCCTGAGGCGGAGGAGGACGACGACAGCTGAGGTGCTCAGGTGCCTTCGAGGGCTTCGAGCCGTCCGGACCGGATCGCCTCCGCGAACGCCTGGTAGTCCCGCTCGTTCTGCTCGGCGTAGCGCTTGGCGAAGTCGGCGATCGACCGGTCGAACTCGTCCTCCTCACCCAGGTACTCGGCGATCGCGATCGGGTCGCCCGAGCGGGCATGGGCCCGGGCCAGCGTCCACCCGCAGATGCCGGCATAGAACATCAGGCTCAGCGGTGCCATCAGCTCCACCTCGGCCGAGCCCTTCATGTCCCGCAGCTGCCGCCAGTAGAAGTGCCGGGTGACGTCGGCGCCTCTGGTCCAGCCCAGGAAGATGTCGCTGGCGGCCTGCATCATCCGCTGCCCGCGGACCACCCGCTCGCCGTGCTGGGCGTAGCGGCTCTTGGGCAGGTGGGCCTCCAGGACCGAGGCGGTCGCCTCCTTGACCTGGAGGAACAGTGGGTCGTGCTGGTCGCGACCCTGGAGCAGGACGATGAACGCCCGGGTGCCGACGCTGCCCACGCCCACGACCTTGCGGGCCACGTCGACGACCTGGAACCGCTCCAGCAGCTGGCGCTGGTCGTCGCGGAGCGTGGCCCGGTAGGCACGGAACTGCTCCCGGACC
>Ga0081538_10004087_pt1 | contig 13564 bp, 15 predicted proteins | sample TabmetS5T2R1_FD_71022 | JGI IMG/M metagenome (GOLD analysis project Ga0081538, IMG submission 71022) | Tabebuia heterophylla rhizosphere microbial communities from the University of Puerto Rico - S5T2R1 | ecosystem: Host-associated > Plants > Roots > Rhizosphere ...
CGATTGATGCCGATCACCTTGCCGCGAAGTTGCTGTGGCTCTTTGATTTCCGGGCGTGAGACGAGCAGCATCGGCAGCTTGTTTTCCAACGTGGCGACGATCACCACCGGCGCGCCGCGGACCGCGCCTATCACTGACGAAGACGCCGCCGTTTGGGTTAACTGAAGGCTGCCGCCGAGCAAGGCCTGAATGTTCGGCGAGCCTGCCTGAATCAAAATGATTTCCAGATCAGTGCCGTATTTTTTGCTAAATCCCAATTCCTTGTTGACCCAGAGGGGAAGCTGGTAGCCGGCCGTGCCGCCGTAGCTCACCAGAAACCGGTTTCCTTCGGCCGCCGAACCCACGCGCGCCAAACCCGTGAACGCGCCAGCAAGCACGACCAGACCAAGCAAAATTCGTTGCCATAGTTTGATCTTCATAGTTTCTTCCCTTTCAAATGTTCAACAGAGCGGCTTCAAGAACTTTATCGTACCCAGACGCCAAGAAATCCAATCCAGAAAATCCCCCTTCATCCCCCTTTGACAAAGGGGGAAAGAGGGGGATTTGACTTGTTTTCTTCTCAAGTTTGCGGCTTATCACGCTAGGCGAAGCGCGGGAAAAGCCGCAGGGCGTTTTGTTGTTCCACGCCTAACCGAGCAGCCTCGTCGAATCCATCGTAAGCTTCCCAATGATCCACTTCCTCCTGCAGCCGTCTGCCGTAAACAAAAGGCAGGTCCGAGCCCCAGAGTATATGCGTCGGGTCGGCAAGTTCTTGCAGCGAGCGCAGCGCGTACCCGGTAGTGGTGCTGGCGACCTCGTAGTACAGCGCGCGGAGTGTTGGGATCACGTCTGCAACTCCGGGGGCCTTCCGATGTCCTTCGAGCATCGAAATCCTCTGGGTGAGAAACGGAACCGCCCCCCCGCCGTGCGCAATGATGAGGCGAATATCAGGACAGCGCTTCAACGTTCCGGTAAAAATAAGATTGACGATGGCGCGCGTCGTGTCAAACACATATTCGACAACGAAGGGAGGCGCACCCAAGTTCGTCTCCTGAGGTGCTTCGCAGTGGGTTGGGTGAATAAAGACGACGGCGCTGCGACGGTTGAGCTCGTCAAAAACGGGATCGAACAGTGGATCTCCCAAGTAGCGATCATTGACGCTTGAAAAAAGTCCAACACCGTCGAGATGCAAAATATCGAGTGCATAGGTGATTTCTTCCAGCGCGCCGTCGACGTCCGGGAGCGGCAGGAGAGCAAACGCGCCGAATCGCGAGGGATGCTCCAGTGCCATTCGTGCCTGGAATTCGTTGCACGTTCGAGCTACCTGACGCAATCGGTGAAGATTTTTCAGCACCACCCGTGGCGTCAGCGAGGTGATCGCCGTCTGGATTCGCCACGTACCCATCGATTGTAGTTGTGTTTCGATATCCGGAACCTTGATCGGCATCGAATCGTCCGCAAACTGTGGCGGCACCACGTGGTGGTGCACGTCGATGCGCCAATTTCTTCCTGTGTCACGGCTCATATGTCACCGCCGATTCCGTAGCGCTCAAAGCTATTTGATAAGGCCTTGTCGTGTCAACCTGACGCCCGGATGCCGCATATCGAGATTTCGAAACGTTGACGGTACAAGTTTACATTTGCTAAAAGCGGAATGAACTACCCGCAGCAAGCTGCGGTAACCAAAAATCTTGATGTTTACAAAAGGGTTATTCCGGGTTTTCTGTGAAGACGTATTCACCACAGAGGCGCCGAGTTCGCTGAGATCGGAGAATTTTTTAATCAAGAACTCTTTACTCTGCGTCCTCCGCGCCTCCGCGGTGCAATCTCCGAGTCCTGCTTCACAGGAACGGCTGAAGCCCCAATAAAAGTTGTCACCCCCGAATGATCTCGTGGTTCGACCATGCTCAGCACGACCCTGAGCCGGGTCGAATGGGTCGGGGGTCCAGCCTGAGTTTTCGCCTGTGGTGAGCCCGGTCGAACCATCGCTAAAAGCATGCGGGAATGACGGACTTTGAGAGGACTAGGAATCGCCATTACACACCAAATGCCGGGAACTAACCAAAGAGATCAAATGCCATCTGGAAAACTAACTCCTTATCTGTTCATCATGACGACTAGTCTAATCGCTACGTTCCTGTTCATGGGGCACGTCAATAGCGCGGTCGCTCAAGAACGGAAGATCAACATTGCTTTTGCGGGCCCGAGCTTGATCGCACTCCCCTACCTTGCCGCTCAGGAATGGAAGCTCTTCTCGCAGAATGGCCTGAGCGCACAACTGATCGCCATGACCTTCACGATATCCATCCCAGCTTTAGCCGCCGAGCAGGTGGATTATCTGGGCGGAGTCGGGCCGGCCACGGTTAGTGCTACACTAAGAGGAATTCCCGCGCGCGCGGTCTGGTTCTCGTCCGATAAAGTTCTTTGGTCCTTGATGGCGCAGCCTCAGATGAAAACTCTCACTGATCTGCGACAGAAGCCAGTTGGCATAACTGGCGGGCTCGGCGCTACTGGACACGTGGCGCTGCTTCTTGCCCTGGAAAAAGTCGGACAAGATTCCAAGGCTTTTGCTATCACCCCTTTTACGGGGGTTTCCGACATGATTCAGGCCCTGGAATCGGGATACCTTAGCGCTGCTATGCTGCAGCCGCCTCAGCTTTTTTACGTGATGAGCAAAGGATTCAAGGAGATGCTGAATGTCGCCTCGATGATCGAGATGCCCGTCGGCGGCCTCACGACGCTGATAAAGACGATTCAAAACCGGCCTCAAGAGGTGCGCGCCCTGATCAAGTCGGTGCAGCAGGCGAAACAGCGGATGCTCAAATCGCAAGAAGAAACCGTCGGTCTCATTCTGAAAGTCGGAAAAACCGACCGCGAAGGCGCGTTGAAGACTTACGACACGCTGCGCGCCGTGTTAGCTGGAGACGGGAGACCTACGCGCGCGGGCATCGAGAACATCCTCAAAGCGCTGGCTCTACAGGGCCGGATTCCCAGCACCAACGTGCCATTTGAAGAAATCGCCGATACTAGATTGGCGACGGAAGTAGCAAGAGAACTAGGATACAAAGTTCAATAAGCCCAAAGCGACAGAAAGTAATTTTGGATTTCCCATTTTTGATTTTGGATTGAGGGAGAAACGAAGGCGAGAATTACCGGCGTGCCGCTCACTACGTGGACAGAATCCTGAAAGGCACGAAGCCTGCCGATCTTCCCGTCGAGCAGCCGACGAAATTTGAGTTCGTGATCAATCTGAAGACGGCAAAGCAGATCGGCCTGACGATTCCGCAGTCGGTGCTGTTTCGGGCAGATAGAGTCATCAAATGATTGCATGGTCTTCTTAGACACACCGGGTAAAAGCAGCCATTGAAACAGGTTACCGATCGTTGGGGCAATCGGATAACGCTAACCGATGAACGCTGGCAGCATATCATCGAGTGGCACCCTGAACTGGAGGGGTTTGAGGACGACGTCCTGGACAGGATTCGAAAGGGCAGGCGTAGGCAGGACCCCATCGATCCGCACAAGTACAAGTATTTCTATGCAGTCGAGGATCTGCCGTTCGGTTTGACACATATCGTCGTGGTTGTCAGGATAGCAACGCGGAAGTTTGTTCTGACAGCCTATGGCATCGAAAGGAGAAGCGGCAGGTAACGAACATGAGAAATAAAGTACAATTCCACTATGATCGTGAAGCTGACGTGCTGTACCTATCCATAGGCAAGCCACAGAAAGCAAAGACGATTGAAATCGGAGAAGATTTTGTTCTGAGATTACATCCGAAAAGCGGGAAAGTGGTTGGGATGACGATCATTAACTTCTCAAAACACTTTCCCCAACTGCGACCGGGACGGTACGATCTCCCAACGGACGGTTCGTTTAATCCAGCGCGGCTTCTGGAACAGGCTCTGACAGTCCAACTTCAATAGCAACTGTAAGGGCCCATTACGAGCGAGTCCGGCGGCCGCGCCGGTGTGAAAAGGGAATAAGAATCAGCTTCTGGTTCCGCGTTTTGGGTTTCTAGTTGGAATCCACAATCAAAATCCAAGATGGATTAATTGTCATTTTTCGATTGAGGGATCATGAGTAAATTTGTCCGCCTTGTTTGCGCCATGCTCTTTGCGCTTTGCGTTCCCGTCGCCGTGGAGAGAGCAGAGAAAACGTGAAGAGCAGAATCTGTCCTTACCGGTCTTGAGATTGATCACGACCTCGACTTCGACGCCGACTCAGCGGCTCTTGGCAAGTCTTCTTGATCGATACTATTTTTCGTAATAGCAACGCTCCATGGATAAGCAGACGTTATGCACCCAATGCCGACTTTTTCGCCAAGGCTACCAAGCGCAGCGGCAAAAGCCGTCAGACCCCTAGAACCTGAAACCCTTCCCTTTCTGCGGCGCCGCCCAAACGACGATCCAGAGTCACGAAGGGAAAGCCTTGGGGATTTTCCTCGGTGGTCAGGAGTGCAGCGGCGAGTTGCAAAGAATCGGCTGCCCGAAGGGGATGCGTTTCTAGCAGGCGCCGTGCCCGTTCCCGAACTCGCTCTACGGAAATGACCTCGGACCAAGCTTTCTCCAGAGCGGCGAGTTGTTCCTTAGCCTTGCCAAACTCATTGGGCTTGAGAGAATTTTCTCTTAACCTGCCGGTCAAGGCTGATATCACCTCCACTGGCGTCAGTAGCCACACTACGATGTCACGATCTTCGGCCAAAAGGGTTCGGCAATCGCCGGTTTCTTTCTCGAACGCGACCAGAGGCACAATCGCTGAGGCATCCCAGAACCTCACCGTCCCTTTTCCCTTTCCTCTAAGAGCGCGTCCAAAATCTTCGCACGCTTGCCGCTTAGTTTTTCCTTGAAGAACTTCTCAGAAATCTTGCCGCTGCCCAATCGAATGATTCCCTTTCGTTCTAGAGAAAGGAGCTTTCCGCTGGACGACTTACCGGTGACAGGCTTCAGCTCGGCGACGGGTACACTGCGATCCAAAACCAGCACGGTCTCCCCATGCTTTACGTAATCCAGATAACGGCTGATTTGATTCTTGAGGTCCGAAACGCTTGCTTTTTTCATATGGCCATAATAGCCTCCAGGCGCGACGCAGGTCAAGGCAGAGCCTAAGGAGCCGTTGGCAACTTTTGAGGCGATAGCAGAGTTATAAAAGCGAAGGCAGTTGCGCTTCAATTGGCCAGTCACTAATTGCCCGACGGCAAATCGGATTAAAGGATCGCAAACAATGGAGGATGCGCGATGAATCGTTTCCAACAGTGGCTAGCGTTAATCGGAATCGTCCTCTCCACCCTTTTCGGTGCGGTCCACGAGAGCGCGGGACAATCTTCAACGCTCACGGCCTTCTACACCGCGCCGGTTGTTTCTATGTCGCCCATGTGGATCGCCAAGGAAGCGGGGTTTTTCAAAAAGAATGGACTTGACGTCAAGTTGGTTTTTATCGCCTCGGGTCCTATTGGTACGGCTTCGGTGCTCGGAGGCGAGACTGACGTGGGGATCATAGGCGGATTTGCGCCTTTACGGGCCATGGTCGGCGGCGCGAAAGGTTTGGTAATCATTGGGCAAAGTAAAAATCGTATCACGAGTAAGATCATGGGCAAGCAAGAAATTGCCACCGTCCAAGACCTTAAAGGGAAGCGGCTGGGCATCGACCGCATAGGTTCGAATCCAGATATGTTTGCTCAAGCAGCGCTTTCCCGATTTCAGATCGATACTTTTAAAGATCTGCAATATGTTCAGCTCGGCGATACCGGAAAGGCAATTGCAGCCCTTAAGGCGGGGGGCATTGACGCCGCCATCGCCGGAGCGCCCCACGATTTATTCGCTAAGAGGATGGGGTTCAAGGAGATTGTCGATATCGCGGCGATGAAAATTCCATTCGCAGTTACCGTTCTCATTTCCTCCCGCAACACAGTCGCGCGTAAACAGGCGGAACTGGCAAAGTTCATTCGGGCTTATGCCGAAGCGATGCACTATTTCTTGACCAATCCGGAAGGAACGACCCAGATCGTCGCCAAATACACCAAAGTGGTCGACCAGGAGGTGCTCGCCTATTCGATCGACTCGGAGGCGACAGCGATGGAGAGAACTCTTGAGGTGGACCCCAAGGGAGTGGAGTTGATTCTCGGGTTCATCGGCAAAACCGTCCCGCAGGCCGCCTCGGCCAAGCCGGAAGATTTTTATGACGCGCGGTTTTACACTGAGCTGCGAGACAGCGGTTTTCTCAAAAAGCTGTGGGGAGAGAAACCCTGAAAGGAAGAAAATTGGACGGACATAGAAAGAAGCAATCCCGACAATCCCGAGACATCATCGCTGCGGAAGAATCACATTGAGACGCGTAATCAATGAAGATATCCACTGCCGCCGCCTTCCGCTTCCGCCAACGCCAGGTTATGCCGCACCGCATCGAGATATGGATGAATTTCCAAGGCCCGGCGAAAACAAACTGCCGCCTCCCGGTATTGGCCAAGCGACATGTGGCAAAGTCCTTGCCCAGATGATGCGCCAAAGTGATTAGGATTTCGCGCCAGAGTTTCTTGGCAGTCGGCGATGGAGCCGGCAAAGTCTTGTCTCATAAAACGGACCGTGGCGCGCTTGTTCCAACCCTCCGCGAAGCCAGGAGCCGCATCGATGACGCGCGTGAATTCAGTTTCCGCTTCGTCAAGCTTACCCCGCTGCATGGCGTCTACTCCAACGCGAAAGATCCGGTCCGCTTCGGAATTTCCCGAGTGACACCAGGTTCGCCAAAGCATCGCCTCTGCGGTAGCCGCCAGCGCCGGATCATCGCCTTTCAATGCTTGGAGGAGTTCCTTTTCAGTCTGCATACATACGCCCTCGTGCCAGCATACGACATAATGGCCCATACTGCCAATTTGCACTGTTCTCCTGAACGCCAAAAAGGCACTGCTGCTTGTCGCAGACCGCGGATATGAAAAGGCTCGCGTGCCACGATAGGGCATTTACCCGAGGACTTGGGACATCCAGGAGGCTATCTTCTGCGCCGCATCGTCCAACGCCTGATCGTCGGACCGGCCGGAGCTTTTGAGCAGGTGAAAGGAGTGATCGCCGCCGTCCACGACGAACAACTCTGCCCGCTTGCCAAGGCGAGTGCAAAGCGGTTTCAGCAGCTTGAGATCGGCCAACGCATCCCGGGAGCCCTGTAAGAACAACATAGGCAGTTGAATTTCGGAAAGATGATGCCCTCGGTCCGCCGACGGCTTTCCAGCGGCGTGCAACGGAAAGCCAAAATAGATCAAGCCGCGGACAGCGTCGAGCGGCGCCTTCGCAGCGGCAAGCGATGTCATCCGGCCGCCCATGGATTTGCCGCCCGCAAAAACCGGTAAGGCATCGAACAATTTTTTCGCGGTCGCAACAGCCGCTCGCACGCAGTCGGTCAGAACCGCTTCGCTGTCCGGCCTTTTAATGCCCTTCTCCATGTACGGGAATTGGTAACGCAGCGTCGCAACCCCGCGATCCGCCAATTTCTCCGCCACCTGCTCCATGAACTTGTGCCGCATTCCCGCCCCCGCTCCGTGGGCAAGCACAAGCAGTGCTCTAGCGCCTTTCGGCAAGGTGACAAGGCCAGATACTTTGTCAGCCTTCTCACCCGCGGTGAAATTGATTTCTTCAGTCTCGGCCATTTTCCTAGCTTGGATTCCTGCGACAGTGGTGCTCAGGGACAAGGGAACCCTAGTGCGGCTCAGAATTTCAGCAGGCCAACACTCTTACACGACTCAGTCCAACCCGAAAGCAAGTACCATAGCGCCATCAACGCCACAACCAGCCAAATAGCGCTTGGCCAACCAAGCAAATTCGGCAGAAACGACGCGGAGCCCAACTGTCTTATCAGTTCCGTGCTGACCAAAAGCCGGCGCATCATCGATGCGCCCACGGCGAAACAGAAAAGTGCAACCCAAAGTTTCACGTGACCCTCGCCAGCACGCCAGATCGTTCCCGCGCCGCAACCCCCGGCGATCACCATACCGATACCGAAGAGTGTCCCTCCGCTCAGAGCGCCGAACCAGAAAGAAGGGAAAACCCATTCGTTTGCATCTTTCAAATCCGTCGCCTTGAGAATCGAGAACCCGATCATGCTGAGGATCAGCGCCAATGCCGCGGCCCGCGCGTGTTCGCTCCCGCCACTCAGAAATGGCTCGCGAAATGCGCTCACAAAACAGAAACGAGAACGTTGAAACACCACCCCAAAGGCGACGCCGAATAATAGAAAAACGGCCAGTAGCTGGTGTCCCAGCTGGCCGTAAAGATAACCCGCGCTAAGAAGAGCCAAGAGCAACAACCCGCCCAACCAGGGTTGAATCGCGAAGGAAGTAGACCGGGGACCCGGTTGCGGCGGCGCCTCGCAAACAGACATAAATGGTATTTGGCCGGCGCGTATCAGCTTGGCGTTTTCCCAAATCAAGTAACGAGTGCTAAGAAACGCTCCGGCGAACAGTCCCGCCATCATGCCGAGACCGCTCAAAGACAGCGCAGAGAGCGCGCTGAAAAAGCCACCGATATTGCAACCGAAAGCCAGCATCGCGCCCCACCCCATCAGCAATCCACCAAGCGCTCCCTTGATTAATTCTGTGGCCGGCGCAGGTCTGAAGCCGAACTCGCGGCTAAGTAGCGCCGCAGCAAGTCCTCCAAACAGCACGCCCAGATTCAAAACCGACCCCGAGTAGAGCCAAGGCGGTAACAGGTCCGATGGGCTCACGAGTCGAAGCGATTGAAACAGCCAATCGCCCCAGTTGCGCATACCGTCCGAAGCGGTCCATGGCTTGTCGAAAGTGAAAAGAAAGACATTGAGCGACCCGATGATCAGTGCCGACGGGATCACTGCCCAGGAATGCCCAAAGATCTTGGCGTATTGATCCTTCAGGAAGGTGCTGAACGTTGCCGCGACAGCCATCGAGATGAACAAGGAAGTCTTACACTTATTTCAGTAGTCCAGAGAAAATCAGCGGCCGACAGCGACGCTACGTGAATTTAACTTCCGCGTTTCCTTCGTAACTCTTTCCGGTGGTATCCGAGAATGTCACCGTTAATTTTCCAGGGCGATCGACTTTCAACGGAAAGATGAACATCGGGTTCTGGCTTATCGCTTGAGTCGCCTCGACGCGCATGACCTCCTTGCCGTCGTATCTCACCACCATCGTGTGGATGAAGTTGTAATTCCTTTTGATGAGACCGCCCTGCTTGTCCCTCTGCACCAGCTCCATGGGATGGATCACCAAGCTGCGGACGCGAATCACGTCCCCCTGCCTAATGTTCGACGGAAGGCGAATACTGACTCTACCGATTTCTGCCATGGCATCGATCCTTTAACAGGCTTGGATTACTGGAGTGGTGGAGTAATGGAGTGACGCATTTAAAACCCAATACTCCAATATTCCTTTACTCCAACACTCCATTTCCCTTATCCTTGCGGCGGCAAGTCACAACCGCTGATCGTCACTCTGACGTGCTTGGTTACCGCATAGAGACTTCCATCACTCAACTCGGCAACCGCCCGGACGTCCGTAGTAGTGGCCAGCCGAATGCTGGTGGCGATGAAGGCTTTGCCGGACTCCGGGGTGAACGAGAACTTAGCGAGCATCGGGCGCCGGTTCTGGTCGGAGATAATATAGAGGTTGTTCACGTGAGTTGCGCCCGTTAACGGCAAATTCACATCCACCGTGATCGCAACGTTGCCGCCATCTTCCGCAATCAAAGGCAGTTCCAGTTTGATCTTACCCTCTCCGGAGTTCAGTGGACGATTGCTAAATAAACGCTTTAACGTCGCTTCGACTTTCTCGTCCGGTTGCGGAAGGCCGGAAAAAACCTCTTGCGCCCACCCGGCCGTAGCGAACACGAATGTCTTTACAGTCGCGGCAAACCCGAGCCCTGCGGCCGCCATCCGCAACCACGCGCGCCTGGTCAGCAAGCCGTTGTTTTTGAGGATCTCGTCAATCTTCACAAACACCGAAAACCTCCCGCCCTTTTGAATCTAATCAATCTGATGCTGCCAATCAACCTCGGCACCTCCCGCGAGCTCCCACTTTGAAAACCCCTGGAAATGAGCTTGACACGAGCAAAACCTTTCTGTATCTACGAGACACCCAAACTCACGAGCAAAATAATCCATACGAGGAGAGTGTCATGAGAACAGTGACACGGCGAGACTTCCTAAAGGTCTCCGGCATCGGCGTAGCGCTGTTGGGAACCGGCGGTGTGAGGAGTTTTGGCGCTGAAGCCAAACGGCGCGTAGTGGTGATCGGCGGTGGCTGGGGCGGCGCAACGGCCGCCAAATATATTCGCCTCAGCGACTCATCGATCGAGGCCACACTCCTCGAACCTAACAAGGAATTTATCTCCTGCCCCTTCAGCAACCTGGTTTTGAGCGGCGTCGAGTCACTCAAGAATTTGACTGTTTCTTACGACGGGCTCAGAAAACGGGGTGTGAGAATTCGCCATGAAGCAGCCAGCGCCATCGAGCCGGATAAGAAGCGGGTCAGGGTCGGCAAGGATTATCTTGAGTATGACCGTCTCGTGGTCTCACCCGGCATCGATTTCCAGTGGGAGCAAGTCGAAGGACTGGCCCAAGCCAAAGATACCGTGCTCCACGCGTGGAAAGCTGGGCCGCAGACGGTGCAACTTGCCAAGCAGCTCCAGTCGATGAACGACGGGGGCGTCGTGGTCATGACGGTTCCTCCTGTGGCCTATCGTTGCCCCCCGGGCCCCTACGAACGCGCCAGCTTGATCGCCTGGTATCTGCAAACCAAGAAGCCTAAATCTAAGCTCATCGTCCTGGACGCCAATAAAGACATCGTCTCCAAGACGGGCCTGTTCAAAGCGGTCTTCAAAGATTATCCGAATCTGGACTACCGGCCGGCGCAAAAAGTCGAAAAAATCGACGTGAGCACGAAAGAAGTCACAACCGAACCCGGCGATAAAGTAAAATATGACGTCATCAATTTGATTCCACCGCAGCGCGCCGCCGCGATCGCCGTCGAAGCGGACCTCGTAGGCGGGGACAAGCGTTGGTGCGAAGTCGATCACGTCACCTACGAATCCGTAAAGCAAAAGAATATTCACGTTATCGGCGATGCAACCATCGGCTTGCCGGTGCCGAAATCTGGCAACATCGCCAACGCTATGGGGAAAATTTGCGCCACCGCCATCGTGCACTTGCTGAACGGCAAAGAGCCGCCCATACTTGCGCCGGGTAACACCTGTTACAGCTGGGTGAACGACAAGGAAGCTATTGCCGTCGTCAATTCCTACAGAATCGACAAAGGCAAGGTGGTTCAAATCGAGCAGAAACTTACGCCGGGCAAGAGCGTACTCACCGCGCAAAATTCACTCGTTTGGCGCGCCAGCATCTGGAACGATGCCTTGGGTTAGGGACTGTGGCGCAATACCGTTCATGGTTCGAGAGCCTCACCACGAACGGTATTGCTTCATCGCAAATTAAAATACTTACCCGTTCGCCCTGAGCTCGTCGAAGGGCTCCGAGCGTACTGCGACACACTGTCTTAGGAAGGATAGAGCCATGCTGACTTCGCTACTTATTTCATTCGCTCTCGCGACTGCCGCCTCTGCACTTGCGCCGATCAGTGCCGCCGCCGGTCCACTGGACTCGCCTGGCGCGCAGAAGGCCCTGGTCTGCAGCGCTTGCCATGGCTTCGCCGGTAACAGTCCCGGCAACACTGTACCGATTATTGCGGGCATGGCGCCTAACTATTTTAAGAAGGCGATCAAGGACTACGCCGAAGGTAGACGGCCTTCGCCGGAGATGGAACCGTATTCGAAGTACGTCCTGCAAGTCGGAGTTGAAGACATCGCGGATTACTTCGCCGTACAAACCAGGCAACGTGCCACAACGAAGGTGGACGCGAACGCCGTGAAGCGCGGCGCGGCCCTGGCCGGACAATGCGCGGCTTGCCATGGCGCGAAGGGCGAAGGCGATGCGTTTCGAAACGTTCCCGCCATTCAAGGCCAGCCCGCCGGCTACCTCCAGCTCCAGTTGACGATTCTGAAAGACAATAAGCGCAAGTTAGAGGATGCGACGGTGGATGAAGCCAAAAAGACGATGCTCAAGCCCCTGAGTGAAGCCGATCTCGCCGGCCTGGCCGCGTATTTTTCCTCGTTGAAGTAGCTGGATAGATCCCGAGAGTTTCCCAAAAAAGCTCGGAAGGTCCTGGCTCCGGAGCTGGGGCTTTGTTTCACAAGCATGACAGCGACAAAGTCCGACTCGATCTGGACGCGCACCTTTCTGCTGCTTTGCTCGGCACAATTTTTCGGCTACGCACAGCATGCCCTGCTTACGCCAGTCTTACCGCTTTACGTCACCCATCTCGGCGGCTCAGCTTTTATGGTTGGGCTGGTTCTCGCCGCATTCGCCGTCACCAGCGTTATTGTCCGGCCGGTCGTCGGTCATTGGGCGGATCGTTGGAACGAAGCGGGGGTCATGATCTCGGGCCTGGTGTTTCAGGGCGCGAGTATTTTCATTTGCTTCGTTCCTTTTGTCGGCGCCACCATGCTGGCGAACGGTCTGCGCGGTATCGGTTGGGCGGGGCTCAATACCGGGGGTTATTCGCTCTTGGCACTCACCGCGCCGGAGGCTCGGCGCGGTGAGGCCTCCGGCCTTTACAGCGGTTTTCAAAGCGCCTCCGCCATTTTGTTCCCGGCTTTGGCGCTTTGGCTGCTCCAGGTTTCGTTCGGAGGTTTCGGCGCCGTGTTCGTGGCCAGCGCTATATTCTCGTTTGCGGGCGCAGCACTCGGCGCAATCATGGCCCGCAGTGTTCCCCAGGCCGCCATTCGACACCACACATCGGCCGAAGTCACTCGGCAGTGGTGGCGTGAGATTTTTCATTTCATCGACCGGGATATTTTCTTGCCGTCGCTGATTCTCTTTTGGCTGAACCTCTCGCTCCCTTCGATCACCAATTTCAGTGTTCTCTACGCCCGCGATCTAGGCATCATGAATTTTGGAACATTCTTTATCGTTCTGGGTGTCACCAGTTTGCTCGGCCGTCCTTTCCTCGGCCGCCTTTCTGACAAGTTCGGGCGAGAACGCTCAGTGGCTATCGGTTTTGTCTTACAACTTGCCGCCCTATTATTGATTACCACTGTTGCTAATCTCCCTGGCATGATTGTCGCCGGAGCCCTCTATATGATGGGTAACGCTCTCGGCAGTTCAACGACGCTTGCGCTCGCGGTTGAAAGAGCCGATCCACGCCGACGTGGCAAAGCGATGGCAACGTTTTCGGTAGCGTACCCGTTGAGCTATGGCGTGGGCTCGTTAATCACGGGCAGCGCTGTGGAGGTCGCTGGCTACACCGGTATGTTTCTTGTGTTGGCCGCCGTCCAGGCGCTGGGACTCGTTTTTGCGCTGTTCAACGGAGCCGATTTGAGATCTCAGGCGAAGTAGAGGACAAAGACACAAGGATGTTCAGGGTTCATTAGCTGGCCTGAGCGTCTCGAACGGGTTCATATTCAACGTTGAGCTCATTTTCCGACATTGAACATTGTACTTTCTACCAAATTTGCTTGTCTGAACCCAACCTTGAACTCTCAAGTCTTGTCGGGCGGCGCGAGATGCGCTAAGG
>Ga0081538_10004088_pt1 | contig 13563 bp, 17 predicted proteins | sample TabmetS5T2R1_FD_71022 | JGI IMG/M metagenome (GOLD analysis project Ga0081538, IMG submission 71022) | Tabebuia heterophylla rhizosphere microbial communities from the University of Puerto Rico - S5T2R1 | ecosystem: Host-associated > Plants > Roots > Rhizosphere ...
GCCGCCGATCCCCGCGCTCAGGTCATCACCGCGGCGGGGCAAGGATCAGCCGCGGCGATCGCCCTCAATGCCGACCTGGTCGACGAGGACGTCAAGCGCGCCCTCGCCGATGGCCGCGTCAGCCACGCGGCGACAGCGCCAGCACTGCCCAACTCACATATCTAGGGCTACGCCTGGCGCAACCTAGGTTGACAGCATGCGCCACGTCACCGGCCCCGAAGCCGCAGCCCCGACCGACACTGTGAGGGCTGCAGTGAGGTTCCCGTTGAGGGCTCACATATGCGGTCTGGTGCCAGCAAGTGACGTTTTATAGCCTACCCGGACGTTGGGCTGCCTCGGCCACCCAGCCCGATGACCTTGACGATGACGGTCGGCTGATCCTGCTGAGCGCGGCGTCCCTCAGGGTCAAGAGGAGGACGCGGCCTGTTCGCTGAGCCGTATGAGTTCGGCGTCGAACTGTTCAGCGGGAAGGATCTTCGCGGCCTGGGTCAGGGTGTCGAACCTGTTGGTGTAGAGGTTCCGCGTACCGCTTTGGAACCGCTGTCGGGTCACCGGGTCGTATCTGGACTTGACCACCGTGATCAGCCCCTCGTTCTCGAAGGCGGCTCGGCCGCGCTCCAGGGTGGCCTCCTTGAACGGGATGAGCACGGCACCGCGGTGGCGCTGGGTGGGGTCGCTGATCCAGGTCAGTGGCCGGAACCAGGATCCGCTGCCGGGTTCGGTCTCACCGGGGCGGTAGCGGCGGTCGTGGCGCTCGGCGACCATGGCGAAGAGGTAGAAGGCGAGCTGGGCGGTGGTCCACTCCGCCAGCGCGCCGCTGGCGATGATCCCGCCCAGGATGGTGACGTAGGTGTTGTTCGGGCTGCCGTCGGGGTCGTCGAATGGTCGACCGCTTCCGTCATCGCGCAGGACGGTGATCCGGGGGTGCCGACCGGGTCGATCCTCCCGCTTGAGCAGCCGCAGGTTCTCCAGCTCGCGCAACTGGTCGCCCACCCACTTCCGCTTGGCCTTGAGCATGGCCCGGTCTAGCAGCTCGTTGTCCTCGGGCTGGCCGGTGTACCAGGCGTTCCCGCGGGCGAGATCGTGGAGCTCCGGATAGGTAGATAGGTATAGGTGTCGAGCACTTGGCCTGGTGTCTTGCGGTTGCCCTTGTGCACCGGGTTGAGGGCCACGCCCCGGAGGATCAGATCCAGCTTGACCGCGCCGGCCCGGCCCTTGGTGAGCAGCGGGGCGAGGTGGTCGCGGACGTGGGTCTCGCGGACCCGGAACTGGTGCTTGCCCACGAGGTGGGACAGGTAGGGCAAGCCCTTTGGCTTCTCGGCCATCGGCAACCTCTGGAGAAGTGTGATCGGGCGGCGCGTGTACATCTTGTGATAGCACTCCAGCAACCCCGGCTGCCAACCTCCTGACCTGCATATTTACGTTGGCTAACCCGAAGCCGGAGGGGTTGTGCCCCTGATCTGGAAGGCCAGGTCACCCCCGACGGGAGGACGCTAGACAAGACACTTGGCAGGCCAAACACGTAGCAGGGCGAAGGTGACTCGTCACCCTCCCTCCACATCCGGGTCACCCCGCGGTGGGACCTACGCACGAGCACAAGTCCCCACTACGTTGCCGCTGCCCAGCACGATCCGAGTAAAGGGAAGGACGGCACGATGGTGGAGGACACCCGGGAGCCTGGTGCACGCACGTGGATCCGGCGGGGCAACACGATCCTCACGATGCGGGGGACGCCAGCCGGCTGGTCGCTGCTGGCCGGGTCGTCGGCGTGGGCCCTGCACCACTCGCCGCGGGCGGTGCTCGCCATGCTCGTGCTGGAGCTCGCCGGGCTGGCCGTGCTGCAGTGGCAGCACGGTCGCCTGCAAGCCGGGAGCCGGCAGAGCGCGCTGGCGATCGTGGAGACCCTGCACGACGCCAGGGTGGTGGTCATCGGAGCCGACGGGTCCATCGAGGTCCGCGCCGGACCGGAGACCTCAGCGAGCTAGGCCACCTGTGGGCTCCCGGTGGGCAGCTCGGTGAGTCGCTGCTGGCCGGGCGGACCCGGACCCTGCCCTTGGCGTTGTCGAGGAGGGCGGCGGCCATCTGGTTGTGGCCGGCGTTGTGGACACAGACGAACAGCACCTCGGGGACGACTTTCACGATGGCTTCTTCAAGGCTGACGTGGTCGCGGCTCCAGCCAGCCAGAACCCTGCCGCCGGTGCAGCCGGTCCGCGTGCGCCATGGCCAGGCTGGCGATGGCCGCACAGAGGGCCACGGCGCCCATGACCAGCTGGTAGCTCCCGGTTGCCGTGCGCAGGGTGGCGGCGGCGACCGGGGCGGCGGCCCGGGCCGTGGTCAGCAGCAAGGCCAGGATCCCGTTGATGCTGGCGTAGGCGGCCACGCCGTAGAAGTCGGCGACCAGGGCCGCCCGGGCCAGCGAGATGAGCCCGACCCCGAGCCCGAACAGAATCACGAAGGCGATCACCCCCGCCAGCCCGTTGGTGAACAGCAGGACGCCGATCGCCAGGGCCTGGACCGCGAAGATGGCCGCGGTGGCCAGGGCCAGCGGCCAGCGCCGGCCGAGCACGGTGACCAGGATGCGCCCGCCGACCGACATGGCGCCGCTGAGCCCGGTCCAGGCGGCCGCGAACGCGGCCGAGTAGTGCTGCTCGCGCAGGTAGGCGACCAGGTGGACGGTGACCGTGGAGGTCGCCAGGGTGGCGGCGAAGAACCCCGCGGCCAGCCACCACAGCGCCGGGTCGCGCAGCGCGCGCTGGCGGGCAACGGCGACGTGCCGCTCGGGCGCTGCTCGGCCTTCGAGGTGGTCGGGTCGCCGGCCGGGCAGGGTGGCATTGGGGACGACGGTGAGGGGGATGAGCAGGACGGCCAGCACCACCAGGGCGTGGCGCCAGCCGTGGGTCTGGACCAGCCAGCCGGCCAGGGGGACGTAGATGACGCTGGCGAAGCCGGCGACCACGGTCAGGGCCAACAAGGCCCGGGTCCGCTCGGCGGCGTCGTGGAACCAGGTGGCGATGACCGCGAAGGCGGGCTCGTACAGGACGGCGGCCATGGCCAGGCCGATGCCGGACCAGACGGTGTAGTAGACGCCCAGGCCGGTGACGTGCGCCCAGGCCAGCACCAGCAGGGCCGCGGCCGTGGAGCCGGCGGTCATGAGGCCGCGGGCGCCGTGGTGGTCCAGCCAGTGGCCGACCGGGATGGCGGCCACCCCGGAGACGACGATGGCCAGCGAGTAGGCGCCGGTGAGAGCGGTCCGCGACCAGCCGAGTTCCTGCTGCATGGGCAGCAGGAACACCGCGAAGGCGTAGGCCAGGATCCCGTAGGAGGTGGTCTCGGTCACCGCCAGGGTGGCGACCAGCCGCCAGCTATGCCGGGGCCCCTGACAGTCACCGGTCCAAGGCGGGGGACGATGGTCCCTCATCATCCTGGCCAGGGCTAGGGGCAGCAGGTGGTCGTGCTCCAGTCCGCCGCCGTCCCGGCTGCCGCGCCGACCGCCAGACCGGTGGGGCGGTCCGGGGCGGACGCCGCGGGCTGGCGCCGGTTCCGGCTGTGGGCGGCGGTGAGCAGAGCACGGTTGGTGGCGCAGATGGCCGCGGCCGGCGGGCCCAGGTCACGGTGGGCGGCGCCGGCGTGGTCACCGGCGAAGGCGGCCACCACCGAGCGGATCTGCTGGTAGCCGGTGGCCAGCAGGAAGGTCGGGGCGCGGCCGTAGCTCTTCATCCCCACGATCACATACCCGGGCTCGGGATGGGCGAGCTCGGCGATGCCGTGAGCGGGTACCGTGCCGCAGGTGTGGACATTGGGGTCGATCAGCGGCCCGAGCGCGGCCGCACTCTCCAGGGCTGGTGCCAGGTCGAGTCGGAGCTCGGCGGCGATGGCGTGGTCGGGTCGGAATCCGGTGGCGGCGATCACCTCATCGGCCTCCACGGCCAGGCTGTGGGTCTGGGTGAGGTCGTCGCCAAGGAATTGGTCACCGGCCAGCGCGATCCGGTTGCCGGCCGGCTCGACCTGAGTGATGCGGAAGCCGCTGACGAGTGTGATGCGGCCGTCATCGATCAGGGCGGCCAGGTCGGTGGCGAGTTGGCCCCGAGCGGGGAGCTCATCGGCCTCAGCATTGCCCTTGCCGACCAGCGGCCGCGGGGTGGCCGAGCGGACCGCCCACACGGCCGAGGTCCCGGGGGCCTGCTGTTGGAGCTCGGCCAGGGCGAGCAGGCTGGTCGCGGCCGAGTGCCCGGCCCCGACCACCACCGTCCGCCGGCCGGCGTAGCGGCCCCGGTCGCGGCCCAGAACATCAGGCAGCCCGTAGGCGATCCTGGCGCTTGCGTCGGCCTCGGCGAGGGCGGGCAGCCCCGAGGCGCCCAGCGGGTTGGGCTGGGTCCAGGTGCCCGAGGCGTCGACCACCGCCCGTGCCCGCAGGTCCCGCAGCTCCCCCTGGCGGTCGCGGATTCGGACCTGGAAGGGCAGCTGGTCGCGGCCGGGGCTGCGGACCTTATCCAGGTCCTGGCGGGCGACCGCGACCACGGTGGTGTTCAGCCGGATCCGCCGGGCCAGGGCAGGAAGGGCGGCCAGCGGCTCCAGGTAGCGCTCCAACAGGTCAGCCCCGGTGGGGAGGGCGTCGGGGTCGGGGCCGGTCCAGCCGGCCTGGTCGAGCAGACGCACGCACACCGGGTCCAGGGCCAGGCACCAGGGGGAGAACAGCCGCACGTGCCGCCACTGGGCGATGTTGGCCCCGACTTGGGGACCCGCCTCGAGAACGAGGGGTTCCAGGCCGCGGTCGAGCAGGTGGGCGGCGGCGGCCAGCCCGACCGGGCCGGCCCCAATCACGACCACGGGCAGACCGGTGCGTCCCGTGGGGGCGCTGTCGGGATCCTCAACCGCGAGTGGCTGGGTGCCGTTGTTGCGGGTCATGGCGTGCTCCTCGAACGCTTAGATTGATAACTGTCGATGTATCGGCTCGTGATGATCCCTGGTCGGGGTTAGCGGTAAGACGGCCTAACGCCCGGACGAGGGGAAGGCCCGTCCGGGCGCTGGCCGGGTCAGGTCAGCAGCAGCTGGACTGCTGCACCACCGGAAGCTCGCGACGGGTAGCCATGGGCGCGGCCGCGGCGGCGGTGGTGTCGGCTGGCTTGGTGGCCTTGATGATGGCCGAGTGAAGGCGGTCGCCGACCGGATGGGTGAAGATCACCGACACCTGCTCGAACCCGGCTACGGCCAGCCCGGCCTCGTACTCGGCCTTGGTGAGGGCCCCGGCGATGCAACCGACCCAGGCGCCCCGCTCCGCCCGATCCTCGGGGGTCAGGTGGTCCTCGGCCACGACGTCGGTGATGCCGATGCGCCCGCCGGGCTTGAGGACGCGGTAGGTCTCGGTGAACACCGCCGGCTTGTCGACCGAGAGGTTGATGACGCAGTTGGAGATGACCACATCGATGGTCTCGGCGGGCAGGGGGATGGCCTCGATGTGGCCCTTGAGGAAGTCGACGTTGGTGGCGCCGGCCTGGGCGGCGTTGCCGCGGGCGAGCGCCAGCATCTCCTCGGTCATGTCCAGCCCGTAGGCCTTGCCGGTGGGCCCGACTCGTTTGGCGGACAGGAGCACGTCGATGCCGCCGCCCGAGCCCAGGTCCAGGACCGTCTCGCCCTCGGCCAACTCGGCCACCGCGGTCGGGTTGCCGCAGCCCAGGCTGGCCAGCAGGGCGGTGTCGGGGAGCTGGTCGCGGTCCAGGCCAGCGTACAGCTCGGCCCCGAAGCCCGGCTCCTCGGCCGTGGCCGCGCCGCAGCAGCCCTCCCCGCAGCCACAGTCGGCCGGCTGCCCACAGCCGCAGCCGCCGTGGTCGCCAGCCACCTGCCTGGCGGCGGCGGCATAGCGGGCCCGGACCTGCTCGCGCAGGGCGTCCTGATCGGTCTGCTGCTGCTGAGTCATCGGCTGGCTCCTTGGAGGTCGAGGGCGGCCGCCAGCCCGCCCAGGGCGTCAGGTCGCAGCGAGTAGTAGGCCCAGGTGCCGCGCTGCTCGCGCTCCAGCAGCCCGGCCTGGACCAGCTTCTTGAGGTGGTGGCTGACGGTCGGTTGGCTGAGGCCGAGGGGTTCGGTGAACTCGCACACGCAGACCGGCTCGGGGCTGATGGCCAGGAGATTGACGATCTTGACCCGGTGGGGGTCGGCCAGGGCCTTGAACACCCGGGCCGTCGCCTGGGCCTGGCCGTCCGACAGGCCCGGCGCACCGAGTGGAGCACAGCAAGCCGACGCCAGGGGCAGCGTGGTGGTGGTCGTGGCGGTGGGCATCGCCGCTCCTTCATCGAAGGCTGTCGATGCGAGAGGATGCCAGCTATATCGACGCCTGTCAATGTCCTTGCTAGGGTGGCCGGGAGCAGCCGCGCCCAAGGAGCGACCGGTGACCGATACGCCCGAGGTCCTGTTCGTCTGTGTCCACAACGCCGGCCGCAGCCAGATGGCCGCCGCCCTCCTCGACCACCACGCCAACGGCACCGTGGTGGTCCGCTCGGCCGGCTCCGACCCCGCCGACCGGCTCAACCCGGCGGTGGTGGCGGCCATGGCCGAGGTCGGCATCGACCTGTCCCGGGAGTTCCCCAAGCCCCTCACCGACCAGGCCATCCGCGCCGCCGACGTGGTCATCACCATGGGCTGCGGCGATGCCTGCCCCTTCTATCCGGGCAAGCGCTATGAGGACTGGCAGCTCCAGGACCCGGCCGGCCAGCCCGTCGAGGTCGTCCGCGGCATCCGCGACCAGATCGACGCTCGCGTCCGGCAGCTCCTCGCCGAACTTGTCCCAGCACCCAGCTAGGCCAAGCGATTACGGTCGGGGCGAGCTGAATCGCTGGCTGAGAGCTGCTGCGACTAGGCTCCCCGAGCCATGACCGAATCCACCAAGCCAGGCGAGCGCTGGCTGGGGCCAGGGGTGGCCGGCATCGGCACGGCCAGCTTCCTGGCCGACGTCGGCCACGAGATCCCCACTGCCCTGCTGCCCAACCTGCTCACCACTACCCTCGGCGCCCCGGCCGCCGCCCTCGGCCTCATCGAAGGCCTGTCGGATGGGCTGGCCGGCGCGGCCCGGCTGGCCGGCGGGGCCATCGCTGATGATTCCCAGCGCCGCCGAACGGTCGCGGTGGGCGGCTACACCACCACCGCCGTGCTCTCCAGCCTGATCGGGGCGGCCACCGCCGTCTGGCAGGTCGCGGTGCTGCGAGCTGGCGCTTGGGCCGCCCGCGGCCTGCGGGTTCCGGCCCGCAACGCCCTGCTGGCCGACATCGTCCCGGCCGCCGTGTACGGCCGGGCCTACGGGTTCGAGCGGGCCATGGACAACCTCGGGGCCATCGCCGGCCCCCTGCTCGCCCTGGCCCTGGTCGGCCTGGTCGGCACCCGCACGGCCATCGCCCTGTCGATCATCCCGGGCCTGCTGGCCACCCTGGCCATCGTGTATGCGATCCGCCACGCCCCCCGAGCCGAACAGCGGGAGCGACAACCGCTGCGCCTCCGGGTGCGGCCGATGCTGGCCGGCCGGCTGGGCCGGCTCATGGTTGGGGTGTCGGCCTTCGAGTTCGGCAACGTGGCCGCCACCCTGCTCATCCTGCGCGCCACCGAGCTGCTGGCCCCCGGCCGCAGCCAGGATCGGGCCACCCAGCTCGCCCTCGGCCCGTACGTCGCCTACAACGTGGCCGCGACGGTGGCCAGTATCCCGGCCGGCCGGCTCGGGGATCGCCGCGGTGCCGTCCTGGCCCTGGCCCTCGGCGTCGCCGTGTTCGGGCTGGCCTATGCCGGCTTTGCCGCCGGCCCGGCCAGCGTCCTGGCCCTGGCGCCCTGGTTTGTGGCCGCCGGGGTGGCCATCGGGTGTGTCGAGACGGCCGAGCATGCCGCTGTCGCGTCCCTGGCCCCGGTGGAGCTGCGGGGGTCGGCGTTCGGGTTGCTGGCGGCGGTGCAGAGCTTCGGCAACCTGGCCGCCAGTGCCATCGCCGGCCTGCTGTGGACCGCCGCCTCCCCCGGGGTGGCCTTCGGCTACCTGGTCGCCTGGATGCTGCTGGCCCTCGTTGGCCTGTTCGCAGCCGGTCGCCGGCCCGCCGCTCCTGACTGGAGCACAGCCTAGTGCGAGGTGCGTTGGGCCGGTGATCAGGAGTCCTGCGAGGCTCGCAGTGAGATTCCCGTCTAGGGTGCCTACTTGCCGCCTGGTGCCAGCAAGCAACGTTTACTGGCTAGCCGACTCAGTCGCCTCGTCCCTGTCCACTCATCCCAGCACCTGGCCCGCGCCGGCACAGGCGGCGATCCGGGCGGCCAGGTTCACCGTGCGGCCGAAGTGGTCACCGCCCTGGACCACCACCGGGCCGGCGGCCACGGAGCGCCTTGAGGCTGTGGCGACCGGCCACCGCGACCCTACCGACGCACCTCTCCTTATCGGTGGAGTTCCGTGCTGCTTGGTGCGCCCGGGCGTTGACAGACCCATGCCGTCGGCAGGGTCTCGAAGCTCACCGCCCAGACACCGACACCACCGCATGATCCCACCACGAGGGTGCCGGGGCCTGCTGGATGGCGAGCGCCGCTCGGCGACCGCCTTCGGCCACTTCGGCGCCAGCGGCGCTCCTGTGGGTCGACCCGCCGGCGCGGGCTGGCCTGCGCCGCGGTCACCGACCGGACTTCGCCGCCGGCGGCTGGGGGATGGTCACCTGGCCGGGCTGGTCTGACCGCCTGCCCGCCGGCTGGTCAGCGGGCCCGGAGGGCCCGGAGCATGCGGCCGAGCTGGTCGCCGTAGCGGGCGAGGACCTCCTCGGAGTCCGGGTCGGCGCCGAAGATGCTCCTGGCGATCTGGGGCAGCACGACCGGGGCGGCGGCCGCCGCGAAAAAGGCCAGCGCGACACTGGCCAGCAGCAGGCCGAGCACCAGCCCAGTCCTGATGCGGGTCATCGCCGTCCTCGTCGTCCGTCTGGACGTGCGCGCCGCGCTGATGCGGCGCTGCGGTGCCGGTGTAGCAAGTGGGTGGTTACATCCCAGGAACAGCCGCTGTTACCGGCCTGTAACTCCGGGATCAGGCATGCTGGAGACCAGCAACACGGGCGCGGAGCGGCCAACCCGATCTGCGGGCCCATGGCGCGCCGGGGAGGACCGATGCGGGTATTGGTGGTCGAGGACGACGGCGAGCTCGCCGAGACGGTGGCGGTCGGCCTGCGCCGGGAGGGCATGGCCATCGACGTCGCCGGCGACGGCTACGATGCGCTGGACCGGCTGGAGCTGGTCGCCTACGACGTGGTGGTGCTCGACCGGGACCTGCCCGGGCTGCACGGCGACGAGGTCTGCCGGGCGATCCTGGCCGACGGGCGTCCCAGCCGGGTGCTGATGCTGACCGCGGCCGCAGCGGTCGGCGACCGGGTGGAGGGGCTCGGCTTGGGCGCCGACGATTATCTGCCCAAGCCGTTCGCGTTCGCCGAGCTGGTGGCCCGCATCCGGGCGCTCGGTCGCCGCTCCGGGGCGCCTGTGCCTCCCGTCCTGGAGCATGGGGACCTGCGGCTGGACCCGGCGTTGCGGGTCGCCACCCGCGCCGGAGCGCGCCTGCCGCTGGCGCCCAAGGAGTTCGCCGTCCTGGAGCTGCTGCTGGCCGCGCAGGGCCGGGTGGTGTCGGCCGAGGAGCTGCTGGAGCGGGTCTGGGACGAGCTGGCCGACCCGTTCACCGGCACCGTCAAGGTGACCATCAGCCGGCTGCGGGCCAAGCTCGGCGACCCCCCGCTCATCCAGACGGTCGCCCAGGCCGGCTACCGGATCTGAAGGACCCCATGATGCGCCTTGTGTCCTGGCCCGCCGCGCTGCGCCTGCCCCGACGCAGCGTGCGGCTGCGCCTCACCCTGCTGTACGGGGGATTGTTCCTGGTCTCTGGGGTGGTGCTGCTGGTCATCACCTACCTGCTGGTGACCAACAAGATCTTCGGCGCCGAGGCTGTGTTCGAGATCCGCTCCGCCGGTGGCCCCGTCACCATACCCCCCACTGTGGGGGGGCCGAGCACTCACTTCAGCGAGGGCGGCGGCGCCGACCAGGTCCAGCAGCTGCTCCTCCTCTCCGGTATCGCGCTGGCGGTCATGCTGGCGGTCTCGATCGCGCTGGGCTGGCTGGTGGCCGGCCGGGTACTGCGGCCGCTGCGGACCATCACCGCCACGACCCGCCAGATCTCCGAGCAGAACCTGCACCAGCGGCTGGCCGTGGCCGGGCCGGACGACGAGCTGAAGGACCTGGCCGACACCATCGATGAGCTGCTGGGCCGCCTCGATGCCGCCTTCGACGCCCAGCGCAACGCCCTGGATGCCCAGCGGCGGTTCGTCGCCAACGCCTCCCACGAGCTTCGTGGCCCGCTCACCCGGGAGCGGGCGGCGATCGAGGTCGCCCTGGCCGACCCCGCGGCCTCGGTGGCGTCGCTGCGGTCGGCCTTCGAGCGCGTCCTGGCCGCCAGCAAGCAGCAGGAGCGGCTGCTGGACGCGCTGCTCGTCCTGGCCCGGGGGCAGGCCGGACTGGACCGCTGGGAACCGTTCGACCTGGCCGCGGTGACCGACGAGGTCGTGCTGGCCCGCCAGGCCGAGGTGCAGCGCCGCCGGCTCCGCGTGGACGCCACGCTGCGGCCCGCCCCGGCCCTTGGCGATCCGCGGCTGGCCGAGCGGCTGGTCGCCAACCTGGTCGACAACGCCATCCGCCACAATCTGCCCGCAGGCTGGGTCCAGCTCCAGACAGGTTCCAATGCGGGGCGGGCCGAGCTGTCGGTGGCCAACAGCGGGCCGGCGGTCCCGCCCACCGAGGTGGACCGGCTCCTGCGGCCCTTCCAGCGCCTGGGCGCCGACCGCACCGGCCACCACCAGGGCCACGGCCTGGGCCTGTCCATCGTGGCCGCCGTCGCCGCCGCCCACAGCGCGGACTTGCGGGTCGGTGCCCGTCCCGACGGCGGCCTCCAGGTCGTGGTCGGCTTCCCCACCCCCGACGGCGCCGCAGCGGCTGACGCGGCCATCGAGGCGCCGGCGGCAGGCCGGGCCGCCTCGGCGCCGTCGAGCTAGCGGTCCAAGCAGATGCCCGGCACGGCCAGCTTCTGGAACAGGTGCGGGGAGGCCACCGTGGAGTCGGGGTAGCGGGCGAAGGTCGCCTGGAACTGCGGATCACCAAACGCGTCCCGGAACGCCGGTACCGACTCCCAGACCGCCAGGTTGCAGAACACCCCGCTCCCGGCGATGCCGCGATGCAGCTGGGTCGAGATGAAGCCCGGCTGGCCCTTGAGGTAGGCGGCGTCGGCCGCCCAGGCCGCCAGCAGGGCGTCGATGTCCTCGGGGGCCACGTGGAAGGTGTTGATCAGGATGACCGGCCCGACCTCCTCCGTCAGCTGGTCGGCCAGCCGCACGCGGTTATCCATCTCGGCAAGCTGCAACATCAAGGCCTCCTTCGCGGCCATCCCTGGCCGCTGGTGGTCGGTGTCCTCTGCGACAGTGGCGAGCACGGCAAGCGCGAAGCAGGCCAGCGCGGCGAGGGTGACTGTGCCGCCGCCGATGCTGCTGGCAAAGCCGATGAGCGACCTCGCCGGACGGCAGACCGCGCCAAGCCTGCAGGCATCGGTGCTCCCTTCTCGCCGGCAGTGCCGCTGTGCTCAGGTCCTCCCGTCCTGGTCGTCGCGGGAGTCGTGGCCCCATCGCCACGCCGCCAGGTCGAGTGCGATCAGCAGCGCGAGGACGATCAGCAGGGTCATGGACAACCTCCTGTCGAGTGGCGGGTTCGGTGCCCGAGGTCCCGACGCGCCCGTCCGCTGATGGGTCTCGCCGGGTGCTCCAGCGGAGCAGCCGGCTTCATCGCCCGTTGCGTTGCTGCTTCCAGGCCTGCGGCCGTGCCGCGGCGCGGATCCGGAGGTGCCCGGGGTGGTCGGTTGGCGGGCAAGCGGCGTGCATCTGGTGGCGGCGGACCACTCGCCGTGTGTGCGGTGGACGGGTTGGGCCGCGTGATCTCAGTAGGGCAGGAGCCGGCCGGCGGGGGTGCGCCGATCGATCGGGCTCCCCGGCCGGCGGCCGCGCTGGCGCCTGACGCGGAGCTGCTGGCGCCGTGGTGGTCGAGGCTCGCGCCGTGGGCTGGGAATCTGTTCCATCGTGTGCCTCCTGTGGGTGGTCAGGCAGGGTCGGTGCGGCGCACCTCGAGCAGCTCCAGGCCCAGGTCGCGGATCTTGGCGAGCAGGCCGTGCAGGGCGGCCTGGTCGGCGACCGGCCCGGCGAGGGTGGTCTGGCCGCGCTCGTCGCTGGTGATCTCCAGGCCGTCGAACCAGGCCGACCAGCCGCGGTCCAGGACGCCCTTGACGCGGATCTCGTAGCGCACCGGCAGCTCCGTGGCGCATCACCTCCAAGGGTTGATCAGCCGGTGAGCAGGGCGATGGCGGCCAACAGGAGCCCGACACCGGAGGATCCCAGCGCCCAGGTGGCGTGGCGGTGGGCCTGCCAGGCCCACCGGTGGGCTTGCCTGAGGGTCTGCTCCTGGCGCTGCACGTGGTGGTAGTGGTCCAGCAGGTCGGTCGCCCAGGCGCAGTCCCGGCAGTGGCCAGGGTCGAAGCGCCCCGGCGGGTGCTGGTGCTCGATCAGCATGGTCGTCCCTCCTCGGCCCGGGCTCCCGGCTGCCTGCCGTCGAGACCTGGCCAACCGCGCGTCGGCGGCCTCGCGCCGCAGGGCGGCGATCCGCTCCCGAGCGGCCGCGGCGCCGAGCTCGTACTGCTCCATCTCGACTCCCGTGGTTGGTCGTTCATCTGGCCGGCACGCTACGGACGCGAGGGGGCTGGGCCATCACCCGATGGTGGGAACCCGGGGTGGGAGCACAGGTGGGATCTTCATGTGCCTGGGCGCCGTTGGACGGCATGCCGCCGCGGCTGGCTGGATCAAGCCGCTGCGGCCGGTCCCGCAGTTGATCGGCTCCGGCACGCCGACCAGGGAGGCGTCGTCGGCATGTGACCCCGTGCCGGCGCGGGGCCGGCGGCCGGCCGGCCTTACAATAAGGCGGCCGGGAAGCCAGCGTCACGGATGAGCTGAGGGTGGGATCGCCAGTGGCTGAGCCCCCCACGACGACCCTGTCCACGGCTGCCGGGTCCGAGCGGGATGTCCTGCTGGCGACCAAGCTGCACATCCCGCGCCCGCGGCCAGGGTTTCTAGCACGCCCACAACTGACCCAGCGGCTGGCCGACGGGATAGCCCGCGAGCTGGTGCTGGTCTGCACCCCGGCCGGCTTCGGCAAGACGATCCTGCTGGCCGGCTGGGCCCGGACTGGCCAGCGGCCGGTGGCGTGGCTGTCGCTGGACGACGCCGACAACGACCCGGCCCGGTTCTGGCGCCACGCCGCCGCGGCGCTGGACACGGTGTGTCCTGGCGTCGCCGAACGGGTCGCTGGGTTGCTTGGTCCGCCGCCACCGCGTTCCTTCGAGGGGCTGGTGACCGCCCTGCTCAACGAGCTGGACGGCGTGGCCGAGGAGGTCGTGCTGGTGGTCGACGACTACCACCTGATCCAGGCGGCGGCGGTCCACCAGTCGCTTGGGTTCCTGCTGGAGCACCTGCCAGGCTCGCTGCGGCTGGTGGTGGC
>Ga0081538_10004089_pt1 | contig 13563 bp, 9 predicted proteins | sample TabmetS5T2R1_FD_71022 | JGI IMG/M metagenome (GOLD analysis project Ga0081538, IMG submission 71022) | Tabebuia heterophylla rhizosphere microbial communities from the University of Puerto Rico - S5T2R1 | ecosystem: Host-associated > Plants > Roots > Rhizosphere ...
ACCGGCGAGGCGGTGCTGCGGCTGCTGCGGTCCAGGGTGGACGCGGGCGCGGCCGGGGTCCTGGTCACCCACGAGGCGCGGCACGCCGCCTGGGCCGACCGGGTGGTGTTCCTGCGCGACGGCGCCATCGTCGACACCTCCGGGCCGCTGGACCGGCCCGAGGAGCTGCTGGCCCCGCCGGGCGGTGGCCGGTGAAGGGCCGGAGGGTCCCCCGGTGAGCGGGTGGCGCACCGCGCTGCGGGTCGCCCGGCGCGAGGCGCGCCGCGCCAGGGGCCGCTCGATGCTGGTGGTCACGATGATCATGGTGCCGGTGGCGGCGCTGACGTTCGCGGCGGTCTACACCGCCACCTTCACGCTCACCCCGCAGGAGCGTGCCGAGCGGCTGATGGGCACCGCCCAGGCCGTGCTGGCCTGGCCGATGGACGCCCCGGTGCACCAGGACCCGACCGACCTCGACCTGGTGGGGCCCCCCCAGGCGCTCCCGGACGGCGGCGAGCCGGCCGCCGCACCGACCACCCAGCGGCTGCTGGCGCTGCTGCCGCCCGGCACCAGGGTCGTCGGCGACCAGGCGGGCCCGCTCGAGGTCCGCACCGCCGCTGGGACCGGGACGGTCGTCGCCAGGATGCTGGACACCACCGACCCGCTGGCGCGGGGGATCCTCCGCCAGCGCACCGGCCGGGCGCCGGCCACCCGGGACGAGGCCGCCCTGACCCCCGCCGCCGTCCGCCGGCTCGGCACCAACGTGGGCGGCAGCGTCCGCCTGGCCGACGGCAGCCGCAGCTTCCGGGTGGTGGGCACCGTCGAGGACCCCTCCGACCTGGAGGCGACCACGGTCCTGCTGCGCCCGGGCGCGCTGCCGCCCGCGGTGCTGGCCGACTCGCCGGCGGCGGGCCGCCGGGACCTGCGCTGGCTGGCCGCCATCCCGGGCCCGCTGACCTGGGCGCAGGTCAAGGAGCTCAACACCCACGGCGTGGTGGCGGTCTCCCGCCACGTGCTGGCGCACCCGCCGAGCCGGGCCGAGCGGTACCCGGAGCTCGCCGGCGAGCAAGGGTTCGAGGTGGGCGTCCCCGGGCTGGTCGGCGGGCTGGCGATGCTGGAGATCGTCCTGCTGGCCGGGCCGGCGTTCGCGGTCGGCGCCCGCCGCCGCCGCCGCGACCTCGGGCTGGTCGCCGCGGCCGGGGGAACGCCGGCGCACCTCCGAAGGATCGTGCTCGCCGACGGCGTGGTGCTCGGCGCGGTCGCGGCGGCCGCCGGGGTGGCGCTCGGCATCGCCACCGCCGCCGGCGCCCGGCCGCTGCTGGAGGAGCAGCTCACCCACGTCCGCTCCGGCGGCTTCCGCGTGTTCCCGGCGGCTCTCGCCGGCCTGGCCGCGCTGGCGGTGACCACCGGGGTGCTGGCCGCGCTGGTGCCCGCGTGGATCGCCGCCCGCCAGGACGTCGTCGCCGCGCTCGCGGGGCGGCGCGGCATCACCCGGTCGCGGCGGCGCTGGGTGGCGCTGGGCCTCGGGTTGACGGCGGCCGGCACGGCCACGCTGGCCGCCGGCGCCTGGCGGAGCAGCACCACGATCATCCTCACCGGGCTGGCAGTCTGCGAGCTCGGGCTGGTGCTGTGCACGCCCGCGATGGTGGGGCTGGTCGCCCGGGCCGGTCGCTTCCTGCCGCTGGCACCGCGGATCGCCCTGCGCGACACCGCCCGCAACCGCACCGCCGCGGCCCCGGCGATCGCCGCCGTCATGGCCGCGGTGGTCGGCAGCCTCGCCGCCGGCGTCATGCTCGTCGCCAGCAACCGGCGCAACCTGGACGACTACCGGTCGCTCACCCGGCCGGGGAATGTGGTCGTCGACGCCACCGGTAAGGCCGGCGACCGGCGCCCGGTGGCGCCGCGGGCGCTCGCCACGCTGCGCCGCATGCTGCCCGTCGAGCAGGTCCACCGGATCGGCCTGCCGGCGTGCGGCCCCGCGGACTGCTCCGTCACCGCGCAGGTGCCGGCGGCGAACCGGTGTCCCTATGCGCCGTGGGTGCTGCGGCGCGACCCGGACGCCGCCGAGCAGCAGGCCGCGCGGCGCGACCCCCGCTGCGACGGCGTCGGCAACCTCTACCGCTACTTCGAGCACCTGGTCACCGACGGCCTCACCCTGGTCGTCGACGGGACCGCGGTCGGCGCGGTCACCGGCCTGGCCGCCGGGGACGCCGACCGGGCGGCGGCCGCCCTGCGCGCCGGCAAGGTGGTCGTCGACCACCCCCGCTACCTGCACGACGGCAAGGTCACGCTGGAGATCACCGCGTTCGACCCGTTCGCCAAGGGCGGCGAGCAGACCCGGACGGTGACGGCGCCCGGCTTCGCCCTGCCGCGCCGACCGCACGCGCCTGTGCTCCTACTGGCCGAGCGGACCGCCCGCTCGCTCGGGCTGCGGGCCGTCCCGGCCATCGCGTTCGCCACCACCAGCCGCATGCCGACGGTCGCCGAGGAGGACCGGCTCCAGGCCGCGCTCGGCACGACCGCAGGGGTGTACGTCGAGCGGGGCCCGCGGCAGCGGTCCGACACCCGGACCCTGCTGCTGCTGGCCCTGGTGGCCGGGGTCATCACCCTCGGCGCGGCCGCCATCGCCACCGGGCTGGCCGCCGCCGACGGCCGCGCCGACCTCGGCACGCTCGCCGCCGTCGGCGCCTCCCCCCGGGTCCGGCGCGGGCTGTCGCTGAGCCAGTCCGGCGTGATCGCCGGGCTGGGGTCGCTGCTCGGTGCCGCCGCCGGGCTGGCCGGCTCCGTCGCCGTGCTGCTCGCCCTCAACCGCGGCCACGCCGACGTCTGGCCGGCCCCGACCCCCTACCCGATCGCCCTGCCCTGGCGCAACGTCGCTATCGCGCTGCTGGTGGTGCCGGCGGTGGCGATGCTCGGCGCCGGCCTGCTGACCCGCTCCCGGCTGCCGATCGAGCGCCGCCTGTAGCCGCCGTCACCGCGGTCGCCGCCGCGGGCGCGCCGTACGTCGGCTTGGCGGGCGTGAACAGCCAGGCGTCGAACAGCTCGTCGAGCTGCTGGCCCGAGATGCGCTCGGCGAGCCTGACGAACTGCGCGGTGGTGCCGTTGCCACCCGACTTCCGCTTGGCCCAGGCCCGCAGGATGCGGAAGAACTTCCGGTCGCCGACCTGGTTGCGCAGCACCTGGAGGGTCATGGCGCCACGGGTGTAGACGGCACCGTGGAACAGGTTCGGGATCCCCGGGTCGCCGATCACCACGTCCCAGAACGGGTCGTCGGCGGGGATCTCGTTGTAGTAGGTCTCGAAGAGCTCCTGTGGGGTCCCCAGGCCCTCGCGGCCGCTCCACAGCCACTGCGCGTAGGTGGCGAAGCCCTCGTTGAGCCACATGTGCTTCCACGCGGCCAGGGCCACGTCGTTGCCGTACCACTGGTGGGCGATCTCGTGGACCACCACCGAGTCGCCGCTGATCGGGTCGGCGAAGTCGAAGTACGGGTAGATGGAGCGGGTCTGGACCTCCAGCGCGAAGGTCAGGTCCTCGGCGTCGTCGACGACGCCGCCGCCGGAGGAGAACGGGTACGGGCCGAAGATCCCGGCGAGGAAGTCCATGATCTCGGCCTGGCGCGCCAGCGAGCGGTCCGCGATCTCGCCGTAGGTCGGCGAGGCGGGGTCCTGCGGGTCGACGGGGCGGTCGTAGAGGTCCGGGTCGACCGCGTCGTACATGCGCAGCCCGTCCGGTGTCCGGTAGGTGCGCAGGCGGAACTGCCCGATGGTCGCCGTGGCCAGGTAGGGGGCCATGGGGTCGGGGGCGTGCCAGACCCAGGTGGTGTGGCGGCCGTGGGTGCGGCGGCCGACGAGGCGGCCGTTGGAGATCGCCTCCAGCCCGGCCGGCACCGTGACCACGAAGGTGAACGCGGCCTTGTCGGTCGGGTGGTCGTTGAGCGGGAACCAGTTCGCCGAGCCCTCCGGCTCGCTCACCACCACCGAGCCGTCGTCGGTGTGGATCCAGCCGTAGGGCACGTCAGGGGCCGACGGGTCGACGAAGGTCCTCGGCACGCCGTCGTAGCGGACCACGGTGGTGAACCGCCGGCCCTCCTTCAGGCGGCGCTGCGGGGTGACGGTCAGCTCGTGGTCGGCGCTGCGCCGCCAGCGGGCCGCCTTGCCGTTGACCTTCACCGAGCGGACGGTCATCCCCTGGAAGTCCAGGTTGAAGCGGCACAGGTTGTGCGTGGCCCGCGCCGTGATCGTCGCCACGCCCACCAGGCGGTCGGTCGCCGGGTTGTAGGCGATCTTCAGCAGGTAGTGCTGCACGTCGTAGCCGCCGTTGCCGTACAGCGGGTAGTAGGGGTCGCCGACGCCGGGGGCGCCCGCGCGGCAGCCGCCGGCCGCGGTGCCGGTCGACGCGCCCGCCGGGGCCAGCGTCATCGCCGCCAGGGTCGTCGCCAGTAGTGCCGCCACCACGGCGGCGCGTGCGCGCCGGATGCTCATGCCGCTGCCCCCTCGCTCCCCGCCAGCCTGCCCGGCCCCGAATGTACCCGTTGGCCGGCGCCGCGAGAAGGGTCCAGGACGTCAGACGGCGGGCGCGAGACGGTGGACGCCGCCGGCCAGGGTCAGGGCGTAGAGCTCGCCGGTCCGGCTCTCGGCGAACGACACCAGGCCGGGCAGCCGCAGCCCGAGGTCGCGGTGGCGCAGGGGCCGCCCGCGGGCGCCGGCGAGCGCCCTGACCCGGCCGTCGCACACGTCGCCGTAGACGTAGGCGCCTTGCAGGCCGCGGAGCCGGGTGCCGCGGTAGACGTGGCCGCCGACCACCGCGCAGCGGCCGTCGTCGTGGTTGTACTGGTGCAGCGGGGGCACCGCGCCGGGCGGGGGGCGGCCGCGGTAGCGCCGCCGGCCCTCCAGCCGGTTCCAGCCGAAGTTGGCGCCCGCGGCCCGGCGGAGCGTGACCCTGTCGATCTCCTCCACGATGAACTGCCCGACGTCGCCGATCCACAGGTCGCCGGTGGCGCGGTCGAACGAGAAGCGCCACGGGTTGCGCAGGCCGTAGGCGAAGATCTCGGGCCTGGCACCCCGCCGGCCCACGAACGGGTTGGTCGCGGGCACCCGGTAGCCACGCGCACCGGTCGGCGACGGGTCCAGGCGCAGCAGCTTGCCGCGCAGCGTCGCCAGGGACTGGGCCGCGCCGGCCGGGTCGCCGCCGAGGCTGCCGTCGCCGAGCCCCAGCCAGAGCAGCCCGTCCGGGCCGAACACGATGCCGCCGCCGTGGTGGCGGATGGACGGCTGCGGGACGGTGAGGACCTCGCGCCGCGAGGCGGGGTCGGCGCCGCGCGCGTCGACCGCGACGCCGATCAGCCGGACCGCGCGCCGCCGGTCGGTGAAGCTCACGTAGAGCCGCCGGCCGTCGGGTGCCACGGCGAGCCCGAGCAGGCCGCCCTCCCCCTCCACCGAGACCTCGGCGGTCAGGTCCAGCAGCGGCCGGGGGTCAAGGCGGCCGTCGCGGATGACCCGTACCCGGCCGGCCCGCTCGCCGGCGTAGAGGGTGGCGTCGTCGCCGGCGACGGCCAGCGCCACCGGCTCGCGCAGCTGGGCGACCCGCTCCAGCCGCACCGCGACGCGGTCCAGCTCGGCCTGGGTCGGCGGGCCGGCCGGCACCGCCGGCGTGGACGTGGCCGGCCCGGCGGGGACGGTGGTCGGGGCGGCGGGAGGCGAGGGGTCGGCGCCGGTCCCGCAGGCGCCGGCGGCCAGCGCGAGCGCGGCGGCCAGCGCCGCCGCCCGCGACCTTCGGGCTGCTGCCATCGTGGACCCTGGGGGAGGCGTCATGCGGCCGACGGAACCTAGCCGATCCAGCCCCTCCGGGCAAAACCGGCTGGCGCGTCAGGCGGCCGGGAGGCGGCGGCGCACCCGTCCGGCCAGCCCGCCGGCGCTGTGCGCCCAGGTCCGCTCCCCCATCACCCACAGCCACAGCTCCCGGCGGTAGCCGGCCACGACCTGGAGGAACCGCGCCCGGCTCATGCCGGCCGGCTCCAGCAGCGGCCCCCAGCGCTCCCAGAGCGGGTCGGCGATCCACGCGGCACCTCGAAGCAGGGCCGCGCCCTCCTCGGGCGCCTGCTCCACCAGCGCGCGCACGCCGGCGCGCAGCGCCACCGGCTCCTCGGGCAGCGGCAGGTCCGGGCCCGGCGTGGTCAACGGTCCAGCTCGACCGGGGCGCGGTCGGTCCCGTCGTAGGCGCGCACGTGCTCCTCGAAGTCGACGAACAGCGGCGCGGCGGGGTCGAACGGGCGCGCCAGGGTCTTCAGCGCGATCTTCTTGTCCAGCGCGTCCAGCTTGTGCAGCGCCTCCACCCGGTCCAGGTCGCGCAGGTCCAGGCGGCCGCGGACGCGCTCGAACGCGTCGCGGCCGGCCTGGGTGCGGACCAGCACGCTGGACCAGCCGTCCTCGCTGCCGACGCTGCCGACCGAGATGTCGGCGGCGCGCCCCAGGAAGTCGGCGCACTCGTCGCAGCCCTTCAGCGCCGCGCCGTGGAAGTCGCGCACCGGCTCGGACACCAGCGTGTTGCCGTCACGGTCCTCCACCAGCAGCTTGCCGTGGATGACGTCGACCTTGCCGACCTGCTCCAGCGGGATGCCGCGCCGGCGCTGGATCTCGCCGACCATCAGCTTCTGGTAGTTGAAGCTCTTGGTGCACAGCAGCGCGACGGTGAGCAGCACGGCGTCGACCCGCTGCGCGCCCCAGGACCACGGTCGCGCCTGCATCGCGCGGATCGCCTGGACCTCGCAGGGGGTGCCGACCACCGCGATGCGGGGCCGCGGCGGCAGGTCGTGGCCGTTCAGGTCCAGCGCCGCCAGCGCCATCGTCTGGTTGTAGAAGCTCCCGGCGCAGGCCACCACCTCCTCGGGCGTGCGCGCCAGGTACGGCTCGCCCTTCCACGGCTCGGTGGGGCTCTCGCGCGCGACCAGCGCGCCGTCGATCTCGCCGGCCTCCAGCAGCGCGATCAGCAGGGCGCTGACCAGCCCGCCGTCCTGCGCCCCCGGGACGCCCGGCCGCGCCCGCGCCGTCCAGGTCTCGTGGACCGGGCCGAGGCCGTTGGCGTCCGCGCCCGCCGGCGCGCCGGTGAGCTTCCAGCCCTCGTCGGCGTCGCCGGCCGGTTCCAGCAGGCTCCAGGTCGCCTCGTGGCGCAGGCCGCCGCGCGGGCAGAAGTCCCAGCACAGCGAGCAGCCGGTGCACATCTTGACCAGCTTGGGCAGGCCGTCGTCGCCGACCCCGATGGAGTCGCTGGGGCAGGCGGCCACGCAGGCGCCGCACTGCACGCAGCGGTCGGCGTCGATGACGGCCTGCTCCAGCTCCCAGAACCAGACCTTGCCCGGGGCCTCGTCGATGTCGTTCATCTGGTCGCGGATCTTGAACCCGGCCATTAGCCAGCCTCCCCGTTCGTCGAGCCGGCGCCAAGGGTCGCCCGCAGCTCGGTGTTGGGCACCCGCCGGCACCACTGGTGGAACGCCTCGCCGTCGCGGCGCTCGGCGCGCCAGCGGCCGACCAGGCGGACCAGGGCGTCGGGCACCTCGTCGACGGGCTTGGCGCCCTCGACCCAGTCGATGAAGGCGGCGTCGGTGCCGAGGCTGCCGCCCAGCCCGATGTCGACGCCCTCGACGATGGCGTCGCCGCGGTGGGCGGTCTCGCCCCGGAAGCCGACGTCGGCGATCTGCGGCTGCGCGCACGAGGCCGAGCAGCCCGAGAAGTGCATCCGCACGATCGGCAGGCCGTGCCGCGCTTCGGGCCCGAGCCGGCGGTCCAGCTCGCGCGCCCAGCCCGCCGCGCGCGCCTTGGTCTCCACGATGGCGAAGCGGCAGAACTCGCTGCCGGTGCACGCCACCGCCCCGCGCTCGAACGGCCCGGGGGTCGGCGAGTGCCCGGCCAGCAGCGGCTCGGCCAGCAGCGCCGCCAGCCGCCCCTCGGGCACGCCGGTGAGGATCAGGTTCTGGTCGGTGGCCAGCCGCAGCCCGCCGTCGCCGTACACCTCGGCGAGCCGGGCCGCCTCCGCCAGGTCCCGTCCGGCCATCCGGCCGACGGTGACGTTGAGGCCGACGTAGACGAGGCCGGGCTGCTTCTGGGCGTGGACGCCGACGTGGTCGCCGCGGTAGCGGCGGGTGAGGGCCTCGCCGGCCGGCTGCAGGGGCAGGGTGGTCCGCGCGGCCAGCTCGGCGCGGAAGCGCTCGGGCCCCAGCTCCTGCACCAGGTAGCGCATGCGCGCCAGCCAGCGGTTCTCGCGGTTGCCCAGCTCGCCGAAGAGCTGGGCGATGGCGCGGAACAGCTCCACCACCCGGTCGGGGTCGGGGGGGACGAACACGTCGATGTCGGAGGCCATCCGCGGCCCGTCCGACAGGCCGCCGCCGACCAGCACGTTGTAGCCGACGGTGCCGTCCTCCAGCCGCGCCGGCCACAGCCCGATGTCGTTGATCTCCGCCTGCGCGCAGTCCTCGCGGCAGCCGGAGACGCTCAGCTTGAACTTGCGGGGCAGGTTGGCGTACTCGCGGTTGCCGGTGAAGTACGCGGAGATCGCCGCCGCCACCGGGTAGGCGTCCAGCACCTCCTCGGCGTCCAGGCCCGAGACCGGGCAGCAGGTCACGTTCCGCGCCGAGTCGCCGCACGCCTGCACGGTGGTGACCCCGACCGCCTCCAGGCGGCGCCAGATCTCGGGGACGGCGCCGATCCTGACCCAGTGGAGCTGGATGTCCTGGCGGGTGGTGATGTCCAGGTAGGCGTCGCCGAACACCGGGTTGGGGGCCGGGCCGCGGGCGAACTCGTCGGCGACCTCGCCGATGACCCTGGCCTGGTCGGCGTCGAGCCGGCCGCCGGGGACCTTGATGCGCAGCATGAACGCGTCCCCGCCCTGGCGTTGCGGGTAGAGGCCCACCCACTTCAGGCGCTCGGTCTCGCCGGGGACGGCGAGGATCGCCTCCGGCCCCTCGCGCGCGTAGCGCTCCAGGACCGCCCGGCGGACCTCCAGCGGGTGGCGCTCCAGCTTCCACCGCTCGATCTGGTTGAGGTTCTGGCCCTCTCGCAGGTACCGCACGGTCACTCCCTCGGGCGGGCCCGGCCGGTGGCCAGGTCGGTAGCAACGTGGTCGGGTGGGCGTGGCGGCAGGGTGGCGGGAGCCAAGGCGGGTTCCTCTCGACGCGCTCGGAGTGGGGCGGACGGCCCGGGCGGTCGGGAACTGAGCTGTGCGCGCGCTAGGCGGCGCGGGGTGACCGCCGGGCCCCGGGACACGCGCAACGGACGACGCGCCCGTAGTCGAGCGCGCGGTTGCGGGTGAGGCGAACGCCGGTCATCGGGGCCCCACCTTGCCGGAGGGGCCGCGGGCCTGTCAACGCGACGCCCGGGCACAGCATCGTACGAGAGAGGTGACCGATGCGAGTCGCTCGTCCCGAACGGCTGGACGCCATTGACGGCGTGTCACTAAACACAGTAATTGCTCAGTAATAATGCTGAGCCTTTCCTTTCCCCCGCATGACCTGGCATTTCACTACTCCGCCAGAGATTGGACGTTTGCTTGATATTGGGTCGGGTACGCACCGCGCCGTGCCCAAGAAGGTTGTCAGGTCAGGGGTCGACCTGCGGGTCGACCGGTTCGAGGGAGGAGGCAGGCAGGTATGAAGCGAATTCGCTTCATCATTCTGCTCAGCGCAATGGCGGTGGCCATGGCCGTGCCCGTGGTCGCCAAGGCAACCGGGAACACCGGCTCCACGTCGTCGGTGTACATCCAGGACAGGGCCGACTACGACTTCATCGGCACCAACCTCGACGTCGGGCTCCTGGTCACCTGCCGGGACTCGACCGGGTTCGGGACGGTCAACGTGACGGTGAACCAGTATCCGCCTGCGACGCCCTACCCATTCGGTGCCGGCTCTGGCCCTCAGAGCGTCGTGTGTGACGGTCGCACCCACTCCGTCGCGGTCACCATCATCGGCGCCGGGTTCGACGCGGGCCCGGCCAAGGCCACCGCGGCCCTCACGACACCGACGAATTCAAAGGGGAACAAGACGGTCACGAAGTGGATCACCATCGTGCACGTGTAGCGCTCCCGTCGTAGCGGAAGGCCCCCGAACCAGGCGGCTCGGGGGCCTTCGCGTTGCCCGGGCCTGGGCTCAGCCGGGGGTGGTTCCGTTGATGAAGCTGTTGGCCCTGGAATAGACGTACTGGGCGACCTGCCTGCCCAGCGCCCGGCCGTGGTTGTCACCGGTGTAGAAGTGGATGCCGCCCCACCGGCGCGAGTCGCCGGCCTCGTTGGACGCGTGCGTGAACGTCGGCCACGAGAGCGTCACGTCCTGGCTCGGGGTGTTCGACTCGAACGCCGACGAGTTCTTCTTGATCACGACGTAGGCGCCGAACGCTTCGCCGAAGGTCGCGGCCAGGATGGTCGACCCGGCGCCGCTGAAGGTGGAGTGCCCGGAGGGGTACTCGGGGAACGGCGGCGTGACGACGTGGAGGGCCTGGTAGGGCAGCCACTGGGAGCCAGGGACCATGTCGTAGCCCTGGTTCGGCCCGAGCCAGGAGTTGACCAGCCGGTCCTTGTAGGCGGGGTGATAGCGGATGGAGGTCACGGGCCGGACGTAGTCGTACTTGTACTTCTGGTGCCAGCAGGCGATGCTCGCGTCCATCATCGCGTTGCCGAGCATGAAGAAGAGCTTGGCGTCAGCGTCGAGGCTGGCGGCGGGGCTGAGGTTCCGCCTGCGGGACAGGGCCTGGGCGAAGATGAAGTCGTGGCCGGGTGGGAACACCGAGAGCGGTCCGTCCGCCCAGTACTCGGCCTTGGCCTTCTCGGCGTCGGTGAGGTCGGCGGAGAACTCCAGCTCCTTGTCGATGTCGACCGTCGAGAAGCTGCCGTCTGGGTTCTTGGGCGGCCCGGTCACCCGGAACTGCGACGCCGGCAGCAGCCCGAACATTTTGACCTTCTGCCAGTGCGGGCCGAGCGGCCGTTGCTTGGTGTAGTGCACGGGCGGGTCGCCGTCCGGGCAGGTGAGGGCCGGGTCTCGGATCGGTGGGGCGCCGTCGGTGACGCCCTTGGGGGTTAGCGTGCACAGCGGCTGCCAGCGCCACCAGTCGGAGACGTTGTTCCAGTCGTTCACCGGCGCGTAGCCGGTGTAGTCGGCGTAGCGCTTGTTGTTATCCGGGGTGGTGCGGGCCGGCTCGTCGCCGAGCTGGTTGGAGCCGTCGTGGTGGCGGTCGTCCAGCAACTTGGTGGCGACCACGTTGCCGATGCCCTGGGGGGTGGTGGTGTCGGTCGAGTTGTCGTTGGGGTTGTAGCCGAGGCTGGTCATCAGGCCGGGGAAGTTGACCTGGCCCGGGCCCGAGCCGATGTTCGGGTGCAGCGGGGGCGGGCCCGGCGGGAACAGGTCGGTCAGCACCCGGAAGGCGGCGTAGCTGATCGCCTTGCTCTTGTTCTCGAAGGTGCGCTTGGCGACCGGTTGCCGGAGCGTGCTGCCGAACGTGGTGCTCTTGGCCTTGGCGTCATACGCCGCCCAGGCGTCGTAGGTGGCGGTGTGGAGGATGCCCAGCGCCCGGGCGACGATGGTCGGGCCCGTCTGGGCGGGATGCTTGCGGATGGCTTCCAGCAGCATCTCGTTCCACTTCAGCACCACGTTGTCGCTGGACCTCGGGCCGTAGGCCTCCAGGTTCCAGCCTGCGACCGCGGCCTTCGCGGAGGGAGTGGTCGTGGTGGCGGCGGAGAACGTCGCCACGACCAGGGCCGCGACCAGCAGCAGGATCGTTGCCAGCCGTCTCTTCATACGCTCCAGCCTTTCTGCAGCGGCGCCGGTACAACCCTCGACGGCCATGTGGCGCGTGGCCGGTTCGAGGGAATGGCGTGTGCTCGTCCCCCCTGCTGGAACAGGCGGCCCCAGAGACTCGGGCGAGAAACGCCGAGGCGGGAATCTAAGGGAAAGTGGCGCGGAAAGGCAAATCTTCCCGTATCAACCCAACCGCGGCCGTTTTGCCCGCTAAATGACCACGGACAGGTGGAGCGGGATTCCCACGAATTGCCCCGCTGCCGAACGGGACCGTCGCAAGGATTTCCCAGCCGTACAGGCGGCCGTCGCGGCGCAGGGAGATCGCCTGGATCGCCGCCAGCTCCACGGTCGCCGAGCGTGGCGGCATGCCGGCGAGGGCCGCGGCGAACGGCGCGTCCGGGCCGTCGGTGTTGCTGTAGGCCAGCGACACGTGCGGCGTGAAGGCGCCGGCCGCCTCGGGCACCCGGGCCGCGCCCCATACCTCGGCGATCCCGGCCCGGACCGCCGCCCGCACCCGCCGGACCGCCGCCGCCGGCGCCACCGGCAGCCAGACGCCCTCGGCCTGGAGCTGCGCCGGGCCGAGCGTCAGCCGCGGCGGCGCCAGGGCGGCGCAGCGGCGCCGCACCGCCGCCACTATCCGCTCGGCGTCGCCAGGCCCGACCTCGTCGGCGAAGCCGACGGCCTGCACGGTCAGGTGCAGCCACTCGACCGGCACGAGGTCCAGGCCCGGCAGCCCGGCCAGGCTGGCCCGGTAGTCGCCGGCCACCCGCCGCAGCTCCGCGAGTCCCCGGGAGACGGTCTGCTCGCCGAAGGTCAGGTGCCAGGCGTACTGGCGCCGGCCGGGTCGCCAGCCCGGCCGCCACCACCAGTGGCGCCGCATCGCGGACCTCCAGGTTCGTTCGCCGTCCCGGCGCCCGTCGAGTGACCCGAGGCTGCGGTAAGCAACCTACGTCTGATGCAGGATGGCGCGGGAACGCTCCGACCCTAGTATCCCCACCAAGCTGATAGACAAGATCAAGCTGGTTGGAATAGCACCGGAAAGGGGCGGGATGCGCAAGCTGGTGCTGTTTGGGCTGGTCGGGGTGCTGGCCCAGCTCGTGGACGGGGCGCTCGGGATGGCGTACGGGCTGACCTCGACGACCCTGCTGGTCGCGGTCGGGACCGCGCCGGCGGCCGCCTCGGCCACCGTGCACCTGGCCGAGCTCGGCACCACCTTCATGTCCGGCGTCTCCCACTGGCGCTTCGGCAACGTCGACTGGCGGACGGTGCGGATCATGACCGTGCCCGGGGCCGTCGGCGGCTTCCTCGGCGCGGTGGTGCTGTCGTCGCTGGACGGCGAGACCGCCCGGCCGTGGGTGGCGGCCATCCTCAGCGTGCTCGGCGTCTACGTCCTGTTCCGCTTCCTCGGCAGCGCCCGCGGCCCGCGGCGTCCCCGGGTCACCAGGCCGCTGGCCGCCGGCATGCTCGCCCCCCTCGGCCTCGGCGCCGGCTTCCTGGACGCGGTCGGCGGCGGTGGCTGGGGGCCGGTCGGCACCCCGACGCTGCTGGCCTCCGGCCGGCTGGAGCCCCGCAAGGTCATCGGCTCGGTCGACACCGGCGAGTTCCTCGTGGCCCTCGGCGCCAGCCTCGGCTTCCTGGTCACGCTCACCTGGCGGGACATCCCGCTGGCGCTGGTCCTGCTGCTGCTCTCCGGCGGCCTGGTCGCCGCGCCGCTGGCCGCCTACCTGGTGCGGCGGCTGTCGCCCCGCAAGCTCGGCGTCATCGTGGGCGCGGCGATCCTGCTGACCAACCCGCGCACCCTGATGACCGCC